>Ga0302320_10008373_pt1 | contig 22550 bp, 12 predicted proteins | sample Bog_T0_3_FD_202130 | JGI IMG/M metagenome (GOLD analysis project Ga0302320, IMG submission 202130) | Peat permafrost microbial communities from Stordalen Mire near Abisko, Sweden - Bog_T0_3 | ecosystem: Environmental > Terrestrial > Soil > Wetlands > Peat | place: Sweden: Abisko, Stordalen Mire... | reverse complement strand
GGATACTCGGCAGCGCACATTGAAGCTTGACGGTTGCGCGGCAATTCACGCCGCCAGAAAAAGGGATATTTCAGAGACGATCGCGGAAATTTCTCACCGGACACAAAACAAAAAGGACAACACCATGGAATCCGCTCGTGTTACACCCATCCGTCGCCGCACCTTCATCCAGCTTGCCGCTGCCGCGGGCTTTGGGCTTGCTTCGGGAATCGGGGAGGGTCGCGCATTTGGCATCGTTAAAGGCCATCATGATGACGCGCTGCTCGACGATCTCTCCCGGCGCTGCTTCCAATACTTTGCCGACGCCATGGACCCCGAGACCGGCATCTGTATGGACCTGATTCACGGCAACCCTGACGACGACGCGAAGAAGGGCGATCAGTCGCGCGGCAGCACCGGCGTGACCGGCTTTGCGCTTACCGCGATGTGCATCGGCGCGGACCGCGGCTGGATTCCGCGCGACAAAGCCAAAGACCTGGTACGCCGCTGCCTGCAGAGCTACACCAACGGCAAGGTCCCGCCAGAACACGGCTGGTTCTATCACTTCCTCGACGTGCATTCCGGCCAACGCTGGAAAGACGTGGAGATCTCAACCAGCGACTGCATCTGGCTGCTGGCCGGCTCTCTTACCTGCCGCCAATACTTTCACGAGGATCACGAGATCGGCGATCTCGCCACACTGCTTTACAGCCGCTACGATTTCCTCTGGATGACGAACGGCGACGGCAAACTGCTTTCGCACGGCTGGAAGCCGGAAGGGTTCCTCAAGGCCCGTTACGAGAAGTATTGCCAGCTTGCCGCCATGTATCTGCTGGGCATCGGGGCCCCCACGCATCCGCTTCCGCCGGATGCGTGGTATGCCTGGGGACGCGATCCTAACTCCTACGCAAGCTACAACTACATCGGCACTTCTTTGCTGTGGACCTATCAATATCCCTTCGCGTGGTTCGATTTTCGCGGCAAGCGCGAGACCCAGGGAAGCAAAGTCGACTGGTTCGAGAACTGTCAGATCGCCACCCGCGCGCATCGCGAATGGTGCTACACCGACCTCGCCAAGGAATTTCCCGATTACACGCAGGAGATCTGGGGCATCACCAGCTCCTCCAGCCCCAAGGGTTACAAGGCGTGGGGTGGGCCGCCCAAGCACTCGCAGATCGATGGCTCTGTCGTTCCTTGCGCTGCCGGCGGCTCGCTCATGATTACGCCGGATATCTCGATCCCGGCAATGCACGCCATGAAGGACAAGTTCGGCGACAAGATATGGGGCAAGTACGGCCTCGCCGATGCCTTCAATCCGCTCACCGGTTGGGTTTCCACCGACACGATGGGCCTCGACGTCGGCATGATCCTGCTCAGTGCGGAGAACCTTCGCAGTGGCAGTGTGTGGAAGTGGTTCATGGCCAATCCCGAGCCGCGCCGCGCAATGACACTCGCCGGCATTGAGAAGAGTTGATGCCGGTTACGGCCGTCACGAGATGGACGGCGATCCTCAGGGATATAGAAATCGCAAGTCAGTTGTTCAGGCGCACGAAGATCGTTCTCATTCTTGCGGCGCTGGCGCCGGCGGTGGCGCAGAAGCCGGCTCAGCCGCCGCCAAAAGTCGCGCCGTCGAATCCGCAACTGGCCTCTCCGCAGATGGAGCGGCGCGTGGATGCGCTGCTTGCCAAAATGACGCTCCAGGAAAAGCTGGGCCAGCTTGTGCAGTACAACGCGGCCGGCGCAGCCTCTGCGACGGTGACCAATGGCCAACAGAGCAACCTGGCCGCAAACCCTGAGGTTGGTTATCACATCGACGCAATGCTGTTGGCTGCGGATGGCGAGATGGGCTCGATGCTCAACGTTCCGGCCGCGCGCATTCATGCCTATCAGCAGGCGGCGGTGGAAAAGAGCCGTCTGCACATCCCGCTGCTCTTTGGCGCCGATGTGATTCACGGTTATCGAACGGTTTATCCAGTTCCGCTCGCTCTTGCCGCAAGCTTCGATCCCGATCTGACCGCTTCACTTGCGCGCATGGCTGCTGAAGAAGCAAGTTCAACCGGCGTCCGCTGGTTCTATTCGCCCATGGTCGATATTTCGCGCGATGCCCGATGGGGCCGCACGGTCGAAGGCGCGGGAGAAGACGCTTTTCTGGGCGAGGCCATGGCGCGTGCTTACGTCCGCGGCTATCAGAACGACGCGCTCTCCAAACCCGACAGTGTCGCCGCCACCATCAAGCATTTTGCCGCTTACGGCGCCACCGAGGCCGGCCGCGAATATAACACCACCGATATGAGCCTGAGCCGTCTCTTTCAGGACTATCTTCCGCCGTACAAGTCCGGCGTCGATGCCGGCGCGGCCAGCGTGATGAGCGCTTTCAACGCACTGAATGGCGTTCCCTCGACGGCCAGTCCTTACTTGCTCAACACAGTTTTGCGCAGGCAATGGGGATTCGACGGGGTCGTCGTGAGCGATTACACGGCCATCATGGAGCTGATGAATCATGGCGTCGCGCTGGACGTGGCGACGGCGACCGAAAAGGCCATCAACGCAGGCGTCGATGTAGACATGATGTCGCACTTTTACGACACGCAATTGCCGGCGCTGATCCGCTCGGGGCGTGTCCCCATGGCGGAGGTGGACGAAGCCGTGCGCCGCGTGCTGCGTCTCAAGTTCGCTCTGGGTCTCTTCGATCATTCCTATCCAACGCAGTCCGAGGTCACTTCTGTGACGCCGGAGCGCAGAGCGCTGGCGCTGCGCGCCGCCGAGGAATCCATTGTGCTGCTCCAGAACAAATCCGTTTCGGACGCGCCGCTGCTTCCGCTCAAACCCGGCACGAAGATCGCGCTCATCGGGCCGCTTGCGGATAGCCCCCGCGAGATGGTGGGCTCATCAAGCGGTGTGTTCCAGAGATCTGAGGTTGTCACCGTGAGGGCCGCCCTGGAAGCGCATGCGTCCGGTCCGGTCCTGTACGCGCAGGGTACGCAGATTCTCTCGAGCTCCGATGCTGGCTTTGCCGCTGCGGAAGAGATCGCGCGCCAATCGGACGTGGTGGTTCTCGCACTGGGTGAATCCGGGTCGATGAGCGGCGAAGCTGGCTCGCGCTCGGAACTCGATCTACCCGGCAACCAGTTGGAACTGCTCGAAAGAGTTGCTGCAGTAGGCAAGCCCATGGTGCTTCTTGTCTTTTCCGGCCGCCCGCTCGTGCTTACTGCCGCCGCGCAACATGCGCAGGCCGTCCTCGAAGTGTGGTTCCCCGGTATTGAGGCAGGCAACGCCGTCGCCAATCTGCTTTATGGCGATGTAGCGCCAAGCGGCAAGCTGCCCATGAGCTTTCCGGTAACGTTGGGGCAAGAGCCTCTTTACTACAACCAGTTCCCGACGGGCCGCCCCGCGAACAACGTCGACCTCAATAAGCCGCCGGGCCCGGACTCCCGATTCATCTCGCGCTATACCGATGCGCCCAACGCCGCATTGTTCCCGTTCGGCTTCGGCCTCACTTACACCACCTTCGGCTATTCCGCTGTCACTGTCTCACGCTCTATTGTGCCGTTGCGCGCAGCGCATTCCGGAGCCGCACCTCTCATCACGGCAACCGCAATGGTTACGAACACCGGAACCCGCACCGCGACGGAAGTGGTGCAGTGCTACGTGAGGAATCGCGGCGCCAGCCTGGAGCAGCCCGTGCGAAGCCTGCAGGGTTTCGAGCGCGTTACGCTCGCGCCCGGAGAGTCGAAGCGGGTGAGCTTTCCGCTGGGATTCAGTCAATTATCGTTTTTCGATAACACCGGCAAGCAGGTCATCGAACCCACGCAATACACAGTTTGGATCGGCGGCGACTCGCTGGCCTCGAACGCGGCCGAATTCAGCATCCAGCGTTAATATGCGAATGCAGTACGATTCATTCAAAGATGGGCTATGCAGGGGCAGGCCATGAAGTCGAGCTCCACACCTCGATCTCGCAGAGTATGGGTCGGTGCGCTCCTCGTAGCAGCCGTGCTGGCGGCCGCCGTTGCCCTGTGGACTGTGTACCGTCAACCATCTCAGAAGCGGATGACGCAGGCCTTGGCTTCCGACTATGTCGACGCATCGGCGTGTGCCGGCTGCCATCAGGGCATCGCCGAGACCTACAGCAAAACCGGCATGGGCCGTTCCTTTTTCATCCCCACTACGGCCAACGGAGTAGAAGACTACGCGCACGCGAACACCGTCTTCCATCAGCCTTCCGGTTTGCGTTACACCATGGTCGAGCGCAACGGACAGTTCTTCGAGCGCCGGTCAGAGAATGGATTCGACGGCAAAGAGACCAACGTGATGGAAGAGCGCATCGACTATGTCATCGGCTCAGGCAATCACTCGCGCAGCTACCTGCATCGCGCACCGGATGGACAACTGATCGAGCTTCCGGTGAGCTGGTACTCGGAGGGCTCCGGCTATTGGGCAATGAGCCCAGGCTATGACTGGAAAGGTCAGAAAGATTTTCGCCGCGCGATCACAGGGGAGTGCATGTTTTGCCACAACGGGTATCCGGAGGGCGATGCCGGACTGGAGAGATCGATCTTCCCGGAGAAGCTGCCGCAGGGCATCGATTGTCAGCGTTGTCACGGGCCGGGACGCGCCCATGTGGAGGCGGCCATGTCAGGCCACGCCGCGCCGGAGCTTGTGCGCTCGACGATCCTGAATCCCGGCCGGCTCGGCCGCGAGCAGCAGCTTGAAGTGTGTATGGAGTGTCATCTCAAGACCAGCTTCCACGAGCCGAGCGAGGAGCGCGCCTTCGATCGCGCAGTCTTTTCGTATCGCCCGGGCCAGCCGCTCCAAGATTTCAAACTCTACTTCGAGCCCGTCGGCCACGAAAACGATGACAATTTCGAGATCGATCATGCCGCATACAGGCTGCGCAAGTCCGCGTGTTTTCGCAACAGTCAGATGACTTGCCTCACCTGCCACGATCCGCATGACATTCCGCGCGGACAGGAGGCTCAAGCACATTACAAAGAGGTATGTCTCAGCTGCCACCACGACGTTGCCCACACCGTAACGTTGCCGCCCATCAGCACATGTCTCACTTGTCATATGCCTAAACGGCGGACCGACGACGCGGCTCATGTGGTGATGACCGATCACTTCATCCGCCGCACGCAGCCCCGGCGCAATCTGCTCGCGCCCATTGCGGAAACCGTCGCGCCCGAGGGAAGCTTTACGAGGGTGGCGCTCTATTATCCGGCTAAGGCGCCCGCCACGGCCGAGGCGGAGATTTCGATGGCCGAGGCGCAGGTGAATGACAACGGCATTCCACGGCTGCAAGCACTGCTGGAGCGCTACCAGCCCAACTCGCCGGAGCCGTACCTGGTGCTAGCGGATGCCTACGACCGCGAAGGCAACAACGAAGCAGTCGTGCGCTGGTCGCGGCAGGCGCTGGCCAGGCGTGAAAACTTTCGTCCTGCGGTGGTCACGCTGGCGCCGGCGCTCTTCGCCATCCACCAGGACGCGGAGGCGACTAAAGTGCTCGAAGCGGCGGTGGTGCGGTATCCAACGGACGATCTGCTCCTTAGCGATCTTGGCAACGCTTATCTGCGGCGGGGAGAAATCGCGCAGGCTTCCGCCACGCTCAAGCGTGCCTTCGAGGCCAATCCTGAGCGTTCGGAGACGCACAATCTCTTGGGTGTCGTCGCCGTCAAGCAAGGCGACACAGCGACCGCCGAGCATGAGTTCCGTGAGGCCTTGCGCTGCCAGCCGGATTTCCCCGAGGCCCGGGACAATCTTGGGAGTCTGCTGACAGAGGAGCACGCCTACGCGGAAGCCGAGTTCCAGTTTGAGCGAGCCATTGAAGCCAATGCTGGTTTTTGGGAGGCGCACCATCACCTCGGCCGGCTGCTGGTCCTGGTGGATCAATTGCCTCGTGCGGTGATTGAATTGCGCGAAGCGGCGCAACAAGAGCCCAACGATCCTCAGGTGCTTGAGGACCTAGCGGACGTTCTCGCCGCCTCCGGCCACGCGGCTGAGGCGATTGCTGAATACAAGCTGGTGCTGGCGCTGCGGCCTGATCAGTCGCAGGCGCATCTCGGGCTGGGGATGGCGCTGCTCAGTCAGGGCCGCGCAGCAGAAGCGCGTCTGCATCTACAGGCTGCGGCCAACAGTTCTAATCCAGAGATCGCGCAGGCGGCCAGACGTCTACTTGCGCAGTTGTGAGGTCTTTTCTTGCAACCCTTAATAATAAAACTCCGCATGGCAGCACTCTTGCTCCTGTTCCCTACCTTGGTCCCGGCTTGGGCGCAAAATGGAACTCCGTCTCTACAAGCAAAGCAAAAGTCCGCGCAGACCAAAACCAGTCCCCATCGAGCAACCACATACTGCAATCCGTTGAACCTGGACTACACCTATAAGATCACTGAATCTGACAAGGATATTTCGTATCGATCCGGCGCTGATCCGGCGGTAGTCAGTTTCCGTGGCGACTACTACATGTTCGTCACGCGCGCACTGGGCTACTGGTCATCGAAAGACCTTACGGAGTGGCATTTCATCACGCCGCGGCGCTGGTACTTTCAGGGGGAAAACGCGCCCGCCGCTCAGAACTATCGCGATCAGTTGCTCTATGTCACGGGCGATCCGTCGGGCACCATGAGCCTGCTCTACACCGACGACCCAAAGAAGGGCGACTGGCAGGCCGTCCCAGCCCTGCTGCGGAATTTGCAGGATCCGGACTTCTTCATCGATGACGATGGGCGCGCATACATGTTCTGGGGGTCCTCGAACCGCTTGCCGATTCGCGGCGAGGAGCTTGATCCGCAGCATCGGTTTCTTCCCAAGACCGCGCCCGTTGAGTTATTCAATTCCGACGAAGCGAAGCACGGGTGGGAGCGCTTTGGAGAGAATCACGATGATCCCAAACTGCACGGCTTCATTGAAGGCGCCTGGCTCTCGAAGCACGACGGAAAATATTACATGCAATATGCCGCTCCTGGTACCGAATTTGGAACCTACGGAGATGGCGTGTTTACCGCCGATTCTCCGCTTGGGCCCTACACGTATGCGCCCAACAATCCCATCTCGTATAAGCCGGGGGGATTTATCGATGGCGCTGGCCATGGAAGCACGGTCATTGGTCCAGGTGCTCAATACTGGCATTTCGCAACCATGGCGATCGCTGTGAACTATAAATATGAACGAAGAATCGGTATGTTCCCGACGTTTTTTGATCGGGACGGGCTGATGTATGCCGATACCGCATTTGGCGATTATCCGCATTACGCTCCCAGTCTCCCTGGCAAGAAAGGCGCATTCACCGGTTGGATGCTGCTGTCCTACAAAAAACCCGTCACCGCTTCATCGCATTTGGACGACTACACCCCAGATCGCGTCACCGACGAGAACGTCAAAACATTCTGGGTTGCCGAAGCCAACGGTCTCGGACAGTGGCTGCAGGTCGACCTCGAAACATCGGCAACGATACGGGCATTTCAGATCAATTACCACGACTACAAGTCAGATATTTATGGCAAGCCAAAGGGTCTTTATCAGCAATATATTGTCGAGTCGTCCCTCGATGGAAAGACGTGGACGACGCTGCGCGACCGAAGCCGCAGCAAAGTCGACACGCCAAACGACTACGTGGAGTTGCCGCGCGCGGTTCGGGGACGCTACGTCCGATTCAGAAACCTGCACGCCCCAACTCCCTATCTGGCAATTTCCGGCTTCCGCATCTTCGGCAACGTCGCAGGCGATCCGCCGCCTGCGGTGACCGGCGTGGAAGTTGCGCGCGGAAACGATCGGCGAAACGCCCTTGTCAGTTGGGCCGCCCAACCCTGTAGCCAGGGTTACAACGTCCAGTGGGGAATCGCTCCCGGCAAACTCTATTCCTCTTGGCTCGTATACGGCCAAAGCTCGCTTTCGATCCGCTCCCTCAATGTCGATCAGCCTTACTACTTTACCGTTGAGGCCTTCGATGCGCATGGCGTTGGAGCCAGGTCGGCAATCATTGAGGCGCGCTAGTTGTGAGGTTGACAAAGTGTGCCATGGCGGTCGACGCCTTTCATCCGGCGGCGAACTGATGCGATCCAGATGTGTTGGGAATCGATCAGGAGATTTCAGTAGTGATGGCGGAGAATCTTCGCACAGGGTTGGTGTGGAAGACATTCATGCGCAACCCCTAGCGTGTGCGCGCCATGCAGTTGGTGGGCTTCAAAAACGAGCGCTAATGGTTTATTCCAACCTCGTCGTGCGCAAGTCCACACCGCCAGCCGTAACGCACACAAATGGCAAAGCAGATGAACGAATCTCCGCAAAGCCGCCTCGGGCCTTCAGCGTACCCGGTGAGCAAGGCATCTCGCCCTCTGCTTCTTCATTGCGATCCAATCCATGGCATGGCCCGCTTTCAGAAACAGGACGCGCCGATTCCCGGTGTTGACTTTGCAAATGCGCTAGCAGTTCCAACTGCGCTTTGCCCGAGCCGACTGTTGTGAATTCGCCTGTGCACTCGCTGAATGGGATCAGTACTTAAAATGTCGGCACGCGGGATATTTTTCGCGCCTTGGACATGGTCCAGCTTGTATCAGAGCCAGTCCGCAAATGACCCACGAGTTTGAGCAGCCTGTTTGGCGACGCAAGCCAGAACCAGCTATCCCAGCACGCCTTGCATTAATCTGCCCACATCTTTCACGTGAGAGAATTGAGTAAACTATTGATAATAAATTACTTGGTGGAGGCGGCGGGAGTCGGATTATGGGTCCGCGTTGAAAACAAATAAGTTCTTGAAAATAAACGAAGCTCAAAACGCTGAATACTTCCAATACGCGGTTCTGAAGTACGCTACGAGTACGTGGTTTTGGCGATGGCCTTAAGGGATAGGAGCGCTTTCATTCCTATGCCAACGAATTCCCGCAGGTTTAATCTACGAAGCACTGTATATCGCGCTTTGCCATTCCGTACGGCAGGACAAGCCTCGCCTGAGCGGCTGTGAACTTGAGGCGGAATCGATCTGGAGCAACAATCGTGCCAACGCCATCCGTAGTTTTCGATCTCGACGGAACACTCATTGATTCCAAGCCAGGTATCGTGAAATGCCTGAAGGATATATGCGAGATGTACGGCCTGAACTCCGGAGGCATTGATGACTCGGTCATTGGCCCGCCTGCGGAAGTAACTATAAGAGCGCTGATGCCGGATCACGGTAGCGAAGCTCGCGGCCAGTTCTTGAAAGCGTTCCGGGAATGCTATGCGCAAGTTGGTTGGAGTGACTGTTCACTCTACGCAGGCATTTCCGATCTCCTGAACGACTTGAGAGAGAGTGAAGCAAGAATCTTCATTTGTACCTCCAAGAGGGAAGATCTCACGCTCAGGCTCCTCGATCACTTCAATCTCCGCGGGTACTTCCAGGCAATTGCGGCGGATAAAGAGGAACTGCGATCTCATGACAAGAGGGATCTTCTGGCTGGTTTGGTCGAGGCTGAAAGAATTGACTGTTCCTGAGGCTTCATGGTGGGCGACAGCAAATACGATATCGATGCAGCACGAGCCAATGGCATGAAGACGATTGGAGTTCTCTATGGTTATGGAAGCCCAGACGATTTGGTAGCATCCAGACCGGACGCTCTCTGCGAGTCGCCTCGGGCCATCTTCCAGTTTCTCGAGTCCATCGGTGCCCTCGGGGAGTAAGTTCCTCCGAAGCGAACAGAGGCGGTCCATAGAGGTAAAGTGACTAATAGTGCAAGGAAGTCCGCATGACCCCAGTACCAGAGCGCATTCTTGAGGGCAAGGTCGCAGTCATTACCGGCGCCGGCCGCGGCATTGGTGCGTCCATAGCCCGCAGCCTGGCGAGAGCAGGCGCCAATGTAGTTGTCAACGATCTGGACCCTGAGACCGGACAACGTATGGCGGCGCTGATCGCTTCCGAGGGCGGAAGCGCCATCTCTGTTCAGGCAGATGTAGGCGACGAGCCCTCTGTCCAGTCCCTTTTTGACTCCGCTTTCCGTTGGCGCGGACGACTCGACATTCTTGTGTGCAACGCCGGAGTGACTGAATCGGAAACAATCTTCACCATCTCACTGTCTGAATGGGAGCATGTGCTTCGAACCAATCTGACCGGCGCCTTCCTTTGTGCGAAATACGGAATGCAGCTCATGAAGAATCAAGGCACTGGCGGGAGAGTGATCTTTGTTGGGTCGGGCGTGGTACACCAAGGCGCACTGTTGGGCCACGTTGCCTATGCTGCCAGCAAGGGCGCCGTTCATTCGCTTGCAAGAACCCTCGCTCGCACGGGCGCTCCACTAAAAATTACGGTGAACGTAATTGCTCCCGGAATCACGGATACCGAGCTCCTTCGGGCAACACATCCTGACTCCTTCATTGAATCCGTCAGCGCATCTGTGCCGCTGGGCATCGGATCTCCCGAGGACATAGGCGCTGCTGCGGTTTTTATGGCGAGCGAGGCCGCCAGGCACATCACCGGCATAACGCTTGACGTCAACGGCGGCCAGATCATTCGATAATCGCAGCCGGTCCCGGTCATGCATAGAGAAGGTGCGGCTGCACGCGAGACTCCCATTCGGCGCAATTCAACAGTTGCTTCATTGCGGGGACAAACAGGGTCCAGTCTTGCGCAAAGAGAGATTCAGCGTTTTCGATACCGAGCAGTTTGTCCAAATGCCTTTCACCCGAAGGGTTGACATGCGTCGCGTAAGTCGACCATTGGAACGATTCCAGATGCAAATCCTTGATGCACTTGATGAGCATCACGGCCAGCGAAACAGGTCGCAAGCTCTTCACGTCGACGACATGAAACATAAGCCCGTTGCAACTCTCGCCGCGGTATTTTCCGGACTCAGGTATGAATGTTACAGCCCTTGCAATTACGCCTTGGAGCCCGAGACGGTTGAACTGTTCCGTCATCGCTATTGCATCTAGCCAAGGGGCTCCCGCAACTCGAAAGGCCAGCCCGGTTCCTCTACCCTCGCTGAGATTAGTGGCTTCTAGAAGACAGAGACCCGAGTAAAGCAAGCAGGATTCAAAACTTGAGATTGCCGGAGATGTTGGCACAAAGGAGCTCATCCCGTCGTGATAAAACATTTCCCGTGACCATCCATCGGTCTTGACCACTTTCAGGTCGAGGGATTTGAGCCGTTCCGATTTCCAGAGAAGTGCAAGTTCTCCGTAGGTACATGAATGGCGGAGCGGAATATCCCATCTTCCGATAAAGGACGAGCATCTCGATTCATCCAGGCTGGGCCCCTCGGCAAGGCTCAGGAGACCGGAAATTGGATTGGGACGATCCAGGACAATCACTGTCTTTCCGTGCCGGTTGCAGGCTTCCATGACGTGCGAGAGCGTCCAGAGGTACGTGTAGCATCTGCATCCAACGTCGGGCAGATCGAAGAGCACAGCATCAACGTCGGAGAGGGCGCTCTCGCTCGGCTCCAGTTCGCCTCCATACAGGCTTATGAAGGGAAGACCGGTCAGACGGTCAGTTCCACCAGCCATGGGGTGGCCATCCGGGCCGATAGCCTGGAGACCGTGCTCGGGAGAAAATAGCCTGACCACGCGGCGGCCACTGGAAAGCAGCGCAAGGCGGGAGGGAACGTAAGACGCTGTACATGCGCTGTTGTTGGTAACCAGGGCAAGCCGCGCGCTTCGCTGAAAGCTGTGGTCGGCCAGGAATCGATCAATACCAAACTGGACGTTCATTGGTTCCTTCAGGATATTTCCTTTGCCGGGCCGGCCCTGGCTTTTTGCCTGATTCAAAGAGATGCGACTTTCCGAACCGTGGCGGAGCAGGGCTACTTCGTAATAGAACGAATGCCAATTGAAGACCAGCTCTTCCATAGCACTCTCGGACAATTCAACCCTCTGCCTGTGGAAATCACATTATTTTCTTGCAAACCAACTCATCTAGATGTATAGCTTTTCTCAGCAAAGTGCGAATTCCGGGTCAAACGCTCGACTCGAGGCAGCACTTTGAGCCACCCGTTGAGCTCGCAATCACTGGAAAATCGCAGTCGGACCGGCGATTTCGGGCATCCACCCGCAGCACGAAAAACCACCTTGGGAGGCAATTATGAGAACTGAATGCGAAGTGAAAGTGGGACCGATAGGAATCGATCGAAGGACGATCGTATGTGCTCTGAATTCCTTGCTGATGCTCACGCTCTGTGCGGCGCTCATCGCCCTCTTGCCTGCGACCAGCCACGCGCAGGTCTCAACAGGAGACATTCTGGGTAATGTTACCGACTCAAGTGGAAATGCACTTGCGGGCGCGACGGTTCTGCTGACCAATACGCAAACCCACGAGACGCACACGGCCAATACCGATCAGTCCGGCGAATACGTGATTACGCTGCTGCTCCCGGGGCATTATTCAGCTCTGATCAGCGCAAACGGTTTTCGGCCCTACCGTGTCGACGACATTACCCTCAGTGAGGGCGATCGCCGCCGCGTCATCGTCAAGATGCAGGTCAACTCCGTCTCGCAGACGGTTGTTGTCTCCGCGGCTCCTCCCGCATTGCAAACGGACAGCACAGTTCTCAGCACTGACGTTCAGCAGGCAGCAGTCCAGGACCTGCCTTTGAACGGCCGCAATTACGTTCAACTGGCGGAACTGGCCGCAGGCGCTAACGAAGGAACACCGGTCGCTATCACCAACGGCAACCGTCCTGACGACCGCCGGCAAAGCTCGTCCATCGTGGTCAATGCGCAGTCCGACACGCTCAACAACGACATGATCGAGGGCGTCGATAACAATGAAGGCACAATCGGAACCATCGGCGTGCGCCCCTCCATTGACGCTATAGCCGAACTCCGCGTAGAAACCAACCTCTACCCCGCGGAAGCAGGCAAAACTCCGGGCGCGGTCGTCAACATCATCACGCGTGGCGGAGGCAACGAAATGCATGGCGGCGTATTCGAATATCTCCGCAACGATGCGGTAGATGCGCGCAACTTCTTTGCGACCGTCGGTGGAAGGCCGGAGTTAAGGCAAAACCAGTTCGGCGGCAGCCTGGGCGGCCCAATCAAGAAAGACAAAGCGTTCTACTTCGGAGACTACGAGGGCCTGCGCATTCTTCAGGGAACAACGGCAAACAACTCCGTGCCGTCGGCCTATGAAGTTGCCCATCCGGGAGATTTCTCCGACGTTGGCGGGCCGGTCATTTTAAGCTCCACTTTTAGCACGCCTGGATTTAACTACTTCAAGCTGTATCCGGCGCCAAACTCTGGAACCAACAGCTTCATCTACAGCCCCGTCAACTCCTACTTCAGCACGACTGTCGACGGCAGGGCGGACTATCAGCTCAACCCGGAAAACCTCCTGTTTGCGCGCTACACCTTTAACAAGGTGACAGTTGGAACGGCGAGCGCATTGCCAGACGTCAACATTACGGGAGTCGGTGTAGTTGAGCCGGGAGGAACGGTTTCCTATCCCGGCACCGCTGCCGATCAGGCAGATCAGGCGATGCTCAATTACACTCACGTCTTTTCTCAAAAGACGAGCATGGAACTCAAGGCTGGCTACACCTACATTCTCAACACATCGCTTCCGTTGAACTATGGCAAGAATTACGGAAATGCTCTAGGCGTTCCGAATGCAAACCTGAGTCTCTTCACATCGATGCTTCCTAGTTTCTCGGTTTCTGGATTTGCGGCGCTCGGAGATTCCACATCTCTTCCGCTCTATGACCGCGACGGTATATTCCAATACAGCGGCAGCGTGGTGCGAGTGGAGGGCAAGCACACGGTGAAGCTTGGCGCAGCCCTGGTTCGCCGCCAGATATACAACGAAGAACCAACTTCTGGTGCCGGTTCGTATAGCTTCTCCACCTCTCCAAACAATACGGGCACAACGAAGACGAGCATCATTTCGCTCATCAATCTTCTCCAGGGTACGAACCTGAGTGTGTCCAGAGTTATCCAACTGTCTCCACGCTACCTCCGCACCTGGGAACCAAGCGTTTACGCGCAGGATGATTGGCGCATCACCACCAAATTGACCCTCAACCTTGGCTTGCGCTACGACATCTTCACTCCCGACATTCCACTGGGGAATAACATCTCTCAGTTTGATCCACCATCCGGAATGATGCTGGTTGCGGGCGTCAACTCTTCAAGCACAACCAACATTGTTACCGATCGCCGATCTCTGGGACCACGCGTTGGTTTTGCCTACAACGTGACTCCCAAGACCGTGATTCGCGGCGGCTACGGCCTTGTCTTCTTCCGCGACAACACGGGACCCAGCGTGCCTTTCGCCAATCCGCCTTTCGTCGCCACATACTCGCCGAATAACCTGACGACGACGCTGGCGACACCGCTGCCTTCACCTGTCCCGAGCTCCTACACTACGCCGACCGGGGCCTTGAGGGGGATGGCAACAAATTATCGGAACTCGTTCCTCGAACAATCGAATCTGAACATCGAGCGCGATTTCAGATCGTTTGTCATCACGGTGGCTTACGTTGGTCAGTGGGGCCATAAGCTGCACATTTCACCGGATAGAAACGCTCCTTTCCCCTCTGAAGTTACTTCGCCAAGTTACATCACGCGTCGGCCCTTCTATGCGCAGTATCCGGGCGTTACCTCGATCCTCCACGATGAGTCCGCGGGCTTCTCTAACTTCCATTCCATGGAAGCGACCGTCGAAAAGAACGCCGGTCATGGACTCAACCTGCGCGCCAATTACACGTGGGCCAAGGCGCTCAGCGATGTGCAGGCCTTCTCCGCAGGCGGCCTTTACACGAGCGCTATCCCTTCACTCACGTCTACCATTGAATATGGACCAAGCGAACTCGACGTTCAGAATCGTTTTGCGATGATGCTGAATTATCAGCTTCCTTTCGGTCAGGGCTACACGGGCGTGAAAGCCGCCTTCGTCAAGGGCTGGCAGTTTAATGCCATTGACGTGTGGGAGACGGGACAACCCTTCACCGTCACAAACGCCAGCCCATTGCTGAACACGGGCGAAGGCGATCGTCCGAATCAGATCGCCAACCCGGAGTTATCCCATCCGACGATTTCGCAATGGTTCAACACCGCGGCCTTTGCGGGAGAGACGCCGATCGGGAATTTTAATCCTGCAACCTACGAGCACCGGAACATTTTATTTGGGCCCCACTATCGCCACTTCGATCCGTCTGTCTTCAAGAATTTTGCCATCACCGAGCATTTGAATCTGCAGGCAAGAGTCGAAGTGTTCAATATCTCCAACACGCCAAACTTCGGGCAGCCCGCAGCTGCGTTCCCTTCCGCAACCTTCGGAACAATCACAGCTACGCGGACGGGCAGTACACCTCGGCAAGTGCAGGGCTCTCTGCGGTTGTCGTTCTAGGTTTACTCTTCAAAACGCGGCGGTGTCGTCGCCGATTGTTTCAACTGCACGAAACATCTTCCGGTCCGGAGCACGTCTGTTAGGGAATTCTCAGGCAGACGGCTCCGCCGGCAGAACAGCACGCATTTCAATCGACAACGGTGCCTCCACCATGATGAAAAGCGCTATATTGCTTTCGGCGGTTTTATTCGTCTGTTCATTTTCCAGGGCTCAGACGGCTGCCCGCGGACCTGTGTTGAACGGGATTGATGTACTTGAGCAAGATCATTTTTCTCAACTGAAACAGCTAGCAGCAAAGCATGGGGGCAAACTACGGCTGGCCCTCATGACGAACCAATCCGGATTGGACGGCAAAGGCGACCGAACGTTGGACGTCCTCTTTAAGGATGCCGCGGCCCAGGTTCCCGGTCTCACCGTGGTTAATCTCTTCAGTCCGGAGCACGGCATCAACGGCATTCTCGATCAGCACGACATCAAGAATGATCGCGATCCAGCCACAGGTCTTGAAGTAATCAGCCTCTTCGGCGCGACAGATGTGCAACGCCGTCCATCCAAGGAGCAACTTGCGGATCTCGATGCAGTTGTGATTGACCTGCAGGATGTAGGTGTTCACTTCTACACCTACGAAACCGTGATTGGATATTTTCTTGAAGCGGCCGCGGGAACAAAGCTCGACATCGTCGTCCTCGACCGGCCAAATCCAATCGGTGGGACTGCTGTTCAAGGCCCGGTCTCCTCGCCCGGCCGTGAGAGCTACATCAATTACACATCGGAGCCCGTACGCCATGGCATGACCATGGGAGAGTTAGCTAGCTACTTCAAGGCAAAGAAACATCTGGATACGCAACTCACAGTTGTCCGGATGCGCGGATGGAAGCGCTCCGATTGGTTCGATGAAACAGATCAGCTTTGGATCAACCCTTCTCCAAACCTGCGCAATTTGACGCAGACCATTCTCTATCCAGGGATCGGTTTTCTCGAGCGGACGAATTTGAGCGTTGGTCGTGGCACAGAGACTCCCTTCGAATGGGTCGGCGCGCCATGGCTGGATGCACGCAAGACCGCCGCTTATCTGAATGGCCGCCATATCCCCGGCGTCAGCTTTATGCCGGTGCAGTTCACTCCGGGAGGGAAGTATCCCTTCAACGGCCAGCTTTGTAATGGAATCGAGTTTGTCATTACAGCCCGGAACCTGTTGGACTCGCCGGAACTTGGTCTGGAGGTCGCGGCGGCCCTCTACAAGCTCTACCCGAGCACCTTTCAAGTTGATCGGATGGACTTGCACCTATTGAATCAATCCGTCATTGACGCGCTCAAGGCCGGCGTGGACCCGCGCCGCATTACGATGCAGGGCACCAGAGATCTGGAAGAATTCAAACGCGGACGGGCAGCAGCACTTCTCTACAAGTGAGGGACCGGAACATGAGTTCGCTCCACGGCGCTCGCAATCGACACTGGCTGCTGTGGTTGAGCCTTAGCTGCCCGGCATTTCTCATGCCACAGGCAGCACCGGCTCAGCTATTGAGTGGTTACTCGCTCCAGGCGAAGGAGCTACTGGGGCCCACCCATTCAGCTACTCCAACAGATCCTATCTGGGTGGCCGACTACCATATTCTGGTCGTCGATTACGTCGCATCCGGTCATGCCAATCTAAACGTCGCCGTGCTTTCCCTGCGCCCTGGAAGTGTCGGCCCTATTACTCCGCGCGCAACCAATCCGGAAAATCCGCTTGTCTCCGGAAGCGACATCATCGCCATCCAAAGCCAGGATCTGGTCTTCGACGGCAATCCGCATACATTGCGCGTTGATCTAAAGAGCAAGATCAAGGCGCCGCAGATCGATTTGCTGCGGTTCGTGCTGCCGGCCGGCGCACGATTGAAGATTGCCAAGTTGGATTTCCTTGCCGATCCGGAAATTTTGCCGTGCGCCGCTTCAAAGCGGATTGAGATGCCATCGGAAAGCACGCTGTTAACGGTGCACGGTCTGCTCTCATGCGACGGAGCACCCGCAACTTCGTTGCGTGGCCGTGGGTCGCTCCGCATATCCGCGAACGGGAAGCGGGGAGCAACAATATATATGGATCTGCTCGCTTATTTCGCTGGATACATCAATTACATTCCCTCCAATCCTTCAAGGCCAACGGAAAGCAGCGATACAAGCGCCGTAATCGCGAACATTCGATACGCTGACAATCCCTCTGTGGTTGAACAGCAATTTCCCTTGCTGGTCTCGCAGCATCGTCATGCGCTGCTCAATCGGGTGCGCTCGCTGTATGCGCTGCGCCTCGATCCAAAGAGGCGATTGCTCTCAGTTGAGCTGGCAGACCGCAGCCCTCACGTCCAGCTTGTCTTGTTCAATGCGGCCATTTCTCTCCACACTGAAGAGAGCGTGGACGAACCAAGCGTGTCGACTTCAACCTCAGCAATGAATTCGAACTGCGATGCTGCGCGCACATTGGGCAGTTCCGACTGGTTCCAGGTCGTTGACAATTCCGGCAAGCAAACCAACTCAGTGAAAGCAGAACTCACCAGGGTTCCCTCGCCTCAAGGGCTTACACTTTCCGTCGCACTTACAAATACCAGCGACAGCGATGTCGATGTCGTTCTTTCTTTTCCTTCCCTGAAAATTCATGTTTCCAGCGATCCCGAGGATGTTTCCTATCTCTTCCCGCAAAAGGTAGCCACAATCTCATCTCAGGATGCAACTCTTTCAGCTGAATACGGACCTAACTTTCTTTTGCAATTCACCGATGTGTTTGCGCCAAAGGCAGGTTGCGGGGCGGCAGTCATCGTCCAGGACACCAGGGGTCAGTCAAAGGCATTCGCTCTCACGAAGAACAGGGACCTGGTTTCCGACCGGACTGAATATCATGTTCACCTTGCCGCGCACCAGTCCTATTCCCCGCCTCAGGTTGGCGTAGTTCTGCACAACGGAGACTGGCGTGTTGGCTTCAGTGCTTACAAGCAGTGGGTGAGCAGTTGGTATGCGCCTCGCACTCCGCATCCGGCCTGGCTCGAGCGCTCGCTCTATATGCGCCGGGACTATCCCCTCGGCGGCAGCGATCTGCTCTTCGATGAAGATCGCAACCGATATACATTCAACCATTTGATTCAGGAAGGCCAGGCCTTCGGAGGCATTGATTTCATTGATATTTCGGGATGGGCACTGTCTGACGTGCACGGCCGAGTCGGCGACTACCCAATTGAGCTCGGCGGTGCTGAAGACCTGGGCGCCAATATTCAACAAGCGAAATCAGTCCATGTGCCCACAGGGCTCTACTTCGAGGGTTACCTCATCGACAAGAACTCCGCTGTGGGGCGCAGCCACGGCGCAGAGTGGCAACTCATAGGGAAGGATGGACAAGGTCTCTGGTGGCCGCACGGAAGCCCCGAGATGTTCATTTGCCCCCGTGTTCCTGCGTGGCAAGACTATCTCTCAAATCGCATGGCTGATGTGGCGAAGCAGACAGGCGCCGAGGCCGTGTATCTCGACGAATTCAACTGCCGCAATCGTGAGTGCTACGCAGCCAATCACGGCCACGCGGTCGGTGCGAATGAGTTTGAAGGCGAGATTGCGATGACCCGGCAAGTGCGGGCGGCACTCGATAAGGTCGGTCTGAAGTCGACGATTATTTACACGGAATGCCCACCGGTTGATATTGGTGCGCCCTATGTGGACGGTTCATTTACCTACGCGCTTCCATCCTCCACACCGGCCGCCTATAACACGAAGCTCGATCTTTGGCGGTTCGCTTTTCCCAAGGTGCGCGTTTGGGACATGCTGAGTTCCGGCGTTGAGCCGCATATCCTCTCTGCTGAGGACTTCCGATTCGCTTTCTGGCAAGGAGACGGCATCTGGCTCAAAGGCCGCGCTGATACCTGGTACGGGCAAAATATCCTCGACTTTCTTCGCTGGGCGCATCCTCTGTTACGGGATCACGCTGCGGCATTTGCCGGCGAAGCTGATCCGCTTGTTGACTCGTCGGATCCGCACATCCTTATTAATCGATTCCGTAGTCATTCCGAAATTGTGTACACGCTGTTCAACAACACATATGAGACCAGGCGCATCAGTTTTCATGGTAAGAGCCTCGTATTCCCACCACGTGGAGTTCAGCTGATTGCTGAAGCGAGGAATTAATCCAAGTGTGCGCTCGACGCCATTCAAATGCTTCACTGCATTGTCTTGGCTCCTGACTATGTTCGAGGGCAGTACCGGCTGGAGGCGGGCGCCATTTGAATTGTCGACCGACATGATCGGAGTTTAGATGTTTGCTCCAACTTCAAACCACGATTGACTCCGGCGAGCTAATCCTCGCCGATCAAATGGCGCCAGGGCGAAAACAGCGAATTTCAACACAAGGTGGGAAGTTCCAAGGTGAATATTTTGAAGAATCGACTGGATCTTTTTCGAATTGACAAGAACAGTCCAGTGCCGATCTATCTGCAGCTCGTAGACAGGATCTTGTCAGGGATCGAGCAACAATCTATTCCGCTGGGTTCAGTGCTGCCTCCTGAAGGAATCATTTGCAAGCACATCGGCATAAGCAAAATGACTTTGCGCCACGCCTATAGTGTCCTTGAGCAAAGGGGTTATATTGAGGCGCGACAGGGCCGCGGAACCTTTGTGCGTGGCGGTCGAATTGAGAAGAATCTCCCTGGAATGCTGAGTTTCAGCGAAGAAGTTAGAGCGCGCGGCGGCAAGCCGTCATCAAGATTGATTAACCTGACCGTTGGTTCGCCAAGCCATGACGCACAGAAGTTCTTCGGCATCGGGACTGAGGAGCCTGTATATGAGATGAGGCGTCTGCGATTCAATGACGAACTGCCTCTCGCAATAGAGGTAGTTCAATTGCCTCAGAAGTTATTCCCCGGAATCGATGATTTTCAGTGGGAGTGTGAATCCCTCTATAGCGTGATGGAGCGCAGTTATGGCATCAAACTTTCCAGATGTGTCTGTGAAATCCTGGCAGTTCCGGCGACTAAAGAACAGGCAAATCTGTTGAATCTAAGTGTCGCCAGCCCGCTGATAGAAATCAATCGAAGAAGCTATTCTCTTCAGGATGTACCCGTGGAGTTCTCAACTACCTGCTATCCCGGCAACGGTTACAGTGTCACATTCACCGCGATTCGTGAATCGTAGCCGCGGGCCCATCATTTCGCGGTGATTCAACTAGAATGGTTCGGGACGGAGAGTTGGGAATCACGTGGATGACTCGAGAAAGACAGCGCGCCTGGATACCGCCCAAATGTTGGATTGGGCCAGAAAGGTGCAAGCACTTGCGCAGACTGGCCTCGCATATACGAAGGACCCCTATGATAAGCAACGTTACGAAAGCCTAAGGCAAATCGCAGCCGACATAATGACTGCGAGTGCTGCAAACGTGCCTGCAAACTTGATTGACTCATTTACTTGCGAGGTCGGATATGCTACGCCGAAGATTGATGTGCGCGCGGCGGTATTCGTTGAAGATCAACTGCTGCTTGTGAAAGAGCGGAGCGACGGGCGATGGACATTGCCTGGCGGTTGGGCCGACATCGGCGACAGCCCCAGTGTTGCCGCTGTTCGGGAAGTGGAGGAGGAATCGGGGTACAAAGTAACCACTCTAAAGCTTGCCGCAGTATACGATCGCGATCTTCACGGGCACCCGCCTATGCCCTATCACGTCTACAAATTATTCTTCCTATGTGAACTCGTATCGGGAACGCCTAAGGTGAGTATTGAGACGGAGGATGTCGCGTTTTTTCGCGAGGACGATCTTCCACCCCTTTCGCTTTCACGAGTGACGCCTAAACAGATTGCACATCTGTTTGACCATCGTCGGCATCCCGAATGGCAAACCTCGTTTGATTAATTCAACGCTTCGGCACGTACAGTTGCACCCGAGTCACCGGCAAACCGGACAGAACTCGGTTTCAGGCCTGCCGGGACTCGCCGGCAAGCAAGGAGCGGGGTTCTATCCAGATGATTGCCGCTTCCCGATCAAAGTCCTCAATGGTATCGGCAAACCTCCCGTTGGTTCCGAGTTGAGGCCGACAGTGCAATGCGTTTCAATGTAGGTATTACTGACCGCAGATAGTGGAGGCGGCGGAACAGCCAAAATCATAAAATATTGATTATAAACAAGATAAATGCAAGCGGTAAGAGCGAAGATATATACTAAGTTATTTATTATCAATAGGTTATGGTGGAGGCGGCGGGAGTCGAACCGGACATCGGTGTTGAAAACGCTCAACTTATTGATTCTGGGAATGCCCGAATTGGCATGAATACCAAGATTGCCAAATCTACTGTACGGTCACTGTACGGTGATTTCCCAGAATTCCTACAACTCCCAAAGCTCCACCTCCAGACGTCCCCGACTCTAGCAAAAGAGCAATCTGAAGTTCAATCGTAGTATCGCATGGGTCCGTAAGACCTTGCCCACCGGGAGGGAGGAGGAATCCATGCAACGATATTCGGCGCTTCGGATATTGGAAGCCATTCATAGGGACGGCCGCATCGATCCATCGCTCGATGTTGCCGCTAAGGTTGAAAACGGGTCAACGCCGATATCGGCATTCTGTCAAACGGCGATGTCGTTATTATCTTGGATGGTATGTCGAATTCCGATCAGCAGACGAGGTTGGAAGGGCGCGTAATTCGGGCTGCGGAAGCCGCTTTGTCGCGTCAGCAATACGTCAGCGCCATCGACGTGCTTTGCGGAATGGGACTCTTGTTGCCCATGCACGTCGATTCCTGGCGCAAAGGGCGGGTCGATTACCTGGAGCAAGTGATTCAAGGAAATCTCCACAAAATTTCTTCGTCCATGGAAATATTCCGGCGTTGGGCTCGGGAAGAAGGCCTGAAACCAAGTGAAACCGTTTACGTGCGCAGAGCGCGATCGGGGACCATACCCCTGCAATTCAGCAAGACCGGAGACCCGGCGATCGAGCAAAGCTATCGCACTCATTACATATCGCCGGCGCTCTCTGAGCGGAAGCAGGAGAAGCTCAAGGAGAAACTGAATCGCGCTCCACAACCCGTCGTATTCGAGATCCTGCGCGACGCGCAGTGCTCGGAGTGCGGCGTGGAGATGGGCGAGGGATCGTACCTTTTGATGGAAGCCGAGCAGCCGCTCTGCTTGGCGTGCGCCGCTTTCGGCGACCTAGAGTTTCTTGCAGCGGGCGACGTGGCTTTGACGCGGCGAGCAACGAAGCATAGCGCGCGAAACGCTGTGGTGGTCCGCTTTAGCCGGACCCGAAAACGCTACGAGAGACAGGGT
>Ga0302320_10008372_pt1 | contig 22551 bp, 21 predicted proteins | sample Bog_T0_3_FD_202130 | JGI IMG/M metagenome (GOLD analysis project Ga0302320, IMG submission 202130) | Peat permafrost microbial communities from Stordalen Mire near Abisko, Sweden - Bog_T0_3 | ecosystem: Environmental > Terrestrial > Soil > Wetlands > Peat | place: Sweden: Abisko, Stordalen Mire... | reverse complement strand
CAACGGCAGCACGGCGCACAAGCTGGCCAAGCGCATCCGGTCCGGCACGGTCTGGATCAACTGCCATAACGTGTTCGACGCCTCGCTGCCGTTCGGCGGCTACAAGCAATCCGGCTGGGGTCGCGAGATGGGCGCGGAAGTGCTGCACAACTACACCGAGACCAAGGCCATAACCGCGGCCCTGTAATCCGGGCCGGAGCAGGCGGCACGCACCCGCCTGCTCCCTCCGATCCGGCACAAACGTTACGCGGGCGGCGTCGGTAGCCCAGGCCGGTCGATGTGATACCGCAACGCGGACGCGTGGACTCTCACCCGACATTACGCTATATCCATCCAGGAATAACGGTGTGGGCTGCCGAGTCCACAGCCAGAGAGGAAACCAAACCGATGAACGTCATGACCCAGATCCATCCGTTCCTGGACGGCAAAACCAAACGCATGCTGATCGGCGGCAAGTGGCTGGAAGCCGCATCCGGCAAGACCTTCGAAACCCGCAACCCGGCAACCGGCGAAATCCTCGCCCATGTCGCCGAAGGCGACGCCGAGGACATCGATCGCGCGGTCGCCGCCGCCCGCGAGGCCTTCAACGGCCCGTGGAGCAAGTTCAAGCCCGCCCAGCGCCAGGCCATCCTGCTGAAACTCGCCGAACTGGTGGAGCGCGATATCGAGGAATTCGCCGCGCTCGACACGCTCGACATGGGCGCACCAATCTCCCGCACCCGCGGCGGCAAGTCCCGCGCGATCGGCATGCTGCGATTCTATGCCGGCATGGCAACGGCGTTGCACGGCGAAACGATCAATAACTCCCTGGCCGGTGAAATTGTTTCCTTTACGCTGAAGGAACCGGTCGGCGTAGTGGGTGCGATCATCCCGTGGAACGGCCCGCTCGGCGCCTCGATCTGGAAAATCGGCCCGGCGCTGGCCACCGGCTGCACCGTGGTGCTGAAGCCGGCCGAAGAAGCGCCGCTCTCGCCCCTCCGTCTCGGCGAACTCTGCCTGGAAGCCGGCGTCCCGCCGGGCGTCGTCAACGTCGTGCCGGGCTTCGGCGAAACCGCCGGCGCGGCCCTCGCCTCACATCCCGACGTCGACAAAGTCGCCTTCACCGGATCCCACCTCACCGGCCAGTCGATCGTCCGCGCCTCGGCCGGAAACCTCAAGCGCGTGTCGCTGGAACTCGGCGGCAAATCGCCGGACATCGTCTTCGCCGACGCCGACCTCGCCCAGGCCGTGCCCGGCGCCGGCATGGCGGTGTTTGCCAACTCCGGCCAGATCTGCAGCGCCGGCACCCGCCTGTTCGTCGAGAAGAAAATCTACGACGAATTCGTCGGCCGCGTCGCCGACTTCAGCAAAACGTTGCGAGTGGGCGACGGCCGTGATCCCGAAACCCAGGTCGGACCGCTGGTCTCGCAGGAGCAACTGACCCGCGTCACCGGCTACCTGAACATCGGCCGACAGGAAGGCGCGCGTCCGCTCTCGGGCGGAGAACGGCTGACCGACGGTGAATTGGGCAAAGGCTTCTTCGTCCCACCCACGGTCTTCGCCGACGTGCGCGACGACATGCGCATCGCGCAGGAGGAAATTTTCGGCCCGGTGATCTCGGCAATTCCGTTCACCGACATCGAGGAAGTCATCCAGCGCGGCAACCAGACCACCTTCGGCCTGGGCAGCGGCGTCTGGACCCGCGACGTTGGCAAAGCGCACCGTCTGGCTCGGGCAATCCGAGCGGGGTCGGTCTGGATCAACTGCTACCAGGCGATGGATCCGGCAGTGCCGTTCGGCGGCTATAAAATGAGTGGTTACGGCCGCGAATCCGGCGTCCAGCACCTGGAAGAATATCTCAACGTGAAGGCCGTGTGGATCAAGACGGACTGATCGAAGGCCTCGGCCGTGCCCTCCCGCCGCCGGGAGGGCACGCAAGGCTCAAACCGGGTTGCGCACGCCGCGTCGCCCAACCACACTCACCCCGAACAATCCGGCGGCCATCGTCAGCAGCATCGCCCAGCCCAACGGTTCGGGCACCCCAGTCGCGTCGATCACTGCCAGGCTGACGATATTGGAGACGTAACGTCCGCCCGCGATGTCGCCGGGCACCACCAGCCGGGCAAACCCATCGACGCCGCCGACACCCAGCTGCCCGAGCGTGTCCGCATAGGCCACGAGATCGGGTTGGTCACCGAAAGCCGGATCGATTTCACCCAGCGAGATGACAGCCTCATACCCGTCGCTGCCGGTCACCAGGACAAAGTCGCGCAGGATATCGTTCTTGATCTTCGGATCAGTCAGCAAACCGTCGCTGTTCAGCAGCGACCACAACGAAACGCCCGTATATATGTCTGTAACAGGCGTGCCGCCGGCCTTGTAGGTCGCCGATTCGGTTGAGGCCGGCAGCGCCTGCAAAGCCGCCAGCGTCAAAGTTTCCGTTGTCTTGACATTGCCCGACAGCGTGAACTGCGAGGAAATCCCGCCCGTCCCGCTCACCGGCACGGTGGGCGCCTGCACCACGTTCAAGTTGTCCAGGTTGGACACGTAGCGTCCGCCGGCTGTATCGCCCGGCACCACGACCCGGGTAAAGCCGTCGGGTCCCGACCCGACCTGTCCCAAATTGTCTGACGTTGCGATCAGATACGGGCGGTTGCCAAAGCTGGGATCGATCTCACCCAGAGCAAACGCCGCCGCATAGCCGTCCGTCCCGGTTGCCACCACCACGTCGCGCAGAATCTCATTCTTAACGGCTGGGTTGGTCACCACACCGCCCGCGGCGTTCAACAGGTTCCACATCGACACGCCGGTATAGCTGTCCGTCACCGACCCGCCAGGCCCGTTGTAGGTCGCGGTCACACTGCTTTGTGTCAGTGTCGCCAGCACTGCGGCGGTGTAGGTGCCTGGGGTCGCAACATTGCCGGTCACCGTCAGTTCCGTGGAATTCAACGCCCAGGCGGAGCCAGGGCCGGCGGCGGCCATTGCAAGACCGGAAAGCCCGGCGGCAAGGATTTTGCGGGAGATCATCAAGCTTTACCTGTTACGTTGTAGTTGCGCAGCTATAGCCCTGTGGTTTCGCGGCGTCCAGTGGCGTTACGGTCTTGTTTTCGGTCCCCGTTGGCGTGTATAACCTTTCAAAATGCATGCAATTCGACTCGCCGAAGAACGCTGCGCAACCCGAACCACTTGGTCGCACCGACCATCGTCTCCGGAACCATTGACGCACCCGAATGATCGCGCGGAGGTCCGAACATGATCGTATCACTTGAAACCAACCAGCCCCGCACTGGCGGTTTCGGGCCCCGGCGCGGCCGAAACCGGTGATCCGGCGCGACCCACGCCCCCTGGGCAGGTATCGCATCGGCGCGACATACTGCGGCACAGGAGACTCTCGATGAAATTCGGCATTCACAACCCGTCATGGATATTCGGCCCCGACCCGGCCGAGGCGTTCGAAGGTGTCAAGGCCAAGGCGCAATGGGCCGAGACGCACGGCTTCACCTGGTTCTCGGTGATGGATCACTTGATCCAAATCCCGCTGGTGGGGGCCGCCGATGAACCCTTCATCGAAGGCTGGACCGTGCTGTCGGCACTCGCCGCCGTCACCAGCCGGATCCGCCTCGCAACCCTTGCTTCCTCGGTCGCCTACCGCAACCCGGCGCTGCTCGCCAAAATCGCCGCCGGCGTTGACCTGATCAGCCGCGGACGCATGACCCTCGGCATCGGCGCTGGCTGGCACGATGTGGAATACCGGCAGTACGGCTTCGAGTTTCCCGCACGCCCCGCCGTCCGCATTCGCCAGTTGGAAGAGGCCGTGCGACTGATCCAGGCGATGTGGTCCGAGAAACGCACAACCTTCCACGGCAAGTATTTCCACGCCGAGAACGCGATCCTCGAACCCAAGCCGGCCCGCCGCCCACCCATCATGATCGCCGGCGGCGGCGAGCAACTCACTTTGCGCGTGGTCGCTCGGCTCGCCGACGCCTGCAACGTCTTCGGCGATCCGGCCGAGGTGAAGCGCAAGTTCGATATATTACGCCAGCATTGCGATACCGAAGGCGGCCGCTACGATGCGATCGAAAAAACCAATATCCTCAGCCTGCTGCTCGCCCGTGACGACGCCGCCCTGGCAGCAAAGCGCGTTCGGCTCGGCGCATCCGATCCGTTCCGAGGATTCGCCGGCACCGTGGCGCAGGTCGCCGACCTGATCGGCCGCTACGCCGACTCCGGCGTGCAGCTTTGCATCAGCAGTGCATTCAAAAACGATGCGGAAACGCTTGAACTTCTCGCCTCCGACGTCATCCCGCATTTCTAATGCACCAGCAGCCGAAACAGTATCGGTGATCAGCCCGCCGCCGCATAACCGAAGCTGGTAAAAATCCGCATCGCCGCCGGCCCGCGCAGGAAGTCCAGTGCCTGCGGCGCGTCCGGCGCATGAACATCGTGCGCCAGCGCCACCGGATAAACGATCGGCGCATGCGATTCCGCCGGGAACACCCCGATCGCCACCGCATGACCGTCGCCATGCAGATCGGTTGCGAAACAAATCGCCGCCGCGACCTCACGACGGTCAAGCATCACAACCGCGCCGGATACGCTTTCCGCGATCGCGATATGCGCCTCGACGCCTTGCCAGAACCCCAGCGCCTGCAAACTCTGTTTCGCGTACCGTCCCGCCGGATCATGGTCGGGATCGCACATCGCCAACCGCCCGCCGTCCAGCAGCGCGTCCAGCGCAAAACCCGGCGTAATCGTCCCGACGATCGAATGGCCAGCCCACCCCGCCAGCACAAGATCGTTGGTCATCAGGTTCGTGCGCGTCTGCGGCTGCACCAGCCCCTGCTTCACCGCCTCATCCATCCAGGCCGGATCGGCGGTCAGCAAAATATCCGCCGGTGCGCCGCCGCCCAGTTGCCGGATCAGCACCGGAGTCGGCCCGTACACCGCCATCGCCACCCCTCCCGTCGCACGATAGGCCGCGAGAACCTGCTCCAGAGCCGGCCGAAACGTCATCGCGGCATAAATCTGCACCGGCACCCCCTCCGCTCGGGATCGGCCCACCGCCATCATGCCAATTCCACCGAGCAGGCCTCGCCGATACAACGTCATACGCGCACTCCGCCTGTCACCCATTTCGTCAGCGTTTGTATAGCGCCGCGCCACACTTGTAGCCTAGGCAGCCCGTCGCGATGTAAGCTCGCACCGTGAGAGGAGACCAAATGATGTTGGAGAAGACCTATCCCGTCACCCGCAGCGATGCCGAGTGGCGTCGCCTGCTGACTCCCGAACAATATTACGTCATGCGAACACACGGCACCGAACAACCCGGCAGTTGCGCACTGCTCGCGGAAAAGCGGCCGGGGCGCTTCACCTGCGCCGGGTGCGACACACCGCTATTCGAATCCAAACTGAAGTTCGAGAGCGGAACGGGCTGGCCAAGCTTCAACGATCCGATCGGGGGGTCAGTGGAAACCACGGTCGATCGCAGCTACGGCATGATCCGCACCGAGGTGCACTGCGCCACCTGCGGCAGCCATCTCGGCCACGTCTTCCCCGATGGCCCGCCGCCCACCTACCAGCGCTACTGCATCAACGGCGTCGCAATGAACTTCGTCGCCGATTGACCCGCCACCGGGGAGGCCGCAGCCTCCCCGGAACCCGCGGACTACGCCGCTTGATAGCCGATTACCGCCTTGATCTCGGTGAAATCGTCCAGCGCCCACTTGCCGTACTCGCGTCCATTGCCCGACTGCTTGTAGCCGCCGAACGGCGCCGCCGTGTCGCTGGCCGGGTAGTTCACGAACACGTTTCCCGCCCGCATCTCCGCCGCGACCCGCCGCGCATGCTCCAGATCTGCCGACTGCACATAGGCAGCCAGGCCATACACCGTATCGTTCGCCAGACGGATCGCATCCGCTTCGTCCTTGTACGGCAGGATCGACAGCACCGGCCCAAAAATCTCCTCCCGAGCGATCGTCATATCGTTACGCACGCCGGCGAACACCGTGGGACGAACGAAATACCCGCGGTTCAGGTTTTCCGGCCGCCCCGGGCCACCGGTCACCACTTCCGCGCCTTCGTCGATCCCCGCCTGAATCAGCCGTTGGATCTTGTTGAACTGCACCTCGTTCACCACTGGCCCGATCGTCGTCGCCGGGTCATTGACGTTGCCCACCACGACCCGTTCCGCCGCCGCCTTAGCGATCGCCTTCACCTCATCGTGCCGGTCGGCCGGAACGAACATACGGGTCGGCGCGTTGCACGACTGCCCGCTGTTGCCCATCATACCCAGCACGCCCTTGGTCACGGCGGTTTTGAAATCGACATCCGGGAGCAGAATGTTTGCCGACTTCCCACCCAGTTCCTGACACACCCGCTTCACCGTCGTCGCCGACGCCTGTGCCACCAGAATGCCCGCGCGCGTCGAACCGGTGAACGACATCATGTCGATATCAGGATGAGCCGACATCGCGCTGCCGACCACGCCCCCCTCGCCCTGCACCATGTTGTATACGCCGGCCGGCACCCCGGCGGCATGCATAACTTCCGACCAGATAATGGCGTTCAGCGGCGCCACTTCGGACGGCTTCAGCACCATCGTGCAGCCCGCGGCGATGCCCGGCGCAACCTTGCAGACGATCTGGTTGATCGGCCAGTTCCACGGCGTGATCAGCCCGACTACGCCGATCGGTTCGCGCGCAATCAGCGTCGAACCCTCGACATCCTGGAACCGGTAGCTCTCCAGCACCTCGATCATCCGCGTCAGATGCGCCGTGCCGGTTCCCGACTGCGCCTGCAGCGCGAACTTCAGCGGCGCACCCATTTCCCGCGACAGCGTCTCGGCAATATCCTGCCGCCGCTTGTTGTACTCGGACAGAATGGCCCGCAGCAGATCCAGCCTGTCCTTGCGCGATGTCCGCGAGAACGACGGAAACGCCGCCTTCGCGGCAGCAACCGCTCGGTCCACATCCTTGGGACCACCGACGGCGATCTGCGTGAACGTCTCCTCGGTGGACGGATCGACAACGCCCAGCAGCGTGGGTTGCAGCGGATCGACCCAGGCCCCGTTCACATAGTGCTGCCGTTCATGTTCCATGCTGTATTCCTCCTGCATTGCATCGGGCTGCTCCCCGATGTTCGGGACGCTATATACACATGGATATCGCGCCCGGCAAAGTACCACACCCGATTGAAGGAGTAGCAACACATGAGCGAACATCCAGCCCTTCGCGCCGGCCGCGTCGCGGTCATCACCGGCGCCGCCAGCGGAATCGGCCTCGCCGCCGCTGTGCGATTTGCCAGGATGGGCCTGAAAGTCTGCCTCGCCGACCTGTCGCCCGACGCACTCGCCCGCGCCGCCGAAACGGTCATCGCCGCCGCGCCATCCGGACGTGACGCGGTCCTGACAGTGCCGACCGATGTCAGCAACCTCGACTCCGTGCAGGCCCTGCGCGACGCCGCCTGCAAGCAGTTCGGGGAGGTCGGCGTGTTGATGAACAACGCCGGCACCGCCCCCGGCGGCGGCCCATACGAGCACATCGATCGCTGGCGTAAAGTGCTGGAAGTCAACCTGTGGGGAGTCATCAACGGCGTGCAGACCTTCACGCCCGCCATGCTGGCGCAACAAACCGAGTGCGCCATCGTCAATACGGGGTCAAAACAGGGCATCACCTGCCCACCCGGCGACACCGCCTATAACGTCAGCAAGGCCGGGGTCAAAGTCGTCACCGAGGCGCTCGCCCACAGCCTCCGCAACGAACCCGGTGCCCTGATATCCGCGCATCTGCTGGTCCCCGGCTCAACCTTCACCGGCATGACCAACCGCGGCCGCGCGGAAAAACCGCCCGGCGCATGGACCCCCGGCCAGGTCATCGACATGCTCATCGACGGCATCAACAACCGCGACTTCTACATCATCTGCCCGGACAATGACGTGACCCGCGCCATCGACAACAAACGCATGCTCTGGGCCGCGCAGGACATCACCGAAAATCGCCCGGCGCTGTCCCGCTGGCACCCGGACTACAAAGACGCGTTCGAGGCGTTTCTGAAGTCCTAATCGCTCGACGCCAGCTTGCCGACCTTCACCGGCGTCGGCTGCCAGTTCGACGGAAACAGGGTTTGCAGGGCCTGCACCTTCGGCATGTCGTTGATCGCGATGTACGGCGCATCCGGGTGCAGGTCCAGATAATCCTGGTGATAGCCCTCGGCAGCATAGAACGCACCCGCGGGATCGATCCGCGTCACGATCGGCCGGCTGAACGCATGCGCCGCGTCAAGCTGCGCGATATACGCCTTGGCCACACGTTCCTGATCCGCACCATTCACGAACAGGTCCGACCGGTACTGCGTCCCCCAGTCAGGCCCTTGCCGGTCCTTCTCGGTCGGGTCGAGCGCAACCGAGAAGAAAATCCGCAGCAGCGTTCCATAACTCACCTGTGCCGGATCAAACGTCACCCGCACCGACTCGGCATGACCGGTCGATCCCGAACTCACCTGCTCATAACTCGGATTGGCCACCGTTCCGCCAGCGTAACCCGACACCGCGCGCGTGACGCCCTTCACGTGTTCGAACACCCCCTGGATGCCCCAGAAGCAGCCGCCCGAAAACACCGCGGTCTGCGGCCCGCCCCCCGCCGGCACATCCATCACCGGCGCCGGCAACAGCTTCGGCGCGCTGTCCGCCTGCGCAACGCCAAACGACAGCGCCAGTCCAACCATCCCGGCCAACGACTGCTTGATCATGCTTCGCCTCCTGACAAATCCTACCAAACAGTTCGGACGGCACGGCAAACGGTTACAGCCTATCGCGGCAGCACCGTGTCCTTGGTCTCCCGCCCCAGCAGCGCCGCTACGATGCTCAGTCCGGCAAAGCACGTCATCACCGCCGTCGCCTGGTTGAACGCGCCGTTCAAAGACCCCGCCAGCAGCCCCGCCACCAAAGGCCCGAAACTGGTGATCACCCGCCCCGATCCGTTGCAGAACGACACCGCCGTCGCCCGCACATGAGTCGGGAACAGTTCTGGCAGATACACCGCATGCCCCGAGAACACGCCGAACACGAAATACCCGAACACCGGCAGCACATACGGATAAAGATCGTAGGTATCGACCCAAAGATACAGATACAGCCCAACGATGATTGTTCCGACATTGTAGAAAATGATCGTTGCCCGCCGCCCGATCGCATCCGCAATAAAGCCGAACGTCGCATAGCCGATGATACCGCCCAGCCCCCACAGCGTCATGCCGTGCCCGATGAACGGCGCCGCCGCCGGCCCGGTAATGCCCTGACGAGCCAATAACTGCCCCTGAATCGTCGGCAGCCAGATCTGGCTCGTCCAGATCGCCAGCAGCGTGCCAACGCAGAACAATACGCCGATGAACGTGCTGTAACGCAACGCCGGGGTGAACAACTGCGCCGGCGCAAACCGCATATACTGCTGATCATGCAACGACTGTTCCCGCTGCGCTCTGATTGCCTTGCGTCGCGCATGCACCGCCTGGAAATGCTCCGGCTCCTCCAGCCCACGCCGCAGCAGCACCAGGATCACCGCCGGCAGCACCCCGGCAAACATCACATAGCGCCAGCCATAAGGTCCCACGAACGCAAAAAGCTGCCCGCCGATCAGGCTGCCGAAACCGCCGCCGGTCATCATGATGCCCAGCACCTTCGCGCGGTGCACATCGGCAAACGCCTCCGCCACCAGCGGGATGCCCAGCACGACCTCCGCCCCCGTCCCGACACCGGTCAGGAACCGGCAGATCCCGAACGTTACGGTGCTGTGAGTAAACCCCTGCAGCGCCGTGCACACCGCCACCAACACCACACTTAACATCAGCGTTCGCACCCGGCCAAAGTAATCGCCCAGAATGCCGAATGCGAAGCCGCCCAGCGCCCAGCCCAGCAGCCCGGTCATGCTGAGAATTCCCCCGACCCGGCCGATATCGGCTGCCGTCGGAGTGCCCCCCAGCAATTCCGTCACCGCCGGCCGCAGCACCAGCGAGAACAGATTGAAGTCGGTATTATCCAACGACCACCCAAGCCAGGCGATCAGGAACACCATCCACTGATAGCGCGAGATATCGCGAACCCAGGCCCAACCCGTGGCGGTCGTTGTCTGTCCCATCCTGTTCCCCCTGCCGGCGCGGCTCTCCCGGCGCGCTCGGCAAGGAAGACTGACAGGACAGGCGGCGTTTGAAAACCGGCTACTTGATGCGGCCCATCGCCCGCAGCTTCTCCACGACATTGCCCATCATACCGAAATACGGCTTCGCGCCGGTCAGGTCGCGAATTTGGTCAATCGAGTCACGCACCATTTCGATCGTTACCGGTTCGGCGGGATCGAACTGCTTGCCCTCGGTGACGTAGTACTGGACACGGGCGTAGCCGCCAGCCGAGGCGGCCATGATCTCACCGTTCTGGTCGCATTCCTCGCTGCAAAGCCAGGCCACCATCGGCGAAACCAGTTCCGGCTTCATCCACGGCGCGATGTCCGGCGGCAGCAGCGACTCGGTCATCCGCGTGTAAGCCGATGGTGAGATCGCGTTCAGCCGGATATTGTATTTCGCCCCCTCGTGCCGCAGCACGTTGATCAGCCCGTTCACCGCCATCTTCGCGGCGCCATAGTTCGCCTGACCGAAATTGCCCACCGTTCCGGAACCCGAGGTGGTCACCACAATCCGCCCGTACGACTGCTTCCGCATGATCGGCCACGCGGCCTTGGTGCAATACACGGTGCCGAAATGATGCACCTGGTTGACGAATTCGTAATCCTCCATCGACATGTTGTTGAACGCCTTGTCGCGCAGGATGCCGGCGTTGTTCACCAGAATGTCCAGGCGGCCCCAGGTGTTCATCGCCGTATCGATGATGCTCTGGGCGGTCTTTTCCTCCGCAACCGAGGCATAGCTGGCAACAGCCTGCCCGCCGGCTTCTTTGATCTGAGCCACCACCGCATCGGCCGCCGCGTTCGCACCGCCGGTGCCGTCCACCGATCCGCCCGGATCGTTCACTACCACCTTGGCGCCGCGCGAGGCCAGCAGCAGCGCATGTTGGCGGCCCAGTCCTGCGCCGGCCCCGGTGACGATCGCCACCCGGTCATCATAACGAACGTCCATTGGTCGGTTTCCTCTTCGGTCACGTTGATCCGCCGCCCGCGATAGCCCGCCCTGCCGCCAACCGCAACTGCCACCGGCCTGCAGATCACCGATCACGGTTCGCCCGCGCTGATCGAAGGCAGCCGAGGCGATCCGTATCGCCGCCGAATGGTCTAATCCCCGCGCAGCGCGTTTCGCACGAACGATCCACCGGCCGCAATGGCCCTGCGGCCGGCCGACAGCATCGGGAAGAAGATGTGCCAGATATGGATCATTTCGGGCCATATCTGCAAATCGACCGGGACATCCGCGATGCCCGCCTTGCGCGCCAGGATCAGCGAATCATCCAATAGCGTCTCCACCGCGCCAACCTGAATCAGCAGTGGCGGCAGCCCCTTCAAATCGCCGTAAATCGGTGCCGCATGCGGATGCCGCGGATCGGCGCCGTTGAGGTACAATCCCGCCATCATCAGAATGGTCGCCTTTTGCACCGTCGGATCAGTCTCGGCACGATCGGTGAACGACTGGCCCAGCGCCTCCATATCCACCCACGGCGAAATGCACCAGCCGCACGCCGGCAGTGGCAGCCCCGCTTCGCGGATCGCCAGCAACGCACCCACCACCAGCCCACCGCCCGCACTGTCGCCCGCCAACGCGATACGATTCGGCTTGATGCCGCTGTCGAGCAGGAACCGGTAGGCCGCGACGGTGTCATCGACCGCGGCAGGGAACGGATGTTCCGGCGCCAGACGATAGTCGATCGCCAGTGTGCGCGTGCCGGCCGCGCGCCCGGCCTCCGCCACCAGATGCCGGTGACTTTCCAGCGAGCAGATCACATACCCGCCGCCATGCAGATACAGAATGACGCTGGACCGATCGGCATCCGGCGTGGAGGTCCATTCCGCCTTCACACCGTTGGCCGTCACCGGTTCCACCGTCACGTCCGGCGGCAGGCCGAACGCCTTGCCGCGCGCATCGCTGTCGATCCGCATCTGCGCAATCTCGGTCGCACGCGGCCTGGACGCAATGATCTGGCGCAGGCGGGCGATTTCAGGGTCGGCCATCGGTCATCCTTTCAGTTCATAAACAATTTCCGCCTCTCACTGCGCGTACTTACCCGTGAGTTGATGCGTCGGACCTTCCTGGTTCTTGTTCTGCCGGTCCAGCCGGGTCTCCCGCGACCAGGTCCGCTTCAGTTCGTCCCGGACATTGAATCGCAACTTGCCGAGACCCTGCGTTTCGAGCTCCACGACATCGCCGTCCATGAAGCTGGACAGCCCGCGATGGTTCGTTCCGGTCGCCAGAATGTCGCCCGGCTCCAGCGTATGGATTGATGTCACCCATTCGATGCAACGAGCGATATTGTGCGCCATGTCATCCGTGTTGAACGATTGCTTCAGCTCGCCATTGACCCACAATTTGATCGGCAGCTTCTGTGGATTCTCGATCTCGTCCTTGGTCACCAGATACGGTCCGATCGGCGCGAACGTGTCACGTGATTTCATCTGGAAGAACACGTTGCCGGCAGGCGGCAGGCCGCGGGCGGAGCCATCGATGAAATTGATGTAGCCGAAAATGTAATCCATTGCATCGGCGGCCGCCACCTGCGAGGCGCGCTTGCCGATGACCAGCGCCATCTCCGCTTCACCCTCGAAGATCGTTGCGGGAACGTCGGGCAGCACCATCGTGTCGTTCGGTCCGATGATCGCCGTGGACGCCTTGTGGAACGCGTTCAGCGGCGCCGGTTTTGCCAGCGTCCCGTCCTCCATGTAGTTGACCGCCATGCAGACGATATTGCCCGGCTTCGGCAGCGGCGGACGGATGCGGACATTCGCCACCGGTGTGCCGGACCCGCTCGCCGCCGCCTCCAGCTTGCTGCGATACGTGTCGAAGCGCGCGATCAGGCCGCTGATCAGGTCGCCAGGCCCGGTGTGCGGAATATCCCGCACCACCGCCGAGACGTCATGGATAGCCTCGCCCTTGACGACACCCAGTTTGAAGTCGTCGAAAAATGCCAGCTTCATGGTGGTCTCTCCCCGCCGTATTGATTCTGCCGCCAGTCTATCGCATCCCGGCTACCGCGCCAAACCTCGCATCGAAGCGGGCTGTCCCGGCAGCTTGATGTTCGGACCGACCTGCTCCGGTTTGCCGTTGACCACGTGGAACACCTGCAAGTCCTTGTCCACGTAGTTGCCGACGTAAATGTAATTGCTGCCCGGACTGTAGGCGATGCCCTCGGGCAGGGCACCCAGCGGGGCTGTGCCGGTCGGCGTCAGCCTGCCATTCGGCCCGACGGACATCACCATCAACGCGCCGCCTTTGGTCTTGAACCAGTCGCCGGGCTTGGCGCCCGACCCAAGCAGCAACGGTGCCGCCGCGGTCTTGCCGTTAGGTGCAATCGCGAAACCTTCGGGCCCAGTGCCGGGAGACATGATATCAATCACGTGCGGGTGCGCGCCGGTGGCCTCGATGATCACCTCGGCGTCGGAATTGTTTTTCCCGGCCCCGGTGTTGGAGGCGATCACGTATTTCCCGTCCGGTGTGATATCGATATTGTACGGATTGATCGCCGCGGGAATGTCCATCGCCTTGTCATAGGTCACCTTCTGGCCATCGATGCTCAGCACGGCAACCTTGTTGACCAGGTTCAGGCAGACGAAAGCCCGCTTGCCATCAGGCGCAATGACAACCGCAGCCGCCTCCTGCTCCAGCGGCACATCACCGAGCGATTTCACCGTCCCGTTCTGGATCGACAACACCGAAACGCTCTTCCCCGCTCGGTTTGCCGTCAACGCCAGGTCGCCGTTATGCGAGATCGCAATACCGGACGGCTGCATCCCAACCGTTACGGTATCCGACAGCTTCGGCGGATTCGCATTCAGATCGACCACGAACAGTTTATTGTCAGGCGCGATCTTCCAGGCGCTCCCGTCCTGGTTCATCACCACCGAATTCGCCACCAGGGCCAGCTTGCCATCGGCGGTGATCTGCAAATTGGTCGGCGGCCCCAGCAACGAATTCATCAGCGGCAGCGACGCGCGGATTCGCGGCTTGGCCGGATTGCCGACATCCACGATCAGCACCGCGTCATTGCCAGGCGGCCCATTCACCTGGCCGTTCGCGTCATAGGTGATTTTCGCATCCAGCCCGATCAGGATGTCATGCACGCTGGCCAGGGCAGGTGTCGCCGCAACAAGGCCCCAGGATACAAGGCCACAGGATACAAGGCCACAGGATATCAGCAGCGCACCGCGCACGTTCATTGTTCGTTCCCCCGTTGGTATATCGTTTCAACCACCGTAGGCGCCCACCGGGCCGAACGCAACCTTGACGCTTGATAAGCCCGGTGCAAGCGTGACCACAGGGAGAAAGTCGATGAAATTCGGTGTTTTCTACGAGCATCAGTTGCCCCGGCCCTGGACGGCCAGCAGCGAGTACGAACTGTTTCAGAATTCCCTCGCACAGGTCGAACTCGCGGATCGTCTCGGCTATGACTACATGTGGGAAGTCGAGCACCACTTCCTGGAAGAATATTCTCATTCGTCGGCTCCTGAAGTGTTCCTGGCCGCAGCCAGCCAGCGAACCCGAAACATCCGCCTCGGCCACGGCATCATCCAGTTGACCACCAACCAGCCGCATCGCGTGGCGGAACGGGTCTCAACACTGGACCAGGTCTCCGGCGGCCGCGTGGAAATGGGGCTCGGCGAAGGCGCCGGCCCGGCGGAACTGCATCCGTTCGGCGTCCGCGTCCGCGACAAACGCGACCGCTGGGAAGAAGCCGTGCAAGCCATCATCCCGATGTTCACCCAGGAAAGCTGGGAGTTCCACGGCAAATATCACGACTTCCCGGCCCGCAACGTCGTCCCGAAACCGTATCAGAAGCCGCACCCGCCGCTGTGGGTTGCCTGCTCCAACATCCGCACCATCGGCGAGGCCGGACAATGGGGCATGGGCGCGCTGGGATTCAGTTTCGTTTCACCCGACGCGGCCAAGGCATGGGTCCATAAATACTACAATCAGTTCCTGCATAACCCGCGGCGGCTGACCGACTACGCAACCAATCCGAACGTTGCGATCGTCAATGGCTTCATGTGCGCCCCAACCGACCAGGAAGCCCTGGAAAAGGCCGCCGGATGGACTTTCTTCATTTTCGCCCTGTCCTACTACGGACGCAAAGGCGTTGACGCACCCGGCAAGGGCGACCTGTGGCGGGAGTATCAGGACTGGCGCCACACCGACAAGGCCCAGGCCGCCCTGCGCAACGGCCTGATCGGTTCGCCTGAAACCATCCGCAAGCGTCTCCGCCAGTTCGAAGCCGCGCATGTCGACCAGGTGATTCTGCTGAACCAGGCTGGCAAAACCTCGCATGAGGATATCTGCGACAGCCTCTCGCTGTTCGCCCGCGAGGTGATGCCGGAATTCCATGAGCGCCAGCCGATTCAGGCTGCCTGGAAGCACGACGTCCTGCACGGCGCGATCATCCTGGAGGATCTCGATACCGACCAGTACGACCTGTACGCGCACCAGAACGAGGATATCGTCCGCATGACGCCCGAACAACTCAAGCAGCGCATGGCGGAAAAAGAACGACTCGCCGCGGCCGGAGACTAGCTCGATGGACCGCAACAAAACGCGCCAGATGGTCATGGTGGGCTTCCTGCAAGCCCAGAACTGCACGAATCTGGTCAGCTCCTGGCGGCACCCGGACTCGCGCGAGGATTCAACCTCCGCCGACTACTACCAGACCATCGGCCGCGTCCTGGAGGAAGGCAAGTTCCACGTCGGCTTCTTCGACGATCGCCTCGCCATGCCGGACCGCTATGGCAACGACCATCGCCACACCGTTGAACATGGCATTCGCTGCGTGAAGATGGATCCGGTCACCGTGCTGACCGTCATGGGCATGGCAACGAAACGTCTCGGCCTCGGCGCCACAAGGTCCACCACCTACTACGAACCGTTCGATGTCGCCCGCACCTTCGCCACCCTCGACCTCATGACCGAAGGCCGCGCCGCCTGGAATGTCGTGACCTCGATGAACGACGGCGAGGCCCTCAACATGGGCAAGGACGAACACCTGGAGCACGATTCCCGTTACGATCGCGCCGATGAGTTCATGGAAGTCGTGCTTGGACACTGGAATTCCTGGGACGACGACGCCATCGTCCACAACAAGAAAACCGGTCTGTTTGCCGATCCGGGCAAAGTCCGCAGACTCGATCACAAAGGGGAATGGTTCAAATCGCGCGGCCCGTTCACCGTTCCCCGCTCGAAACAGGGACATCCCGATAACAACCAGGCCGGCCAAAGCGGACGCGGCAAACGCTTCTCCGCGCGGTGGGGCGAACTGGTGTTCGTTAGCACCCCAGTCAGCCTCGACCATGGCCGCCAGACCTACCGCGAACTGAAGGCCGAAGTCGAACGCCTCGGGCGCGATCCCGCCCATCTGACCATTACGCCGTCCGCCTATGTCGTTTGCGCCGAAACGAAAGCCGAGGCCGAGGACAAGATGGCGCTGATCGAAACCTTGGCGACCGACGAAGACGCACTGTCACTGCTCTCAGAAGCGATGAATTTCGATTTCGCCAGCAAGCCTCTCGACGAACCGTTCTCCGATGCGGAACTGGATGGAATCTCGGGAACCCAGTCCATGCGCGACCGCGTGGTGAAAGCCAGCGGCATCCGCAACCCAACGCCGCGCGACTTCGTCAAATTCAGCCACCGGGCCCGCCCCAACCTGCCCTTCATCGGCGGCCCCAGGGAAATCGCCGATGGCCTGGAAGAATGGTTCACCACCGGCGTCTGCGACGGCTTCGTCATCGCCGCCACGCACGTCCCCGGCACCTATATGGAATTCGTCAAATACGTCGTGCCGGAACTGCAACGGCGCGGCCTCTATCACAAGGACTACACCGGCGCGACGCTGCGCGAGAACCTCGGACTGCCCATCCCGCACAGGAGCCTGTCATGAAACTCGGTCTGTCGATCGGCTATTCGAAAGCGCAACTGGACCTGCCCGTTGCGCTGGTCCAGCGCGCCGAGGAACTTGGCTACGACTCCGTCTGGTCGGCCGAAGCCTACGGCTCCGACGCCGTGACACCGCTGGCCTTCCTGGCAGCCCTCACCAAAAAAATCCGCCTCGGCACTGGCATTATGCAACTCGCCGCTCGGACTCCCGCCAACGCCGCCATGTGCGCCGGCACCGTGGACGCGCTGGCCGGCGGCGGACGTTTCATTGCCGGACTGGGCGTCTCCGGCCCGCAGATCGTCGAAGGCTGGTACGGCGAACCCTGGGGCCGCCCGTACTACCGCCTCAAGGATTACGTCGCCATCATGCGCAAGATCTTCGCCCGCGAGGAACCAGTCACCCACCAGGGCAAGGAGATCAGTCTACCCTACACCGGCGAAGGCGCCTCCGGCGTCGGCAAACCGCTCAAATCCATCCTGCACATGAACCCCAACATTCCGATCTACCTGGCAACCGGCAGCGAAACGACCGTGAAGCTGACAGCGGAAATCGCCGACGGCTGGCTGCCGATGGGCTTCGTGCCCGGGTGCATGGAAGAATACGGCCCCTGGCTGGCCGAAGGTTTCCGTCGCGCCGGCAACGGCAAAAGCCTCAAGGATTTCGAAATCCAGGCGTCGATCCATGTCGAGATTGCAGATGACGTTAAAGCCGCACTCGCGAAACTGAAGCCCGAGGTCGCGCTCTACGTCGGCGGCATGGGCCACAAGGACAAGAACTTCCACAAGGACCAGATGATCCGCCGCGGCTTCGCCGAAGCCGCCGATCGGATCCAGGAACTCTATCTCGCCCACCGCAAGGAAGAAGCCATCGCCGCGGTGCCCGATGAATGGGTCGATATGAAATCACTGGTCGGACCACCGGCGCGCATCCGCGACCGCTTCCGCGCCTGGGAGGAATCCGGCGCAACGTCGCTGACCGTCCGCTCCCGCCAGCCCGAGGCCATCGAGGTCATGGCACAAGCCGCTCGGTTGAACTGACAAAGGGGGAAGCGATGCGCTTCCAGGGCAAGATCGCGCTGATCACCGCAGCGGCGAACGGTATCGGCCGCGCAACGGCCGAAATCATGGCACGCGAAGGTGCGACCGTCGTTTGCGTGGACAACCATCACGGTCGGCTTGACGCCGCGGTCAGCGCCCTCGGCGCGCACGGCCGCCTGTGCGATGCCCTCGAACAGGCCCAGGTGGATGCCGTCGTCGAAGGCGTAGTCAAGGACTTCGGCCGCATCGATATCCTGGTGAACGCCGTCGGCGGCAGCACGATCATTGCAAAACCGTCGGCAACGGTCGAAGACCACTCCCTCGACGACTGGCAGCGCGTGATCAAATTCAACCTCGACGGCACGTTCCTGTTCACCCACGCCGTCGTGCCGGTCATGAAACAGCAAAAGTCGGGCAAAATCGTCAACCTCGCCTCGATCGCCGGCCGCGGCATCAGCGTCTCCAGCGGCGCCGCCTACGCCGCGGCGAAAGGCGGCATCATCGCCTTCACCCGCAAACTGTCGTTTGAACTCGGCCCGTTCGGCATCAACATCAACGCCATCGCCCCTAGCCTGACACTCACGGAACGCATCCGGCCGCACTGGAACCAGCGCTCCCCCGAAGCGCAGGCGGAACAAATCCAGTCGACCCCGTTGCGCCGCGTCGCCGAAGCATCGGACCAGGCAAAAGTGATCTGCTTCCTCGCCTCGTCGGACGCCGATTTCGTAACCGGCCTGACGATCGACGTGACCGGCGGCTTGTCAGGCTAGCCAACAAGCCGAGGCAGGTGCGCCGCCAGTTCAGCGTAAGCGTCATCATCCGTCCGATCGTATCGCAACGGGGTCACAACGATCTTGCCGGCCCGCATCGCCCGATAATCGCTTTCCGGCCCTTGCTCGATGTTACCGCGCTTGAAGGTTAGCCAGTGATACGCCATCCCGCGCGGATCGACCCTGGTGTCCACCTCCATCCCGGCAACCGCACCCTCGCCCTGCCGGGCAAGCGTCATCGGCCCCGCCTCGGCCGCAGGCACCGGCGGGAAGTTGATGTTCAGCACCGCATTTTTGCTCCAACCCATCGCCCACAGCCGACGAATCGTTTCGGCACCCAGGGTGCGCGCCGTATCCCATGGAACGTTGTCCCTGTCCCTGAACGCCTGGCTCAGCGCCAGCGCCGGACATCCCAGCATCATCGCCGTCATTGCGCCCCCGACAGTGCCGGAAAACACCGTTTCCATCCCCAGGTTCAGCCCCCGGTTGACCCCCGACAGCACCAGTTGCGGCAGCACATTTTTCATCAGATGGCACAACCCGATCGCCGCACAGTCTCCCGGCGTCCCGGTCACCCCGAACCGGCGCGCGCCGCGCTCGCTGATCCGCAGCGCATGGTGCAGGCTGATCGCGTGCGACTGCCCGCTCTGATCGTGCTCCGGCGCAACAACCCAGACCTCGCGGGCGATCTGCGCCGCGATCTCCTCCATCACCTGCATGCCGGGCGCGTCGATCCCGTCGTCATTCGTCAGCATCACCCGATCCAGCACCGTCCGCACTCCTTCTTGCCGTCCTTGTTTGACCCGGTTGCATCCCGCCCCGCAAGAGGCCAGCATCCGCTCAAACCAAAGGGAGAACGCCCATGCTGATCATCGACGCCCAGGTTCATATTTGGGGCAGCGGTAAGCCCAGCGACCATCATCGCCAGACCTCCCAATACTCCGCCGAGGAACTGATCACGGAAATGAATGCCGCCGGCGTCAACGGAGCCGTGCTGCATCCGCCAAGCTGGGACCCGCAGTCGAACGAAATGGCGATCGAGGCCGCGGTCAGATATCCCGATAAATTCTGCAGCCTCGGCTGGTTCCCGTTGGACGATCCGTCGCAGCGCAAGCGTATCGAAACCTGGAAACAGCAGCCTGGCATGCTCGGACTGCGCTGGTCGCTGACACGCGACGGCCAGCAGACCTGGCACGAAGACGGCACCATTGACTGGCTCTGGCCGGCCGCCGAAAAAGCCGGCACGCCAATCGCCACGATGGCCTGGCGCTTCCTGCCGCTATTCCGCCGGATCGCGGAACAACATCCCCACCTGAAGCTGATCGTCGACCATCTGGGGCTGGTGCGGTCGGCCAAAGGTCAGGCCGCCTTCGCCACCTTGGATGATCTGCTGCCGCTGGCGAAACTGCCGAACGTCGCGATCAAGGCGACCGGCGCGCCGGGCTATTCCAACGAAGCCTATCCGTTCCGCGACATCCAGGATGGCCTGCATCGCATCTTCGATGCCTACGGGCCGGACCGGTTCTTCTGGGGAACGGACATCACGCGGATGCCATGCAGCTACCGCCAATGCGTCACCTTTTTCACCGAGGAACTCCCCTGGCTCAAAGGCAACGACCTGGACATGGTAATGGGCCAGGGAGTCATCGACTGGCTCGGCTGGAAACGAAACTAACCTGCCGCCGCCAGGATATCGGCAATCAGCCGCTGGCTCGCCAGCGCTTCCTCACCGGTGACTACCGGATCGCGATCCGCCTCGATCGCATCAAGGAAATCCGTCAGCACCGCACGATGCGCATCGTGCGGGAAATCCATGATGGCGGCGCCGCCTCCGGTCGATCCCTCAGTCACCATGGTCTCCACGCCACCGCCTAGAAACGATAACCGTAACGAACTCCCCACCAGCGAGGCCATGCCGCGCGTGCCGATGATCTCGATCCGCTCCGGGCTCCCCGGATACGCAGCTGTCGTTGCCGTAATCGTGCCCGGCGCACCGTTGCCCAGCCGGACCAAAGCCGAAGCAAAATCCTCAGTCTCCATCCGGTGGACGGCCGTCGTGACCGCCTGCGCCGCAACCACCGCCTGCACCCCCACCAGAGACCGAAACAGATCCAGCGTGTGGATCGCCTGCGTCATCAGCACGCCGCCGCCGTCCCGCGCCATCGTTCCGCGGCCGGGTTCATCATAATACGCCTGCGGCCGCCACCACGGCACCAGCATCCAGGCGGCCGTGATCGTCCCCAATTCCCCCGCCTCGATCGCCGCCCGCAGCCGCAAACTCGCCGGCCGGAACCGATGCTGCAGCACCACCCCGACCTTGCGCCGCATCTCCCGCCCCACCTGCACAAGCCGTTCGGCGCGCGCAACCGTCAGCTCCAGCGGTTTCTCCACCAGCACGTGCTTACCCATCAGCAAACACCGCTCTGCGATCTCCAAATGCGCCGCCGGCGGAGTCAACACGATCACCGCGTCGATCGACCGATCCGCGATCACCCCATCGACATCCGTGGTAACCGGCAAACCAAACCGGTCCCCGAACGATCGCGCGCGGCTCTCAGTCCGCGACGCCGCCGCTTTCACCCGCACCCGGTCGGGCAGATCCAGCAGACTCTTCGCGTGCGGCTCCGCACCCTGACCCAGCCCGATCAGCGCGATCGTGACCACCCTCAGCCGGCCTCAGCGCCCGGTAAACACCGGCTTGCGCTTTTCCTTGAACGCCAGGACCGCCTCGCGATGGTCCTCCATCTGCGAGCACCGCGCCTGATTGAACGCCTCCATATCAAGAGTCGTTTCAAAACCGCCTACCTCGGCCGTCCCCAGGTTCTTCTTCGTGTAGCCCAGCGCCAGATGCGGCATCGACGCAATCCGCCGCGCCATCGCCATCGTCGCCGTCAGCAGTTCGGCGTCGTCGACAACCTTGTTCACCAACCCAATCCGAGCCGCCTCGTCCGCGTCAATCAGGTCGCCGGTGAAGAACATCTCCCGCGCCTTCGCCGTGCCGACCAGCCGAGTCACCGACCACGTCGCGCCCCAGTCGCCGGACAGCCCGATCTTGATGAACCCGGCCCCGAAACGAGCCGACCGCCCGGCAATCCGGATATCGCACGCCGCCGCCATCCCCAGCCCGGCGCCAACCGCCACGCCGTTGATCATCCCAATGATCGGCTTCGGCGTCTGATGCATCAGCATCGGCACCCGCCCCGACTGCAAGATGCCCGCAGCGCGTTCCTCGAACACCTTGGCCGACCGGCTGCCCATCGTCTTCACATCACCGCCGGCACAGAACCCGCGTCCGGCACCCGTCAGAATAATACAGCCGATTGCATTGTCCGCCCCCAGGCGCGTAAGCGCCTCGTGCAGCCCCACCCTGATGTCATCCGACAAAGCGTTCAGACTCTCCGGGCGGTTTAGCGTCAGAATGGCAACGCCGTCATCGACGGCTTCGATCAGGTCAGGCATGGACGTTTCTCCGGTCTGTCAATAACGCCAGCTTGGCTTGTGCCGCGGTTGCCTGCAACAGTGCCGCCGGAAACGCCAGGAACATCCCATGACCCTGACCCTCGACACCCGCCTGCGCATCGGTATCCAGACCATCCATCGCCGCACCGAACCAGCCGACGGTCCGTGGCTGCCGCGCATCGACGAACTCGTCGATCTGGTGAAACTCGTCGATAACAGCGGCTACGATTCGCTGTGG
>Ga0302320_10008369_pt1 | contig 22553 bp, 18 predicted proteins | sample Bog_T0_3_FD_202130 | JGI IMG/M metagenome (GOLD analysis project Ga0302320, IMG submission 202130) | Peat permafrost microbial communities from Stordalen Mire near Abisko, Sweden - Bog_T0_3 | ecosystem: Environmental > Terrestrial > Soil > Wetlands > Peat | place: Sweden: Abisko, Stordalen Mire... | reverse complement strand
CCGCTCTCATACAACCTGCCAACTTAGCCTAAAAAATCCAGACGATAAGGAATCCGAAAGCTCCCTCACAAGATCAAACCGCTCGCCTGAAACCGCTATCCCCGACAGACTCCTAGAAGCTGTTTCATGACCGACGTGGAGCGCTACGTTGTGCTCCCTCAGGGGCTAAAGCCCGTAGTTTTGCTCTTCTGCAGCGGCATGGCTTCAAGCCGTGCCCTTTCAAAACCGGGTTATGAAACAGCTTGTAGACTGAGTTCATACGAAGCGTTGACGGAGGGAAGCGGAGCCGAGGTGCCTCCGGAGACGTTATGGGATATTTGAGCGGCGCTGGGGTTCTTCGCTGGCGCTCAGAATGACACTCCATGCCGGAATGACACCCTATGCATGACACCCCATAACACACGTTGGTTCACGGTTGTACGATTTGAACCGCGTTGGGATGAACCTGCTGCTGCTTCAGGTCGCTTGCTTCCCAGCCACCTCCCAGCGCTTTGACCAGGTACACCGAGTTGACCATCCGCTGGCCCAGCAGTTGTGTTGCCAGCCGCTGGTTTTGCAGCAAGGTGGCCTGCGCGGTGATTACGTCGAGGTACGAAGTGATTCCCCCGATGTAGCGGTTATTGGCAATTGTCAGGGTGCGTCGGGCGTCGTCGACGGCTGCTGCCTGGGTGGCTGCCGCCTGCGAGAGCGTTTCCAGATTGCTGATGCCATCCTCAACCTGCTGGAAGGCTGTCAACACGGATTGGCGATAGTTTGCCACGGAAGCGTCGTATGCCGCACGCGTGGCTGCCAGGTTGGCGCGATTGCGTCCTCCCTGAAAGATGGGCTCCAGGGCATCGGCGCCGAGCGACCAGAAGAAGCTGGGCGCGTTTGCCAGCGCGACGAGATCGCGGCTCTGCAAACCTCCCGAACCACCAAGCATGATTCTTGGATAAAAAGCTGCGCGGGCGATTCCGATCTGCGCATTCTCGTAAGCAATCTGGCGTTCGGACGTTGCTATGTCGGGACGGCGCTCCAGCACGTCAGAAGGAACTCCGAGCGGAAGTGGAGGCGGTGCGCCTCGCAAGGGCGCGGCGGCGATGCTGAAGCTCGACGCAGGCTGGCCCACCAGCGCCGCGATGGCATGCTCATATTGCGCGCGCGACTGTTTGACGAGCGCGAGCTGGGTGAGCGTTGCGTCAAGGAGAGAAGCTTGCTGCGCTACTTCGAGTCCGCTGGCGATGCCGCCGTTGTGCCGGTTGTTCACCAGGTCGAGACCTTTGCGCTCATAGCCCACTGACTCCTCTACGACCAACAACTCGGCATCGAGCTCGCGCAAAGTAAAGTAGTCGGCAGCCAGCTCGGCGGTGAGCACCAGTTGCGAATTCTGCAGATCGGCGGCGGTGGACTGCAGCGTGGCATTCGCGGCCTCGACACTGTGCCGCACCCGGCCAAACAGATCAGCCTCGTAGTTGACCGAGAACGGAACGGTGAAAACATTCTGCGTGTACGGGGTATCGGTAAACGCTCCGCCGTTCAATGGGCGATTGCCTGAGCCGCGCTGGCGCGCAGCGCTGGGATCGACCGAGAATTGCGGAAAAAATCCCGAGGTGGCAACCTGCGCCAGGGAACGCGCCTGCTCCAGCCGGTCTCGTGCGGATACTAAAGATTGGTTAGCCTGCAGGAGTTGTTGCTCGTAGGAGTCGAGCGCGGGATCGTGGAATACCTGCCACCATGTGCCCTTTGGAATCGCGTCCTTGGGCGCGGCCGGTTGCCAGGGTGCCGGGTTCTTCCATGCAGCAGGTACTGAAGTAGAGGGAACCGTGGCGGCGGGCCGCTGATAGCGCGGTCCAACCACGCATCCTGCGGTCAGCCCGAGCAAAGCAACGCTGGCGATCGCGGCTTGCTTTATGCGCCTCACGACCCGCTCCCCTTCTGATTTCCAGTTTGCGGCTGGTTTTGTTGCCGCTGCCCCGGCGAGGGCTGCGCAACGTTTACCAACTGGCCGTCCTCCAGCGAGTCCGATGGATTGACGATGATCTCGTCGCTCACCTCCAGGCCGCCAAGAACCTCGATCGTGGTGCCATAATCGCGGCCGATGTTGAGGGGACGCAACTGCACCTTGTGATCGGGACCGACGACAGCAACCCGCGGACCTTCCGCACGGAAGAGCATGGCATTGACCGGCACTGTAAGTTTCTGCACGTTGGAGCCGACCGCAAAGTGTACCTGTCCGAATGAACCGGGAAGCAGGCGCCCATCCTTGTTTGTCACATCGACTTCGGTGAGCAGAGTGCGCGTTGCCGGGTCAATGGATTCCGCCGTGCGGGCCACTACGCCCGGAAATTGCAGGCCGGGAAATTCTCGCAGCGTGACTGGTACTTTGCTGCCAATTCTGATGTAGGGTGCGTAGGTCTGAGGAACGCTGGCGTAAACCCGCAGCGTATCGACCTGGGCCATGTCGAAGAGTTCTCTTCCTGACGCCGCGCCGGCGTTGATCAGTGCGCCGGAGTCCACGTTGCGGCGGGTAATCACGCCGGAGAATGGCGCGTACACATTCTTGAATGACTCAAGCTGTTCGAGGCGGCGCACATTGGCGTCGGCGGCGACCAGGTTTGCCTTAGCCTGCTGGTATCCGCTGGTCTGCTGGTCGGCTTCCTGCGCCGACACTGAATCGGTCTTGCGCAGGTTTTCCCAGCGATCGGCGCTGATCTTGGCGAGTTCCATTTGCGAGAGAATCTGCTGGCGCGTGGCACGGCCCTGGTTTAATTCCTGATCCACTTCAGGCGTATCGATCACTGCCAGCAACTCGCCCTTTTCCACGCGGCTGCCAATGTCCCTGGTCCAACGCACCAGATATCCGTTGGTGCGGGCGAAGATGGGCGATTCCTTGAATGCCAGCAAAGAGCCGGGCAGCACCAGCTCGACATCGGGTTTTTCCGCTACCGGATGCACGACGGAGACTGAGCGCACGGAGTCCTGTTCAGTCTCTTTGGCGAGGGCGCGGCTATGGCTGGAACGCGATACCAACGTGAGCGCTCCGGCGAGCAGCAATGCCAGCAGGGCGAAGCCAACAATCAGGAGCGCTTTGCGCGGCGGTGCCGGAGGAAGTTCGGGCGGCCGCTCAATGCCTGGATGCTGATGCTTTGAGTGGTGCTGGATGGCCTCGATTTCCTCGTCGAGCTGCGCCTGAGAAATATGCTGCTCGGGCTCATGCGTTTGCTGCTCGTCCAGGTGAGGCCGCTCTTGTTCGTTCTCTGCACTCATTCCAACTCCGTTTTCAAAAACTGTTTACGCCTGAACTATCTATGCCTGTTCAAGGCGGGCGCGCCGGGCTTCCCTCCGGCCATGAAAAATTGCAAAAACGCTGGGCACAAAAAACAATGTGGCCACGGTGGCAAACAACAACCCGCCAATCACGGCGCGGCCCAGGGGCGCATTCTGCTCTCCACCTTCGCCAAAGCCCAGTGCCATCGGGACCATGCCGATAATCATGGCCAACGCGGTCATCAGCACTGGACGCATGCGGGTGTATCCCGCGGCGATGGCAGCTGGAATCGCCGCCATGCCCTCGTCCATCTGTTCGCGTGCGAAGCTTATCATCAGGATTGAGTTTGCGGTTGCAACGCCCATGCACATTACCGAGCCGGTCAACGACGGCACGCTTAACGTGGTGTGGGTCAGCAGAAGGAACCAGCAGATTCCAGCCAGTGCTCCCGGCAATGCGGAAATGATGATGAAGGGATCGAGCCACGACTGAAAATTGATAACGATGAGCAGATAAACCAGCACGATTGCACCCAGCAAGCCGACGCCTAGTCCGATGAACGACGAGCGCATGGTGCTGACCTGGCCGCGCAGGACAATGTGGGTGCCGCGCGGCAAGTGGCCGCTGAAGTCCTTAATGATTTTGTCAGTCTCCGCCGCCACCCCGCCAAGATCGCGATCCTGAGTGCTGGCGTACACGTCTATAACGGGCTGCACCGCGTAGTGATTCACCACCACCGGACGCGCCACCGGCTGCAACTGCACAAGATTGCCGAGCAACTGCTCGCCTTGCGGAGACTCCACGGGAACTGCCATCAGGTCATCGAGACTTGTTATGCGATACTGCGGCGACTGCACGGCCATCTGGTAGGTAACGCCGTTCTTGGGATTCAACCAGAAGTTCGGCGCGGTTTGGAAGCTACCGCTGAGCGATATCAAAACGCTTTGCGCCACGTCGCGGGCATTCAGCCCAACCTGCGTGATGCGGTCGCGATCCAGATCCATGTGCAATGTGGGCCCAGAGAGCATTTGCTGTACATGGACGTCGGCTGTGCCGGGAACGTGCCGCATTCTGTTGGCGATCTGTTGCGCAATCAGATAGTTGCTCTGCATGTCATTGCCTACCACCTGAACATCGATGGGCGAGGGCAGGCCGAAGTTCAAAATCTGGGTGACGATGTCTGCGGGCTGGAAGAAGAACTCCACGCCCGGGAAACGCTGCGGTAACAACCGGCGCAGGTTCCGGATGTGGCCGGCGGTGGGTTGATGATGCTCGGGGTCAAGCGAAATCAGAATTTCCGCATCGCTGCTGCCAATGCTTCCAGCCGAGCTGTAGGACTGATTGAGGCCGGAGTTTGGCAGGCCAACATTGTCGAGAATAGTCTGAATCTCTTTACCCGGAATCTGGCGGTGCAGCTCGGCTTCAACTTCGTCGCAGAGCTTCGCCGTTTCCTCCACGCGCAGGCCCGGACGGGCTCGAACGTGCAAGCGCAGCAGACCCGCATCCACATTCGGAAAAAAGTCTTCGCCCAGGACCATGACGATCCCAAGCGAGAGCAAGCAAAAGAGCAGAAAGAAAGTTACGAATACGCCGCGATGCTCCAGGGTGGTTTCAAGCAGCGACTGATAGCCATGACGGAAGTTCTCGAAGCTGCGTTCAAAGCCGCGCTGGAAGCGTCCCGCAAACGTTCTTGGTCCGGCGGTGCGATGCTCATGTCCGCGCATGATGTACATGACCAGGGTGGGAATGAGGGTTCGCGAGAGCAGGTAGCTGGCCAGCATGGCGAAGCTGACCGCCTCCGCCAGCGGCACAAACAGGAAGCGCGCCACGCCTGTGAGAAAGAACATCGGAACGAACACGATGCAGATGCAAAGAGTGGAAACGAACGCAGGGACGGCGATCTGCTGCGCGCCGTCAAGGATAGCCGTTCGCATCTCCTTGCCCATGGCAAGATTGCGCTCGATGTTCTCGATCTCGACCGTTGCATCATCTACCAGGATGCCGACGGCCAGCGCAAGCCCTCCGAGGGTCATGATGTTCAGCGTCTCGCCGAGGGCTGCGAGCATGAGAATGGAAACGAATATCGAGAGTGGAATGGAGATGAGGATAACGATGGTGGGGCGCCAGTCGCCGAGAAAGAGCAGAATCATCACCGCAGTCAGGAACGCAGCAGTCAGCGCCTCCTTGACCACGCCACCGATGGAGGCGCGTACAAACAGCGATTGATCGAACAGCGCGCTGATCTTCAGCTCCGGCGGCAGCGACTGGGCCGCGAGCGGAACGATTCCCTTGATGCCGGCAACAATTTGCAGCGTGGAAGCCTTGCCGTTCTTGTAAATCGACATCAGCGCGCCGCGGTTGCCGTCCTGGCGCACGATGTTGGTCTGCGGCGAAAAGCCGTCGCGGATATGGGCCACGTCGCGCATGAAGAGCGTACTGCCATTGCTGGTTTTCACCGGAAGATCGTTCAACTCCGCGATGGTCTGCGGCGTTCCGTTCATCTCCACGTTGTATTCGAGCGCGCCGACCTTGGCGGTTCCCGCAGGGAGAATCAGATTCTGAGCATTGACGGCGTTGACGATGTCGAGAGGCGCGAGGTTGTAGGATTGCAGCTTCGGAATATCAAGATCGACCTGAATCTGCCGGATCTTGCCGCCATAAGGATACGGCGTTGCCGCACCGGGTACGGTGATCAGCGAGTTGCGCAGAAAGTTCTGACCGACGTCGAACAGCTCCTGTTCCGACATCGTTTTGCTGCTGAGGCCGAGTTGGATGATCGGTGTGGTGGATGCGCTATAGGAGATGATCAGCGGGGGCGTGGTTCCCGGCGGCAGGCCGCGCACGGTGGTTTGCGAGACCGCCGTGATCTGCGCAATTGCGGTCTGGATGTTGGTGCCAGGGCGGAAAAAGACTTTGATAATTCCCAGGCCAACGACTGACTGCGATTCAATGTGCTCAATGTCGTTGACTGTCGTCGTCATGTTTCGTTCGGAGTTTGCGACGATGCGGTCAGCCATATCCTGCGGAGACATGCCGGTGTAGAACCAGATCACCGAGACAACCGGAATATCAATCTCCGGAAAGATGTCGGTCGGCATCAGGAACACGGTGATCGGTGTCAGCAGGAGGATCACGAGCGCCATCACGATGAATGTGTATGGACGCCTAAGGGCTAACGCAACAATCCACATGGATAGGAATCGCTCCGGGCTTCGCTTAAGCAAGATCGGAGACTCTTGGTCTACCCCAGAGCCTCCGCGTATAACTTGTTAGATTCGATACAGTGCGTCTTAGATCGAATTTTTCAGATTGCCACTCACACGGGTCATACTAGCATCGGGCGATCCGCCGGAAAGTAAATATTGGTTACGCGGGGCCAGCGGCAAACTGCCCCGCGAGACCGCGAGGCAGGACTTACGAACGATTGAGGTGAAAGCTACTCGGTCCAGCGCTTGAAAACCAGCGATCCATTGGTTCCACCGAAGCCGAAGGAGTTCGACAGAGCATAATCCAAAGAAGCCCGGCGGGCATGGTTGGGAACGAAGTCCATACCGAGCGTCGCCTCATCCTGATTTTCCAAGTTTATGGTTGGAGGCAGAATCTGATCGCGCAGCGCAAGCACTGTGATGCCAGCTTCCAATCCTCCTGCGCCGCCTAGCAAATGGCCAGTCATGGACTTAGTGGAGCTTACGGCAACCTTGTGTTCCCCGAAGAGATTGCGTATCGCGGTGGCTTCCAGCCCGTCGCCTACCGGAGTAGAGGTGCCATGGGCGTTTACATAGCCGATGTCGCTGGGTTGCAGCTTGGCATCGCGGATTGCATTACGCATCACGCGGAATCCCCCCGCGCCTTCGGGCGCCGGAGAAGTGATGTGGTAGGCGTCGCCGCCTAATCCGTAGCCAACAATCTCAGCCATGATATTTGCGCCGCGCGCTTTAGCGTGCTCGAGCTCTTCGAGAATCAGAATGCCCGAACCTTCGCCCACGACGAAGCCGTCGCGATCCCGGTCCCAGGGACGGCTGGCGTGCTCAGGGTCGTCGTTGCGGGTAGAGAGAGCGCGCATCGCGGCGAATCCGCCAATGCCCATAGGCGTGATGGAAGCCTCGGCCCCGCCGGCGATCATCACGTCGGCATCGCCGCGCTGAATGATCTTGAAACTGTCTCCGATGGCGTGGGCGCTGGTGGTGCAGGCAGTGGCGCTGGCCAGGTTCGGACCCTGTGCGCCAAAGCGGATACTGACGTGTCCAGCGGCAAGATTCACGATGGTCGCGGGAATAAAGAAAGGCGAAATCTTGCGCGGTCCGCCTTCCATCAAGGCGGTGTGCTCACGCTCGATGATGTCAAACCCGCCGATACCCGAACCAATATAGACGCCGACCATCTCGGCATTCTCGGGCGTTACCTTCAGGCCAGACATCTCCATCGCCTCGGTGGCGGCAGCCAGCGCGAAGTGAATGAAGCGGCCCATCTTCTTGATTTCTTTCTTTTCGATGAACTTCAGCGGGTCGAAGTTCTTGACTTCGGCTGCGATCTGGCAGGTAAACTGCGCTGTGTCAAACGCAGTAATTGGGGCGACGCCGCTTTTGCCGGCCAGGAGGCTTGCCCAAACTTCCTCCGTAGTGTGGCCCACGCCGCAAATCAGCCCAAGACCAGTGACAACTACTCGGCGATTCAAGCTGGTTTCCCACCTTTCGCGTGTGCGTTGATGTAGTCGGTAGCATCCTTCACGGTTTTGATTTTCTCGGCATCTTCATCGGGAATTTCAATCTCGAATGCTTCTTCAAAAGCCATTACGAGTTCCACGATGTCCAGCGAATCCGCCCCCAAGTCGTCCTGAAAAGAAGCGCTGGCCGTGACTTCGCCTTCATCAACCCCGAGCTGCTCCACGATGATCTGCTTGACCTTCTCGTCTGTGGAAGCCATTGAATGAATTCTCCTTGTGAAGTAGAAACGGCGTACGCCGGGCAGCAATGCCCGGCGGTGAGGCTACAGTGGCCGTTCCTTCATTGTACAGTGGCGGGCAGCTAGCTGGTTACTTCGAAGCCTTGGAGTGTGCGCTGACGTAGTCCACCGCATCCTTCACGGTCTTGATCTTCTCGGCATCCTCGTCCGGAATCTCAATGTCAAAGGCTTCTTCGAAGGCCATCACGAGTTCCACGATGTCCAGCGAGTCGGCGCCCAGGTCATCCACGAACGAAGCGGAGGAGGTAACCTCGGCTTCATCCACGCCCAATTGCTCCACGATAATCTGCTTTAATTTCTCTTCCACAGCAGCCATTTGTTGGCGCCTCCTGCAAAAAGTTGAGCCGCCCGGCCAAAGGGTCGCGCCATTCCAACACGTTCTGTGCGCCGGACGATTCCGACTAGCATCCTAAATGTTCGATTTTATGAAGGTCAATGTGCAACGGCAGTATTGTTTCAATCGCAGCGGCAGGCGGAAGCCCAAACGCCACTACCAATTGGTTCCCAGATGGGTTCTACTGGGGCTATGCGAGCAGTCGTACAGAGGGTTTCGCGGGCCAGGGTTACGGTGGAATCGCGCTCAGTGGGGCAAATCGAGCGCGGATTGATGGTGTTGCTGGGTGTGGGCTCCGGCGACGCGGAGCAGGACGCGGAATACCTGGCGGAGAAGATCGCGGCGTTGCGGGTCTTCGAGGATGCCGACGGGAAAATGAACCGCAACGTGAGCGAGGCCGGTGGCGCATTGCTGACGGTCAGCCAATTCACGCTCTATGGCGATGCGCGGCGCGGCAAGCGGCCGTCATTCGATGCGGCGGCGCGCCCAGAGCAGGCCCGGGGGCTGTATGAGCATTTTGTGGAGCGCGTCAGAGCCCTCGGATTACGCTGCGAAACCGGGCAGTTTCAGGCCGAAATGAAGGTGGAACTGGTAAACGACGGTCCGGTGACTATTCTGCTGGATTCTCAAAAAAACTTCTAATCAGCGGGCCGAGCGGCGAGGGAGTTCATGTCGCGTAAGTATTTCTTGGCGTCGAACTTTCTGGCTGCGGACGTGCCGGACATATAGCGAACCGATCCGAAGATGGGGCGGTCGAACCAGGGCCGGTCGAATTTGCCCGCAATCGCCCAGGCGATTCCGGCATAGCCGTTGGGGTCGCGGCCATCCAGTAGATATTTGTCGTTGAGATAGAGCGCGGTCTGGTAGGCCGACTGCGGCGAGGGCGACCACTCCAGAATCTTCTTAGCCCAATACATGCGCATGTAGTTGTGCATCCAGCCAAGGTGAAGCATCTGGAGCTGGGCAGCGTTCCACAGTTCGTCGTGAGTCTCAGCGCTTTCGAGTTGCTGCCGGGTGTAGAGGACTGGGCGCGGATCGGCGGCGTGGGCGGCAAGAGTCTTGTGCGCCCAAGGCTCGGCGCACTCGATCGAATCATAGAGCGGATTGAAGTGGGAGAAGTTGATGGCTAGTTCGCGCCAGGTGATGAGCTGGTCGAGGTATTTCTCCCTGGACTCCTCTGAGACACCGGCGGCACGGACCGCCAGGGCGATGGTTATGGGGCTGATGTGTCCAAAGTGAAGATAGGGAGACAAACGGCTGGTACCGTCGCACTCCGGCGCGCCTTGGAGCGCTGGATATTCCGCGAGACGGTTGGCGACGAATTCACGGAGGAGTCGCAGGGCGTCGTCGGTTCCTCCAGTGAAGCCTGAAACCGGAGCGACGCCGCGGTCCAGGGTCTTCCAGCCGGAGGTGATGTCGGCTGCCGGATTGAGCGATTCCACCGGCTGGGAATAGGTCACCTTTGCTCGTGGATTACGGCAGGGGACGAGGTAGAAGTCGAGGAGCGCCTTGAGGCGGGGCCGGATGGTCCGAGCGGCGTACTGCGCTTTGAGCAGCAGCTTGCTGGGGACGACTACGTCCGCATCGACAGTGAAGTAAGGAATTCGGAGTTTTTTCGCCAGCACCTCGCGCCAGCGCGCGGCTTCGCGGATCGGATTTTCATCGCCGACGAGGAGCGCAGCCTGGACCTCATCGCAGAAGCGGGCGACGTTGCTGTGCGGATGGCGGCGCAGGACGAATGAGATGTTGCGCTCGGCGAGCCGGCGGGCGGTGCAGGGAAAACCCTGCTGCATGAAGCTGTAGTGGCGCAGGTTTGCGTTGGGATACGGGACGATTCCGAAGAAGACTACGACTGGAAGACGAAGCGCGTTTGCCAGATCAACCGCAAGATCGAGCGCCGGATTGTCATGGGCTCGCTGGGCCCGCTGCATCCAGTAGACGACGCACCGGCCTGCGGGAGTACCGCTGCGCCGAGTGGTGACGCGGTCTTTGTATGTGGCGAGAATGGAGTCGAGAGCAGGCATGGAATCACTAGGGTACAGGAATAGGGTTCAAAGTTTCAGAGGTTTTGCAGGTTAAGAGCGAAGGCAAGGTCAAAAGCCCCGCCCTAGCCAAAACCAAAAGAAGGCTAGGACGGGGCACCCTCATGTTTTTCTTGATCGTCATGGGCTTCTTCCGCGCGGAGGATGGCGTCGGCTACGGCCATGGCCTCGACGGCGGGGCGCACGGCGTGGACTCGGACAATGTGGGCTCCGGCGAGGGCTGCAGCAACGGAGGCGGCGAGGGTTGCGGCGTCGCGGGTGTGCGGTCCCACGCTTGTTCGCGCCGATCCCACATCTGCTGAAGACGGCAGATGTGGGGCACCAATTTCCGCGAGGCGGGCGGAGACCGTGTGGCCGAGGAAGCTCTTGCGCGAGGCTGCGGCAAGCAAGGGGAAGCCGAGGGCGTGGAAGTTTGCGAAGTGGGCGAGGAGCGGATAGTTCTCGTCGAAGTTCTTGCCGAAGCCGAAGCCGGGGTCGAGAACAAGACGGTCGCGGGCAATGCCAGCGCCGAGAGCATGGCCGGCGAGTGCGCAGAGTTCATCTCGAACGAGGGAGACGATATCCGTGGCGGGTGGCAAGGTACGCCACTCGTGAGGCAGGCCTCGAACGTGCATGAGTATGGCTCCGCAGGAGAGCGCGGCGATGGTGGCGGGCATGGATGGGTCCCAGGTGAAGCCGCTGACATCGTTCACGATTTTGGCTCCGGCTTCGACGGCAAGGCGGGCGACCGTAGATTTATATGTGTCGATGGACAGGATTGAGTCAGGACGCTGCTGCTTGATGGCCCGGATGACCGGGAGAACGCGGGCGAATTCCTCATCAGCAGAGACAGCTCCGGCCAGGGCGGGAGCTTGGGTGGCTGCGGTGGGCACGCCGGGACGGGTGGATTCTCCTCCGATGTCGAGGATGTCGGCGCCCTCGTCTAGAAGCGCAAGGCCTTGGGTGATGGCAGCCTCGGGATCGAGGTAAAGGCCACCGTCAGAGAAGGAATCGGGCGTGACGTTGAGTACGCCCATGATGAGGGTTCGCTCACCGAGAGGGAGAGTGCGGCGGCCTAGATTCCATGAAAAGCGAGGGCGCATGGGATGGGGCGATTGTAGCAGGATGAGGGCGCGGAGAGGCGGTGTGGCTCGAAGCCTTTACGACAACTTCTTGCCCGAGACGTAGGGGCTTCCGATGATGACAAAGCGCCACTCATCCAGCGGGGCGCGGGTGACGTTGATGCGGGTGGTCGCCAAGATCGATGGGGCGGGAGAGCCGTCGTCGGCGATGATCAGGTCGCTGGCGGGCGAGCAGAAATCTTTCGCATTGTCATGCTGGCGAGTGATGGCGAGGGCCTGGGAGAGGCGTCCGGGGCCGGAGGTTAGCTGGCGCAACTGGGACGGCTTCGGGTTGGGCGGGAGGGTGAGTCCGCGCAGGGTAGACATCTCATCAATGCCGCAAACCGGTTCCAAGGCCCGAAGAAGGACGCATCCGGCGACGTAACCCACATTCTCCGTGGGTTGGCAACTGACGTTCGTGCAATAGTGATTGCCGTAAATGAAATAGACGTAGGCGTGGCCGGGCGGACCGAAGAGAACCGCATTGCGCGCAGTTTGCCCACGGTAGGCGTGGGCTCCGGGATCGATGGCGCCAAGGTAGGCTTCGGTTTCGACGATGCGTCCGGCGAGGATGAGCCGATTCCCACATTCGCCAACGGAAGGCGAATGTGGGCCAACATGGCGGATGAGGAGTTTGCCGAGGAGACCACGGGCGACAAGGCGCGGATCGCGCGAGTAGAAAGAACGCGGCAGAGGGGAGAGTTTGGCAAGAGCGCGGGAGTTGAGCGGAGGCCGAGGCATCGTGGTTTGGCGTGCAGAAAAACAACAGCAAAAGCAACTGCAAAAGCAACGGCAATAACCCCGCCCTAGCCAAAAACAGGCTAGAACGGGGCACCCTGGAATTTCTACACCCTGGGCACTGATATAGCCGTTGGCTATTTGTGCGTGCCGGCTTCGGCCAGGATCTGTTCGACATGGCCTTCCGGTTTCACTTTGCGCCATATCTGCGCGATGGTTCCGTCGGGCGCAATAAGAAACGTGGTGCGCTCGATGCCCATTACCTTCTTGCCGTACATGTTCTTTTCCTTGAGCACGTCATACAGTTTGGCGACGTCTTTCTCGGCGTCGGCCAGCAAAGTGTACGGGAGCTGGTATTTCTCCTGGAACTTTTTCTGGGCCTTGGAGGTGTCGGGCGAGATGCCGAGGACAATGTATCCGGCGCGGATGAGCTTCGCGTAATTGTCCCGGAAGCTGCAGGCTTCGACGGTGCATCCGGGAGTGTTGGCGCGCGGATAGAAGAACAGCAGAATGGGTTTACCCTTGAAAGAGGAGAGAGTAACCGGCTCTCCGTTTTCGTCGGGCAGAATGAAATCTGGAGCTTTCTGGTTGACGTCCATAACTATGTATCTATATCGCAAAACGATGCAGGCCGTCACGCTGGCAACGGCGAGTGTGGTTTTTTCCTTTACATTGCAGGCCCAATTTCAAATTCCAGCGCCGGAGCGAAAGACTCCGCGAGCGGTAGGGGTGCTGGAGACATTCAAGAACGGATCGCGGCGGCTGGTGCCCGTTACCTTCTTTTACGAAAAGCACTACTACGACGCGACTTTCTACCACGCGACTCCCGTGCCGTTCACGCTGTACTCGGAGACGGTGTACGAGATACAGCAGTATGGCAAACCGATGGGGATATTCACCGTGCAGAGCGCGACGGAGATCTCGGCGGTTTGGTTCGGCAATGGACGCTATAAACCCCTGCCGGATGCGTTCTTGCAGGCAAAGAAAAAAATAGCCCCGATTGTGTTGGAGGATCCTTCGAAGCCAGTGCTGCACCGGCGCGCGGGCAGCGAGGGTGACAGCCCCACGGCGCGTCCCGCACCTGCACCCAGCGTTCCGGAAGCGGAAGAGGATCCGGACAGACCGAAGCTGCATCGCAGGGACAGGGCGGGCAGCGCGTCGAGCGACACAAGTACGCAGACTCCGGCGCAAGGCCCGGCAGCTCATTCGCCAGCCGGGTCCGCCGCGGAGGAGTTGACCCCGAGCGACGATCCCGACCATCCAGTCCTGCGGCGTGGGAAGCCCGTACGGGAGCAGGGTGGACGCGACCTGCCTGACTTCAAGAGAGAAGAGCCAATCTCACGCCAGGTGGCGATCAGCGACGCGGGGCCGTCGGAGACGCATTCGCTGATCTATCTTTGCCCGCCGGAGGAGCGCAGCCGGATCGAGGCATCGGCGCGCGAACTGGCGCAGGCAGAGTTGCGGCGCATGGCCGCCCAGCGCGGCTTGGCCTTGCCAGCTCTGGTGAAGACAGCAGCCGTCGCGAAGACGACAGCCTCGGGCAAGGCCACGGGGTCGAAGAGAGTTGCGGCGGTGACGGCGCCAGCACCCCCGGAGTTGAATCTGGACGATGAGCAGTTTGTGCCTTACGACCTCGACTACGGCAACTATGCGACGGTGGTGTTCTCGGCGCGCTATACGCCTGAGGCGGCGCTGGCGATGAGCGCCAAAGCGAAGAGCTGGATGGTGACCGTGGTGGCGCGGCAGGACGAGGATAAACTGATCAAGCTCTACAGCGCGGTGAGCGATCCGAGGGAGCTGAACCTGTATCCCGAACTGCGGTTGGTGGACGCTCTTGATCCGGATGGATCTGGGCGGGCCGCGTTACTGTTCCGGGAGCAGAAGCAGGATGGTGTGAGCTGGCTGATGGGACGACTGACCGGGTACGGGATGCAGACGGTCTTTGAGACGCCGTCGCGGTAGCTCAAATATTTTCGTGCATCGCATGGGTGAATACTGGAATCTCTCTAAATGCATAGTTGTTCTAACAAATAATTCTTGACGGAGAGAGAAATGAAAAAAATGCTTCTGCTATTAGCCGCGGGGTTGGCGCTGAGCTCGATGGCGCTGGCTGCCGATACTTACACCATCGATCCAGCGCACACGTCGGCTAACTTTTCCGTGAAGCACCTGGGCCTTTCCATGGTGCATGGCCGTTTCGCCACCGTGAGCGGAACCATTCTTCTCGACGAGAAGGCGCCGGAGAAAAGCTCGGTGACGGCGGTGATCAAAACCGCTTCGATAAACACCGACGTTGCGATGCGCGATAAAGATTTGAACTCCCCCAGATACTTCGATTCCGCAACTTATCCGGAGATCAAGTTCACCAGCACGAGCATTCGCAAAGTGGGCGGAGACCAGTACGTTGCAAAAGGGAATCTGACGATTCGCGACGTGACCAAGCAGGTGGAGATTCCGTTTACGCTGGCGCAGGGCAAGAGTCCGAAGGGCGATCCGCGGCTGGGCGCGGAAGGCTCGCTGACGATCAATCGCCTTGACTACAATGTAGGCAGCACTATTCCCGCGATGGCCGTAGGCACTGATATCAAGATCGATCTGAGCGTTGAAGCGCAGAAGTAATTCCAATAGAGATCCGTAATGCAAAGAACTCCTGGCCATGATGCCGGGAGTTTTTGTCTGCGCGGAAATTGCGGCAAGACCTCTATACTTCTTGAATGAACGAGGGAAGGCACGCATGAGTGGCCGGGATGAGTGAAGAAACGTTGCAGACTGACGCGCGGTTGGGACGGGCGCTGGTGGCGCTGGAGGCTTGGCGGGCTAGAGGAAGCGAAGCGGCGCTCGGCACCAGCGAGTGGGCAACGGCGGCAAGTGTGGCTGAAGGCGACGCAATGAAGCTGGCACGGCAGTTGCGCGAGCTTGGCGTAGAGGTTTCAGGGTCGCAGGCCGAGGGTTGGCGACTGCTCAGTGAGGCCGACTTGGCGCTGCCGGAGGTGCTGGGGCCGAAGATCGCAGGCACGATATTTGCCGGCGGGGTGCATCACTTTGCCCGTATCGGCTCAACCAATGCGGCGGCGATGCGCGCCGGGGCCGAAGGCTTCGATGCAGACCAGAGTACAGACCGGGGCGCGGTCTGGGTGGCCGAAGAGCAGACGGCAGGCAAGGGGCGGGCGGGGCATCAATGGAAGTCGAATCCTGGCGACGGAATTTATTGCTCGGCGCTACTGCGTCCGAGGCTGTCTCCGGCGGATGTGATTATCCTTTCGCTTGCGGCAGGCCTGGCGGTTGTGGAGGCGGTACACGAAGTGACAGGGCTCTGGGGCGATCTCAGATGGCCGAATGACGTGCTCATGGGTGGACGGAAATTCTGCGGCATCCTGACCGAGCTGAACGCCGAGGTGACCCGGGTGCGATATGTAGTGGTGGGCATGGGGCTCAACGTGAATAACCCGGAGTTTCCGCCGGAGCTTGAGGCAATTGCGACCTCGCTGCGGATACAGGCGGGAAAGAGATTTTCGCGGGTTGAGTTGGTGGCCGCCCTGCTACGAGCGTTGGACCGCGAGCAGGCGGCTCTGCACAACGGCTTGGGCGCGGCGCGGGAGAGTATTCTGCGGCGCTTCGAGAAATATTCATCGTATTGCTGCGGCTGCGCGGTTGTGGTGGAGGAAGACGGCGGGTATGAGGGCGTGACTCGCGGGTTGGACGATCGGGGATTCTTGCGGGTTGAAACCTTGCAGGGAATGCGGACGGTGTTGAGCGGCGGCGTCCGGAAGCGATAGGTGAACGTAAGCCCTGGTACCATGCACGTTTTCTGAAACTAGCAACAGAACTGCGACCAACTCTCGACTCCAATGCTGGACTGCGCTACATTGTCCTGCATGACGAACAATGGTTATTTTCACTGGATTGCGATCCCCGCCCTGGTCCTGGTGATGGTTTTGCCTGGCTGTTCTCAAGCTTCAAATGCGGAAGATGGCTCAAATCAAGAGCGGGCAGAGAATCTCATCCGGATGGCAGGAAAGAGTTTTGCAGGGGGGAATTTTAGGAAGAATGCGGACTTGCTAAAAGAGGCTGCCGCAACGGATCCCCAGAACATCAGAGTCTGGTGGAAACTGTGCGAGGCTTATCAGCTTACGGGAGAGCTAGACCTCGCTGTTAAGGCATGCGAACAACAGCTGAGCTTGCATCCATCGTCGTCATCACACAACGGCCTCGGTCTGGTCTATCTTGCCAAGAAGGATTCCGCCAAAGCTGCCTCCGAATTTGAGAAGGCGGCGGCGAATACCGATGACCAGTCTTATTACAGCAATTATGTTTGGTCGCTGTTGGAATCGAAACAATACGAGCGAGCAATCCCCGTCGCGCAACGACTAGTGGAACTCAACAAGAACGACCCACACGAACTCAAGACTGCCTACCACTGGCTCGGCATTGCCTATATGAAGACAGGCCAGAAAGACAAAGCGCAAGAATCTGTTCGACTTGCATACGGCAAGAATTGTTCTATGGATAAAGATGACAATGTGCAATGTGTAGGAAGTCCTGCGAAAGAGCAGTGATATCAATGCTCGGTTGAGATACCGCCCTACACATAATTGACGGTCCGGACACAACGACAACAGATTCCTGTCCATAAATCGCCAAGTATTCAACAATCCCAACTTTCATATAATCAACCGCCCTGCTGGCTTCCCAGTCCGCTCTTGATGCGCATTCGGAGCGAGAAAGCGCGTGACATGAATGCGAAGAGAGGATTACGCTTCAGATTCCAATCGAAGGAAAGCCTAATTTTCTACCGGGGGTCAGAATGTCGCGTGCAGGTCGAGCTGGATTTGTCTTAATCGCAACTGTCTTCTTCGTGCTTGGAGCGGGCGCGCTGGCGCAGCAAAGCCAATTTCCCAAGCCAACCGAACTTCCCAATCCGTATCGCCTCGTGGTGGGTTGGCCTACCCTCCCCGCCACCATGAACGGAGGCCACTGGGGAGAAGTGATCAGGGTGGACATCGACGGGAAGGGCAATATCTGGGTTTTTCATCGGTGCTTCAACATCATTCCTGCCGGCCACGCGACGTGCATCGAGCGAGGAGATTCCAACCCGCCGATTCTGGAATTCGATCCTTCCGGAAAACTTTTGACTAGCTTTGGCGTGGGGCTGTTTGCGTATCCCCACGGCTTCACCGTCGACAAGGATGGCAACGTGTGGGCGAGCGACGTGAACGATGAATCGACGGTGCTCGGCATGTCAGCGAAGAATTCCGACGGAGTCATTCGCGGCCAGGAGGTACTGAAGCTGAGTCCGACCGGCAAAGTGCTGATGGTGCTGGGCAAGGAGGGCGTAGCTGGAAATGATCAGGAGACGTTTGACCGGCCCGCCGGCGTTGCGATTGCTCCGAATGGCGACATCTTTGTTTCGGACGGGCATTACCCCAACAAGCACGGCTCTGCCCGGGTGGTGAAATTTGACAAGCACGGACACTTTCTAAAGGCATGGGGACAGAAAGGCACGGGGACCGGTGAGTTCGACGAGCCCCACGATATCTTCATTGGCGGTTCGAAAAACCGGGTGTATGTCGCTGATCGGCGGAACAGCCGAATCCAGGTATTCGACCAGAACGGCAAGTTTATCGCCGCCTGGAAGCAGTTTGGTCAGCCGAGCTCGGTGTTCGTCGGAAAAGACGACATCATTTACGTAGGCACCTCGTTCCCGGATACGAAATACAAGAGCGGTGTCTTGAACGGAATTATGATCGGGAGCGCGAAGGATGGCTCGCTGAAGGCCTTTATTCCTGACCCTATTGAACGGGGTAAGGGGGATATCGCCGCGACCGGAACATCGGCGTCAGGCATCGCGGCCGACGAGCTGGGCAATATCTATGTAGCCGACGTGGGTACGCACAACTTGCGAAAATACGCCAAGGTTCAATAGAAGGCAGTGGAGATTGCGTGTGCCCGCATTCGCCACACCCCAGGCGGATGTGGGTCACTCGCCAATAACAGTTTCAGGTTTCATAACCAGCCTGGATTTACCCCATATAAACTGGGAATAATGAGAATCACGTCTCAGCGGGTATTATCAGAAATAGTAGAGCTGTTCAAGGTGATTAGCCGAAACCTGCAAGAGACACTTGCTGCCGTTTCTTCCTGTTTCCCGTTTGGCCGCTTGGGCATACACTGTTTACATTCAGTTGGTTTCGGGCTTTGCGAAAGCGCGGTGAGTGGAACTGACTGAGACGGGTTTGCGGCGGGGTGGCCGCGTTCAGCTCGAAAAATCTTACACTTAAGGCGACCTATGAATACGTTTGGCAGCCGTTCCTCGCTTCGCGTCGGGAGCAAGCAGTACGACTTCTTCCGCATTTCGTCTCTGGACAAACATGGGTTCGATACCGCGCGGCTGCCGTTTTCGCTGCGCATCCTGCTGGAGAATCTGTTGCGTCGGGAAGATGGCTCGACCGTAACGGCAGGGATGATTCGCGCGCTGGCCGGGTGGACCTCGAAGACCGCGAGCGCGGAAGAAATTTCGTTTATGCCGAGCCGGGTGCTTCTGCAGGATTTCACCGGGGTTCCGGCAGTGGTGGATTTGGCGGCGATGCGCGATGCGATCGCGCTGTTGGGCGGAGACGCGACGAAGATCAATCCTCTGCAACCGGCGGAACTGGTGATCGATCACTCGGTGCAGGTGGATGAGTACGGTACTCCGCAGGCATTTGACTTGAACGCGGCGCTGGAGTTCCAACGCAACCAGGAGCGCTACTCATTTCTAAAATGGGGGCAGGGGGCACTGAAGAATTTTGCGATTGTGCCGCCCGATACCGGGATCGTACACCAGATCAACATCGAGTATCTGGCGCGAGTGCTGTTTGCCGTGGAGCAGGCGGGAAAGACCGTTTTGTATCCGGACACGGTGGTGGGAACCGACTCACACACGACGATGGTGAACGGTTTGGGCGTGCTGGGCTGGGGCGTGGGCGGCATCGAGGCCGAGGCTTCCATGTTGGGGCAGGCATCGTCGATGCTGATTCCAGAGGTGGTAGGCGTACGTTTTACCGGCAAGCTGCGCGAAGGCTCGACCGCGACCGACCTGGTGCTGACGGTGACCCAGGCTCTGCGCAAGAAGGGCGTGGTGAGCAAGTTTGTCGAATACTTTGGACCGAGCATTGGGACACTGACGCTGGCTGATCGCGCGACCATTTCAAACATGGCTCCAGAATACGGCGCGACTTGCGGCCTCTTCCCGGTGGACGACGAAACCCTGCGTTATTTGAAGCTGACGGGGCGGAACGAAGAGCAGATTGCGCTGGTGGAGGCCTACTACAAAGAGCAGGGGCTGTTCCATACGGCGGATTCTCCCGAGGCCGAATACACGGACGTGCTGCACATTGACCTAGGTACGATTGAGCCATCGATTGCGGGGCCAAAGCGTCCCCAGGACCGCGTGGAGTTATCGCAGGCTGCGGCGTCATTTGGGACTGCGCTGCCTTCGCTGCTGAAGCCGGGTGCGAAGGATGGGCACAAGGTGGCGGGGCGCGCGGATCGGGACTCGAAGGATTTTGCCACGGCACTGCACCACGGCAGCGTGGTGATTGCGGCGATTACGAGCTGCACAAATACCTCGAATCCGTATGTGCTGGTAGCCGCCGGACTGTTGGCAAAGAAAGCGGTGTCCTTGGGGTTGAAGCGTCCTGGATGGGTGAAGACCTCGTTGGCTCCGGGATCGAAGGTGGTGACCGAGTATCTGAATGCGGCGGGGCTGCAGACCTATCTCGACCAGCTCGGATTTAACCTTGTTGGTTATGGCTGCACCACTTGCATTGGCAATTCTGGACCGCTGGCGCCGGGCGTTTCCGATGCCGTGTCGGCCAACGATCTGGTGGTTGCCAGCGTGCTTTCGGGGAATAGAAATTTTGAGGGACGGATCAATCAGGAAGTTCGCGCAAATTACCTGATGGCTCCGCCGCTGGTGGTGGCGTTTGCGCTCGCGGGTGAGCTGATCGATATGTATCACGACCCGATTGGCACAGGGACGAATGGGCCGGTGTATCTGAAGGACATTTGGCCGACGCAGAAGGAAGTGGACGAGGTGGTGAAGAAAGTGATCACCTCGACGATGTTCCGCGAGAGCTATGCATCGGTGCTCGAAGGCGACGCGCGTTGGAGTGGGATGAAGGTTCCGGCGGGCGACTTATACGCGTGGGATGCAAAGTCCACTTACATTCAGAATCCTCCGTATTTTGAGGGAATGACGGCGGAGCCGAAGCCGGTCGCGGCGATCAAGGGCGCGCGGGTCTTGGCGCGCTTCGGGCATTCGGTGACGACGGATCACATCTCGCCTGCAGGATCGATCAAGAAAGACAGTCCGGCGGGCAAGTATCTGATCGAGCATGGAGTGCAGCCAGCGGACTTTAACTCGTATGGCTCGCGACGCGGGAATCATGAGGTGATGATGCGCGGAACGTTTGCGAACCCACGCATCCGCAATAAGCTGGTACCGCATATCGAGGGCGGATACACGAAACTCATTCCCAGCGGCAAAGAGATGACGATCTACGACGCGGCGATGCAGTACCGCAAGGAAGGCGTGCCGGTAATCCTGATTGCCGGTAAGGAGTACGGGGCGGGATCTTCGCGCGATTGGGCTGCGAAGGGTCCGCTGCTTCTGGGCGTGCGCGCTGCGATCGCCGAGAGCTATGAGCGCATTCATCGCTCGAATCTATTAGGAATGGGAATTGTGCCGCTGCAATTTCTGGCGGAACAGAACCCGGAGACGGTTGGAATCACGGGCGAGGAGAGCTTCGAGATCACGGGGCTGGATAAGGCACTTGCAAACTTCGCTCCAGGCAATACGGTGGATGTGAAAGCAACCGCCGCCGATGGCTCGGTGAAAGCGTTTAAGGCAACGCTGCGGATCGATACTCCGCAAGAGGCGCTGTACTTCCAGCATGGCGGGATCTTGCAGTATGTGATTCGGCAGTTGCTGAAGTAGAGCAGGTTTCAAAGTTAAGAGTGGGAGGCGCGGATGAAGAGTCCGCGCCTTTCTGTTGCAAAGCCGATTTACTTCGTAAGTTGCCGCAGGATTCCCCGATAAATTGCACCCCCCGCTTGCTCGGAGAGTGCCTGTATCTGCGGCATTGCGAGCAAGCGCGGAGCAAGTTCCTCCTGCATCAGGCTGGAGCGCTGGTTCTTCGCGGGGGCCAGCAGAATGGGCCGCAGGGGCGCCATCCGCGCATCATCCACGCTATGGGTAATGATGAGCATATTTCCCGGCCAGACCTCGACGTTTACCGGACCTTCGCTGCTCTGTGCGTGTTGCTCCCAGAGCGCGCCAGAGCATTTTTCCGCTTCGCAACGCCGCTCGTCCGTGGCTCCCATGGGTAGCCGCCTTGCCATTGCCTGCAGATAAATCTCACCAAAGCGTTCCGCAGCTTTCAAGGTCTTCCAGCGCGACACATATACCAGCGCCAGGTCGGAGGTGGTCACCTTGGCATCTTTTTCCAGACCGGTGCGCTTTACGGCCACGTACGCGCCACCATCCCACTTGCGAGCCACGGTATAAATATCGTTTTCGCGGCCAAACTCCTCAGACATGATCTGCACGTCAAGCTCTCCGATGCTGCCCGAGTCGTAAGCTTCATACGCGCCGTCGAACAGCGATGTCAGATCGCCAATTTCAACCCGAGGCGTTTTCTCATTCTTGAAGTACGCTTCAGGTTGCAAGATGTGATGCGAGTTTAGCGGAGGCCGCTTGAACGCTCCCTGAAAGGCCGCTTGCCGCCCGCCATGCGTCAGCAACTCCAATTCAAACTGCAGACCCTCGCGGTAAGGGAAGACCATGATCTCGCGCAGCAGTCGCGGAGCATTGTGAATGGTGACCGGCGAACTGTAGCTGCCCTGCAGGTAAGACTCCGCCAGTTCGCGGGCATGCGGAGATTCGGCGAGGTTCATGCCCAGACTCTTGAGGGCGAAGTCGCACGCTACCACTGACGCCTGGCCTTCCACCACTGCGCGCCGCGCCAGGCTTATCTCAGCCGCGTCGTCCTGTTGCATGCGCATCTGGCGCATATTCTGCTGTTGCTGCGATCCGCCGAGGAAGGCCGACAGGGAAAAACTCTGATCCTGCAGAGCGTGCGTCAATTCAT
>Ga0302320_10008368_pt1 | contig 22559 bp, 21 predicted proteins | sample Bog_T0_3_FD_202130 | JGI IMG/M metagenome (GOLD analysis project Ga0302320, IMG submission 202130) | Peat permafrost microbial communities from Stordalen Mire near Abisko, Sweden - Bog_T0_3 | ecosystem: Environmental > Terrestrial > Soil > Wetlands > Peat | place: Sweden: Abisko, Stordalen Mire... | reverse complement strand
CTTGGGCAGCTCGATGCTCGGCGAAACGGCAAGACCGCTGATCCCAAACTCGAGCCGCTGGGGCGCCACGGCGTCGATTCTGGCCGGCGCCGGCGGATTGTTGATTCCGTCGACTTTTGCGAGCAAGCCGGCGATCTCGGCGTTGGATATCCGGCCTTTATAATCCGGCCCGCCCTTCGCCAGCAGCTGAAACGTCCACAGCGCGGGCTTGCCGGGCGCATAGGCTGCCGCGAGCCGGCGTAGCAGTTGTTCGTCCACGGGGAACGCGACATGGTCGGTGTACAGGCACTCCCCGACCGCGCAATTCATCGAGTCTCTGCGGACCATTCGCACAATCCCTGGTCCATCGAGCCCCTGATAGCTCACCGACGTGTACGTGCGCGTTTTCCCGCTGAAAGTGATCGCCACATCGACCTCGAAGGATTTTCTCCCCGTTTTATTGTCGATGACACTCTTCAAAAACTCGTCGTTCCACGTCGTGTGCAGCGGGCCCCAATGCTCGACGAACCCGCGCTCGGTGGAGACCGTGATCGAGTCATTGCCCGGATCTTCGGCGACGACGGCGGTTTCCGCGAAGTGTTCCATCCCGAGCGACAGCAGCACGGGGTCCTTGGCAGCCGCTGCCTGAGCGAGAAGTCCCAGGCAGAACGCGCAAAGCGCGGCGGAATGACGGTTCAAAATGCCTTCTCAATCGATGAGTTGTGGAACCCCGTGAATGGTATCAGACTCCCGCATGAGGGCGATTTTATGAAAAAGCTCAAACATGAAGCGGAACTGTTCAAGGCCGCATTGGTTGCGGGCGTTCAGTATGCGGAAGGGCGCGGGGCGGTGGAGTTCGAGGCGACCGACTCGGCCAGCGACAAGGCACTGTACGTCTACCGCCTGCTGGTACACGACAAAATCATCGCGCCGATGCCGGAAGAACAGGTCGCCGAGCGGACGGTCAGGCATCGGCTCGCGACTTGGTATGCGCACCAGCTGCCGAAGGGCCATCCACTGTTGGGGTAAATATCCGTGAAGCGAGTGCCGATTGTTGCCATAGCCTGCTGCGTTCTCTCATCTCCGCTGTACGCCGAACTGAAGCCGGGCGCGGATGCACCTGATTTTACGACTCAGGCGACGCTTGCCGGCAAGCCGTTCACCTTTGCATTGGCGGCTGCTCTGAAGTCGGGCCCGGTGGTGCTGTATTTCTATCCGGCGGCTTTTACCAGCGGATGCACGATCGAAGCGCACGAATTCGCGGAAGCCACCGAAAAGTTCAAGTCCTTGGGGGCGACGGTCATCGGCGTATCCCACGACTCCATCGATACCCTCAATCGATTTTCCGTCAGCGAATGCCGCAATAAGTTCGCGGTCGCCGCGGATCCTGATCTTAGAATATCGAAGGCGTACGACGCCAAGCTGCTGATGCTTTCCTATTCCAATCGGACTTCCTATGTCATCGCGCCGACCGGAAAGATCATCTACGCCTATTCGGCCTTGGATCCGGACAAGCATGTGCAGAACACCATGGCCGCGGTCGTGCAATGGCATGCAGATAAGAAATGACCCCTTGAGCGATGCGCGAAATCCGTGGCTCGACATTCCGCCGGCCGAATATGAGGGTCACATGTCGCTTCCTGAGGTGGCCCAGGCCGATCTTCTCGCGGAGGTTTTCGAGCATACGCTGAGGGAGCATCGTCCCGCTTCCATCGCGGTGCGCAGGCTACAGGGCGTCCGCCTCCACCCGCCGACGCTCCCGAGCCTCCGCCTCGCGGCGCTCATCTTCAATCTGCTTGAGCACCGCCTCGACGTCCGGTGCGGTAGGGTCTCGGGCAAAGCGCCCGGTGAGAGCCGAGTCCGGCGTCAATTCGCCGGTTTCATAGAGCTTCCAGATTTCGCGGGCATACTCGGTTTCCAGCAGCTCGGGGGCGGCGCTGCCGAAGCAAGCTCGCATGTTGTTCACGTCGCGTTCGAGCATGGCGAAGGCGTTGTTGTTGCCGGCGGCATTGACGGCTTGAGGCAGGTCGATGATGACGGGCCCATTGGCGTCCATGAGCACGTTGAAGTCGGAGAGATCACCGTGGATGAGTCCCGCGCAGAGCATCCGAACAATCTGCGAAATCATGAAGGCGTGCCACCGGCGCGCTTGATCTGCGGTGAATTCCAAATCGTTGAGTCGCGGGGCTGGATCTCCCTGCGCGTCGCGCACCAGCTCCATCAAAAGAACTCCTTCGTGGAATAGGTGCGGATTCGGCACGCGCACCCCGACGCTTACCAGCCGATACAGGGCATCGACCTCGGCGTTCTTCCACTCGAGTTCCTGCACCCGACGTCCGTGCCGCCCGCGCTTGCCCATGGCGCGCGCATCGCGGCTGTTGCGCGTCTTGCGGCCCTCTTGATACTGCGCGAGCTTGTGAAAGCCACGCTGCTCGGCTTCCTTGTAGACTTTGGCGCAGCGCAAGTGCCCATTGCAGGCAACGATGAACACCGATGCCTCCTTACCGCTCTTCAGGCGGCGCACGACCGAATCGACCATGCCGTCATCAATCAACGGCTGCAAGCCTTTGGGGATTTTCATAAGGCGCGGTGGCCGTGGAGGATTCCAATCGGGGAGTATAGACGGAGTTGGCCGGCGCCTTTTGACCATCCGCCGCATTCGGGGCAAACTGTTGACCGGAGGCGGCGGCAAGTGGCCAAGGATCAGATGCCAGGAGACCAAAACCGCAGAGCATGCATCTCGGCGGCCATCGTGCTGGCTGCGTCGATGTTCGCGACCGCCGCGGCGGCTCAAGACGGGAAAATTGATTTTCAGACGCTTCCGTTGCCCCGGAATCTCGGGCTGCCGAACAACCACTACAGCCGTGCCATTCGATCCTCCCCGGAGTGGGACGCCTGGCTCAACAGCCTGACCGAGGTGGTCGAGCCGCTGCCCACCGTTGATTTCGAGCGCTTCACGTTGCTCATCTCCAGCGCCGGCTACAAAGCGCACGGCCCGGTGATCGTTACATTCGACTCGGTCACGGATACCGGCAATGTGATCAGAGTCCATGTGTCGGTCACGAGCCCGGCGACCTGCCCGAAAGACGTGGAAACCGGGCACTACGCGGCAATGGCATTGATTCCCAAGACGGACAAGCCGATTCAGTTCGACGTATCGAGCCGAGATACCAACTGCACCTACTGACGAAGCACCGCGGTCAACGTGATTTCAGGCACGCCGGCGAGCGCCTTCGAAAGAGGGCATTCCTGCTTGGCCGCCGCAGCAATTTTTTGAAATGTGGCCTCATCGAGGCCGGAAACGCTCGCTTCGAGCCGCAAGGCAATGTGATCGATCAAAAACCCATCGCCTTTCTTCGCCAGACGGACGCTCGCGCTGGTGTCGACGGCATTGGTGGCAAATCCGGCCGCATCGCAGGCGAATGAGAAGGCCATGGTAAAACACGCGGCATGCGCGGCGGCCAGGAGTTCCTCGGGATTGGTGCCGCGACGGTCATCCTCGAATCGACTGCCGAAGCCATAAGGGTAGGATTTGAGCGCGTCTGTCTGCGTGCTGATCTTGCCGACACCCTGTTTACCGCGTCCCTCCCAATGCACCGTCGCTGTTTTGTCCGCCATGGCAACTCCTTTGAATTTACGAGTGCTGAATCTGACAGTCGCGACGGGACTGAATTCCCGCGCGGCGAGAATTATTGATGAAACCGCGGCCGTCCGCAGGGACGCCGGACCGGTGCGGCCAAGACCCGGTGAAAGTGCTATCGTCAGCGCATCGTGTGCAACATCGCCGCTTCAATGGCCGATCCGTGGCAAGCGATACACCCGAGCACCGCGTTCCATGCGCTGTCTGCGCTCAGCGTCGACTGGTGGGTCGCGGGAGGATGGGCCCTCGACCTATTTGTCGGGCGCCAGACGCGACCGCATAAGGATCTCGACATCGGCATACTGCGACGCGACTTCTCGACGGTGTATGCCGCGCTCTCGTCGTGGGAGTTTTTCGAGGCCAGGCGCGGGACCCTGACGTCGCTTCGCAGGGGTGATGAGCCGCGAGCCGACGTCAATTCCCTGTGGTGTAGACCCGCGAATGCCGCGTCGTGGACCTTGGAGCTCATGCTGGATGAGTGTGACGGCGGCTGCTGGGTGTTTCGCCGGCAACGCTCGGTTCACCGGCCTCTCGCCATGGTCATGCGGCGCACCGGCGACGGCGTTCCTTACCTCGCTCCCGAAATTCAACTGCTGTACAAGGCGCGGCCGGTGCGAGAACAGGATCAGGCCGATTTCGATCAGGTCGCGCCGCGGCTGGACGCCGCCGCGCGGTCGTGGCTGCGGGAAGCGCTTGCCAAGGTCCACCCCGGGCATCTTTGGCTGCGAGCGCTTTAGTGCTCGATCGCCGGTCTACAGAAGCTTTTCCGCCCGAATCGGCAGCGTGCGGATCCGCTTGCCGGTCGCGTTGAAGACGGCATTGGCAACCGCGGCGTTCATGCCGACGATGCCGATCTCACCGATGCCCTTGATGCCGAGCGGATTAACACGGTCGTCATGCTCGGGTACCATGATGATCTCGACCGAGGGCACATCCGCGTTGACCGGGATCAGGTAATCGGCAAGATTGCGATTTACGTAGCGCGCGGTTTCGAGGTCGAGCTCGGTCTCTTCGTGCAGCGCGGAGGACAGTCCCCAGATCGCGCCTCCCATGAACTGGCTCTGCGCGGTCTTGGGATTGACGATGGTGCCCGCAGCGAATGCCGATACGATTCGCGGCACGCGGATCTCGCGCGTGAGGGCGTGTACCCGTACTTCCACGAAGTGAGCGCCAAAGGCGAAGGCAGTGGCATCCTTGCGGCCTGCGCCGCCGAGCATCACGGGCTTGCCCTTCGTCATGTCGGCGATGGCCGTGTCGGGCAGGCCCGCCGGCACATTTTCAGCGTACGCCTCGAGCCGATGCCCCGCGCGAGCCACGGCGGTGCGAAGACTTTCGGTCCGGTGCGCCGGATCCGAGAGTGCGCCGTTCTCGAGAGCCAGTGTCGAGGCGTCCGCGCCGTGGAACGGACTGTCGCCGCTCTTGACCGCGGCGTCGGCAATGCGGCGCCGGATCTCTTCGCAGGCTTTGGCGATGACGTGGCAGGCCGACGCGGCGTTGTTCGAACCGCCTGCGATCATGATGGGGGGAAGATCGCTGTCGCCCATGTGCACCGTCACATCCTCGACGGCGAGTCCCAGTGCACGGGCCGCCGTGATGGCGACGGTGGTGTACGCCCCGGTTCCGATTTCGTGGCCCGCAAGGCCAACGACGGCCTTACCGTCCGGCGTCAAAGAAACCCGCGCCGCCGCAGGACCGATATTGGTGGGATAACACGCCGTTGCACACCCATACCCCACCAGCCAATCGCCGTCTCGGATCGAGGCCGGGCGGGCGCTTCGCTTGTTCCAGCCGAAACGGGCGGCCGCCTGGTCGTAGCATTGCATCAACGATCTGGAGGTAAAGGGAATGCCCTCCACGGGGTCGACTTGAGTATCGTTTGCACGGCGAAGCTCGATCGGATCCATGCCGAGCTCGTGGGCCAGTTCGTCCATGGCGCTTTCGAGTCCGAACATATAAGGCGTTTCGGGCGGTGCGCGCATGTAGCCGGGGGTACTGCGATCCGCGTGCACCACATGCACGGCGGTGCTGATGTTGGGGCACTGGTACATCCGGGCGGTGCTTTCGACGCCCGCCACATTGTAGCCCGATGGTCGCGAGGTGACTTCCCATCCTTCGTGGGAAAACGAGACGAGCTTGCCCTCGCGCGTGGCGCCCAGCTTCAACTGCTGGCGTGTTTCCGCGCGGTAGGTTGCGATCGTAAAGCCCTGATCGCGCGTCGGCACCAATTTCACGGGGCGGCCCACGCGCCTCGCGGCGATCGCGATCCACGCGGTACGTGGGTTAGGTCCCTTGGAGCCAAAGGCGCCGCCGATGTAACGCGAGATGGCCCGGACGTTGTCAGGATCGAGATTGAGCCGCGATGCGGTCGAGGCTTTCGTGCCCCACATGAACTGTGAAGGTTCATAGATCGTCAACTTGGCGCCGTCCCAGGCGCAGGTGGTGGAAAACAACTCGATGGGGTTGTGATGCTGCGTCGGCGTTGAATAGTGCGCCTCGATCTTCACTTCCGCCCCGGAGAATGCCGCTGCCGCGTCGCCCTTGCTGGGATCCGGTCCTTTTTCGGGTTTGTGCGGTTCAGTTTCGACGCCGGGTGAGTCAAATGTGGCGCTCGGCGATTCCGACACGTAGCTCACGTCCACTTTCGCGGCGGCCTCGCGCGCGGCTTCGTAGGTCTCGGCGACGACGATGGCGATGATCTGGCCGTCGTGCCAAATACGGTCGCTTTCCAGCGATGTCGTCGAGGGCTTGCCGTCGGGGCCCGGTGCGGGTTTGGCCTGATCTCCCACATTCTGATAGGTCAGGATGTCGAGTACACCGGGCACCGCCCGGGCGCGTTCGAGCTCGAAGGAACCGATGCGCCCCCGGGCAACAGCGCTGGTCACCAGGTATCCGTAGGCGGGATTGGCAACCGGTTCGTCCGAGGCAAACCGCGCCGCGCCGGTCACCTTGGCGATCCCGTCGACGCGCGGCGTCGGCCTGCCGAGTAAATTAGCCAGCTTGTCTTGCATCGCGCGGCACCGCCTGGGCTTCGAGTAGTGCCCGGACCAAGGTGCGTCGGGCGAGCTCCGGTTTGTAGTCGTTGTAACCGTGGGTGGTGGCACCTTTGAGCGCTTCCGCCGCGGCGGCTTCGGCATTGGCTTCGTTCAGGGTGTTTCCAGTGAGCGCCCGTTCGGCCTCCACTGCGCGCCAGGGACGATAGGCCATGCCGCCGAGGCCGATTCTGACGTTACTCACGCGGTCGCCCTCCAAATCCAGCGCGACCGCCGCGGACGCAATGGCGAACTCATATGACGCCCGATCCCGCACCTTGAGGTACAGGGAGCGTCGAGTCCACGGACCCGCCGGAACGCGAAACCCCGTGATGATCTCACCCGAGTGCAGCGCCGTCTCGATGTGCGGCGCTCCGTTCGGCGGCGTGTGCAACGACGCGAACGGCATTCGTCGCGCGCCCTGCGGACCGATCAGCTCCAATTCCGCGTCGAGCGCAACGAGCGCCACCCCAAAGTCCCCAGGGTATTGCGCGATGCAAGCCTCGTCGACGCCGAGCACGGCGTGATTGCGATTGAAGCCATTTATCGCCGCGCACCCCGAACCCGGTGAGCGTTTGTTGCATGCGGACCAGCTGGGATCTCGGTAGTACACGCAGCGCGTTTTCTGCAGCACGTTGCCGCCGAGTGTCGCCATATTTCGAAGTTGCGCGCTCGCCGCGAGCTGCAGGCTCTGCGCGATCGCGGGATAGCCCTGCAGCACGTCGGGGTGAGCCGCGACCGCGGACATTCGTGCGAATGCGCCCAGCAGCAGACCGTCTGCTCCGGCTTGGATGGCGCGATACCTGCCTGTCAACGGTCCGATGTCGACGACTCGCTCCGGTCTCAATACGTTCAATTTCATCAGGTCGACCAGGGTGGTCCCGCCGGCCAGGAATTGCACGCTGGCGTCGGTTTCACCCTGACCGGAGCCCAGTCCAAGCCGCACCGCCTGCGCGGCATCGTGGGCGCGCTCGAACGCGAATGGGCGCATTAGCCGACCTTCATCCGGTCGAGCGCCTGCCGGATCGCGGCGACGATGTTCGGGTACGCTGCGCATCGGCAAAGGTTGCCGCTCATGTACTCCTGGATATCGGCGTCCGTTCCGGCATGGCCTTCGCGTATGCAGCCAACGGCCGACATGATTTGTCCCGGCGTGCAGTACCCGCATTGAAATCCATCGTGGTCGATGAATGCCTGCTGCATCGGATGCAGATTGCCCGCACCCCCCGCAAGGGCCTCGATCGTTTCGATGCGTTTGCCGTGTGCCGCGGCTACCAGCGTGAGGCACGACAGCACCCGTTCGCCCTCGATATGCACGGTGCATGCGCCGCATTGGCCTTGATCGCAGCCCTTTTTCGTGCCGGTCAGGTGGAGGTGTTCGCGCAGCGCGTCGAGGACTGTAACCCTGGGATCGAGCATGAGTTCTCGGGGTTTTCCGTTGACGATGAGCTGAAGGGGAACGACCTCGGCGGCCGATCGCTGTGGGCCCGGCCTGGGATTGGGCCTGGCGATGCGCGGATCGACGCTGGCTGTCGCCAGCGCGACGCCGCCGGTGAGTACGGTTCGTCTCGTAATCGTGGTCACAGCCAGGTCCGTGGTTTGCGTCGCGGGGTGCGGCGAGTCGCGTCATAATGCACCCGTCGGCGCGAGAGTGAATTGCCGCAGACCCTTGTTCGAACGTCAGGAAAATCTGTCAGGCACGACGCCGGCCGATCGGAAGGGATCATGACACCGAGAATTCGAATCCAATGCCTGTTCGCATTCGCCGGCTTGTGGTGCGCGGACGGCGTGGGGATCGCGAATACCGCGGCGCCCGGGGTCGCCGATCAGGTATTCGTCGGCGGCGCCGTTTATACGCAAGATCCGGCCCAACCCTGGGCCGAGGCGTTCGCGGTGGCCGACGGCCGATACCTCGAGGTCGGCAGCACTGCTGCCATCCGCGCGTTGATCGGCGCAAGCACCCGCGTGGTGAACCTGCACGGGCAGATGGTCATGTCGGGGCTGATCGACGATCACGTTCACGCCGTCGATGGTGCGATGGGGGAGTTATACGATTGCATGTTTTCATCGACCGCCACGCCGCTGCAGATTCGGCGAGCCCTCGAGGAATGTGTCAGGAAGACGCCCCAGGGAGGCTGGGTCAGCGGCGGATTCTGGGCCAGCGATTTCTTTGCGCGACACTCGATCGCCTCGCCTCGCAAGTGGCTCGATGAGATCGCGAGCGGCCATCCCGTCATATTGCGTGACGATACGGGGCACAACGTCTGGGCCGATTCCGAGGCGCTGCGGCGCGCCGGAATCGATGCAAAGACCGTCGATCCCGCAGGCGGACATTTCGAGCGGGAAGCAATCGGTGGAGCCCCGGACGGCGTGGCGCTGGAAGCGGCGGCGGAAAAAATTCAGGCGGCGGTGGCCGAACGCTCGGCGGCGGATTTTCGCCGGAGTGTCGAGCACGTCCAGCAGGTGGCACACCGCTTCGGCATCATCGGTATCAAGGAAGCGGACGCCGCCACGCCGGTCATTGCGGCGTATGCGGACGCCGATCAGCGAGGGCGGCTCAATTTATACGTCGCGACCTGCATCTCGACGCTCGCACTGCAGGTCGATCCCGGCACCGTGCTCGACTACGACGAGATCGACAAGGTGCGTGCGGCCTACCACTCGAACCTGGTGGATACCAATTTCGTCAAGATCTACCTGGACGGCGTACCGACGGAGGCGCGTACCGCCGCCATGCTCGAGCCGTATTTGCCCGACGACCACGGCAGGCGGGTCTCAGGCGATTTGCACGTCAATCCCGATGTGTTGGCACGGGACGTCGTCGAGTTCGACCGGCGTGGCTACACCGTGAAAATGCACGCCGCGGGCGATCGGGCCGTGCGGGAAGGTCTCGATGCCATCGCCGCCGCGCGACGGGCGAACCCCGGCGGTCGATTGCGACACGAACTCGCGCATGCAGGCTACATTGCGCCCGAAGACCTCGGCCGTTTCGCGCAGCTCAACGCGGTTGCGGAATTCTCTCCCGTGATCTGGTATCCCTCGCCGATCATCGATGCGGTCATCGCGGTGGTGGGTGAGCGCGCCTATCACTATTGGCCGATGCGCTCGTTGCTGGCGACGCACGCGCTGCTCGCCGCCGGCTCCGACTGGCCGTCGGTGGTGTCCTCGATGGATCCTTGGGGCGGCGTTGAATCGATGGTCACCCGCAGCGATCCCTACCACCCATCGGAGAAAACCCTCTGGGCGGAGGAAGCGATTGGGCTGGCCGACGCACTGCGGATCTACACTCTCGGTGGCGCGCAGGGGCTGCGGCGCGAGTCGCAAACCGGGTCCGTGGTCGCCGGCAAGTCGGCCGATTTCATAGTTCTTGACCGCAATCTGTTCAGTGTGCCCGCCAACCAAATCGGCAAAGTGAAAGTCCAAATGACCTTCTTTCGAGGACGCATGGTGTATCACCGGAGTGGCGGGTGGCGCTGAGTTCCACGATGTATGTTTTTACGGTGCGGCTCGCGGACTCCGATCGCGGCGTTTATGAAACGCTGCAGTTGAGAGCGGCGCGGCACCCCTCGGAATCGCCTGAATATCTCATGACGCGCGTCATGGCCTACTGCCTCGAGTATACGGAGGGCATAGCCTTCTCGAAAGGCTTGTCCGACCCGGATGAGCCGGCCATTTCCGTCCGCGATCTGACCGGTGTTCTCGAGACTTGGGTCGACATCGGATTGCCGGAAGCAGCGCGTCTGCATCGAGCGGGGAAAATGGCGCGGCGCGTGGTCGTCTATACGCATCGCGATGTGGCTCCGTGGTTGGCCCGCCTCGAAGGCGAACGAATTCACCGCGCGGAGGCGCTGGAAATCCAGGTCATGGATCGGGAATTGGTGACCGCATTGGTGTCCCGGCTCGAGCGGCGGATGGAGTGGGACTTTTCAGTATCGGACCGCAATCTGTATGTGTCGTTGGGCGAGACGACTTTCTCGGGAACGATCGAGATGCGGCGACTCCCGGCATGAGGGCGGGACTTTGGCGGCGAGCGCGTGCTTCGTAGTATTCTGCCCAGATGTCCACGGCCAGAATAGCGCTTGCCAATATCCGCTTCCCGCCATCCCCCGAAGCATCGGTGGACCTTGCCGCGAACGCCATCCACGAAGCGTCACTGCAACGGGCCGATGTCATTTGCTTTCCCGAATGCTACGTTCCCGGCTATCGAGCCCTGGGCAGGCCGATAAAGCCGCCGACGCTCCAGTTCCTCGAGCGTGCCTGGTCCGACATCGCCTTGGCGGCGGCGAAAGCGCATGTCGGCGTCGTGCTCGGCACGGATCGCATCGTGGGCGGAGACTTTCGGATCTCGGTACTCGTGATCAATCACGACGGCACGGTGGCGGGATTCCAAGACAAGGTTCAACTGGATCCTTCCGAGGAGGCGTTATATCGGCCGGGTGTGGAACGGTGTGTTTTTGCGGCGGGTTCCTTGAAGTTCGGCATCGCAATCTGTCACGAGGGATTCCGATATCCGGAGACGGTGCGCTGGGCGGCGACGAGGGGCGCCCACATCGTGTTTCATCCGCATTTTACCGAGGCCGAGCCCGGCGGTTACCGTCCCGAGGCATTTGCCGATCCCAAGAACTCGTTTCATGAGAAATCGATCTTGTGCCGCGCCGCCGAGAACACCTGTTATCTCGCCACGGTAAATTGTTCCGGCGAAGGATCGCCGACGACATCAGCGTTCGTGAGGCCTGACGGCACTCTGTTGAGCTGGCAGCCTTACGGGGTTGAGGGACTGTTGGTGGCCGACATCGAGCTCACCGAGGCTTCGGGTCTTCTGGCATCGCGGTACAAGCCGTCATTGCCGTGAGTCAGGCGAAGGCGTCGAGCAGGGTGCCGAGCATCGAATTCGAGGTGCGAATCACGGCGGCGCCGGCCTCGGCGAGGAATTTTGACGGGCTCAAATCAACCAAGGGTTGGGTCAGCTCTTCGCCGCCCGCGGCGATTTGTTCCGCATCCTGATTCAAGCGCTGGTTGCCGGCCGAGATCGCGGCAAGACCGCTATTGATTGCCGGCGGCAGGATGGCCGCTGACAGGGGACTGGTCGTGGGGCTCATCGGAGATATGTCGGCAGTTTGCACGCGAGCTTTAGTTTCCGCCCGATTTGACAGATTCTGCCCGCTCAGTTGCCGGCGTCGGGTCGAACCCTGCGCCACTGCCGGGTTCGAATCGGCAAATAGATCAGTCCGAGGATCAGCCACAGCAATCCCACCGTGAGGGCATTTTTGTGCAGGCTCAGGAGCAGCCAGATCGTCGACAGCGCGCCCGCCGACGCTTGCACGAGCTTGATCGCGCCGCCGGGCAGTTGCTTGCGGCCGCGGGTGTGGTCGATGATGACGCCGAGATTCACCGACAAGAACGCCGTAAACGCCCCAAAATTGACGCAAGAGGCGGCCGTTTCCAGATCGATCCAATCGCCGACGAGCATCACCAGGCCGGTGAGCGCGATGCCGAAGAGCGGCGTTCGAAATCGCGGATGGAGATAGGAGAACAGCCTGATCGGCAACATCCCATCCCTGCCCATCGCGTACAACAGACGGGAGGAGCCGGCCTGGGCGCACATCACCGACGCGGCATAAGCGATGAGGACGACCGCGAAAAGCACCGGGAACGATGCGCCGCTGACCATGGCCAATATCTCGTAGCCCGCGTTGTCGAGATCCTTGAACTGCAGCGATGGGTGCACGAGCGCCAACAGGAATGCGGTGACGATGTAGATGAGTCCGCTCAGCGCTGCCGCCAATACCGTGGCGCGAGGGATGTTGCGGGTCGGCTCGACGGTCTCCTCCGACAACGTGGTCACCGCATCGAATCCCAGGAACGAATAGGCGGCGATCGCGGCGCCGCTCATGACGGAGGGAAGATCGCTACGCGGGTTCAGGAATGGAGTCATCGACCATACATGCGGGAGGTGATTCTGCGACCCGAGATAAACGACGGAGCCGACCATCAAGGCGGCAATCACGGCGAGTTGCGCCGCCATGATGGCGAAGTTCACCCGATTGGCGACCTGCATTCCCAGAATATTGATCAGCGTGGTCGCGGCGGCGATTGCCGCGATCCAAACCCGGTAGGAGATCCCGGGCAGGACGACTTCAATTGCCTTCGCAGTGAACAGGCAGATGACCATCGGCACGAAGAAGTAGTCGAGAATCAATACCCAGCCCGTGATGAATCCGACGCTGACGTTGACGGACCGCGACACATACGTGTAAGCCGAGCCCGCCTGGGGATACCGGGCGGCCATTCGGCCATAGCTGAACGCCGTCAATAAAATTGCGGCGGTCGCGATCAGGTATGCGGATGCCGGGGCGCCGTGTGTCTCCTGCGTGAGCAGCCCAAAGGTGCTTATAATCACAGTCGGACAGATATAGGATAGGCCGAACAAGACCGCCGATCCCGCAGTAAGGCGGCGAGACAAATCAACCGTCGACTTCATGTGTCGAATCTTACCAATTGGACGTGCGGTAACCACGAAGAACATGTCTGAGATGCAAGTCCCCGAATCACTGCAGGCCTTTTGCCGCGCATTTGCATCCAAAGACGCCGATCAAACTGCCGCCCTGTTCGATCCCAAGGGCGTTTGCGAGTTGCCGCTCATCGGGCAGCGGCTGGTGGGTCGTCGAGAAATCCAAATTGGATTTCTCCGCGCGTTTTCCGTGATCGATTCGTGTTCCATCCTCGCCCGGTCGGTCAGATCATCCGCGGGCGGGACCATCGCGGAAGGGCGATTACGGGCCAAGGTACGCCGCGATCCGGATCCAATCGAGGCCGCGCTTGCGGCCGTGCTGATCGAGGAGGCCGGAAGGATTGCCCGGCTTTCGTTTTACTTCGATGCCGCGCCGTTCCGATCGTGGTGCGACGGGCCGATTTTCGGATGACGGGAATGCCGGCCACTCCCTCGCCGCTATCGATTCTCGATCGCTACTGCGATGCCTTTGTGCGGCGGGCGCCTGAAGAGATTGCGGAGCTGTTTGCCGCCGACGCAGTCTTCGATCTGCCCTTGCACACCGGCCGGATCCAGGGCCGCGAAAATATCGCGCGGGAGATCCGGGCCGCACTGACCGGCCTCAAGAACATCAGGATCGCCATACAGCTCGCGATCGAAGGCGAGGGCGGTCTGTTCGCGGAGGGTTTTTTCGAGTCCGAGCAGGTGGGGATTGCGCCTCGTGTCGACGGAACCCCGTCCCGGCTCGATTTCAAGTTCGTCATCGCCATGGAGGTGCACTCCGGCAGGATTGCCCGCTGGTCGGAATATTTCGACACCAGGCCGCTGAAACCGCGTGAGCGCGCGCGGCTCTACCCCATCACCCGCCGATCCCCCTATTGGAACGGCACGGAGCAAGCCGGCGTCAGTGAATTCATGGTCTACAATCACGTCTACTTCCCGCTCGTCTATCAGCATTCCGCGGCGGAAGAATACATTGCGCTCACGGAGCGGGTGACGATGTGGGACGTGGCCTGCGAGCGCCAGACTGAACTGCGCGGCCCCGACGCTCTGAAGTTCGCCCAGTACCTCACGACGCGCGATCTATCCGCGGTAAAAGCCGGGGACTGCAAGTACACGCTGGTGTGCGACCCGGAAGGACTGATCCTGTGCGATCCGGTGCTGCTCAATCCTTGGGAGGACGTGGTGTGGCTGTCGCACGGCGACGTGGATTTGACTTTGTGGGCGCGCGGCGCGGCGCTTCACGCCGGATTCGAGGTCGAGGTTCGTGAGCCCGATGTGGCGCCCATTCAGGTGCAGGGTCCGAGGGCGGCGGATGTTCTGCGCGGCCTGGTCGAGGCGCCGATCGATGCCCTCGGCAGCTACAAGTGCACCGTCACCCGCGTCGCCGGTGTGCCGGCGGTCGTATCCCGCACCGGCTGGAGCGGAGGCGCCGGCTTTGAGGTGTTTCCCCTGCAGAGCAGCCGGGCGGCACATCTGTGGGATCAGCTGGCGGCGGCCGGGCGGCCCTGCGGAATCATGATTACCGGACCCAACATCAATCGAGCAGTCGAAAAGGGCGTGACCGACACCGCCTATTATTCCAATTCGGGAATGAATCCCTACGAGGCGGGCCACGGGCGGCTGGTCGATCTGGAAAAGGGCAGTTTCATCGGGCGTGAGGCCCTCAGGGCGATTGCGCTCGAAGGTCCCAAGCGCAAGACGGTCGGCGTGTTCATCGACGGCGACATACCGCTCCTCGAGTGGTATTGGCCGATCACTGACCAGCGCGGCGGCAGCGGGGAAATCCGCTGGGCGACGTATTCTTTCGCCTTGAATCGCAGCATCGGCATCGCCTTGGTGGATGCGGCGGTGGAATCGGGCGAATCGGTGCAGATTCATCATCCTTCGGGATCGTCGGCCGCGATCGTCACGCAGCTTCCTTTTGTTTGAATCGACATGAGGCAGGACCCGCTCTCGACCAAGAATGTACCGCTGCTGCTCGAGAACTGCCGACTGCGATCCATCGAGCTGTTGAGGCGCAATCTCGTGCCCGCCGGGATCCTTGCCGCCACGCCGACTTCGCGGGCGAGCAGGCGCGGGTACACGGCAATATTCGGTCGTGACGCCGCTGTCTGTGCGATCGGGATGGCGCTGTCCGGCGACAAACAGCTGCAGCGGGCTGCGCCGACTGCCCTGCATACCCTGGCGCGACACCAGGCGCCCAACGGGCAGATTGCGAAATTCGTCGATCCGAGAAAACGCGAGGCGGATTTCTGGTATTTGGGTTGTATCGATTCAACGCTGTGGTGGCTGATCGCGCTCGCGATATTGGACAGGCTGGGCTGCCCGGGCGGTTTGCGCCGGCAGTATGCCAAGCGTATCCGGCTCGCCGTTCAATGGCTGTCGGCCCAGGAGCATCAACGGTTCTTCCTGCTGCAGCAAAATGAAGCCAGCGACTGGGCGGACATCATGCCGCGCTCGGGATTCGTGCTTTATTCCAACGCGCTGTGGTATTTCGTCAAGCGGCTCTATGCCGTGGGCAATGCGCGGGAGACTGCAGAAAACTTCAACGGTCTGTTCCATCCGTTCTCGGCGCGCATCGCCGAATATCGGCGCGCCCGGCTGCTCAATGACTATGCTCTCAAGGGCGGCCGGGATCGGGATTTGTATTTGAGCTTCGTCAACTTCTCGTTCTTCGGCGACGAGGGCGACGTTTTCGGGAATGTGCTGGCAGTTCTGCTCGGACTCGCAGATACCGACGCGGGCGCCCGCACGCTTGATGCGCTCGCCAAGGCGAGGGCAAACGATCCCTATCCCATTCGCGCGGTCATCCGTCCGATCAAGCAAAATAACTCCCTCTGGCGGCCTTACATGGCCCGGCACCGGCAGAATTTTGTCTGGCAATATCACAATGGAGGGATCTGGCCGATGGTCGGCGGGTTCTGGATCGAGGCACTCGTGTCGTCAGGCCGAGTGGAGCAGGCAAGAGTCGAGTTGATCAAGCTGGCGCGCGTCTGTGCGCTTCGCAAGTGGGCGTTCACGGAGTGGCTCCACGGAAAGACGCTGGCGCCGAGGGGCATGTCCGGGCAGTCGTGGAATGCGGCCGCATTCTTGATGGCGCAGCATGCCGTGTCGACCGGCAATACCGTCTTCAGCTCCGCTGCGCTCGAGAGGCGCGCATCAATGCCGAATCGATCCAATCGATGACCGGGTGCTTGATGCGGTCCATCTCCAGGTAGCGGAGCCGATCGGCCGAGAAATTGACCAGGAGATTGCGAATCGCTTCCAGGCAGCAGCGCTCGTGCTCGATTGAAGCGAGCGGATCGCTGAAGGTGTGGATGCCGAATGCAATGGCGCCCGTTCGAGGCAGGCGTACCAGAGTCTGACGCTCGGCCCGTATCCAAAGAAGTTCCCCGCATCGCTCGGGCCGGCCTTCGATGAGTGTCAGCGCTTTGTCCAACGCCTTGGAGTTCTCGGCGTGCGGATTGAGGGGAAAGAAGACATCCCCGATCGGGGTGAGCTGCCAGTTGAAGCGTTCGCTCGGAAAATCGGTGTGAATACTGGCCAATATCTTGTCGATGCGTGCACCCAGCTGTTCCTGCACGCCCGGAACCGGAATGTGGGCCCACGGCACTTCCTTGCCGACGGATTTTACCAAACGCCCGGAACTCGAATAGGCATTCGCGGCGGCAGTAATGAGCAGTTTGCCGCCGATCATCTGCAACAGCATGAAGTCCTCCTCGGCGAACTGACTGATCTGCTCGAGCGGCTCGCGCGATGAGTCGCCAAGATCGTGACTCGCCGCCTGCGAGGCGCAGTGAAGGATCCCGCCGCGAAGATTGAAGTGCACGGAATGATCGGCTGCGAGATGCGCGGCCAACCGCTCACGAAGCTCGTGCTGTGCGTCGAGTGACTCGGGCAGCGAGCGATAAAAGAACTCCGGCGATGCAGCCAACCGTTGTCTCTTTTGGACCATGATGTCGGCGTGATGCTTGCCCACCATCGTCCACGAATTCCAGGTCGTCGGACGCAATGCGAGCTGAAGCGGGGCGCGGAGCCAAAGATACGGCTTCACTTCAATATCCGGTGCGAAACCGGGTCCATTCGCGAGTAATCAAGCGCGAGTATTCCGGTGGTACGGCCCGATTGGTCACCAGGCGCTCTCGGGTTGCCACAGAGGGATAGACGCTCTCATCGCTCTTGATGGCGGCGTTGATCAGCGGAAGCGACGAGGCGTAGCCGTTCGGATATTTTATGTAGTTGGTGATGTTGGCCATTACGTCGGGCCGCATCAGGTAATTCATCCAGATCTCGGCGTTGCGCGGATGCGGGGCATCGGCCGGGATCGCCATCATATCGATGGTGATCAGCGCTCCCTCCCGCGGCACGAGGTACGCGATATCGGCGCCCGTCGAGGCCTCCTTGGCTCGGCTGCGGGCCTGTTCGATGTCGCCGGACCACCCGAGCGAGATGCAAACGCTGCCGTTCGCCAGATCGCTGATGTACTGCGCGGGATCAATGTAGCGGACGAACGGGCGAATTTTCCGCAGTACTTCCGACGCCGCAGCGACATCCGCCGGGTCAAGCCGGCTCGGATCGTGGCCGGTATAAATGATTGCCGATTCGAACACATCGATCGGTGAATCAACCATGGTGATTCCGCAGTCTTTGAGCTTGGCCGCGTTGCTCGGGTCCAGAAGCAGTCCCCAGCCATCCGGTATGTTCGCACCGATCCGGGCGCGCACCATCGCGACGTTGTAGCCAAGGCCCGTGGTCGTGTACATATAGGGGATCGCATATTGATTCCCCGGATCGTGCGCGGCCATTCGTCCCAGGATGTCCGGGTCCGCGTTCAGAAGATTCGGAAGGGCCGTCTTGTCGAGCTTGCGGTACACGCCGGCGTGAAGCTGAAGTTCGAAAAAATTCTCAGTGGGAATGACCACATCGTAATTCGTGTGTCCCGTCAGCAATTTGGTTTCCAAAACCTCGTTGTTGTCGAAAGTGTCGTAGCGAACTTTGATGCCCGTTTCTTTTTCGAAGTTCGGAATCGTATCGGGCGATATATAGTCCATCCACGAGTAGACATTGAGAACCTTCTCATTATCGTAGCCGGCGCCCGCCGGCTGGGCGCCGTCGGTCGCCGCCATGGATGCGGCGGACTCCGCGGCTTTGTGGGTGCATGCACCCAGCGCGGCCAGGAGCGCAAGGCACGCAAGTGCGCGGGAATGGATATGCATAGCCTCGGTCACGTTGACGGGCAATCTAACGCTATAATTCCAGACAAGCTAGACATCACCCCTCATAAATAGAACAATAAGAAATGCCGTAATGATCAGCGAAATCCCGCCGAGAGAATTGCCGGTCGAGCGCGGCCGCTGGCTGCGTCACGGCCCGAAAACGAGGACGGGGTGGGTATTTGCCGGGGTTGCAGCGGTCGCCTGGGCTTACGCGGCGTTCACCGCTTTCGTGTTTTCGCACCCCGTGTTGCCGACGACCCAAGGCGACCTGCTCGCAGAATGGGCGGCGCTACCGGTGCAATTGGCGGCAGTGGCGCTCGTGGCCTGCCTGCTGTTCCGCCGCGAGTCGTTGTGTCCGCGCAAGCGGTTGGCCTGGTGGTGGGTCCTGGCATTCACCGTCACGAGTCCCATCGCGTCCTACGTCTGGAACACCGGCAGAGTCGACGCTGCCGGGGAGATTTTGGGAGGCGCCGATCTGATCTATCTCGCCGACTACTGGATGCTGACGGGGGCGTTCGCCGTTTGGTATGTTCGTGCCGGCGGTTCCTTCCGCCACGGCCGGGTGTGGCTCGATGGGTTGACAATGATCGTCGTTCTGCTGGTCGGCTTATGGTCTTTTTTCGTGGGTCCGTCGCTCGCCAACGGCACCGGACGCGGCATCACGGTTGCGGCGACATCCGCCTACTCGATCACCATCGTGTGCATGATGTCGATGGCCGCTCTGTTGTGCATGCAACTTCCGGCGTTCCGCGGCAGGACAGCGGTGTTGCTGCTCGTGGGTGCAGGATTGGCGGATGTGTCGTGGGAAATCATGTGGATGGCCAGCTGGTTGACCGATCGGGATTTCGTCGGACCGTTTTACAACTACGGCGACGTCCTGTGTTTCGCCGCCGTTTGCACGGCGGTCGCCGCAACCCAGTTCACCAGGCTTCGTCCGTCGTCCGCGGTCGACGAAGCGCGGCGGCTGGACAGCTTTCTGCCAGCCCTCGCAGTGTTGTTTGCGATCGCGGTCGTCGCCGGATCCTTGGCCACGACGCGCCGCGCGGACGCGGGGATTCTGGTGGGATTGGTCGCGCTGTGTTCGCTGCTGTTGATCACGCGCCAAGGAAGCGCGCGCAAAGAGGTCCGTGCGCTCAACCGGCAACTGGCGAAGCGCGAGGCAGACGCGCGGCTGACCGAACTCGTGCGCCGTTCGACGGATTTGATTTTGGTCATCGGTGCGGATGGAATCGTGACCTTCGCAAGTCCGGCGACCGAGGTGCTGCTCGGAGTGCCGGCGGCGGAGGTGCAGGGCGCGGCCGTGGCCGAACTGTTCGGTGCGGAGCATCGCGCGGTGCTTGGCCGTTGGCTCGACCGGATACGCGAAATGCCTGCCGCGCATGCCGGCACTGAACTGCGGGTCCAGCGCGGCGATGAGGCGCCGCGCGTCTACAAATTGGGCGCCCTCAATCAACTTGCCAATGAGTTGATCGGCGGAATCGTTTTGACGGTCACAGACGTCACCGAGCAGCGCATGCTCGAGCGCGAAGTGCTCGATGCCGCCTCGCGCGAGCGGCTCAGGCTATCAGCCGAGATTCACGACGGGCTCGGCCAGGAACTCGTCGGCATCGCCATGATCCTTCAAGGAGCGGCGGCGGCCAAGGAAGGAGACGGAGCGGAGATGCGGCGCCAGATATACTCGGTTGTCGGACACATCAACCGGGTCGTAGTGCTCGCCCGCGACCTCGCGCGGGGGCTGTCGCCGCTGGGGGTCGTCCGGGGGTCGCTCGGTGGCGCGTTGGGGCGGCTCATACCGGATTCCAACACCACGCTCTCGGTAGATCTCGACATCGATTCTACGTTCGAGGAACGTGTGATCGATGATTTCTGTGCCGATCATCTTTATCGAATCGCTCAGGAAGCGGTCAGCAATGCGCTGCGGCATAGCGCCTGCACGCGGATCGGCATCGCGCTGCGCCGCACCGACACCGGATTGCTTCTTGAAATCAAGGACAACGGCACGGGGTTCGGCGCTCCCGGCGAGGATCACCGAGGTCTCGGCCTGCGGCTGATGGAGTATCGAGCGCGTATCATAGGCGGCACGCTCCAAATCCACCATGGGCGGGATCAGGGGACGCGAGTCGAAGTCTTCGTGCCGTTCGGCGGCTAGGGATGGGGCGATCATCGGTCCGGATCCTGAGAATGGCTTTCGGAGTCCTACCTCTCGCCGCGGTCGGGCGGCAACTCGTCATTCATGTGGAACACGGGTTTCCAATCACGAATTTCTTCGGTTATTTCACCAATCTAAGCAACATCTTGGCGGGATTGGTGCTGCTGTTGCCGGCGGCATCAAAAGCGCCGCGCGCCCGATTTCTCGCGATTCTGCGTGCGACGGCCGTCATCGACATGGCGCTCGTCGGCATTCTGTTTTCGGTACTGCTGCGAAACGCGGATCTGGGCTCGCTCCTCCCGTGGGTGAATTTCGTGCTGCACTACTTGATGCCTTGCATCGCGGTGCTCGATTGGATCGTACTGCCTCCGGCAGCAGTCCTCGGCCGCCGGGAGCTGATGATCTGTCTGATATTCCCGATCGCATATGTCATTTGCACCCTGGTGCGCGGATATGTAACCGGCTGGTATCCCTATCCCTTCTTGAACCCCGGGTTGGTCGGTGCCGGCGGCGTTGCGGCGTACGTCGCCGGAATTACCCTGGCTTTCTTGTTTTTTGGCTGGGCCCTGATCGAAGTCGGCAGGTTGCGCCGGCCGGTTCGATGATAATGCTTTGATGCCGGGTTGCTATTATCATTTCCAGCACGGCGCACAGCTGACGGAAAGCCGGATGTTATCCATCACACGCACTCCAGTGGCCGAAGACGCACTTCTCAAGACCTACCGGGGCGGCGCGCACCCCGAGCGATGGGGCCGCTACGCTGACTGCTTCTCGGTGCTCGTCGATCGGCCGGTGGACATCGGCGCTTTCGTCGGTGCGTTCTACACCTCCCCGATATTCCGCATCGAGCGCTGGGTCCTTCGTCATCTGCTCGCGGCCCCGTCGACCGATGCGCAAGCGCACGCGGTGGCGGTGGGGAGCGGATCGTCATTCGCTGTATGGCGCGTCGGAGAGCGATCGAGCACGCAGCTTCTGATGTGTGACCGTTACGAGCGCACGCGATCGTGGTTTCGCGTCGTGCCGATGAGCGGTGAACGCACCTTGCTGCAGTTCGGGTCAGCGGTGGCCGCCGACCCGTCTGACGCTCCCGCGCCTCGCAGGCGCGGATTTCAGATGCTGTTGGGATTTCACGTGATCTACTCACAGCTTCTGCTTCACGCGGCCAAAGTCCGCGTGACCCGGATTCCCGGGGTGCGCCGCCCGTGAGCCCGAGCAATCCGTTCCTGGAAGACGGCTTTGCACCGGTGCGGGACGAGTTGATCGTGGAAAGACTGACCGTTCGCGGCGAACTCCCGGCGGAGATTGACGGCAGTTACCTGCGAAATGGGCCGAATCCGGCCTATCCGCCATTGTCGTACACCTATCCCTTCGATGGCGACGGCATGATCCACGCCCTGACCCTCGGCGGCGGGAGGGCGAGCTATCGCAATCGCTTCGTGGCGACGGCCGGCCTGCGGGCCGATAGACGGGCGGGGCGAACCATCTACGGCGGCCTGATGCGCCCCATCGCACCCGATCCGGCGCTGGTCGCACCCGATGGCGACCCCAACCGTTTCAAGAATTTCGCGAACACCAGCATCGTGCGCCATGCGGGGCGCATCCTGGCGCTGTACGAGGCGGGCCTGCCCCACGAACTCGACTCCTCGCTCGCCACGGTGGGCCCTTATGATTTTTCGGGCACCGTCAACGATGCCATGACGGCGCACCCGAAGATCGACCCTTTGAGCGAAGAAATGCTGATGTTCCGCTATTCGGCAACGCCGCCCTACCTGGTTCTTCGCGTCGTCGACGCTACGGGTGCGATGGTGCGGGAAACGCCGATCGACACCGCCGTGCCCTTCATGGTCCACGACTTTGCGTGCACCTCGCAACACGTCGTTTTTTTTCTGTGTCCGGCGGTGTTCGACGTCGAGGCGCCGAAGCGGGGCAAGCCCTTGCTTGCCTGGCAGCCTGAGCGCGGAACTCGTATCGCGGTGCTTCGCCGAGACGGAACCGGTGCAGTCCGATGGATCGACTCCGCACCGTTTTTTACGTTCCATTTTCTGAACGCGTA
>Ga0302320_10008366_pt1 | contig 22561 bp, 18 predicted proteins | sample Bog_T0_3_FD_202130 | JGI IMG/M metagenome (GOLD analysis project Ga0302320, IMG submission 202130) | Peat permafrost microbial communities from Stordalen Mire near Abisko, Sweden - Bog_T0_3 | ecosystem: Environmental > Terrestrial > Soil > Wetlands > Peat | place: Sweden: Abisko, Stordalen Mire... | reverse complement strand
CCTTCCCGCGGGACGCCGTCGTGGATCTCGCAGAGGTGCAGATGGCGCTCCTCAAGGCCAATCAGCTGGCCGGGTTTGAGATCGCGGAGCGCTTCTACGAGATTGGCTCCCACGCAGGCCTGGCGGAGCTGAACGAGCTCCTGCGCAAGGACAGCTGACCCTTGCTAACCCGCTACTTGGCCGGGTTACTTTTTGTCTCTTTTATGGTTCGCACGGGTCTGGTTCCGTCGCCGAACTTAGTGGACTGAAGTTGATTGCCCTCCGCCACGCATGCCGCAGAGGATGCCTCAAAATAAACTCCAAATAATGTCCTACTCCACGCAGCACCTCAAAGAAACAGCCGAAATCGTCTCAAAAATTAACCCGATGGACTGCGACAAGTGCGTCGCCGAGCTCCGCGCGGTCCGCGAACACGGCGGGCGCCTGTTCATGCTCGGCGTCGGCGGCAGCGCGGCCAACGCCTCGCACGCGGTCAACGACTTCAGGAAGATCGCCGGCATCGAGACCTACGCCCCGACGGACAACGTGTCCGAGCTCACGGCGAGGACGAACGACGAGGGCTGGGCCAGCGTGTTCGTCGAGTGGCTTCGGGTCAGCAAGCTCAACAGCAAGGACTGCCTCTTCATCCTATCGGTAGGCGGCGGCAACGTGGAGAAGAATGTCTCGCCGAACCTGGTCGCGGCCTTGCAGCTCGCGAAGCAGGTCGGTGCCAGGATCATCGGCATCGTAGGCAAGGACGGCGGCTACACCGCCAAGGTGGCCGACGCGTGCGTCATCGTCCCGACGGTGAACCCGAACAACGTGACGCCGCACAGCGAGGCCTTCCAGGCCGTCATCTGGCACCTCTTCGTCTCGCACCCGGACCTCAAGGTCAACCAGACCAAGTGGGAGTCCGTCTCGGCGAAGCCCTGAGCCTGATGGCGCAGAGACCCGCGGTTTTCCTGGACCGGGACGGGACGCTCAACGTCACCGTTGTCCGGGACGGCAAGCCCTACGCACCTGAACGCCTCGAGGACTTCCAGCTCTTCGAAGGCGTCGCCGAGGACTGCCTTGCGCTTAAGAAAGCGGGCTATGCCTTGGTGGTCGCAACGAACCAGCCGGATGTGGGCCGAGGCAAGGTGGCGCAGTCCGTGATCGAAAGCATGCATGACCGGCTGCTCTTAGCCGTCCCCTCGATCGAGAGGATCGAGGTGTGCTACGATCCGGGCAGGGGCGAGAAATCGCTCAGGCGCAAACCCGCCCCTGGAATGCTGCTGGACGCCGCAAAGGCGCTCGACCTTGACCTCTCGCGATCGTGGATGGTCGGCGACCGCTGGCGGGACGTCCAGTGCGGCCAGGCAGCCGGCGTCAAGACGGTCCTCATCGAGTGCGGCTACAACGAAGGCGTGGACGTCGTTGCAGACCATACGGTTAGCACATTCCATGACGCGGCGCAGTTTATCCTGGGGACTTCCCAAAGTGCCTAATCTCCTTGCCCGGTTTCCCTCTGTGACCTCAATTGCTACCCATATACAAACCCAATGAAATCCCTTAACGACCTCAAGATTCAGCTCTTCGCCGACGGTGCCGACAAGGCCGGCATCCTCGACCTCTACGCCAAGCCCTACATCAAGGGCCTGACGACCAACCCCAGTCTCATGAAGAAGGCCGGGATCAAGGACTACGAGGCCTTCGCCAAAGACATCCTGCAGACGGTGACCGCGAAGCCCATCTCGCTTGAGGTGTTCACGGATGACTTCACCGACATGAAGCGCCAGGCCCTGAAGATCACGGCCCTCGCCCCCAACGTCTACACGAAGATTCCGATCACGAACTCGCAGGGCCAGTCGTCGCTGCCGCTCATCAAGGAGCTGGCCGCCCAGGGCGTTAAGCTGAACGTCACAGCGCTCATGACGCTCAAGCAGGTGGCCGGCGTCGCCGAGGCGCTAAACCCAAAGGTCCCTTCCGTCGTCTCCGTCTTCGCCGGTCGCATCGCTGACACGGGCGTCGACCCGATGCCGCTCATGCGCGCCTGCACGGCCCTCCTTGAGGGCCACGACAAGGCCGAGCTCCTCTGGGCCAGCACGCGCGAGGTGCTCAACATCTTCCAGGCCCAGGACTGCGGGTGCGCCATCATCACGGTGCCCCACGACATCCTCGGCAAGGCCGCCAAGATGCTCGGCATGGACCTGACGGAGCTGTCCCTCGACACGGTTAAGACATTCTCGAAGGACGCTGCGGACCTCGGTTACAAGCTCTGAGAGCAAGGTTCGCCATTTACCTTCCGGGCGGACTCCTGCAGTGTAGAGAGTCCGCCTTTTCATTTATGCCCAACCGGATACGCCTGCTGAGTCCCCTCCTGGTAGCGCTCGCCTTCTCGGCGGTATCCCGCGCGGCAAACCTGGACGGCTCGACGCCCGAGGTCGGCAACGCCGAGGCGGCGCGCCTTTACGCGGAGTCCAACGCCTTCGTCTCGAACATGCAGGAGGGACAGTACTCTTACTCCTACCTTCAGTTCTACTGGAAGCGCGCCCAGTCCAACATAGACCGGATCCGCCGGGTGTACCCGGACTCGCCGACGGCAAGGCAGCTCTCGCGCGGCGAGCTGAAGGTCGGCCCCTACTCGCTGGACTACTTCAAGGACAACCTCCTCTACAACCTGGAGCTGAAGCGGCTTGGCGCCTTCGATGACGTCAATTGCGCCATCTTCCTCTACGGGCGCGATCCGGCACGAAACGACGCGAGGCGCGACGAGGCCCTCTCCGACATCGTCGAGGTCCTGGCGAGGCGCCAAAGGTGGGAGGAGGCGCTTCGCTTCCCTGTCCTCGCGGTCCACCGCCCGCTGCTTCTCGGCTCCATCTACAAGGTGGCGGCATTCTATGGGGCCGATGCCATGGAGAAGAAGGTCTACGCGATCGCCACGGCGGAGGAGCGCAGGGCCGCCGGCCTGGACGCCCTGACCGCCGAGGGGCTCGCCCTTCAGGGCCGTCCCCGTTCCGAGCTGTTTACGTTCATCGCGGACCACCCGACTGACGCCGTCCGCAAGGCGGCCCTCGAGGGGGTCATCCAGCGCGAGGTGCTGATCCGCCGGATGGAACGGCTCCACGTCTCCTTCAGGAACGCGATCCAGACGGTCCACATCGTCGTCCAGAACACATCGATGCGGGACGACGTGAACGCCGTCGCTCTCAGGATTTTCAACGGGAGCCTGGACGAGGCCTCCCCGCAGCTAGAGATCTACTCGGCCGCAGAGGGAACCGCACCCTCAAGGATCGCGGCCATCGAGGCGCACCTTGCCTACATGCAGTACCTCGCCGACTCCGGCAGGATCGAGGCCGCGGCGAGCTACGCCCGCGACAACGACCTCTCGCGAAGCGCGAGCAGGACCTGCCAGCTCGAGGTCATAAGGCTCTACGCGGTCGCGGGGCAGTTGCCGGAGGCCGAGAAGGCGCGGCTGGCCTTCGCTTCGGATTTCTCCGCTGGTGCCGACGATGCGGCGCTCGCGGAATTCCGGGGCCGCATGGAGAGCCCTGATGCCCCGTTCGTCGCCCGCGAGAAGAGCTTTGCCGACCTGCCGATCACGGATCCCTGCGCCATGGCGACGGCGATCATGGAGTGGAGCCTCTCGCCCAGCAGGTCGCAGCATGGCGCCACGCCCTGGGACGCGGTGATCTACCGCTTCGCCGGCGGCTTCGACAACCTGCCCAAGGCCACCTCCACCGTCGTCGGGGATGCTGCGAGCACGCTCAAGCCCTACTAAGCGCGGCTGCCCATCCCGGTGAACATCCTCTTCGTCAACTACGGCGATTTCACCACCAACAGCCTCAACCACATTGGAGGCTTCGCCAGCGCGCTGTCGGCGGCCGGCAACTCCTGCATCGTGGCCGTGCCCTCGGGAAAGGACTCGGTCTCCGGCATCGCAAGGCCGGCATTCCTCGCGGCGAGCTACAACGACCTCCTCGCCAATCCCGCGCTGTTTCCTGACGGCAGGGGCGCCGACATCATCCATGCCTGGACGCCGCGCGAGTGCGTCAGGAAATTCGTGGTGTCGTACCAGGCCGCCGTCAGTGCCAGCGCGCGCCTCATCATCCACCTTGAGGACAACGAGGAGCACCTGATCGCCGGGTACTCGGGAAGGACGAGGGAGGAGCTTCGCGGGCTGGGCCACGAGGAGCTCGACTCCATCATGTCGGACCGCCTGCCCCACCCGCTCAAACACCGCACCTTCCTGCGGCTGGCGGACGCGGTGACCGTGATCATCGAGAGGCTGAAGGAGTTCGTGCCCCCGGGCATCCCCTCCTTCCTGCTCACCCCTGGCGTCGACCCCGACTACACCAGCCGCCTGGAACCGTCCCCGTCGCTTCGCCGGGAGCTCGGCGTCTCCGAGGCGGAAAAACTGATCGTCTTCACGGGGAGCAACACCTTTGCCAACGAGCCCGAGATGCTGGACCTCTACAGGGCGGTCGCGCTCCTGAACGAGCGCGGCACGCCGACGCGCCTTGTCCGCACGGGCTTCAACAGGCCCGAGTTCCTCGCGGGCCTGACTCCCGAGTTAAAGGCGCACGTGAGCGACCTGGGCTTCATCGCCAAGGTGCGCCTGCCGAGGCTCCTCGCGGCGGCGGACGTCCTCGTCCAGCCGGGGAAGCCCGGGCCCTTCAATGACTACAGGCTTCCGTCGAAGCTGCCCGAGTTCCTGGCCTCCGGGCGCCCGGTGGTGCTGCCCCCGACCAACGTTGCCATCGGGATGAAGGACGGCGTCGAGGCCGTCTTCCTCAAGACCGGGACCGCCGCCGACATCGCCGACTGCTGCGCCCGGGTTTTCGAGGACCCCGCCTTGGCTGCGAGCCTTGGCGCCTGCGGGGCGGCGTTCGCCAGAAAGCACTTCGACCTTGCAACCAATGCCGCGCTGCTGGCGGGCATCTATGCCAAGGTTAAGGCGGCGCCGGCCAAGCCGTGCTGGGAGATCATCCGCTCCTCGTCCGGGTCGGACGTGACCGTGGCCGCCCGCGAGCTGGCCGACCGCCTGAAGTCGGGAAACCGGGACTCCCTGGAGGACCTCATCATCCTTGCGGAGGATTTGGCCGAGATCGTTCGCATCGACGACGCACGCCAGACCTCCGGGGTGGCCGCTCGGGACAGCATCCGCCTGCAGCTGGAGGAGAGCGTGCGCCACCTGGAGCTGCAGCGCGACCTGACCTTGCAGCACTCGAAGAACCTGGAGGAGAAGATCGGGCTGCAGGAAAACCACATCAAGCTCCAGAAGAAGCTTTCCGACCGCCATATCCAGAACCTTGAGTCGCGCATCAACGTCACGGAGAGGATGGCGCGCGAGCAGAGGGAGAAGTCATCCGCCGCCCTGAGCGCCGCATCGCTAGAGCATGCCCGCCTGGCGAAACGGGTGAACGAACTGGCATCGCAGGCGGCCGCAATGGAAACGCGGATCGGGGAAATGGACATTGAGCTCACTGCGCGCGAGGCACGGCTTAAGTCCATTATCCACTCCGTGTCCTATAAGCTGGCCGCCCCTTCCCGGGACATCGAGAGATTCTGCCACTGGGTAGCGGCCAAGTTCGGGACGAAGCAGCAGGCGGAGGCCCGCCAGACGGTAGTGGCCGCACCCAAGGTCGTAGCCGCCGAGGTCCCCATGATCTTCGAGGTGCCTGCCGAGCCCACGGCGCCTTCCTACCATTACACGTTCAATGTCGACCATCCCCTCTCCTGGAGCACAGCCTCCAGCAAGTTGCTGATCCTCGGGTGGTGCTACGAGAACTCTGGCGTGCCGATCAAGGGCATCCGGGCCCAGTTTGCCGGCCAGACGTTTGACGGCATCTACGGCTCCAAGCGCCTCGATGTCCTCGCCTCAACCGGGATGAAGCAGGCCGAGTATTCCGGCATCAAGGTCGATGTGCACACGCACCTGGGCGACCACCTCCTCCTTGTGGAGGTCCAGCACGAGGACGGCTGGCACCCCCTCTTCCAGAAGCAGGTGCACGTGGGCAAGGCCGGGGACCCGACGGAACTGAGCGAATACGAGAAATGGTGCGAGCAGCACGAGGCCATGGGCGATGAGGACCTTGAGGCCATCAAGGGCCACATTGAGGCCTTCTCCATGAGGCCCGTGATCTCGGTCCTCATGCCGGTGTACAATCCCCCCGAGGGACTGCTTGAGAAGGCCATCCAGTCGGTGGTCGACCAGGTCTACCCCCACTGGGAGCTTTGCGTGGCGGATGACGCCTCGACGGATCCCTCGGTGCGGCCGATCCTGGAGCGGTTTACAGCCTCCGATCCCAGGATCAAGGTGACCTTCAGGCCAGAGAACGGCCACATCTGCGATGCCACGAACACGGCGCTCACCATGGCAACGGGCGACTTCGTCGCCCTCTTTGACCACGATGACCTCCTGGCACCCATAGCCCTCTATGAGATCGCCTCGGAGATCGACACCCATCCCGACGCGCAGCTGATCTACTCCGACGAGGACAAGATCGACGTGGAGGACCGCCGTTTCGACCCCTACTTCAAGCCGGACTGGAATCCCGACCTGAACCACGGGCAAAACTACCTCTCGCACCTCACCACCTACAAGGCGGAGCTCATCCGCGAGGTCGGCGGGTTCAGGAAGGGCTACGAGGGAAGCCAGGACTGGGACTTGATCCTGAGGGCCATCGAGAGGATCCCCGCGAACTCGATCCGCCACATACCGAAGATCCTCTACCACTGGAGGGCCGTCCCCGGCTCCACGGCGCTGCAGCTGGCCGAGAAAAGCTACCCCGTCGAAGCGGCTCGCAAGGCCCTGTGCGACCACTTCGAGCGCCTGGGTCAACAGGTCTCGATCCTGCCCGTACCCGGCGACCACTGGCGCATCAAGTACCCCGTCCCCTCCCCCGCCCCGCTCGTGTCCCTCATCGTCCCGACGAGGAACGCGCTGAAGCTCGTGCGGCAGGCCGTGACGAGCCTCCTCGAGAAGACCGACTACCCCAACTTCGAGATCGTGGTCGTCGACAACGGCTCGGACGACCCGCAGACGCTGGCCTATTTTGCCGAGATCTCGCGCAGCGCCGACACCCGGGTCCGCGTGCTGCCCTACCATGCGCCCTTCAATTACTCCGCGATCAACAACTTCGCGGTGCGCGAGTCCCGCGGGGAGATCATCGGTCTCCTCAACAACGACGTTGAGGCGATCAACCCGGAGTGGCTGAACGAGATGGTGAGCCAGGCGACGCGCCCGGGAATCGGCGCCGTCGGCGCCATGCTCTATTATCCCCTGAACACGGTCCAGCACGCCGGCGTCATCCTCGGCCTGGGCGGCGTGGCGGGCCATCCTTTCAAGGAGTTTCCCAGGGGCGACCAGGGACAGAAGAACAGGCTGCGCCTGGTCCAGAACTACAGCGCGGTCACGGCGGCCTGCCTCCTTATCCGCAAGGACCGCTTCCTTGAGGTCGGCGGGTTCAACGAGAAGGACCTGCCCGTCGCGTTCAACGACGTCGACCTCTGCTGCAAGCTGGTCTCCGCGGGCTACCGCAACCTCTGGACGCCCTACGCCGAGTTCTACCATCACGAGTCCGCCACACGCGGCGTCGAGGACACGCCGGAGAAGAAGGCGCGCTTCCAGTCCGAGGTCGACTATATGATGAACACATGGGGCTCGCTGCTCATGGCCGATCCCGCCTATAACCCGAATCTCACGCTCGTCGGCGAGGACTTCTCGCCCGCATATCTATCGCGCTCCCAGAAATCCTGGGCGGGCCACCTCGTTTGAACACACCCACCGACAACACCCAGGACAGGATCGCCGCCCTCCAGGCGGAGTTGGACGCCGTGAAGCGGCGCGAGGCCGAGTTCCGCACCAAGATGGTGCAGGAGTTCCTGGACCGCGGGGAAAGGAACACCTACGTCCACACGCTCCATGAGGAGCGGGCGGCGCTCAGGAAGCGCCAGCAGGAGTCCTTCGCCGACCTCGAGAACCTGATCCGCAAGCTGGAGGCCGAGGTCGAGCGAAGCGCGGCGCTCGAGGCGGAACTCATGAAGGTCGGCCGAAGCCTTTCCTGGCGCATCACGGCACCCCTGCGGGCCATCGCGAGGAAGTTCCAGCCCTCGTCGCATCCGCCCTCGATGGCGCGCATCATGGACAGGCTTCCCGTCGAGGGAGGCGTATTCACGTACTATCTCCACACATCGCCCTTCAGGATCTACCACGACGACACCTTCACGCTCAAGGGTTGGGCATGGCCCCAGGACGGGCGCTCCATCACGGCGATCCGGGTGAACCTGAGCGGACGCACGTTCATCGGGAAGACCGGCCTGGAGGAGGCCGAGGTGATCGCGCACTACGGACCGCAGCCCGCCAACCCGAGGCCCGGGTTCGAGGTCACGTTCGAGACACCCCCGGGTCGGCACAACCTGAGCCTTGAGGCGCAGATCGACGGCGGCGAATGGCGCTGGATCGTGAAGACCTCGATCTGGTGCGAGCCCCTGGCGAAATGAGCGAGTCCGACGCGAACACGCGCTGGGTGGAGAGCACCTCGTCGCTGGGCGACCGCTCCGCCTACAAGAAGGTCTGGGAGCGCCAGTCGAGGGACCCGGACGTCGCGGCGCTGGCGGTGGCCGGCCACACCGACGAGGCGAAGCTCGACCTCACGGCGCGCGGCTTCATCGACATCCTCAATTCCACGGTGGGCTTGGGCGCCAACGACGTGGTCCTCGAGATCGGCTGCGGCATCGCGAGGGTCGGCAAGGTGATGAGCCTGGAGTGCCTGCACTGGTTCGGCGCGGACATCTCGTCCGGCATGCTGAACCACGCGGCGGCGCGCCTCACCGAGCGCAAGAACACGACCCTCGTGGAGCTGGCCACCGTCGGCCTGCAGGAGTTCCCGGCGGACGCCTTCGACCTCGTTTACTGCACGATCGTCTTCATGCATCTCCTCGAGTGGGATAGGTACCGCTACGTGGAGGAGGCCTTCCGGGTACTCCGACCCGGCGGCCAATGCTACTTCGACAACTTCCCCCTCGACTCAAAGCACGGCTGGAACGTGTTCACCGAGGGCACGCGCTACCCGCTGGAGCGGCGTCCCGCCCACATCAGCATGGCCTCCACCCGCGAGGAGCTCGGGATCTACCTTAGGAACGCCGGGTTCGTGGACGTCACGGTGCACGACCTCCCGAACGAGCTGATTGCCGCCACTGGCCGCAAGCCGGAGGCTTGAACTCCCGAAAGTCTTCCCTCCGCGGAGCAAATTGGAACGCGAAAGCGGCCAGCAACTTCGACTCTTGCGGGGCGCAAAGAATGTCGCTCGGTCTGAGGTGACAGCGAATTTGAATCAAAGCCATCTGGCGCCTCCAAACAATATTTTGTAAGCCACGGTTTGATAGCTGTTTAGATCCAGCAAGCCGTCACCCGACCCTTTAATGGAGGTGATACCTGGCGATGAGCTCCTTGGCGCGGTCCATGGGCAATCCTGGGATCCCGGGTACCGCGCGGGAATCCGGATTGGAATCAATGAAGAGCACCTGTCGGGAGTCCGCACCCCTCCATTGCGCAAACGGGACGAGGTCGTCCGGCCACTGCCGGCACAGGACGACGGCAAGGACCGCGAGGGCTATCCCGTAGGCAGGGGAAAGGAACGACCAGGAATCCGTCACACGGCGCCATTGATGGGAAAGCCAGAAGCCGGCCATCGGGAGCACGGCGATCATCGAGGCGTATTGGTATCTAGAAGAGACCGTACTCGGGAGACCCGTGTGGTAACGGCCGATGCCGAGGAGAGCGGCATTGGCCAGGTCGAAGAGCACAAGCACCATGAAAAGAACCCGGGCCGGACCCTTTGACCGTGCAACAGACCAGGCAAGGAGACCCACCTTCAATGCCCCAATAATGATCGTCGTGCGCCATCCCCAAGATTCGACGAGGAGAAGCTGGTGGATCGGGTTGAGGCAGAAGTACCAAAGGCCGAAGACGGCGGCCTGCACCATGTGGCCCCCCATGGCGTGCTGGTTGCCGTTAGCCAAGGCGAAGATCAAGCCAGCAACCGCGACGGCTGGGAGCAGGAAGACCGAGGCCCTCAGGCAACGGCGCACAAACGGCGAGCCCGTGTCCAAGAGGAAATAGGCGCAGCCCAGGATCGGCCCTGTGAGTGCGCCACGCGAGAAAGAGAGCCCGCTGGCCACGGTATAGACGAGCGGGGGGCGCAGCGTTACCGACCTGAAAATGCGGTCGAGGCCGAGGAGCATGAACGTCACGGACAACATCGCGGACCACTGCACCGACCAGGCGAGCGTCTCCAGATTCTCCACGGAGAGGCCAAAAACCACCTGGGCAAACAGGACGGCGCACCAGGAGAGGCCGCATGTGCGCATCAGCCGGCCAAGGAGCGCCACATTCGCCGCGTGCGTCACCCACACGATCGCTATCATGAACGCATAGGAGCCGCCGGAGAGGAGCACCGAGCCGCCCCAGAGAGACTTGAAGAGCGGCACGAAGTTCTCGGCAAAGGCCATCCACACCCATTTCCACAAGCCCAGCCGGTCAATCTGGTCTATGAGGTCGAACTCGTCGCCGAACCAAAACAACTGCAGGAAAAGCCGGTGATAGATGAGGTACGGCGCCAAGGCCGCAGCCCCGGTTGCGACGAGAATCCATGACTCGCGCCGTCCTTCACTCACGGAGGGCGTGCTGGAGCCGGCGTTACTCATGATTCGTCTCGAAGCAAAGCGCCCTCACATAGGACCAGTCCCATCGATTGTCTCCGGTGGGACCGGGGCCGGTGCTGAGGATGATCTTCGCGGCTCCATCCGGGGGCAACGCCACGTCGAAGTGCTGGGCTCCCCTGTCGCCGGGATTGCCCACGGGGTCGAGGAAACGGCTCCATATCCTTTCGGATTTTCCTGAGCTCCAGACTGCGTCCACCGCGAACTCGACGCCTGCCGTGTGTCCCCCGTCGGAATAGGCGCCCGGGCGCAGGCCGAACGTGCCGGAGAACCGCGCGGTTCTTGCCGGCACCACGAACTCCATTGAGCCCGGCGCATGGAGAAGCATCGCCTGGGCTCCGGCAATGTCGACAAGCTCAAGCTCGGCGAAGGCCTTGATCGACACGGGCCGGCGGTCGTAGATGCCGAGCTTCAAGAGCGTTGAGTTACCAATGGCCGCAAACGAAAGGGAGGGTATCGCCATCACGTTCACGTCGATGTGGCTCCAGAACTCGTCCTGGCCGGCGGGCGCATCGAAGCGTATCCTCCTCACCCACGTTGGCGCGACGCCGTCCATCAGGGCCTCGAGGTCCTCGGCATGCTCGAGCGTCGGGACGAGGATGAAGCCTGCCCTGGCCACACGGGGCAGGAGGCGCCAGGAGCGTTCCTTGCCCGTCTCGTCGGTCGTCACGATGCCAATCTCGGCCGGCTTGTAGAGAAGTGCCCTCGCCCGGCCGAGCGCGTTCGGAACCGCGTCCGCCTCAAGCCACACGGCCTCGTGGAGGCCAGCGGGTATCTCGACGGGTTCCCCCAGGCGCACGGTCGCCTTCGTGATAAAGCGGTGCAGGGGCCTAGTCTTCGCCGCATGGGCAAGTCTTCTGAAGAGATGGTATCCTCCCTCCTCAAGGACCGGGGCATATTGGCCGGGAAGCGATTCGACCAGCAAGGCGTCGTCCTCCCCCGGGTACCGGTTGTCCACCCTGCCATCATTCCAGAGGAGATAGTCCGGGGCCCGGTCGGATTGGTAATTGCGGAGGTTCCAGCCCTCGAGGCTTGGTGTGTAGGCGGAATAGCTCTGGAAAATCGGCCGGGCGGACACCTTCAGGTCATTCAGGATAGCGACCCCTTCCTGGAAGTTGTAGGTGTCGATTGTTCCGGCGCCCACAGCGGCCTTGGTGGCCGGGAGCGCCACTTTGCCGGCCGCAGCGGCCAGCTGGCTCTCCCATTCCGCCGGCTGGTCGCGCAGGTTTTCAAGGACCATGACATTGCCGTAGATCCGCTGCCATTCGATCCGCAGAACCTGCGAGTAATAGCCGGGATCCACGAAGGCCAACGCAAGGAGGCACAGCAAAGGCGCAGCCTCAAACCAGGGCGCCTGCGAAGGGCTTCGGAGGAGTCCCGACGCTGCCGGGACCAGGATGAAGACCAGTCCAATGAGGCCGAAGATATGTCCTCCCAGGACCACGTAGTCCGCCCGGGTGTAGGCCTCCTTCCACATGACAAAGAGGATGAAGAACAGGAGCAGGGACGACGCCTTTGCCAGAGGCCTGTCGGGTTCACTTCGCCAGATGCTCCAGCAGAAGAGCACGCAGGAAAGGGCGATCGCGGCGCCCCATCCGAAGACCGTCCCTGATTCGTCGAGCCCCATGGCATCGCCGTACCCGGAGGAAATCTCCAGGCTTCGCCGGATGTAGGGATACAGGTTGTCGAGGCTCTGCCCTGCCGCCACCCACGAGACCAGGACCGAGAAGGCGTAGGCTGCGATGATGGCGGTCGCCGCTCTCTTTGAGCGCCGGCCCGACTGGCAGGCCGCCGAGGCCAGGACCGCCGCGGCCGAGATCACGAAATAGGTGAACTTGAGCTGCGCCAGGAACCCCAGGAGGACAGCCCAGAGCACGAGCCTCGGGATCTTGGCATCCGCCTTCATGAGGGGACCGATGCCCGCCAGGGCAATCAGGACAAAGAAGACGGTGTCCTGGAACAGCCAGTGGAACGCGATAAGCCCCACATAAAACGCGACGCGCCTCCAGACCGAGAGAGTCCAGGTCAGGTTGACAAGGCAGAGTGCCACCAGGAACTGGCCGGCCGTCTGCCAGACGAGGATCGGGACGGCGGCCAGGGAACCCAGGTGAAAGCGCGTGCCCAGGAAGCCCCACGGTCCCCAGGTGAAGATGATGTCCCTGCCGAACTGCAGACCTACCGCATGGGCATGGACCAGCATCTCCTGCCACGATCCGTCGAGGCCCGAATCAGGGGGTCCCGGGTAGCCCATGAGCGACAGGCCGAGGGACAGCGTCAGGATGATGCCCTCGGCTACCCTCAACCACCCCTTTCCAAGGGTCGCGGCGCGGATTGACGGAGACGCAAAAGCATCCATCAATTGGACTTAGCATGAACCCACGCGGCAGACCAGCCGAACATCAAAACGGCAAAGCCCTTTCGCCGCTATGGGGCTGAATTCCACCCCAGTCGTCACCGTCTCGGTCGTCATTCCCGTCTACAACGAGATGGCCACGGCCCGGCAGGCCCTGGACGCGCTGGTAGCCAAGGAGATCCCGGGTTACTCGTTCCACCTGATCGTCGTTGAGAGCAACTCGACCGACGGATCGCGCGAGGTGGTGCAGTCCTACCAAGGGGTGCCCAAGGTGACCGTCATCCTTGAGGACAAGCCGCGGGGCAAGGGCCATGCGGTGCGGACCGGCCTCGCCGAGGCCAAGGGGGACATCATCATGATCCAGGACGCCGACCTGGAATACGACCTGGGCGACTACGAGAAGCTATTGGCGCCGATCGTGGCCCGGAAGGCCGACTTTGTCCTCGGCTCCCGCCACTCCGAGGACGGCGGCTGGGCGATCCGCAAGTTCACGGACCAGAAGCTCCACGCGGTCATCCTGAACATGGCCCATTGGACGTTCACATTCATGATCAACGCCTCGCTTGGCGTCTGGCTCCGGGACCCCTTCACCATGTACAAGGTCTTCCGCCGGGAATGCCTTTATGGCCTGAAGCTTGAGTGCAACCGCTTCGACTTCGACTGGGAGCTCCTGATCAAGCTCGTCAGGAAGGGCTATCGCCCGATAGAAATCCCCGTCTCCTACACGTCGCGCTCGTTCAAAGCTGGTAAGAAGGTCTCGATGTTCCGCGACCCGATCACCTGGGTCTGGGCCCTGGCAAAGTACCGGTTTCAGCCACTTTAATTGTCACTCGCTCTCAACTGATGACGAAGACTCTCCTCGTAACAGGATCCTCCGGCCTGATCGGTTCCGAGGTGTGCCTGCATTTCGCCAATGAGCTCGGCTACAAGGTCCACGGGGTCGACAACAACCAGCGTGCCGTGTTCTTCGGCCCCCAGGGCGACACCCGCTGGAACCAGGACCGCCTGAAGCGGGATGTGAAGGGATTCGAGCACCACGAGCTGGACATCCGCGACCGGCCCGGCGTCCTTGCGCTCGTGAAGGCCGTAAGGCCGAACGTGATCGTGCACGCCGCCGCGCAGCCGAGCCATGATCGGGCCGCAGCGATTCCCTTCGACGACTTTGACACCAACGCGGGTGGGACCCTGAACATGCTGGAAGCCGCGCGGCAGGCGTGCCCCGAGAGTGCGTTCATCCACATGAGCACGAACAAGGTCTACGGCGACGCCCCCAACCGCATCAGCATGACGGAGCTTGAGACGCGCTGGGACTTCAATGACCCGGCCTATGCCCACGGCATCCCGGAGACGTTCACGATCGACCAGTCGACCCACTCCCTCTTCGGTGCCTCCAAGGTCGCGGGCGACGTGATCGTCCAGGAATACGGCCGGTATTTCGGGATGCCGACCTGCACGCTGCGCGGCGGCTGCCTCACCGGTCCCAACCATTCCGGCGTCGAGCTCCACGGGTTCCTGAGCTACCTCGTGAAGTGCAATCTCGAGGGCAAGGAATACAAGATCTTCGGTTACAAGGGAAAGCAGGTCAGGGACAACATCCACTCCCTCGATGTCGCCCGCTTCATGGCGGCCTTTGCCCAGGCCCCGCGCGCCGGCGAGGTCTACAACCTGGGTGGCGGCAAGGCCAACAGCACCTCCATCCTGGAGGCCTTCAAGCTGACGGAGTCCTTCACCGGCAAGACGCAGGTCCACACCTACGTCGAGCAGAACCGGATCGGCGACCATATCTGCTATTACTCGGACCTTCGGAAGATGCGTAACCATTTCCCCAACTGGGATATAACCCAGTCCCTGTCCGAGACAATCCGCCAGATCGTCGAATCTTGGCGGAACAGACCACAGGTTTGACGTCACTTAGCTGGAAGGCTAACGTCACTAGCGTTCGATGAACCGATTTGGACCCCTTTTTCCCGCCCCGCGTGGCCTGCGTTCGCTGGCGACTTTGGTCGTCTTGGCGTGTGCCGGTCCGTGCTTTGGGCAGGGATCGCTCGTCGGCGATTCACCCTTCGCCCCCGCTGGGAGCGCCGCGGCCTCGGGAAAGGCGGCCGACCAGGACTACGAGCTCGCCGGGTCGTCATCCGAGGGTTCGAGCGTCTCCGTCTGCATCTTTGCCCGCCAATCCAAGCACAGTGAGTGGATCCAGGTCGGCGGGACCTCCGATGGCATCCACGTCGTAAGCTTTGACTCCTCGCGCGACCGCGCGGTCGTGATCGTGAGCGGCCAGCGCAAGGAGATATCCATGCGCACGGAGAAGGTCGCCTCGCTCGCCCCCCCTGGCCCGCCAAGGATCGATCTCTCGAACGCGTCCTCTCCGCTGGTCCCTGTCGCGAACAACCCTCAGGCCGCGACTCCGGCCGCCGCCGGCACGCCCGAGCAGCAGCAGCGCGAGGCGCGGATGCTGGTGAGCGACCTCCTTGAGATCGGTGTTCAGCAGCGCAAGGCCTACCAGGATGCCAAAACGAAGGCCGCACAGGGCACCGCCCCGGCGCCGGCGAACTAGGAAACGACACCAAGCGTGCGCATACTCATCTCCGGCATCTGCGGTTTTGCAGGCAGCACGATCGCACGGGGCTTGTCCGCCCTTGGCCTGGGATATGAGATCAGCGGCTTCGACAATTTCATCAGGCCCGGCAGCGAATTGAATCGGGCCGAGCTGAAGCTCCTCGGCATATCGGTCGTCCATGGCGATGTCCGCTCGGCGAGCGACGTGGATTCCCTTCCCGCCGCGGACTGGGTCATCGACGCCTCGGCCAATCCAAGTGTCCTGGCTGGCGTGGATGGCCGCTCAAGCTCGCGCCAGGTCGTGGAGCACAACCTCTCGGGAACCGTGAACCTGCTTGAGTACTGCAAGCGCCACAAGGCGGGCTTCATCCTCCTGAGCACAAGCCGCGTCTACAGCATCGCGCCCCTTGCGTGTCTGCCCATGCATGTCGTGGAGGGGGCATTCCGGCCCACCGGGACGGACATGCCGGCGGGAATGGGTGCACAGGGAGTGACGGAGTCCTTTGCGACTTCGGCCCCCATCTCCCTCTATGGAGCCACCAAGCTCGCCAGCGAGGCCCTCGCCCTGGAATACGGGTACGCCTTTGATCTCCCCGTCTACATCAACCGGTGTGGCGTGCTCGCCGGCGCCGGCCAGTTCGGCAGGGCCGACCAGGGAATCTTCTCCTTCTGGATCAACAGCCACCTCCGGAGAAAAAAGCTGAAGTATATCGGATTTGGCGGATCGGGCCACCAGGTGCGCGACTGCCTCCATCCCCGGGACTTGGTCCCACTGTTCCTGGATCAGTTCTCCGCCCCGCCCACCCCGGCCGAGGACCGCATCATCAACCTGAGCGGGGGCGTGGCATCGGCGACATCGCTCCGGCAGCTCACCGCCTGGTGCGACGATCGCTTTGGCAAGCACGACGTCGCCTCGGACGACGTGGCACGCGCCTTCGACATCCCCTGGATCGTCCTCGATTCCTCCAAGGCCGAGAAGGTTTGGAAGTGGAAGCCGCGGACGAGCGTTGAGTCGATCCTCGAGGAGATAGCGGCGCACGCAGGAACCCATCCCGACTGGCTCGATCTGTCGGCACCTCTAGGATGAGCCTCACGCTCTTCTCAGTGGTCATACCCGCCCGGGACGAGGCGGAGTCTCTGCCGCCGACGTTGCGTGACATCCATGCGGAGTTCACGAGAGAGAACATTCCCCACGAGATCATTGTCGTCGATGACGGCAGCACGGACGCCACGTGGTCGGTATTGCAGGGCTTGAAAAGGGAGATCCCCTCCCTCGTCCCGGTCCAGAACACGGGCAAGCACGGCTTCGGACGCGCGATCATCCATGGGCTTTCGCAGATGAAGGGGGACGCCGTCGTCATCATGATGGCGGATGCCTCGGACTCGCCGGCGGACGCCGTCAAGTACTGGCACCTCCTGAACGAGGGCAACGAGTGCGTCTTTGGAAGCCGCTTCATGCGCAAGGGGGATGTCGTCGACTACCCGGGCGTGAAGCTGTTCGTGAACCGCCTCGCGAACCTGTTCATCCGCGTGCTGTTCAACATCCCGCTGAACGACACCACCAACGCCTTCAAGGCCTACCGGCGCACGGTCATCGACGGCTGCCGGCCCCTCATGGCGCCGCATTTCAACCTGACCGTGGAGCTCCCTCTGAAGGCAATCGTGCGCGGCTACAGCTGGACGGTCGTCCCGATCTCCTGGAAGAACCGCAAACACGGTGTCGCCAAGCTAAAGATCAAGGAGATGGGCAGCAGGTACTTCTTCATCTGCATGTATGTCTGGCTCGAGAAGTACTTCAGCCGCGGCGACTACAAGCGCCACTGAGGCGCACCTGCTTAAATACCCTTGTTTCCCCTGTAACGTTTGATTGGCTTACCCTCTACCCCGTCAATGATTTATCTATTAGGAGGTTCCGGGTATGTGGGCCAGGCCTACCAGGCGCTGCTGAAGCGCAGGGGCGTGGCATTCCGAAACCTCAAGCGTGCGGAGCTCGACTATGCCAATCCCTCCGTGCTCGAGGCTGCGCTCAAGAGGGACAGGCCGGAGTTCCTGATCAACGCCGCCGGCTACACCGGCAAGCCGAACGTGGATGCCTGCGAGCTCCACAAGACGGAGTGTCTGATGGGAAACGCGGTCCTGCCCGGCATTGTGGCCCAGGCTTGCGAGGCGGCGGGGGTGCCTTGGGGACATGTCTCGTCGGGATGCATCTACACCGGCAATGGCCCCCGGGAGAGTGGGTTCACGGAGGAGGACACGCCGAACTTCACGTTCCGGACTAACAACTGCTCGTTCTACAGCGGGACGAAGGGCCTCGGCGAGGAGGTCCTGGCCGGGCATCCGAATGTGTTCATCTGGCGCCTGCGTATCCCCTTTGACGGCGTGGAGAACCCGCGCAACTACCTCACCAAGATGATGAGGTACGCGCGCCTCCTTGAGGCGACGAACTCCATTTCCCAATTGGATGAGTTCGTCGATGCGACCCTCGCCTGCTGGACGAAGCGCGTGCCCTTCGGCACCTACAATGTCACGAACCCCGGGAAGGTGACGACCCACGAGGTCGTGGAGCTCATCCGCCGCTCGGGCGTCTGCAACAAGCAGTTCGAGTACTTCACCGACGAGGCGGATTTCATGAAAGTCGCGGCGAAGACCCCGAGGTCGAACTGCGTCATGGACTCCTCGAAGCTGGCCTCCGTAGGAATCAGCCTCACGCCGGTCCGAGAGGCCATCGAGCGCGACCTGAAGGCATGGAGGAAGGCCGCGTAAAGCCATGAAGATGCTCGTCACAGGCGGATGCGGTTTCATCGGGAGCAACTTCGTGCGCTCGATGCTGGCGGATGGCCGGACCGAGATCGTGAACCTCGACAAGCTGACCTACGCGGGCAATCCCGCCAACCTGGCGGACGTCGCGTCCAGCCCACGGTACAGCTTCGTCCACGGGGACATTGGCGACGAGGGCCTCGTCTCCAAGCTTCTCGCGGAGCACGGGGTCGGCTGCGTCGTCAATTTTGCAGCGGAGAGCCACGTCGACCGCTCGATCGACTCTCCCGAGCCCTTCATCCAGACCAACGTCGTGGGGACGCTCAGGCTTCTCAACGCGACCAAGCGCCACTGGCTGGGTCTGAAGGGCGCCGAGAGGCAGGCTTTCCGCTTCCTGCACATCTCTACCGACGAGGTCTACGGCACGCTTGGCCCGAGGGACCCGGCCTTCACCGAGGAAACCCCGTTTGCGCCGAACTCCCCCTACGCCGCGTCGAAGGCCTCGAGCGACCACCTGGTCCGCTCCTACAACCACACGTTCGGGCTGCCCACGCTGACGACCAACTGCTCGAACAACTACGGACCCTTCCATTTCCCGGAGAAGCTGTTCCCCCTCGTCATCCTGAATGCCCTGGAGGGCCGGCCCCTTCCGATCTACGGGGACGGCCAGCAGATCCGCGACTGGCTCTATGTCGCCGACCATTGCACGGCGATTTCGGCCGTGCTCAGGGCCGGCAGGCCCGGCGAGACCTACAACGTGGGCGGACTCAACGAGTGGGCCAACCTGAAGGTGGTCAAACTCATCTGCTCCCTTCTCGACTCCAAGGTGCCGCGCGCGGACGGCAAGTCCTACTCAGAGCAGATCGAGTTTGTCCCCGACCGCCCGGGCCATGACAGGCGGTACGCGATCGACTGCTCGAAGATCCAGCGCGAGCTCGGCTGGAACCCTGCCGAGTCATTTGAGAGCGGGCTCTCAAAGACGGTGGACTGGTACATCTCCCACCGGGCGTGGTGCCAGGAGATCACGACGAAGCGTTATGCGCGCGAGCGCCTCGGCAAGACCGCATGAGCACCCCTCCCTCCATGAACAGAAAAGGAATCATCCTCGCAGGCGGCTCGGGCACGCGGCTCTTCCCGCTCACGATCGCGGTCAGCAAGCAGCTGATGCCGGTCTACGACAAGCCGATGATCTATTATCCGCTGTCAGCCCTCATGCTGGCGGGGATCCGGGAGGTTCTGGTCATCTCCACGCCGCAGGACCTTCCCCTCTTCCGCAGGCTGCTCGAGGACGGGTCCGACCTCGGCATGAAGCTCGAGTACGCGGAGCAGCCCAAGCCCGACGGCCTCGCGCAGGCCTTCCTCATCGGCGCGGACTTCGTGGGCAGCTCCCCAAGCGCGCTCATTCTTGGCGACAACCTCTTCTACGGGCATGACCTCGCCAAGTCATTCGCGGCCGCCAACGAGCGGTCAAAGGGCGCGACGATTTTCGCCTACCACGTGGCCAATCCCTCAGCCTACGGCGTCGTGGAGTTTGCGCCCGACGGAAAAGCGGTGTCCCTCGAGGAGAAGCCCGCGAAGCCCAAGTCGAACTACGCGATCCCGGGAATCTACTTCTACGACGGCGATGTCGTTTCCCATGCGAGGAAGCTCCGGCCGTCGCCGCGTGGTGAGCTCGAGATCACGGACTTGAACCGCCTTTACCTCGAGGCTGGCCTCCTTCATGCGGAGATCCTTGGCCGCGGCACGGCGTGGCTCGACACGGGCACCCATGACTCGCTCATGGAGGCCGCCCAGTTCGTGCATGTCATCGAGAACCGCCAGGGACTGAAGATCGCCTGCCTTGAGGAGATCGCTTGGCGCCAAAGGTGGATCGACGACGCTGGTCTCGAGCGCAACATCGCGAAGCTCGGGAAATCCTCCTACGGGCAATACCTGCGCAGGCTTCTCCCGGTCAAATAGGGACATCGCCCGCACCCATGGAGCACACCCGGAGCCCACGGCTTAGCGTCATCACCCCGCTCTACAACTGCCTGGAGTACACCAAGGCGATGGTGGCGAGCCTCCAGGACTCGATGCCGGGCTGGGTCAGCTACGAGGTGATCCTGGTCGACGACGGCAGCACGGACGGCACCCGCGAGTGGCTCGCCACGCTGAAGGCGCCTTTCCGCTTCGTGCTCAATGAGACGAACAGCGGTTTCGGCGTGTCGAACAACCGGGGTGCGGCCGTGGCGCGGGGCCGCGTCCTGGCGCTCCTCAACAACGACCTCGTCCTCAGGCCGGGTTGGCTCGGACCCATGCTGCGCGCGCTCGATCACCTGGGCTCCTATGCGGGAGTCGTCGGGAACATCCAGAGGAACGCGGCCACGGGCGCAATCGACCACTCGGGCATCCTCGTGGACGAGAAGGCAAAGCCGGTCCACGACCACAGCCTTCCCTCGTTCGCGTCGCGGTTCCTCTGGCCGGAAAAGAGAGTCATGGCGGTGACCGGCGCCTGCATGCTGATCCGTGCCGAGACATGGCGCCAGCTCGGGGGTTTTGACGAGAAGTTCATCAACGGCTGCGAGGACGTGGACCTCTGCCTCAGGGCCAGCGAGGAGGGCCTCGTGAATGTCGTGGCCCTGGACAGCACGGTGCTGCACCACGTGAGCAAGTCCCCGGGGCGAAAGTTGAGGGACGAGGAGAACACGCGCCGCCTCGTCCAAAGGTGGCGCCACGTCTTTGCAGCGGCACTGGCCCTTGAGCCCGCCAGGATGCTCCTGCGCGAGCATATCGCCGAGCCCAGGGACTTCCCCGAGAAGCTGGAGGCGATCTGGATGGCCTCCTACCTCGCCCGCATTCACTCGATTCCGCCGCTTCGCGCCCTTGAGCCGGGTTACGCCATCATTGATCTCGAGCTCGCACGTTGGCGGGAAATGTTCTCCGATTAACCATGGGTACTTTTCAGCACACCCCTCCCTTTGGCGGCGCCTTCTCCAGGCGCTTCACCCGCTACACGGGGATCTACTTCGACGAATTCCAGACGACGTCCGCGTGGATCAAGGAGACTGCCGTTCTCTACCTGCCGCCCATGATAGACACGGTGTGCGTGGTGCTGAAGGGCGAGTTCCTCCCGCACCCCAAGGTGAAGGGACCCGAGCGGGGGTTTCCCTCCATGGAGGTCCTGGTTGACGGCGTCGCCACAGGCCAGCTCGTCTCACCCGCGCCCGGACCATGGGAGCTGAAGCTCCAGCTTGATCCCGTCCACGCGCGCAAGGGCTCCATCATCACCCTTCGCCTCCAGGGCACGGACTTCACCAACGCCATGGCGTGGCTCGGACGCGTCACCCACTTCGGGCCGATCCAGCGCTACCGCCAGCAGAACCGAAACCGGCAGCTCAGGCTGTCCGCCATCGAGTCGGAGTCCGGCGAGAAGATCTACGACTTCTCCATGAGGGAATCCCCTTTCTCGACGGAGTTTGCCAGGAAGCACACCCGCACGGGCCTGAACATCGTGGGCTTCCTGACCGCTGACCTCGGCATCGGCGAGTCGGCGAGGCGCATGGTCCGCGCCGCGGACGCGGCCGGGATTCCGACGTCGCTTATCCAGCTCAAGCTCAACTGCAGGAACCGGCTCGGGGACCTGACGTTCAAGCGGCGCCTGCAGGAGGACAATCCGCAGGGGGCCAATGTCTTCCACATCGACCCGCCCGTTTCGCGCGACATCGACCATCACCACGGCCAGGCCTTCATGAAGAACCGGTACAACATCGGCTACTTCGCGTGGGAGCTGCCCGAGTTCCCCGATTCCTGGACGTCGGCCTTCGACTATTACGACGAAATCTGGTGCCCGAGCAACTTCGTCACCCACGCGGTCTCGCTCAAGTCCCCGGTTCCCGTGGTCACGATGCCCCACTCGGTGTCCTTCGATCGCCCGACCGAGTCGACCGAGGAGCTTCGCACCCGCTTCGGCCTTCCCAAGGACAAGTTCCTGTTCCTCTGCCTGTTTGACCTGAACTCCTACACCGAGCGCAAGAACCCGCGCGGCGTCATCGAGGCCTTCAGGCGTTCCGGGCTCGCAAGCCGCGGCGCGAGCCTTGTCGTCAAGGTGCACAACGCGGACCTGAACCCCGCGGATTTCGCCGCGCTCAAGGACGCGGTGAGCGACATCCCGGGCACCGTGATCATCAGCTCAACGCTTTCCCGCGAGGACGTCTATGGCCTCGAGGCCGC
>Ga0302320_10008365_pt1 | contig 22561 bp, 21 predicted proteins | sample Bog_T0_3_FD_202130 | JGI IMG/M metagenome (GOLD analysis project Ga0302320, IMG submission 202130) | Peat permafrost microbial communities from Stordalen Mire near Abisko, Sweden - Bog_T0_3 | ecosystem: Environmental > Terrestrial > Soil > Wetlands > Peat | place: Sweden: Abisko, Stordalen Mire... | reverse complement strand
AACTTCAACCGCTTGCCAGAACCTCTGGCAGCCTAACCGAAGAACAGAACTTCCACTTAACAATCGGCGAAAACTGTCCGAACAACCGGGACCACCGCAGTTTGTGCTATCCCACCCTTCAAAAAACTGCGGAAGGATGGGGTACCTGCTTTTTGAGGGAATGGCTAGGTTCTGAAAAACTTAGGGTGCGCCACCCTGCTCAATTCGCCACCTTAATATATTCTGTGGGCGGCGCTCTGACTCAGTTAGAACCAGGTCAAAATCGTTGACATTTGCAAAATTATATTGTAAGTTTTTGCAGCCCATTTGAACGATTGTCAGAGAACGCGGCACACCAATTCTCCAATCCCCAAAAAGTAGGCACAAGAATCCCCAAAAGTAAGCGCAACGCATGCCGACGAACCAGCTGGTCATGCGAATCAGACTCACAACCCTGATGTTGGCGGATGGGCGACTAACCCAGAACAATTGATCCGAGATCAAAAATACAGGAGGGAATGATGTTCAGAAAACAGCACAGTCTCATCGGACTGGCCATCCTTGTGGTTGCTGCATCCCCGCTGACCACCACCGCCCAAACAGCGATTGCCACCAGACAACTGCCAGCCACCACTCTGCTTGCGATGAAGCCTCAACACCCCAGCCAGGGCTTGAAGAAATTTGGCGCCACGAAAAACGCAGGAATCCAAGCAGCCGTATCATCCGGAATCCCCGGCATCGACAGCATCGTCAACTGGAGCGATCAATTCGTTTCTCCCGGATTTGACTCGAACGGCAATCCGCAGTCGGTTTGGCCCTATACGATGGTCGGAAACTCACCTCAGTCCGGACGGGGCGCATTGATTAAGGCTCCGGTTATACCCGTTACGGTACAGCTGCTTGGGCCCGACGGCAGTGTGGCGTTAACCTTCGGTCCAGACAAGAAAGTCATCGATGAGGCTCTCGCGTCTCCAGAGTTTGTCCCGAACGTCTATACCAACGGTGTGGGGCAGTTAAACGACCAGATCATGCGTGCGGAGTTCGCCAACGTCCTGCATGGCGAGGCCGGGGAAGACTGGCACACCATCCTGCTTCCCAAGCTCCGGACTGCGAGAACCATCAAAGTTCCGTTCCTTACTGCAGGCGGCACGCCCGCCTGGTTTTCCTTTGCAAATGCGGCCGGGCAGCCGGTATTGGCCGCGATCGATGAAGATACTTTCGGGAACCTTCTTTTCCCCGCGACCTTCCCGTTCGACAGCAGCACCCCCGTTGGCGCCGCCGAGCTGGCGGGCGATATCACCACCCACGATATGTCCACCTTCCTCTTCAACAACACGGTGCTGTTCTCCGGGGGGAACATCAACAACTGCTGCATCATCGGCTACCACACCTTTGACTCCGAACCCGGAACTGCAAAGAACGGAAATCTCCCGCGGCTCTATGTGCTGAACTACTCCAGTTGGCTCTCGCCTGGGCTTTTCCTCTTCGGGTTCCAGGACATGACCGCCTGGAGCCATGAGATGGCCGAGACCTTCAATGATCCTTTCGGAAACAATCTGACACCCTGGTGGTCGAGTGTCGATCCCGTTAGCGGCTCTGGAAATTGCCAAAATGACCTCGAAGTGGGCGACGTGGTTGAGGTCCTTGACTCATTGAACCCGGTCTCTACGATTCCAGGCAACGGGCTCACTTATCATCCGCAAAACGTCGCTCTGTTCCCGTGGTTCGCCTTCGAGTCGCCTTCACCGGCAAACCTGGCGTCTTACAGTTTCCCGGACGAAACGACGCTGACGTCGCTTTCTCCCGGGCCACTGCTTCCTGGCTGTGTAGCTGCGCCTTAGGGTGGTGTCTCCGAAATTGGTTGTAGAAATCGAAGATCTCAAACGCAGGTCCTTCGACTCCGTTTGGCGCAAAAAACGCGCCAAACTTCGCTCAGGATGACAGTTATGTTGATGTGAACTTTAGAGACAGGACACTAGGGCGTGTCGACATATACTGGCGCGACATCGCCGGGTGCCCCCGCATTGCGCGTGTGGCAAATGTGGGCACCCGGCGATGAAACTACTAGACCGGAAAACGGACGGTCGAGGCTTGTGCTATCCCACCCTTCCGCGAAAAAACTGCGGAAGGATGGGGCACCCACTTTTTGAGGGAGTGGTTAGGTTCTGAAAAACTTAGGGTGCGCCACCTGCCTGTCGCTGTTTATCCCGCTTACCCCTTGAGCAGCTTTATTGCCGTCTCGCTGGCAATATCGACAATCGTTTTCCTGATGGTCTCTGCAACGTCTGGCGCTAGTTTTCGCAGAATCCTCTTGAATCGGCTGGCTGCAATCTCTGTCTTCGGAGACTCGATCGTCAAGTCAGTGAACGTTGCCTTCAGAATCGCTTTGTCCTCAATGCTTAATTCCTCAAGTTCGTCAGTGTAATCCCTCGCAGCCATGAGCGCCGTTTCTGTCCAAGGGAACGGCTTGCCGCACCCGGCGCAATAGTTGTGAATATCTCCGGCGTACCGATGGTTGATGGGAGTCTGGCAACGCTCGCACGCGGCGATATTTCTAGCTCCACACTTTGTACAAAACGCTTGGACTGTTCTCTCGTCTACCTGAGGGTTTTCCATCATTGCTCGAAGTCGTCCCATTGACACACGTCCGCCATGCCCAGGATGCACAAGGCCAACATAGTGGCCGTTTAAGCAATAGATAGCGTTTGCCATGCCCAGAATATTATTCCTTCGGCAAGACACACTGTCCAGCTTTATTCTGAGTTAGCCCTATCCTCGAAATACGTGTGCGGGGTGGGTGGGCAGCCCCCATATCTCAGGCCTTAGACGTGTTCAGCCCCACGGCGGCGCGGATCAGAGCTTTCAGCGCCTTCTCGTTTACTTTGTCGCCTTCGCGGAAGTCGATGGCGCGCCGCAGTCTGCCTTCGAGACTGGAATTAAAGAGACCCGCGGGGTCATCTAAAAAAGCCCCCTTGGCGAAGGTCATCTTGACGACACTCTTGTGCGTCTCGCCGGTGCAGATCATTCCATTGTGGGACCACACAGGCACACCGCCGGGGTTAGAAGGTTTCACCCACTTGCACTCCTCGACGACTTCAGGGTCTGCTTGCTTGATCAAAGCGCGGAGGCGGGAAAGCATCTCTCCGCGCCAGTCTCCCAGGCTCTGGATTTTCACGTCAACTAATCGAGAGGCGGGCAGCTGAGATGCGGATTCGGCGTTCTGGGAAACCCTCTTTTTCATGATGAGTGCCTGCCGAGCTTCTCAGATCCCGAGTGTGAGATCTGGTGTAGTGAATCAGAAGTTCATTGCATCAATCCGACGGAGAAAATGCAGGTCCTTCGACTCCCTTCGCTTCGCTACGGTCGCTCAGGATGACAGCATTTATGAAATGAATTTTAGGCTCGGGACACTAGTAAGACCTCCTTCTTAACGCTGAGGAGGCTTGATAAGCCCGGTCTTCAGTCCAGCCGCGGTGTTCCCTTGCGCAAGACCATGCCCGTGACGCCGCAGACCGCGATGATAGCCAGGGCGAGGCCGAAGTAGTAGGCGATGGGATGCGCCCAGCCGGGCGAGTAGCTGAGATCCTGGCCCACCCAGAGCAGCAGGATGGTGGCAATGACCGTAAACTGGCCGGCTATGACCAGCAAGGTGTGGCCCATGTCGCGCCGCTTGTCGAGCGCCTCGACCTGATCGGGAGTCAGGTTGCGCTCTTCGGGGGGAAGAAGGGAATTTGCCATCGGATTCTCCTGTATTTCGAGCGGGCCGTGCGATTGTCGCGGCCTCCGGCCCCGGCCGCTCACATTCTCATATCTGATTCAATCACATACCGTTGTTCCAGCGCCAGTGGCTCTTCCGCGCACGTTGCGTTCGTGGCCTATTCGGTCAGAAATGCGATGGTTTGCAGCTGGGTAATCTCAAAGGGCCTGCGGCAGCGGATGTTGGCGCAGGCCAGTTTATCGTCGCGTCTTACCATGTAAGACTGCGCTTTGGCGAAGCGGGCACGGTCACGCTCGTCTGCCCCGCGCGGCACTTGCGGCCGCTTGCGGCGCACGACCCAGGTTACTTTGTACTCGCCCGGCTGTCCGCACTTGGGACAGATGAGGTTGTGCGCCCGCAGTTCCGTAGTCTCATTGAAAAAATCGCGCTCTTCCATTGCTTTCAGGCCCTCCAACTTGCTCCCGGCGGCGAAGACCCGTTGCCGAGGATCGCGGAGCCCTTCCGTTCCGGGAGAATTTATTCCATACTCATCCTTGCCATGAGGAAACGCAAGCCAGCCGTATTTTCTGCCACTAAAGCCGTCAAGGCCAACGCCCGGGAGCGCGTGGGCCAGCCCAAACCCGCGCGGGTGGTCGAGACCGAGCCGCGTACCGGCCGCGAAGCCAAGCACAAGCCCAGCCTGGAAGAAACCATCCGGCAGGAGGAGTAGGGGTATGACGGCGGCAAGTCGTTCGATACGGAGCTTACGCAGGTCTGCCACATTGTCTTACTGCTGTCTTACGAGTGTCTTACAACAGCAAGGCGCTTGCAAGCGGAATGTCTTACGCTTGCCGAAACCCAGCTGTTGGCTCGGTTGCTCGTAAGACAAGCAGAGGCAGATACCGCCATAGGCTTGCGCGGAAAGGGTCGGATGTGTGGCTTGTTCTCTCGGGATAAGTGCAAACTTTTGCAACTTTAGTGGGCAATGTTTTACCACTTAAGTTGTAACCTGGCCTGTGAAGCCGCTCAGCAATCGACAGCATTAAGGATGCTGAACGCTATACGGTCCCGGCAATACCGGCTCATCCGCCTTGGTCTCCGCCGGTTTGTCAGGTTCCGCCTTGGCCGCCGTTCGCTCCGAATAGATGCGGAACTGCACCACCAGGTCAAGCAGCACGGGAACCGGCTTGCCGTCTTTGATGGCCGGCTCAAAGCTGGCCTTGCGGATAACTTCGACGGCATTCTCGTCTAGCCCGAAACCGATGGGTCTTCCCACGGCAATCTCTGTCGGCTTGCCGTCCGCACCAATGACTGTGTGATAGAGCGCCATGCCAATCACACCATGAGCCTGTGCGTACTCGTTGGATTGCGGCTCAAGGACAGTAATCAACTTAGCCTTCTTGTCGACCATATTCTGGCGCAGAACGGCGGGATCGCTGGGCTGGAAGCTGGTATTGGCCGCAGCCGCCTGGTAGTAAAGCCTCCAATATGCGGGCATCGCGGCCTTCAGCCGATCATCGATTCCGGGCGCGAAGACGCGGTCCAGAGCGTCTTTCAGAACCTTGGCGGCGTGCGAGGGCGAGGTCGTTGCAGTCACGCTGCCTGGATCGGCGGGACGCTCCTCGACCGGAGCGGCTGCAATCTGAGCCTTCATCTGGTCGGCGTCGCTCGTGACCTCCGGTGAACCCGCCGATCCAGGGGTTGGCTCGCTCTTTGCCGGCACTTGATCACCGGCACTCTTGTCCTCGTTCTTCTCGCGTTTCCCACGCAAGCCGAGTTTGGGGGCCACCACGACTTCGCGATCGATGGTGATTTTGACTATCTTCTTCCTGGGCGTGATATTTACCCGTTCCACGGAAGCATTAGTTGGATCCTCATCGGGCGCAGCGCCCAGGAAATGTACCCCAAAGCGCGCCCCTTCCAGCTCCAACTTGTGTTTGCCGAGATGTACTTTATCGATCCGTATTCCGTTCAGGGTGTAGGAGCCGCGCTCGGATTTCCCGATCAGCGCGCCAAGCTCATTGAAGCTCAGCGTATTGTCCAGATAGCCTCCCCGCAGATAGAGCGGCTTGCCCACTAATTGCTGCTTGATCTCGGCCTCAGTGAATTGGAACACCGGAGGAGGCGCGGCCTTGGTCTTCTGCTTTGCCGCAGGCTTGGCGGCTGCTGATTGTGCAGCTGCCGGGACTGGCGCAGCTGCGGGGGCTGGTGCAGTTGCGGGCGCCTGCGCGGCAGGAGCCGGGGCTGGCGGCTGGGCGGCGTCGGGAACAACAACGGGCGCTTGTGCAGCGGCCGGAGTGGAGCTCTGCGCCGGCTGGGCCGCGGGAGGCTGCTCCGTGGGCGCGGGCTGTTGCGCTATCGCGGGCGAAATCGGCGCCAGCGCGCCGCATATTGCGAAGATGGCAAGGAGGAACCTGGCCGGAGCAACAAAGCTCACACGGGATTGAAATCTGGACATAAGGGAGCCTACGCCGTCACTTTAACAGGATTAGGTTCCTGCAACGCGAAAAATCTTGGGGCCGAGCTTGAAACCGAATCCAAAAACGCGCTCAGGATCCATTTTGATTCCGCCTCAATCGCCATAGTATTCGGCGGAACAAGCCCAGAATCCTTCGCGAATCCCTCTCTTTAAGGGCAAGTCGGCGGAGCAGCAGGCGCAGGTCGTGGCGGTTGGCCTCCTGCATCAGGGAGGGCGAGTAGCCAGCCGCCGTCATCGTCTGCTCCACGACTCCGGCCAACAAGTCGAGCCTGCCGGAATGAGCTGCGGGATTGGGCTCGTCTGGTTCTCCTTCTTGTGCGCTCGCGTCGGCTTGCAAATTCCGCGACACCAACTCATAGAGGCACACGGCTACGGCCTGGCCAAGATTCATCGAGGGCTGGCGAGGATCGGTGGGGATTTCGACCAGCAGGTGGCAATAGGATAGGTCGTCGCGAGTAAGGCCGTGCTTCTCTGAACCAAAGACGAGTGCCACTGCTCCGCCGAGGGCCATCTCCCGCCGCACTAGCGGCCCCAGGTCGGGCAGCGAAACCACAGGCTGCTCCGGCTTGCGATAGGTAAGGCTGCCGGTGCCTACGACCAGTGTTGAGCGCGATACGGCCTCAGCGAAGGTGGCAGACTCTTTTGCGTTCTGGAGCTGCTCGGGGGCGCCAATTGCCGAGCGCGCCTCGCGCCAGGTGGGACCGTAGGGAGCTACAACTGTGAGCCGCTGAAGGCCGAAGTTAGCCATCGCGCGTGCGGCCGCGCCTATATTGAGCGGGTTGCGCGGAGTGACAAGCACCACTTCGATGCGGCCGTGTTGGGCTTCGGTGAGCAAGAATTGATTGTAGTGCGCCGCAACTGAGGCGCGCGAAACGATCAAACCCTATGGTATCGGCAAATCGAGCTGCGAAGAAACAGGAGACTTCGCCCGCGGGAGTTGGTCGATTGCTTTCAAGCCCAATCAATACCGGTGCATCGCGAGTCAACGTCAGCCAATGGGATTCCGGGCGGGTGTACACTGAACTCAACATTCAAACTTCATAGGATTCATCTTGGATTGTCTACAGCAACAGCGCGCCTCGGCCCTGCTGAGCGGTGACGAGGCGGTAGCCATGGCCGCATTCGACGCAGGTGTAACGCTCGGCACCGGATATCCGGGTACGCCCTCGACAGAGATACTCGAAACCTTTGAGAAACTCGGCGGGCGAGCGCAGTGGTCGCCCAACGAGAAAGTGGCGCTGGAGGTTGGCATCGGCGTCGCCTTTGCCGGCGCCCGCGCGCTGGTCACGATGAAACATGTCGGGCTGAATGTGGCCGCGGACCCGCTGTTCACCGTGGCGTTGATCCGGCTCGACGGGGCGCTGGTGGTGGTTTCGGCCGACGATCCGGGGATGGCCTCAAGCCAGAACGAGCAGGACAATCGGCGCTATGCTGTGGCCGCCGGTGTGTCCATGCTTGAACCCTCTGACTCTCAGGAAGCATATGAGTTCACACTGCGCGCCATCGAGATCTCAGAGCGATGGCAAGTGCCCGTTCTGTTGCGCATGACCACGCGCGTGTGTCACTCCAAGACGATTGTCCGATTCGACAGGAGCGGGGCGATTGCGGTTCCGCCTTCTCGGCCGCCCCATTTCGAACACGATTTTCCTTCCCGCGTTATGATTCCAGCCTATGCTCGGCCGGCGCATAGGCGGCTGCGCAAAACGCTCGCTGAAATCGCTGCATGGAACGACGAGGCTGGCCCAAATGCCCTGGTAACTGGTTCAGCCTCGCTGGGAATTATTACTTCGGGCGTGGCATTCCAATATGTGTGCGAAGCCGCGCCGAGTGCGAGCGTGTTGAAGCTTGGAATGACGTATCCGCTGCCTGTAAAGCGAATGCACGCGTTTGCTGCCAGCGTTGAGCGCTGCATCGTCATTGAAGAAGGCGATCCTTATCTCGTGGAGGGCGCGCGCACAGCGGGCATTGCGGTCGAGGGCAAGCCGGACAGCTTCCGATTCGGCGAGCTGAACACGTCGCGCGTTCGCCGCATTCTGCATGGCGACAATTCGCCGGAGCCGAAGCGCGCTCCTGGCAAGCCGCCAGCGCTCTGCCCCGGCTGTCCGCATCGCAGCGTCTACACAGCATTGAAGAACCTCAACTGCATCGTTCCCGGCGATATTGGCTGCTATTCCCTGGGCGTGCTGCCGCCTTTTGAGGCGATGGATACGCTGGTGTGTATGGGCGCGGCTATTGGCGTCGGCCTGGGTTTGCGCCACTCGCTGCCGCCCGAGGAAGCAAGGCGCGTGGTGAGCGTGATTGGCGACAGCACCTTTGTGCACAGCGGCATCACCGGCTTGGTTGAGATGATATACAACCCGCCCGAGAGCGGCCATGTGGTGCTGATCCTGGACAACGGGACTACAGCCATGACGGGCATGCAGGAGCACCCTGGGACCGGACGCACGCTGGCTCATGCACGGACAGGCAAGGTGATCTTTGAGGATCTGGCGCGCTCACTGGGCGTGCGCAATGTGCATGTCATCGACCCCACGCAAAATCCTGAGAAGTTTCAAGAACTGATCCAAACCTGTCTGGATACCCCGGAGCTATCCGTCGTGATTGCCCGCCGCGACTGTCTGCTGGCAGCCCGCTCGATCCGCGAGTACGAGAGGTGCAATGAGCAGCAGACCAACTAACGTGGTGATCGCAGGGCTAGGCGGACAGGGCGTGCTGAAATCCTCAGACATCCTGGCTGAAGTTGCCTTCAGCGCCGGCGTGGACGTAAAAAAAAGCGAACTGCATGGGATGAGCCAGCGCGGTGGCTCCGTCTCAAGCGATGTGCGTTTTGGCGAGCGCGTCTTCAGCCCTATGGTGCCCGAAGGCGAAGCGGATTTTCTGGTTGTCATCGCGCCTGACCAGATTCCCGTGAATGCGGCGGTGCTCGGTCAGGACGGCATCCTGATTAAACCTTCTCAGATCGACAAATCGAACTTGCCCAACAAGAAGAGTATCAATGTGGCGCTGCTGGGCGCGTTGAGCCGTCATTTGCCGTTTTCCGTCGAGGCGTGGGTTGCCGCTCTCAAGCGCAACCTGCCGGAGAAGTTGCACGAAGCGAACCTTGAGGCATTTTTCATCGGGTGGGAAAGCACAGAAGCTAAGCGTCGAACAAGCGAGCAGGAAAGATGAATTCTGTTCTTGAAACCAGCGTTACGGATTGTCATCCCGCGAGCGTGCCGGATTACACGCCGGTTGTGGAGCTACGCGACCTGCAGCTACAGCGGCTGCAATCCGTAGTTACGCGAGCGTGGCGGCAGGTCAAGCTGTTCCATTCGCGCATGGATGAACGCGGCCTTGAGCCCGAAGATATCCGCTCGCTCAATGACATCGCGAAGCTGCCCTTCACCGAGAAGAGCGATTTGCGCGATACGTATCCGTTTGGACTTTTCGCCAGTCCCATGAAGGACGTTGTCCGTCTCCACGCCTCCAGCGGCACCACGGGTAAGCCCATCGTTGTTGCGTATACGCAAGAGGATGTAGACGTGTGGACCTCCGTGCTGGTGCGCTGTTTCGCCGGTTGCGGCCTGCATCGCGGAGACATCATTCAGATCGCCTATGGATATGGCCTCTTCACTGGGGGGCTCGGCGCTCACTACGGCGCAGAGGGTCTGGGGGCAACGGTCGTTCCGACATCCGTTGGCCACGCCGATCGGCAGATCATGCTGATGAAGGACTTCGGCGTGACGGCGATGTGCTGCACACCTACCTATTTTCTTCACCTGATTGAACGCGCTGCCGAACTGGGCGTAGCAATGAAAGAACTGCCGCTGCGAGCGGGTGTTTTCGGCGCGGAGCCGTGGACCGAATCCATGCGCAAGCACATTGAAGATGCAAGCAGCATCGAGGCATTCGATATCTACGGACTCTCTGAAATTATTGGGCCGGGCGTGGGCTGCGAATGCCGCGTGCATCGTGGCCTGCACATCTTCGAAGATCATTTCTATCCAGAGATTGTCGACCCGACCACCGGCGCGCCCCTGCCCGACGGCACTGAGGGCGAACTGGTTCTAACCACCTTGAGCAAGCAGGCGATGCCCATGATCCGCTACCGCACGCGCGACATCACCATGCTGCTACCCGGCAGGTGCGAGTGCGGGCGCACGCTGCGGCGCATTGGACGCATCGGCCGCCGCAGTGACGACATGCTGATTATTCGCGGCGTCAATATCTTTCCATCGCAGGTGGAGTCGGCGCTGCTACAGATTGAGGGTACCTTGCCGCATTACCAGATCCTGCTTACGCGTGAGCAGGAACTGGACCAGATGGAAGTGCAGGTCGAGGTCACTACACAGATGTTCAACGATAAGATCGGAGCCTTGCAGGGGCTTCACGACAGGCTTCAGAACGCGCTCGATCATGTACTGGGAATCCGCGTCAGGGTTGCGCTGGTCGAGGCGTTTTCCATCGAGCGCAGCCAAGGTAAAGCGAAACGGGTTATCGACAGGCGGGCGTTATGAAGATTCAACAGTTGTCGCTCTTTGCCGAAAACAAGCCGGGACACATCGCCGCTCCAGCACGGCTGCTGGCGCAGGAGGGCGTCGATATCCGCGCCTTGTACCTTGCGGATACGCAACAATACGGTATTGTGCGGATGATTGTCGCGGATTCGCTCAAGGCCGCCGCGTTGCTCGAAGCCCATGGGTTCGTGGTGAAGATGACAGAGGTTCTCGCTGTCGAAGTGCCTGACCGTCCTGGCGGTCTGGCCGATGTTCTTGGCGCGCTGGACGGAACCGGCATCAACATCGAATATATGTATGCTTTTCCTTATTCTCGTGGCGGCCAGGCAATCCTGATCTTTCGCTTTGCCGATCCGGACGCGGCGATTGCGCGTTTGCAAACCGCAGGCATCAACTTGCTGGCCAGCGAAGAGCTCCTGAACATTTAGAAAGCCCACAACCATGCCTGTTTCAAAAGTTATCGCAGCGCAACTCGAGAACGCCTCTTGGATTCGGCGCATGTTTGAGGAAGGTGTGCGGCTGAAACGCGAGCGTGGGGCCGATGCCGTCTTCGATTTTTCGCTGGGCAATCCCGATGTGGAGCCGCCGCCCGCTGTGCTGGATGCGTTGCGGCGCATTGCGGCCGGCAGCTGTCCCGGCTCGCATGGCTATATGCCCAATCCTGGCTATCCGGCAGTGCGCGAGGCCGTCGCCAACAAGCTGCGCAGAGAGACTGGCCTGAGTTTTACCGCCGATGATGTTTTTATGACGGTCGGCTCAGCAGGCGCCTGCAATGTGATCCTCAAGTCGATTCTCGATCCCGGCGACGAAGTCCTCGTCTTGGCGCCTTACTTTTCCGAGTACCAGTTCTATATTGCCAACCACGGCGGGCGCATGGTCGCGGTGGAAACCGATGCTTCCTTCCTGCCTGACATGAAACGCATCGCGGCAGCTATCACCCCCCGAACCCGCGCACTGATTCTCAACACGCCCAATAACCCTACTGGACGTGTTTATCCAGAGAGCGTGTTACGCGATCTGCAAATGGTTCTGGAGCGCGCTGGGCAACCGATTACTGTGATCAGCGATGAGCCCTATAAATCGTTTGTGTATGACGGGCAGCGTCAGCCCGAGGTGGCGTCGTTCATCGTAAATACGGCGATCTGCAACTCGTGGTCAAAGTCGCTGGGCTTGCCGGGTGAGCGTATCGGTTACCTGGCGCTTTCGCCGCAACTGGACGATGCCGTAAATCTGCGCCGCGCCTGTGCTTTCAGCAATCGCATTCTGGGTTTTATCAACGCGCCCGCCATCTGGCAGTGGGTCATGCTGGAATCGTTGGATGAGACCGTCGATCCTGCGCCCTACGAGCACAAGCGGAATGTTCTATGCGATGCGTTGGCCGCTATTGGATACGAGGCGAAGCGGCCCGAAGGCTCGTTCTACATCTTCCTCAAGACTCCCATCGCAGACGACATTGAGTTTACCCGGCGGCTTGCAGAAGAAGGCGTGCTAGCCGTCCCCGGCAGCGGCTTTGGCCGCTCCGGTTACATTCGGTTGTCGCTGACGATTCCACTGGAGCGGATCGAAAAATCGATTGGCGGATTCCAGCGAGCATTTCTCTCGCAGGCTCGTCAGGAAATCCGATGACAGTGGCGCGAACAGCTCTACTGCGAGATTCCGAAGCGCATCGTCATTGTTATACGGCGACGAGCAGGTTCTCGGCAAATGGCCATTCAGCGTCCGCCCATTGAGCAACGCACTCGAACCCAGTGCGCCTAGCCATTTCCAGGGGTTCGTTCCTCCCATACTTGTGGCAACTTTCCGTCCAAATGGTTTCGTCGCGCCGGAATGTAAAACTCGCCTCCCCGATGATGACTGTCTGATTTTCAAGGGAGCGAAGATGCATCTCGATTCGGCGCTGGCGAGCGTTGTAAATGGCGACGTGTTCAAACGCGGATAAGTCGAAATCCCCGCCGAGTTCCCGATTGATGCGAGCTAGCAGGTTGCGATTGAAAGCCTCGGTCACGCCCAGAGAGTCATCGTAGGCTGGAATAAGTTGGTCTAAAGGTTTTTCAAGGTCGGTGCCAAGCAATAAGGTATCGCCCGGCTGAATCGTCTGGCGAATCTTGTGCAGAAACTCGTCGGCAGGCTTGCGATCGAAGTTACCGATCGAGCTACCCAGGAACAGCACTACTACCGCGTCGCCGGGCTTGCGGCGAGCCACCGCGCGGCTCAAGCCATCTAGATACTCGGTCTCGAATCCAAGAATGCTGACATGGGCCAGGTCATCAAGTTCCCGCTCACAGCTCACCAAAGCCGCTGAAGATATTTCAATTGGGCAGTAAGTCATCGACTTGTGGTGAACCATCGCCTCTAGTATCTGGCGTGTCTTTCGGCCGCTGCCGCTGCCCAGTTCAACCACCATGCCATGGGCCGTGAGATGCTCAGCAATATCTCCAGAGTGCTGCCGTAGAATCCGTTCTTCCGCCCGCGTCAGTTCGTACTCAGGCAGCTTGGTAATCGCCTCAAACAATGCGGAACCGAGGTCGTCGTAAAGATACTTCGACGGCAATTCCTTTTGCCCGGGACGCCCCAGCCCGTACCGCACGTCTTCATCGAAAGAGTCGATAGTTTGTGTTGCTCCACAACGGATCAGCATAACTTCTCCATTCAGTTACTCACACAACGGAAAGACGCGTAAACAAAGGGATAATGCGGTTGAAACCAGTTACGCAATGAACGCCGCAACAAACAGGCAGCCGTCCGCGGCGATGCGCCTTTCACTACGAAATGATTTTGATCAAAGAAGTTCGCAGAGTAACCGCTGTAAAAAGGAAAAGGCTCAAAACCCGGAAGGGGCGCAAAGTGTGAGGAGGTCCATTCCCAGCCGTTGCCGAGAGTATCTTCCACTCCAAAAGCACTGCGCCCGCGTGGATAGCTTCCCACTGGGACTGGGTCCCAGCGCCGGAAGTCAAAGTTGCCGCGGCTGGCATCGGGAGGCGCATCCCCCCACGGATACGCCTGCTCCATGACTTCGCCTTCGGGGCCATCCGCCGTGCCGCAGGCAGCGCGGTGGAACTGGGCTTCAGTGGGAAGCGACTTGCCGGCAAAACGCGCATAGGCCGCGGCTTCAGCGTGACTCACGTATACCGGCCAGTCAAGCGGCAGCGGCACCTCTTCAAACATGGCGCGATAGAACCACTGGCCCTGGCGCTTGAACCACAGATGTGGATGGCCAATGTTCTGTTCCTTCAACCAAGTCCAGTCCGCATCGCTCCAGAATCGCTGATCGTCGTATCCACCTTCGCTCACGAAACGGAGAAACTCACCGTTGGTAACATTGTGGGAACCGATCGCGAAGGCCGGTACTTGCAGGGACTGATCTTCGAACTCATTGTCCCAACCGAACGATTCCCCGCCGCGCGGAATTCCCAGCGTCGCGGTTCCTGCCGGAATATCAATCATCCGAGAAGCGGTTGCCGGCTTTATCTGAGGAGAACTAATGGGGCGGTAACTTCGCGGCGCTATCTTTCGGTCTGGAGTTAATCGATGGAGCATGTAGGCCAAGGTCTCGGCGTGCATCAAGCGGTGTTCGATGGCCACGTTCAGGATCACTTCTTCGGGATATAGCCAGTCATTCGTCGAGGCCTTTGTGGGGCTCGTGAGAATGTCATCGATTCCTTCGCGGACGCGTACGTTATAGCGATTAACCTCAGAAAGATGAGGCCAGTCGGAAGGCTTGTCTTGTGGAAGGCCGCCATCCACTGGATCGATTCCAAAAGCAAAGAGATGATCTAATTCCTTGTGCGCAGATCCGAGGCCCAGCCCCTGACCTGCGATCAGATTCCAGTCAAAGGCTTCGAGGTGGCCGATGTAAAAGATGATCCGGTTTCTTTCCGGAATGGGACGATCATACAAGGCCTCGGTGCGCACTATTCGAAACAAGTCATCGGTCATCGTACGCGAATCGGTCAGGCGCGCCAGAAGATGCTCGCGTTTATCCAGTTGGGTAGCCACTACGCTCATTTGGCGATCCTCTCCCATCGACACCGAATCCGGTGATTACGAAAATGGCTCAATCATGACTTCGTCGATGTAACACCATCCCCAGTCTTCGCCCGGCTCAAGAGATCGCATGATGGGGTGCTTGGTCTTTTTGAAGTGCTTGGTGGCATGCCGGTTCTTGGAGGAATCGCAGCAGCCGACGTGGCCGCAAATCTCGCAGAGGCGCAGATGGACCCACGAATCGCCCGTCTGCAAGCACTCTTCGCATCCATCTGTGTTAGGGGATGGGTCTTGTATCTGGTCCAGGTGCGAACAAGTTTTCTGCATCTTCCTGCTCCTTTTCGGTGTCGGTGGCGGTGCTTTTCGGCTGAGTCAAAGGCAAAAGAATCTGGAAGCGCGTGTCGCCTGGGTGCGAAGTAACTCGGATCTCGCCATGATGATTTCTTATGATGCGGCAGACTGTATCCAGGCCCAGACCCGTTCCTTCGCCAACTCCTTTGGTGGTGAAGAAGGGCTCAAAGATGTGGGGCTGAACCTCGGGCGGGATCCCAGGGCCATTGTCTCCAATCTCCACGAGCACGCGATCGAGTTCGCGTGCGGTCCGCACCCGCAATTCACCGTTCCCGTGCATGGCCTCGATGGCGTTGGCCATCAGGTTTGTCCAGATCTGATTGAGCTCACCGCCATAGGCGCAGATTCGCGGCAGGCTTTCGTCGTATTCGCGAATCACCGCGATTCCGCCCTTGAGCTTATGGTTCAGAATGGTGAGTGTGTTCTCAAGCCCCTGACGAAGATCCACTTCCTTCATTGCAGCCTGATCCATGTATGAGTACTCTTTGATCGCCTGGACCAGATACGATATGCGCCTGGTACTGATATCAATTTCGTCGATCAGCTTTGCAATGGTGAGCAGCGACGCAATGCGGATGAGGGCATCCGACAGAACCAGATCGCCCACCTGACCGGCGAGGCATTCCAACTCGGCGATTTCAACGCCGGCGTCGGCGATGGCCGGCGCGATCTTCCAGGCATCCGGCACATTGCGCGCTTCGAGCCATTCGGTGATGCGTTCTTCGCGATCGCTCAGGGCCAGGGGGTCTTCGGAAATGTCGGAGGTGTACTTGGCCTCGCGCTCGAAGCGGGTAATCAGCTCTCGCTGCTCAGTGGAAAGAGCGTGGCGCGCCAGGCGAATACTCGCATCACGCACGGTTTCAAGCGCCTCGCGAAGGCTTCCAGTGGCTCGCTGCGCAGCGGCAGCGGGGTTGTTGAGTTCATGCGCCAACCCCGCGGACAGCTTGCCGAGCGCCACCAGTTTGTCGCGCTGCGTTTCGATCCGAGTCGTCTCGCGTATGCGATCAGCCATGATGGAAACCAAACGCTGGCCGAGCAAGGGCATGCGCTGAAGCATTTCAGGAAAGTGACTTCTATGCAGGGCGGCGATACGAGTGGGGAGCACTGCCCTGCTGGTGCCGCCATAGCGCGTCAGCCGCGAGTAAGGGAGCAGGCCGGTCACCTGTCCCGCAAACCCTCTGAAGATCATCTCATCGGCACCAGTGCCCCGCTGAATCCGCATCTCGCCTTCAAGGATCACGATGAGATTGTCCAGAGGTTCTCCCTCGCGTCCCATGATCTCGCCCGGCTGGAACCGCATTTCCTGGAGATGCTCCGCCAGCCAGGCGAGTTGCTCGCCGGGCAAGTCCGCGAAGATCTCGACCTTGCGCAGATCGTCAACTAACGTTGTACCCGTCGCACGTGCTGGATTCTCCGCCAAGTCACACCTCGCTGAGATACTGATGAGTAAACTGCACGGCAATCGAGCCTTCGCCCACGCCCGACGCAACCCTTTTCACCGAACCATGGCGAACGTCTCCCGCGGCAAAGACGCCTGGCACACTGGATTCCACCCAGTACGGATTGCGCTCCAACGGCCATCCCTTCGGTTTCTTTCCGTCGTGCAGCAGATCGGCTCCGGTGAGAATGAATCCACGCTCGTCGCGCTCCACTACGCCGGAGAGCCAATCCGTGTTGGGCTCCGCGCCAATAAAAATCGACAGCAGGTTTGTGGGCACCTTTGACGTGTCACCGGTTTCCGCACAATGAATGGAAACCGCTTCGAGGTGGGTATCTCCGTGAACTTCCACGACCTGACAGTGTGTTTCGACCTTAATGTTTGGGGTTTTTCCAATCTGGTCGATCAGGTACTGGGACATGGTCGCGGAGAGAGATGGGCCGCGCACCAACATGACCACTTGCCGGGCATATTTAGAGAAGTACATCGCGGCCTGCCCAGCAGAGTTGGCGCCTCCGACAATGTAAACATCCTCCCCTTGACACTCCTGCGCCTCCGTCATGGCCGAGCCATAATAGAGGCCGGAGCCTTGCAGCCGATCAGCGCCGGGCACGTTCAATTTCCGGTAAGCAACGCCCGTGGCGACCAGCAGCGCCTTACAGCCAATATCGGATCCCACGCCCAGCTTGACGATCTTCGAGGAGCCTTCCACAGTGACACCCGTCACCTGCTGGGGACTCAGAATCTCCACTCCAAACCGCCGGGCCTGGGCAACTGCGCGCCGTGCCAGGTCGCCACCGCTCAATCCAGAGGGGAAGCCGAGGTAGTTCTCAATGCGGGAACTCATGCCCGCCTGACCGCCCGGCGCGTCCATTTCGATAAGTACCGTGCTGAGGCCCTCTGACGCACCATACACGGCCGCCGCGAGGCCCGCGGGTCCGCCGCCGACAATCACCAAATCGTAAAAAGCCACCTCGGGGCGAATGCGCAGTCCAAGCTTTTCCGCCAGTTGGCTCACAGTGGGGTCTGACAGCGATGTGCCATCTGGAAAGAGTACCTTCGGCAGGCTGGAGACCTCCGCTCCAACCGCTTCCACCAGACGGCGCACTTCGGCAACTTGTCCCGCCGTTTCAACATCAATCCATTGGTAAGGCGTCTGGTTGCGCGTTAGAAAATCTCGAATCGTATACGAATGCGGCGACCATCGCGTCCCCAGAACTCGAACTCCCTCCGTGGGAGGCCGGTACGACCCCATCCAATCATCCAAAAGGTCATCCAGCACAGGATAGAGGTGTTCCTCTGGAGGGTCCCAAGGCTTCAGCAGGTAGTGGTGGATTTTGGCATCGTTGATGGCGCGAATGGCCGCATCGGTGTCGGCGTAAGCAGTCAGCAGGACGCGTTTGGCGTTGGGGAAGATCTCCATCGCCTGTCCGAGAAACTCCACACCGTTCATCTGCTGCATCCGCTGATCGACCAAAAGCAGCGCCACGGAATCGTTCCGCCGCTTGAGCCCGCGAAGCGCCTCAAGTGCTACCGCGCCGGAGTCCGCGCGCAACACACGGTAACGCTCAGAATAGCGGCGCCGCAGGTCGCGCTCGACAGCGCGCAATACTTCAGGGTCGTCATCGACCGTCAGCAGAACAGGCTTTGCCATTTGTTCTTTCCTTGCGCTGGGTTACGAAGGCGTAATTCGGGGAAACGGCCTTCTACTCCCTGACCGTGACAAAGCCTTGGATGAACCTGGGGCCTGATTGGTTTCATTCATATTGCCTGGACCGATCTCTGGCTGGCCCAGACGACGGCGGCAATGGCTGGAGTTGCCATGGAATTGTAAGCACAGGTTGAGAAGGGTGGGCATCCGGCAACTTTTTGCATTGCCATTTCGGCTAGGATACAGTGATTGGACAGAGCGCAAGAGGGCTATTGCAAGCTTCGAGAGAAGGAGGACCGATGCGGGCTTTTACGTTTGTGGCAGGCGTTGTTTGCCTATTTGCCGTGCTGCTCGATGCCTTCCAGACCATCATTTTGCCGCGCCGCGCGACCGGCCGCTTTCGGCTCACACGCATGTTCTATGTGCTTACCTGGACACCTTGGGTCTTCTTTGGCAAGAGGCTTCGCAATCCGCGCAGACGCGAGTCCGTCTTCAGTTATTACGGGCCCATGTCTCTCATTTTCCTTCTCGCCGTGTGGGCGGGATCGATGGTTGTTGGCTTTGCGCTTATTTATTACTCCCTGGGAAGCCCGTTCAACGACGCGACACAAGGGCCGAGCTTTCGATCGGACCTCTACGTAAGCGGTACCACCATCTTTACGCTGGGGCTGGGAGACGTGACGCCGCGCAGCGCCTGGGCGCGCGAACTCGTTATCCTGGAAGCTGGAATCGGGCTTGGTTTTCTGGCTGTCGTAATGGGATATTTTCCGGTTCTCTACGGTGCGTTTTCGCGCCGCGAGGTGAGCATTTCTCTGCTTGACGCGCGCGCTGGGTCTCCGCCGACCGCTGCCGAATTGATGCGCCGCCACTCCTATGAAGGCGGTGAAAGCGCTCTCGCACTGCTGCTGGTGGAGTGGGAACGCTGGTCGGCGGAGTTGCTTGAAAGCCATATCTCTTATCCGCTGCTCTGTTACTTCCGCTCGCAGCATAACAACCAGAGCTGGATCAGCGCCCTGACGGCCGTGCTGGACACCTCTGCGCTGATGATTGCCGATGTGCAGGGGAACGATGCGCGCCAGGCTCAGTTGACCTTTGCCATGGCGCGCCACGCGCTGGTCGATCTTGCACAAATTTTTTCGCTGCCCCCAGTCAACGACGCTCCAGACCGGCTGCCACTCGACCGTTATGAACAGCTTTACGATCTGCTCTGCAAGAGCGGCGTAAGCGTCTGCCGCGACGGTCACTCGTACGAGAGGCTTCGCGATATGCGCGCGCTTTATGAGGGCTATGCCGAGGCACTGGCCGGTTATCTTCATATGCCGCTGCCGCCATGGATCGCAGATCAACCGCACAAGGACAATTGGCTGACCGTAGCCAAACTGCGCGCCCAAGCCGAAACGGCCAGCCTGCATTCAAACGATGGCGCGCCGGTCGTGGGTGGGTCGCAGGCCATTGCCATCGCGGGGGACGATCATCACGATTTTTGAAGGAAGCCAATCACGATGCAGGCCTGGCGGCGCATCCCTCCAGCCGCTGGAGGATGAACGTCAACTGGTTCCAAATCGACCTGCCGGCCGCGGCGCGGCCGCGCTAACGTTACAAGGCGTTGCCTGCGCGGAGTTTTTTGCAGACGGTTTGGCTAGGGTTGGGATATTGACTTGCAACAGGCCCTTGTGAAGAATCTGCCTAACTCCGCAGCGCCTTCAGCACCTTGGCCGTCGTCACCACCTGCCCCACATGCCTCTGCGTATGGTCGCCCACATGAATCAGCGCGCCGCCAATCGACGTCGGCAACTGCTTGCGGCCCACGCCGCGAAACGTGTCGAGGTTGGCAGTGGCCAGCACCCGCACACGCTCCGCCGCATTGCTAAACGATGCCTCGACCTCGGCCAGCAGCGCAGCCAGCGTCTCTTCGCCAACCTGCTCGCCCTTGAGCGCCGCCAGTTGTTCCAATGAAAGCTGCTTCCCTTCCGCATAGCTCAGCAGCCGGTCGGTCGAGCGGGCAATATGCCGCAGATGGAAGGCCACCGAGGTCAGCCCCAGCGGTTCAGCATGAACCTCCGCATCGCTCAGCCCCTCAGTCCATTTACTCAAATCGTCGAGAGCCAAATCCAGCGCATGCAACACCGCGCGCCCCGCCGCCGGAACATCGGCATAAGTTCCGCGCAACCACGGTTCAACGTATGGGGTAGAAACAGGGGAAGGCCTCATTGCCATTTGTCTCCTGAAATCTTTGCGACTTGATAGACCCTTCCGGTTTTTAGATTGAAGCGCCAAACCCCTTTATCGCCACATTCAGGAGTATCGGAATACCGACTGGGCGGAATGGTGAAAACTGCCTCCCCTGTGTTTGTCACTCCGATAAAATCCTCGACTTGATCGCATCCGTGAATTCGCTTTTGTATTCTGTCTTCCAACGCCAGATAACTTGCACTCTTTGTTGATCGATCATAAACAACGGGTACATGCAACTGACTATCCCCTTCTGCGATCCAGAAGTTTGCGGCAAGCTTGGTTTTATCCGGCGACAGGCCAATCAGCTCAATTCCGGCAATCTGTCCGTCGTCCATCTCCCGGTCGATTTGCTTGAGCGGTTGGAAGGGTCGTCCTGCGTCCGCGGCAAAGAGCTTGTAAATGACATGACAGTGGCCTTCTGCCCCTTCGCGCGTAGAGCGCTGGTAGAGGACAACCCCATACGCTCTTATTCCGCTCACCTTGTCATTAAACACAGCGGATTTGGTAGCGGTCGCTTTTATCGGCATATCGCTGCCACACTCGCCTGTGTCGACTTCGATGTGCTTCTGAGCAGAGCAGATTGCGACGGTTAGTGATAGCGGCAGTGAAAGCAGAATCGCACGCCGATAACGCATACTCACGTGCTTACCCCGCGCTCTTCACCCTAACCACCGTGATCTTCTCAAACCCCTCTTCAAACACCGGCGGCTTCAGCTTCTCCGCCATCTTGCGCATCACGTCCTCGCTCACGCTGCGCTCGCGCTTGCTGTTGCGCTCCAGGCAAACCTCAAGCGGCACATCAAAGAACACCGCCTGCACCTCGTACCCAAAGCTCTTGGCCATCTTGATCCATTGGCGGCGCTCGTGAATGGAAAGGTTGGTCGCGTCCACATAGTTCAGCGGCATGCGCGCAATCAGCCTGGCCCGCAACAGCGACCGCAAGGTCGAGAAGACCAGCCCCTGGTAGCGCTGCTCCTCCACATCGTCAAAAAGGATGTTGCGCAGCAGGTCGCTGGAGAGCGGCGTGACCCCGCGGCGTCGGAACCAAGTCGTCTTGCCCGAGCCCGGCAGCCCGATGGCCAGCACCACAAACCCCTTGGGAGCCTGGGGTGAGCGCTCCGCGGCATCCGCCGCTGGCAAAGACGGCATCTCCGGCTGTGTTTCCAGCTCAAAGCGCCCGGAATCTGCCGGTTCGCTCCACTCTGGCCGGGCAGGCCGCTCCTGCTTGGCGGGCCGCGTCGCCGGCTGAGCCTGCGGAGGCCGGTGCGCACGGGGCTGCTGTGCCGGCGCGCCTGCGGCCGAAACATCGTCCAGATAGAAAGGAACCAGCGGAGCTAGTTGATTCGACGGGAGTTCCTGGCCTATCTTGCCTGTGGATTCCGAGGTGTTGGGAGTATGTCTGGAACGTCTTCTCATGCTGCCTTCAAACACTGCATAGTGATACCCGAATACCATACTTGCCTTGGGCGCTGCAAATGCTGTGCAGCCCGTCACATACGATCCCGTATCCGGAAAGGCACACTAACGTCGAGGGAGTTTCTACTCAGGCGACGGGAATCTGCGAGTTTCATCTGATTTCTGTTGACAGGAGTGTTACCATCATGGGTTTGGTGGATTTGTGTTCTGAGTTCAATCCAGACGCCGCACACAGCAAATTTTTGCAAGCTCTAAACCGCAGACGCACCTAATTGAAAAGGAGAATTCACACATGGCAGTTAAGGTTGGCATCAACGGCTTCGGCCGCATTGGCCGCAACGTTTTGCGCGCCGCACTTGGCAATCCAGAGATTGATTTCGTTGCCGTTAACGACTTGACCAGCCCGGCCACACTGGCCCATTTGCTCAAGTACGACTCGATTCTGGGCAACCTGAAGAACGAAGTCACCGCAGGCGAAGACTTTATATCCATCGACGGCAAGAAGATCAAGGTCTTCTCCGAGCGCGATCCCGCCAAGCTGGACTGGGCTTCGGTTGGCGCCCAGATTGTGGTTGAATCCACCGGCTTCTTTACCGACGCCACCAAGGCCAAGGCGCACCTGGGCGCAACCGTCAAGAAGGTCATCATCTCCGCTCCCGCCAGCAACGAAGACATCACCATGGTTCTCGGCGTCAATCAGGACAAGTATGACCCGGCCAAGCACAACATCATCTCCAACGCCAGTTGCACCACCAACTGCCTGGCGCCGGTCGTCAAGGTTCTGCTCGCCCACTGCGGCATCGTCAGCGGCATCATGACCACCATCCACAGCTAC
>Ga0302320_10008364_pt1 | contig 22564 bp, 22 predicted proteins | sample Bog_T0_3_FD_202130 | JGI IMG/M metagenome (GOLD analysis project Ga0302320, IMG submission 202130) | Peat permafrost microbial communities from Stordalen Mire near Abisko, Sweden - Bog_T0_3 | ecosystem: Environmental > Terrestrial > Soil > Wetlands > Peat | place: Sweden: Abisko, Stordalen Mire... | reverse complement strand
TAGCCACGACACCAGACCTAAATTGAAAACAAAGCTTTTCCTCTTAGCCGCACTTCTCAGAGTCCGGCGGCATCTGTGTCGATTCCGCGGTCGCGCGACGGATCTCGCGTTTCCAGTTTTCGCCGCGAATGCGGTTGCTTTCCTTTTCGGCGTCTCACTTATAGCCCCAGTAGGCGCCGATGCGCACGGCGTCGTCTTGGAGCTTGAACAGAACGCGTTAATCGCCCAGACGAAGGCGGAAGGCGCCAGCCATGTCGCTATGCAGCGGGAGGAAACGTTGGCATTACACTCAAATCCCTATATTAGCGGTACGCCTCCTTGCGGTCGAGCACGCGCTCGATCTGGAAATAATCGTCATGCTCGCGGAAAAAGACCCGACGGTTCTGGGCGCGCAGCCGGATCATGGGAGGAGTTATGCCTTTGACCTGCTTGGTCGCGCCTTCTCCGGTGAAAACGTAGCGGCCCAAGGTCTTGAGAATCTGGATGGCGACGGGCTGTTAGATAACGCGAATGTCGGCCCTGGCTTGCTCGGTCCAGACGATGCGTTTGGCCATTGATGTAGATCCGCGCCTTTAGGGCTCGCGGCTCATCTTCTCCCAGGCGGCCGCGGAAAGGCCAAACTCGGCCAGAACTTCCTTGTGCGGAATGGGTTGGTTGTGCTTGCTCCATTCATCGGCTTCGGCGATGGCCTTCGATTCAGCGGACTGAGCGTATCGCTGTCTTCAATGTCATCCTCGTGCACCATGACTTCGAGCAGATGTACCACTGCTGCGAGCTTGCTGGGGTTGAGTTGCCCGAGCAACTTATGAGCTTTGGCTTCAGCGTGTTAACGGCCATTGCGATCTCCTTCCACGCCGATCTTGCAGATCGAACTGGCGGCGACTAAAGAATGAATCGGGCACAGGGCCACTTCTTCGTCACTTTCCGGCATCCGCGAATGGTAACGGCTATTTTCGAGATACTTTCCCTCCGCCGTTGACAGAAGCTCTCTGTTAAGTACATTCTCAGTAACGGTACTCCGAGGTCAAGTGCGGCGGAAGTCGCTGAATCCTGGCTTCGAAGCGCAATTCGAAGCCGAACTCGCAAGGAAGGCACTCGCAAGCAACCCGAACCACGTTGCCGTCGAAGCCGCTTAACGCCAACCCATTGCTTCCCCGCAAATTCTTATACACTAAGTGTGCCCCAACATATGTCAATCAAAACAAAACTTCCGAAATCCGCGTACGGCGTTTACCTCTTATCTCTCTTACTCATCCCTGTCTTCTCCCTCTCCGCCGCCGACCTCAGCGGCAACTGGGTCGTCCGTGACTCTCTGCCCGACGGCACCGTCCGCCGTTCCTATTTCGACCTTAAACAGGAAGGCGCCCACATTACCGGCCACATCCGAACCACGCAAGCCTTCTACATAATTTCGGAAAGCACCGGCGGTCCCGACACCTTCACCCTCGTCGGCACTTGGCCCGATGGCGATAACCAGCGCAAAGCCACCTACCAAATCAGTCTCGTTGGCGACGAACTCCACGTCTCCACACGCCGCCGCCCCGATGCGCCTCTCATTGAAATGGTTGCTCATCGCACTACTCCCGGCGAAGGTGCTTTGCCTACCCGCCTCCCACTCCCAGCCCTTCACAAGGTTCCGTATAACGGCCTCGCGAAGACACCTCCCATGGGTTGGAATAGTTGGAACAAATTCGCCTCCCGTGTTGACGATGCCGCCGTCCGCAGCGCCGCCGATGCGCTCGTCTCCACCGGCATGAAAGACGCTGGCTTTATCTACGTCAACATCGACGACACCTGGGAGGCTGACCGCGACGCGCAAGGCAACATCCAGACGAATAAAAAGTTTCCCGATATGAAAGCTCTTGCCGATTACGTCCACGGCAAAGGCCTCAAACTCGGCATCTACTCCTCACCCGGCCCCAACACCTGCGCCGGCTACGAAGGCAGCTTTGGTCATGAAGAGCAAGACGCCAAAACCTACGCCGCTTGGGGAATCGACTACCTCAAATACGATTGGTGCGGCGCTCGCAACCTTTATAAGGACAGCGAAATGCAGCCACTCTACCAAAAAATGGGAGACGCTCTCCAGGCCACCGGTCGCGCTATTGTCTATAGCCTCTGCCAATACGGCCGCGCCGACGTCTGGAAATGGGGCCCCGACGTGGGCGGCAATCTTTGGCGCACCACCGGCGACATCCGCGATAGCTATGACTCAATGGAAAAAATCGGTTTCAGCCAAAACGACCTCGCCCCATACGCAGCGCCGGGTCACTGGAACGACCCTGACATGCTAGAGGTCGGCAACGGCGGCATGAGCACGGTGGAATATCAAACGCACATGACTCTCTGGTCTATCCTCGCCGCGCCTCTACTCGCTGGCAACGACCTCCAAAATATGTCTCCTGAAATCCTCGCCATCCTGACAAATCGCGAAGTCATCGCTATCGATCAAGACAGGGCAGGGAAGCAAGGCGCCCGCGCCATTAAATCGGGCGATACGGAGGTCTGGACCCGCGATCTCATAAATGGTGGCAGGGCCGTCGCCATCTTCAATAGGGGCACCAGCGAAGCCGTCGCCTCCTTCCACTGGTCCGATGTCGGTTTTCGGAACAAAATTCCTGCTAAAGCCCGCAATGTCTGGCTTCACCAGGACGTAGCCGTTTCCGGCGTGGATTACTCAACCGCTGTACCCGGTCACGGCGTCGTCCTTCTCGTCTTTTCCGCCCGCAAGATGTAGTAACCGAAAGACGCCCGCGCCAACCCAACCACGCCCGTCAGCAACGGAGCCAGTAAGTTGTTCCATCGCTCCCTGCTGAGCGGGCCGCGTTGCCTGAATAAGAACCCAGCGGTTACAAAAGGCACATGCGCCACCGAAACCGCCACGCGCCATGAGATGTCCTCAACCGCTGTCACCCGGAAGCCCTCGGCGTCCAAACAGTCCAGCACTTCTGGCAGAACCGGCAAACTGTCCATGCTCCAGCACTCACAAATTCTCTTGTGGCAACGTTCCAGCCACTGCGGAAGCCGGGTCCGTTTTTTCAGAAACCCGTCCGCAATCACCAGTTGTCCGCCTCGTCGCAACACCCGCCCCGCCTCTCGTATGCAACCCGCCTTATCCCGGCCCGGACCATGACAAAAGCTCTCAATCGCATAAGCCCCATCGAACTCGCCGTCGCCAAAACCCGTCTGTGTGTAATCTTCTTCGAAAAAGTCAACGTGCTCACTCGCCGCTGTCATCTCCCGCGCCCGCTCAACTTGCCACGGCACAACCGTAATTCCGGTCACCTGCACACGTTTCGAACGCGCCGCCAAAGAGCGCGCCGTCGCTCCCAATCCGCAGCCCATGTCCAGCACTCGGCGGCACCCGTCCAATGTCCCCGTCGCTACCTCGTTCATCCGCTCCAGCATGGCCTCGCGCGCAAAGGGGTTCTGTCCAGCCCCCCAGTATCCAAAGTGCATGTTGAATCCTGGGCTCCACGCCTTATAGTCAGGACCTGCCTCCGAGTAGTACCGCACCATCGCCTCAACAGCCTGTCTGGGAGTGGTTTTCTCACGGAGAGCTTTCATACTCTGAGTATATCAGTCATTTCTGTCGTAACAGAAAATAGGCAAAAGACGCTCACTGATACTGATTTGTCATCCTAGAGATGCCGTGCCAACCATGGTTATATCCGATTTATTCAAAGCAATTCTGCTTGTGATCAGCGCCTTGTTCCCCATCGTCAACCCTCTTGGCGGAAGCCCGATCTTCCTCTCGTTGACCGCCGATTACGACAGCGCCGAGCGGCATTCCTTGTCTAGACGCATCGCTATAAACAGCTTCTTCCTTCTCGCCGTCTCATACCTTGTCGGCACGCACATACTTTCCTTCTTTGGCATCTCGCTTCCGGTCGTCCAGGTGGGAGGTGGCTTGGTGGTAATTTCTACCGGTTGGGCCATGCTGCACCGCGGCGCCGATGCAGAACGTCAAGAAGTCCACCGGAACATTCAGCCCAAAGACCAATCACACGAAGCGTTCTACCCGCTAACCCTCCCGCTCACCGTAGGCCCGGGCTCCATCTCCGTGGCAATTACCCTCGGCGCCAACGCCCCGCACGGCTTTCCGCAAAACATCGCCGCCATCGCCGGCGCTCTCATCGGTTCCGCCGTGGTCGCGCTCAGCGTCTATCTTTGTTACCGTTTTGCCGATCGTCTCGCGCGCATCCTCGGGCCCAGTGGCATGAGTGTGATCTTGAGACTATCGTCGTTCCTGCTCATTTGCATCGGTGTGCAGATTCTTTGGAACGGCGTGCGCATTCTCATCAACGAGATCTACTGAGCGATGAACAGGTTTTCGGCAAAGCACCATTCGCTGTCAATCCAGCGCGCTTTGCAATCGAACCCCGAAGCAGAAGCGGCAGCATCTAACTCAGCCACTGAGTACTTGTGGCTGCTCTCGGTCCAAATAGTTTCGCCTTCCGTGAACCGCGCCATAAACTCAGCCCGCGGCACGGTCACGGTTTGCGGCCGTTTTGATCGTAGGTGCATCTCCACGCTGCTGGTTGCTTGATTGAACCGCGCTACATGTTCAAACGAACGAAGGTCGAAGTCGGCGCCTAACTGCCGGTTAATCCTGCCCAACAGATTCATGTTGAATGCTGCGGTTACCCCAGCGGGGTCGTCATAGGCAGCTAACAGCCGGTCCACCGGCTTGAGCAGATCCGTTCCTAACAATACGCAGTCCCCAGGCATCAAAGTCTCGCGCACTTGCTTGAGAAACTGTACGTCCGCTCCTGAATCGAAATTGCCAATACTGCTCCCCAAAAAGAGCACCAGCAAATGACCGCCTTGCTCGCGCTTCAAGGAGACTTCCCGCAACCCGTCCAAGTATTCCCGTTCCAGCCCCACCAGAGTCACGCGCGCAATCCCGCTCAATTCTCGCCCGCACGAGGCCAGCGCCGCGCCTGAAATCTCAATCGGATAGTAGGTCAGATCGCCATGCTCAGCTAAGGCTTCAAGTACATAGCGCGTTTTCTTTCCACTACCGCTGCCGAGTTCGGCAACGGCAATGGGTTCGGGCACAATACGCGCCAGCTCCGCCGCATGCCCGCGCAAGATTCGTTCGTCCGCACGAGTCAGACCATACTCCGGCAGCAGGCTGATTGTCTCAAAAAGAGCCGAACCAACTGGATCGTAAAGATACTTCGAAGGAAGTTGCTTTTGGTCTGCACGATCCAGGCCGGCGCGAACATCCGCCGCAAATTGGGCGGTGGCCACACTGTCAATGCTGAGAGGCTCGGCAATCATGATGGTGAAGGTCTCCTGAGGTCGTTATCTTGTGACGCAGCGAAAACCTGCGTACACATATTGGTAGTGCGGCTGGAACCAGTTCCGAAAACTCTTTCTGAGCAAGCACGCTGCCGTTCTTGTGCTGCCGCCTTTCATGACGTAATGTTGACCATCAAAGAAGTTGGCGGAATAACCGGGATAGGCAGGATGCGCCCGGAAGCCTGGAAAAGGTGCAAACGCTGTGCGGGTCCACTCCCATCCCGTTCCGAAAAGCCCCTCCACGCCGAACTGACTACCCGAACCAAATTGAGCGCCCACCGGCGGCGGATCCCAGAGTTGGCGCGTTTCTTGTGGCGGCTTCGCCCCCTCAGCCGCGCGTTGCCACTCGGCTTCTGTCGAAAGATCTTTGCCGGCCCAGCGCGCATAGGCAGAAGCTTCCGCGTAACTCACGAAAACCGCCGAATCGATCGGCAGCGGGATCTCCTCAAACATCGATCGGTAACGGAATTCGCTGCCGGTCGGAACCCAGAAAACAGGATGCCTCACTCCTGTCTCCGTGATCCATTCCCAATCTGCCGCTGACCAATAGGATGGTCGGCTATATCCGCCGCTCTCCACAAACTTCAGGAACTCACCATTGGTTACTTTGTACTGATCGATGGAAAAAGCAGGTACTTCCAGCGTTTGAGATTCAAATTCGTTGTCCCATCCGAATTGACCCGCGCTTCGCTTCAAACCCAAAGTAACCGCACCGCCGGGTATATCTGACACCGCAGGTGTGACGCTAGCGGTCCGAATTTGCCCAGCGCTCGGATTCGGGTTCCTTTTCGCCGCATACGTCAGTTGATGGAACATGTACTCCAACGTTTCCGCGTGCATCAACCGGTGTTCAATGGCGATATTCAGTAACTGAATCAATTCTTCAGTCGCATCCGCATCCGACAAGGCATCATCCAACTCCCTCCGAATGCGCCTGCGGTAGCTCTCTACCTGAACCAGCGTGGGCCAATCGCACGGTTGATCGTTGGGCAAAGATCCATCAACCGGATCTATGCCAAACGCGAACAGCTTGTCGTATTCCGCAGAGAAACGACCCAGGTGAAGCGTCTCGCGCAGCAGATTCCAATCAAACGCTTCCAGGTGTCCAATGTAGAACACAATGCGATGCCGTTCGGGAATCGGCCGGTCATAGAGCGATCCCTGCTTCACTATGCCGAAGAGACGATCCGTTTCATGGCGCGCTTCTGATAGTCGCCGCAGCAACCCGCGGTCAATCGCAACTTCGGAGCCTGTCAACATAACGGCTTCAAGTCTCCCAACATAGTAGGAATGAGTTCAGAAAGGGTAGGGTGGATGTGAACCGCCCTTTGCAAAACGGTATACGGAGCGCCGGCGTACATCGTGTCCAAAATGCAGTGAACGGCTTCATCGCCGCCCGTTCCAAGAATCGCCGCACCCAGGATTTTATGGTTCTCCGCGTCCACCATGATTTTCATGAAGCCTTCCGTCTCTCCTTTTTCCACCGCGCGTCCCACCTTAGTCATCTCCCGCTTGCCAATCAACGCCTTCCGTCCTGACCGACGCACTTCCTTCTCCGTCATGCCGACACGCGCCAAAGGCGGATCGGTATAAACCGCATATGCCGTGATTCGATCGCTCACACGGCGGTGATCATGATCAAAAAGATTGGCCGCCACAATTTCGTAATCGTTATAGGACGTGTGCGTGAAAGCGCCGCGTCCATTGCAATCTCCCGTAGCCCAAATACCCGCCACGCTCGTGTGCAACTCGTCATCAACTTCGATGAATCCGCGCGCGTCGCGCTTGATGTTGGTATTCTCCAAACCCAAATCGTCGGTATTCGGTTTTCTTCCCGCAGCTACCAGCAGGTGTGTTCCCCGAACCGTTGAACCTTCAGCGGAACCCGTCTGCACTTCAATGCCATCAGAAACTTTCGAACAACTGAGGCGCGAACAATTCACCAAAACCCGAATCCCTTCCTTTGATAGGATGCTGCACACCCTGTTTGAGATGTCTTCATCTTCGCGGGCTAGCAAAAAAGGTCCTCGTTCGAGGATGCTGACGTTGCTGCCAAACCGCCTGAACATCTGGCCAAATTCGAGTCCCAGATAGCTGCCGCCGACAATAATAAGATGTTCTGGCAGGAAATCTATTTCAAGAATCGATGAATTTATAAGATAGGGGACGCTCTTCAACCCAGGAATATCAGGCACTTGCGCTCTTGCGCCGACGTTAATGAAGATCTGTTTCGAGGCGATGACTTCATCGCCGATTTGGACTTCATAGTTTGAATTAAAACGCCCGTGGCCGCGGTACACCTTACAGTTCGCGTTCTCGCCAAGCATTTTTTCTAGGCCCGTTCGCGATTTTCCTGAGACAGCGTTTTTACGCGCCATCACCAGTTTCAAGTCAATATGAACGGGACCTTCAATGATGACGCCATACTCGGCCGCCCGTCTCGCCATGTGAGCGGCATAGGCGCTGGCCACCATGGTCTTAGTCGGTATGCAGCCCGTGTTAACGCATGTCCCACCGAACCGCCCTCGCTCAACCACCGCAACCTTCTGCCCCGAATCGGCCAGCTTCACCGCCAAGGAGGGACCTGATTGACCTGTTCCAATAACGATCGCGTCAAAAGATTTAGGCATCTTTATATGCTGGTGGCCGCCCTACTGCATGACGGCTCAACTAGCTTATCAGTTAGAGCCGCCCGACGCTTCGACTTGCCGGTTCTCGACGGCATTCGTCATCGCGATGAGACAATGAAAAATAACTTGTAACATCCCACCCGGCCTCTTTCGTCTATCCAACCTAGGAGCCACAATGAAACACTCATTTTCTGCTTCTTTGTTAGCCGCCTTCCTTGCCGCATCAAGCCTTTATGCGCAAGAGTTCAAGGTCGGTTCGCCCGTAACGGACTTTTCTGTCACGAAACTAGATGGATCTCCTGCTCAGTTCTCACAACTGAAGGGAAATGTCACCTTAGTCATGTTCATCTCAGTGCAGTGTCCTGTCTCGAACGCGTACGACGATCGGATGACTGCTTTGTATAACGATTACGCCGCCAAAGGCGTTAAGTTTGTGGTCCTCAACGCAAATCGCACCGAGCCGCCAGCCCCGGTCCGGCAGCACGCGAGCGAGCACGCCTTCCCATTCAGCGTTTACAAAGATGAAAACAACGTAGTCGCGGACAGGTTCGGCGCTACGGTTACGCCTGAGACCTATGTGATCGATTCAACGGGTGTCCTTCGTTATCACGGGTCGATCGATGATTCGCAGAATTTGTCTCGCGTCACCACCCAACGATTGCGCATGGCCTTAGACGCGGTATTGGCCGGCAAAGAACCTATACAAACGGAAACGAAAGCACTTGGCTGCTCTATCAAACGGGCGCCGAAAAGCTAATGACCCGGCGAGGCCTGTTACTTGCCTGTGCCGCGCGCGCCTTGGCTGCTGCGCCTTCATTGATCCCGTTGGATGAACTTGCCTTCCGCCGCATGGTGACCAGCCATCGCGGAAAAATACTGTTGGTGGATTTCTGGGCGACATGGTGCTCGCCGTGTCGCGAAGAACTTCCCAAACTCGTTGATCTGTACACAGCACAAAAGAGCAAGGGCTTCGATCTGACCACTATCTCCTGCGACGAGCCGGAGCAGCAAGCGTCCGCAGCCCATTTCTTGCAAACCCAAAGGACGCCGGAACCTGCATATATTAGGCATGCCACCAGCGACGACGCCTTCATCAATGCTATTGATCCGAAGTGGAGCGGCGCATTACCGGCATTGTTCCTGTTTGACCGCAAGGGTGCCGTCATCCAATCGTTCATTGGCGAAACCGACATGAAGCTGCTCGAAAAAACAATTAACAAAGCTCTCGCGTCCTGATCTCACCCTTCCCCCAAACCGTCTGCCGCCCCACCCCTGTCCACTGCGCCGCTTTCAAATAGGGCACGAACTCCGTCAAATCGCCCTCGTAATCCACCTCACCCACAAACCCGCCAATCGAGTGAACCTGTCCCGTCCGGCTACTCCGTCTCTGTACGTCCACATTTTCAATCTTTGATCGAGTCATCTGAACCAGCGCCGCCCTTTCTCCAAACCGGCGGAAATCAAGATCCAGCGGCCCCTCGCCGTATAACTCGCGCAAAGTGCTAATGCGGTCTCGCACCCGCGCCGCCAGAATCCCGAACTCCGGCATCGTCGCAATCTGTTGCCCACTTTTAAGCTCAGTAGGCGTTACGAACGTCACTCTGACATTCGAAACGACGGTCGTCCCTGGCGCGAGATCCAGTCTTAAAGGCTGCCCGTCCGTACCCTCCTGCCAAACGCCGTCCTCATTCAGCCGCGCGACCGTCATCAGTTCAACCTTGCTTCGTGCGGGTCCAAGCCCCTCTCGCGCCAACTGCGCAAACGCCAAAACAAAATAAGCAATGCTTGTCGGATCGTTGTCGAACAGATGCAGATCGAAATGAAAACTCTGTCCCGCTTTGAACGTTTGGCCGTCCAAATGAATCGCGCGAAACACAAACGGCCGCGGACGGTCCGCCAACCCGCTCGGACTTTCCCTTCCGGCCGAGTGTGGCTCGAAAAGCCGCGCATAGGGACATTCCCCGCGCCGCTCACACTCCCGCGCACCCACGCACTGCGGCAAGCACGCGATCTTTCGAAAAATAATCCCGAACGCCCCACGCAAAATATTCGCAGCTTTTCCCGCCGGAAAGTAGATATCCTCCCGTGCCACAAAGGAAAACCGCAACGGCTCAACTTGAAAAATCAAAGCCTATCCGCCCCTGAAATTGGGGACAGTACTGGACACTCAAACACCATTTCTCATTCTTGCGCGTCGCGCTCCAGTGAACTTCTTTCCCTCAACCGTCCCAAGCACGCGATTAGCGGCATCGAAAATCTGAGCGCTCAAATGCCTTTACCGTTCTTGTCGAACCTCCGCTGGTTCATCACACGTTGATGTCCTGTGTCTTGCGGAATTCCGTCTTGAACTGCCGAGGGATCGCCAGGTTTTTCGGAATTTTGTCCGCCATCCTGCCCGGCAGAAACGACGGCCCGGCCACCAAAGGACGAGTGAGCGTCTTGTTCGCCATCAACTCCGCCATCGTTTGCTGTTGCGCCGGTAGCGTCCGGCGAATGAACGCATACGCTCGCGACCCGCGCACGGTCGGTCGCGAGTTGTCCAATCTGCTGATGCGACCACAAGTGAGCTGGGTTAATCGCCCCACAATAGCCAAGGGAGTAAGCAACGAAGCCTTTCGCGGTTTGCTACTAAATAATACTCAAACTCCATTCTGCCGGACTTGAAATCACTACCGATCATGGCTAATAACGGGCAGGATCAACTTTTCGCGTGGCCGGTCCGACCGGACATAATTGGTGAAGCCTGCGCCTTCAGGGAGGAGCCAATCGTCGGTAGGCCATATCGAATGCTAGATGATTACTCGACCAAATGGATTAATATCGTCGCCGCTCAAGGGCTGAACGCTTGCGGACGGATTGAGCCCTTCTTACCGTGGCGTGCGGCTTCCCGGCGTTGCCTTCGGGCCGCTCGGCTTGCGCGATGGCCGACCTTACCAACTCCCGCACCCCTGGGTGCTGAAGGTCCGCAGCCCGTACGATCCGGATGTGGCGAATCCATTTGCCCTCGCCGCGCAGCAGGCAGTCTGGGTCGGGTAGAAGTGAGCCGAAGTTAAAGCCGAGGTTTACCCAATTGGCATACGTGGTGGTAAAGACGAACGCGTCGCTCGGTCGCTCCGTGAACGTGAAATGGTTTGCGATGGTATACACCTCGTAGACAAACTCGCTGGATTCCGGTGCCTCTTCGAGGATCAGTTTCCTGGCAGCCAGTGCGAGCTCTCGAATCCCTTTGCCGTAAGTCAGGAGGAGTTTAAGATAATCCGGATCGGGTGGACGCAAGCGCACCCAGCCAGTCTATCCGACCGGCGGATCGCTAGCCAGATATTATCGTTCGGGCATAATGTTCAGGCGGAGTTGCAAACGGGGACAGGCAGAAGAAAGTTACAATAAGGCTTGCTAAGTCAAGAGGATGGGGGAAATAACAAATATTTTCAAGGTCTGTTGTGATCGAATTTGTGGTGTGCCAAGAATCAGGAAACCCGAAGTTTCAGAAAATAACATGGCACTCACTGACCTTGAATTACGCTTACTTGTTTGAGAGGTTCCGGCCATGATATCCAACGCTGCTTATGCATCGCCAACACGCATTGTTTGCGATTCGATACGCATCCTGACTCAGATAAATAGACATCGTCTTTGCGAGGTGCAGTCTTGGAACCTTTAGCTGAACTATCGCTCAAAATCACGTCTCTCGTTTGGGCTATTCACGAGTTAGATCCGAAGGCGGAGTCCCTATCAGAGCTTTTGAGCATAAAGTGGCGTGAGAAGCTTCAAGCCCGTGCAGAAAAAGACTATTCGGCGGTTCAAACCATTCGAGAGCTGGCAGATGAGACCACGCCCTCAAGCTTTGCGGTTGGAGATACCGATGACGCCAAACGGGCTGCAGCAATTCAGCCGGTGCTTTCCAGGTTGGAACAGCGGGTGGCCTGTTTAAAAGAAGAACTGGGAAAAGATGGTTCGCTGAATCTGAAACCCGCGATCACTCGCAATCCGAAACTACTAACGCGCGAAGAATTATACGAGAAAGTGCTAACTTGCGTTCTGCATTTTGAGACGAAGAATGATTTTGCGTCGCTCTGCAGATTGGCGAAGCAATTTATAGGATCTTGCCAGGATGCGGGGTTCTTACTTGGGAAAGTGCTGGACAGAAGCGCTACGCAATTCACGAAGAGCGACGGCAAAAGAAATGAGAAGGCGAAGGAATGGCTGAAGCTAACTGACGCGGAGAAGCAGTGTCGGCTCTTAAACCGGCTAGAATTGCGGAAGATTTGTGAGGATTTGGATTCCCCCGTTCCGTTCTCCATGGTACTGAGCGATGAGTTGGACGAAATAGCAAAGTCCAGGCTTTCCCGGGTTTTGGGGGATGATCCAGGATGCAAATCTGCCAGTGAAGCCCGAAAATTGGCCGGAGTGCCGTCAGTCCTAGGCGTACCCGCGAAACAAGCCTTCGATTCAAACTTGTTCGGCCTGGCGCTTTCGGGCGGTGGTATTCGTAGCGCCACCTTCGCACTCGGACTTCTGCAAGGGATGGCAGATCGTAATATTTTGCCGTACGTCGACGTCCTTTCGACAGTCTCAGGGGGTGGCTACATTGGAAGTTGGCTGATTTCCTGGATCAAACGAACGGGCAGTGTTGCCTCCGTGCAGCAGTCCCTGCAAGGAAGCGCCACACCACCTTCGTTTGTACAAAATCATCCTAACCATTCCGAAAGCGCTCTCGTGGAACCGACCGAACGGGTGACCAGGAACTCCGATCCGCACTTCGATCACGTGCGTCCGGTCCGGCTTCTCCGCGACTATGCGCGGTTTCTGGCGCCTCAAGCAGGTTTATTTGCGGCCGATACGTGGACGATCGTCGCAACTTGGGGGCGCAATACCATTCTCAACCTCATGACCCTCGCATTGTTATTTGGCGCCCTACTGTTGACTCCACGAATCCCGGTTTTTATTCTCTCGATTCTTTGTTCGGCAAAACTGATGCCGGTGTGGCCAGGCAACTTCTTTTGGTCTGCTTTGATTGCGGCGTTTCCGATGTTTTTGGCATGTCTAAGAATAAGAAGTTGGAGCCTAAACAAGTTCGGCGATTATTCCAACCGATCACGGAAAGTGGACGAGCAAAGATTTCCTGACGTCTCAAGAGGGGACAACGACTCAGAATTCGTTCGTTGGGTTTTACCGCTCCTCACGCTGAGCGGCTTCCTGGAAGTAGCAGTCCTCCTGCATTATGCCGATCCTAGGACGCCGGGGACGCCCCATGACTTGATCTTCGCTTGCTTTCTATTGATTACTCTCGTGGGCAGTATGTTGTTGCTGTTCCCAAGCACAAAGTGGCGCATTAACGATACGCTCAATATCCTAGTCGCCTGGCTGATAAGCGGCGTTGTCGGAGCCGTTCCGCTTCTCGGCGCTTTTAGGCTCGTTGCTCTATTCGCGAAAAGTCAAAATGAATCCATTTGGCTCGCGGCAAGCCTTGGAATTACAGTCTGGCTTGGATCCTTAGCATTAGCCGTGATTATCCTTCTCGGCCTGCTCGGAAACAAATTGCCCGAAGAACACCGCGAATGGTGGAGCCGGGCAGGCGCATGGCTAATGCTGCTCACCGGGAGCTGGCTGATTTTTAGTTGCCTATGCTTCTTTCTGCCGCCCCTGGCGGCCCTGTTGGCGACAAAATTGGCGACCCTGCCGGCCCAGATTGCTGCCGGCCTCGCGTGGGTGAGCGTGACCGGCGCTGGGCTCAAAATGGCGTTCGACGCAAAATCTGGCATCGAGCCAGGCCAATCTGGTCAACGGCCATTTCGTACTTTCATCTTGAATGCGGCGCCGTCCGTGTTCGTTGTTGGTTCCTTGGCGATTGTTTCTTGCGTATTGTTTTGTGTCGTCTCGGCGTATGAAGTGGGAGCGGGATCATTCTCGACAATCCTCAAGCAACTTCTGTCCCCTAAAAGCGATGCTGCTCAGATTTCTTTCGAAACGCTTCGGACACACTTATATCCCGAATCAACAGCTCCGATCATTTTCCTGATCGTATTTGGAATAGCATGCGCGGTCTTAGCCTGGCGCGTCGATATAAACCAATTCTCAATGCATAACTTTTACAAGAACAGATTGGTGAGAGCTTATCTCGGTACGTCCCGCTTGAGAGGACATCGATATCCGAATGCGTTCACGGGGTTTGACGAAGAGGACGACATCCCGTTGGGCCGTTTCTCGACGAACGACGGTTCGAAGCAACGTGACGTCTTTACCGACTGCAAGGCCTCCTATTCGGGACCTTTTCCAATTATCAATACGGCACTGAATCTCACTAGAGGCGAAGACCTAGGGATGCAGGAACGCAAGGCCGTATCGTTCGCGTTCACACCGCTTTGGTCGGGATTCGATTTCTCGCGACGCCAAATTGCCGCAAAAGGAACCCTCCTGTCAGAGTTTGCTTACCGCCGGACTTGCCGCTTCGGAACCGCGGACGAAAGCGGCGTCTTGCTCGGAACGGCGATGGCCATTTCCGGCGCGGCCTTCAACTCAAACGCGGGGTTTCACACGTCGCCCTCTTTGGCCTTCTTGTTGACCGTGTTTGGCGTTCGCCTGGGTTGGTGGGGTGGCAATCCCCGTAAAAAGAGTTGGCGCAGGCCGTCGCCACTGTTTGGTCTGTTTTACCTGATTTTCGAACTCACCGCGAATACCACGCTTGACAGAAACTTTGTCCTGCTCAGCGACGGCGGCCACTTCGAAAACATGGGCTTATATGAGCTTATTCGCAGGCGCTGCCGCTATATCATCGTGAGCGATGCTGAAGAGGACGAGCACTTCAAGTTGGAAGGCATAGGCGGCGCCATTCGCAAGTGCCGAGACGATTTTGGGGTAGTAATTAATCTAGAGATGGAATCCTTGCGGCCGCTCGGAAATCCAGCACATAGTAGACTCCATTTCTCAATCGGTAGCATTTGGTACCCCGAAGAATCCGAGGCGGGAACGCTTATCTATATCAAGGCGTCCGTTACAAACGATGAGCCTGTCGATGTTGCCGAATTCAGGAAGCGTCATGCTGAATTTCCCCATACGTCCACGGCGAATCAGTTTTTCGACGAATCGCATTTCGAAAGCTACCGGGAACTCGGCCATCATGTCGCTGAGGGAATTTTCACCTCGAATATGAAGCCGCTACCGGTTAAGACAAGCACAGACGCGGCAGACGAAGTAGAGAAGTTGTTCGACAAGATTAAGAAACGGTATCACCTCTTAATGGCCACGGAAGACAACCAGAGCGCAAGGGCGCATTCCGCATAATTTGGCTGGCTTAGAAAGCACTCTGATCCAGCGGCCCTGTGCTACTTTGTTGGAACCGTGATGATAGTACGCACAATCGCGCCGCGTCCCGGTGTTTGTATTGCAATGGACATGTGCGCACCTGCTGCAGCGGTCCAGTAATTGCCAGTGACGTATTCCGTCGAAACTCCCGCGACAACAACCGACACTCTTCCGTTTAGAACAGTCATGATCGTCGAGACCCCCGCCGGCAGGTCAAACTCCGTTTTGTCCTCAGAGAAACGCCAGTCGGCAATCTCAACGAGCAGCTTCTGAACGGTACCGTTCGCCTTTGGCGCCAAAAGCTGCTTGCTTGTTCGTGAAATCTGTTTCGCAGCCGTTCGTGGCTGGTTGTCTGAAACTTGGCCGAGGGCTTGGCTAAGACCAACCAGCGCAACCAATACGACAAACTCAAGGCACAAGCGCATAGAGATGTCCTTTCATCGTACTGACGAATGCCATCCCCTCAGCCAACACAACTTCCTTCCGAAATCTGGCAGCACTGCCGCCATCAGGCAGACTCACGTCAACGAGCATCGCTGGAGAAGGCACTAGATCGGCACCGCCTTTTGCACAATCCGCCGCGTCGAAATTCGTGTTGTCGCAGGCGGTCCCTGTGGCAGCAACCATTGAAGGGTCGGCAAAAACCATTACGTGCCCTAGCTCCGTTCCAACGTAGATAAGCCCGTTAAGGACAGTAGGCGCGCTCACCTCGTCGTCGCCAGGAGACTTTCCATTCACGGGAGGTTCGGCGACGCTGGTGTTGGGGACCGGACTGATGAGCCAGCGTACGCTCGGTTTGTCGCCCCTGCTGGTGCTCGCCGCGCATACATTGAGCGCGTGCAGCCGTCCAAGAAGCCCCGGCGCGTCCGCGCTTGCGCTCGCGGGCAACGCATATCCCCCGGTCGCGATCACAAGTACATCACCCCAAGCCGCACCCGGCACGCGAAAGCCGTTGCCTCCGTGGTGATGATTATCGTTAGCAGGAAACTTGCACCCGGGATTGCCCATATTAGGAAACTGCCAAAAACATTTGCCGGAATCTGCGTCCACGGCATAGCTCCAGCCGTCTTTCATTACAGAGACGGCGAACTTTCCGCAGCTAGTATTCATGAAAGTTACGCCCGCGTTCCAATCGGGATCTTGGTCCAGGTTAATCGGCAACGGTTGGAAGAACCATTTCACGCCACCGTTGAGATCCGTTCGAACCATGCTGAGTCCATAGTGAAGAGGCGGCTGGTATCCATTCGGATACTGACTCGGGCTGATTTGTATTGGTACCTCGTGCTCTCTGCTCGCCGCATCCCACGCCCTGGTGTTACCCGTGGTGAAGTACACCGCGCTTCCGCTCGCATCGCCGGTGGGGGCGGTCCAAACGCCACCGCCAATCATGGGACTTTTTGACGAGGCTTTCTTATTGTAGTTTTCAGAATTGAAGTATTGAGAATCAAGCTTGCCAGTCCAAAGATTCACCGACCTCACCGCCCCCAGTTGGATTGGATCTTCGCCGCTCGCTATCCCTACATAGACGGCGCCCCCGCCTGGTTGGCCCGGCGGAGGAGGATTCTGATGCACGAGCAGCGGCGAAGAGAACTTGATCACCTCATGGTATTCCGGAGTCTTTGTGGTACTGCCTGCGAGTATCTGCGCCACTTGGGCAGCTTCGGGCGGGAAAGCTCCGACTGTGCAACCGGTCAGGCGCGCCACCACATCACTCTTCCAGATCAGTTGGCCCGTGACCGCGTCAAGAGCCCAAAGACGTGCGCTTCCGTTCCCGTTATCGGTTTTTGGGTCCGGATCGGGTGCACCAAAAATGACGGCAGGTTCTCCTTTAATGCTGTCGATCACCGCGCTTGCTTGAATACCGTACCTGCCCCATTGGGCGCATGTCCCATTTAACGGCGGCTGTGTCGCGGCTGGGAATTGCCATTTCAGATTTCCGGTCTTTGCATCGATGGCATAGAACACTCCATTGATGCCTCCGATATACGCAATGCCGCCAGAAACCACAGGGGAGGCGGTGAATTGTTGCGGTCCAGGGGTCAGCGCCGCAGTGGGAAACTGCCAGACTATGTGAAGTGTCTTGACGACAGCAGGACTGCCGAGGGCGGCCGTCGCCCCACTAGCACTTTGTGTGCCGGTTCGAGAGACATCGTGTCGAAACATCGTCCATTCGTCTGGGGTTGCCGGTGTTGGCGTCTGCTGCGCCGGTGCCTCTACGGGCATCAGCAAGGCAATAACCAAACCACTGCAAAAGACAATTTTGCGAATCGTGTTCATCTTCATCACTTATTTACCGAGAACACATAGAGCCGAAAGCCGACGGGTGGGCCATTTGGATTGTGAATAGTGAGCGCTTCCCCAGCCGGAACGACTTCGAATTCGTTGCCGATAGTGTGTGTGTGGCCACCAATGGAGAAAGTCCCATGCCCCTCGAACCAATTGAGAAGAGCGGGACCCGGCGAGGCAGGCACGGATTGACTCCGCCGCGGTCCAACGATGATGTCACGAATCGTGATGGTCGTATTCGCTGGGCCAGGTGCGCTGAACAGCGTTCGTGCAAAAACACCGCTCGCCTCAGGTCTAAATGTGTGGGCCGATTGGTTACCAGCGAAGGGCGGAGCGATTCCAGCAAATAAAACCAGCATCCCTAGCCATCGATTCGGACTTGCCAACATGACTCTCCTCCGCCCGGCCTCGTTCTTAAGTGCGCGGCCGATACCGCGTAAATAGCGATGTTAACAAGGTTATCCCAGCTTCTCTTGCGATCACATTGGAACACTGCCTCGAAGCCAACGGTTGTACACTAGTTTTGCTTCGTGAGGTCACCAGCACATGAGCGCATGCGCAGTGCAAACGTTTCAAGCCGTCACACATGCCCATTTTGACTGTCTTATCCAAAAGGCAAGCGCTTGGGGCATAGTTTTGAGTGGCATCGAGGGACAAAGTTCCAAAGACGGAATTACCGTCAGATGGAAGTTTGATGCAGCTAGTCAAACCCTTGAATTACAATGTTTAGATTCTCCGTTCTTTCTCTCGTGCGGGCTTATCAACAACAGGATTCACGATCTTGTCGACAGTTGCGTTACAACTTAGCTCGGTGTCCCGGTAGCTGGTTCTGAAGAGCTGCTGATAATGTTGATTTACAGGCGGATTGATTTTCAAGTCGCCATAAAGCAAACGGATTCTGGAATCCTTTGCGGTTGACGAACGGAACGATCAAAACGACTCGAAAGTTTCACACGATCCGCCCGAGCCGGGGCGAAAACGCGCTTCCGAAAAAACCAGCAGAACTTCAGCAGGATCCAATTCTTATCGCGCTCAAGACAGCGCCGACGCGGAACGAGGCCGCTGTTGTTCACGCCGAGCAGCGAGCTCTCGATTTCATCGAAAATTAAAGGAAATTGGACAAGTAGTATGGTGGCCAGGGACGGAATCGAACCGCCGACGCCAGCCTTTTCAGGGCTGCGCTCTACCGACTGAGCTACCTGGCCTTTGTACGTCGAAAACTAGAGTTTAGCAAACCGGAAACTCGGAAAAGCGAAACGAGAAATCGTGATGGCAATCTTGTTATACTCCCCTAGTCGGGACTTTTTTATGTTGGGAGAAAAAAGATTAGGGGATATCATCGACGACCATTGCATCAAATGCCGTCGTCTCACTAATCACGCCATCGTATCGCTGGTCGGGAATGAAGCGGCAAAGGTGCGTTGCCGCACGTGCTATCACGATCACGACTATCGGCATGAACAGGCTCCGCCTACCAAAAAAGAACTGAAAAAGCTCGAAGAAGACGCGCGCGCTGCCGCCCAGGCGCTCGCCGAGCAAAACGCCTCCACCGACGGACTCCCGGAAATGGGCGATACCGCCAAAAGTTAGGCAGTGGTCGATTCGTCCGATAGCTTGAAGCTGGCCATTTCGCTCATCGGCCAGTTGCGCAGCCGGTCGCACAAAGCATATTTGGTCGGCGGATGTGTGCGCGACCGTTTGCTTGGCATCCAACCCAAAGATTTCGATATCGCCACGGACGCGACTCCGGCACAAATCACGCGCTATTTTCCAGACGCGGTTCTGGTGGGAGCCCACTTTGGCGTCGTCCTGGTGAAAGAGGAAGCGGCGCAGGTGGAAGTAGCCACGTTCCGCAGCGAAGGCGAATACACCGACGCGCGGCGGCCGGACGAAGTGCACTTTGAAAGTGACCCCACATTGGACGCGCAACGGCGCGATTTTACGATCAATGGTTTGATGGAAGATCCTCTCACAGGCGAGATTCTCGACGCTGTGGGTGGACGCGCGGATTTGGCGAGCAAGACTATTCGCGCCATTGGCGACCCCGGCCGGCGTTTTGCAGAAGATCATTTGCGCATGTTGCGGGCCGTGCGCTTTGCGGCGCGGCTCGGTTTTGAAATCGAACCGCAAACGAAGGATGCGATCCTGCGACAGGCTGCGTCGGTCAAGACGGTTTCGGCTGAGCGTCTCCGCGAAGAACTTGTGCGGATACTCACCGAAGGCGGCGCGCGGCGCGGTTTGGAGTTGCTGGACGAATTGGGATTATTAGCGCCGCTACTGCCCGAGGTGAAAGCCTTCCAAGGCGTGAAGCAACCCCCCGAATATCATCCGGAGGGCGATGTTTGGTCACATGTGCTGCTGATGTTTGAAAAGATGGGACCAGCTACGGTTTCGTTAGCTTTGGGAGTTTTGTTACATGACGTGGGGAAGCCGCCAACGTTCCGAGTCGCGGATCGGATTCGTTTTGACGGTCATGCCGAAGTGGGCGCGGTGATGGCGCGCGATCTACTGGCGCGGCTGCGTTTTTCGAATGAAGATGTCGAGCATGTGACGGCGCTGGTGGCGAATCACATGAAGTTCAAGGATGTGCGGAAGATGCGCACGAGCACGTTGAAACGCTTTCTGCGCATGGAACACTTCGATGAACATCTGGCCCTGCATCGCTTAGATTGCCTCGCGAGTAATGGAAAGACAGAATCGTACGATTTTGTTCGGCAGAAATTAGCTGAGTTGAGCCAGGAGACGCTTCATCCAGTCCGCCTGATTTCGGGCCGCGATTTGATCGAGGCTGGTTTCGAGCCTGGTCCTGGTTTTAGCCGGGCGCTGGAGGCGGTAGAGACTGCGCAACTCGAAGGCGAAATTCACACCCAAGATGAGGCGTTGGAAATCGCGAAGAGGGCGCTTGCGCTGTGATGTTAACCTAAAAGAGTTGTCCGATTTGCAGGGGTCGGTAGCTCAGTTGGTAGAGCATCGCACTTTTAATGCGGTGGTCGCGGGTTCGAGTCCCGCCCGACTCACCATTTGCTTTCGGACAATTTGCAGCACTTGGGTCGCGTGAAACACCGGCCATTCCGCGCAGCTATGTTCCCCGCGCGTATCGCATTCCAGATCGTGGTGCTCATTCCCGGAGCTTTGGTCCAGGGACAATTGGCATCCGGCACCCTGCGCGGCGTGGCAAAAGGAGCGGACGGCCTGCCGGTGCCGCAAGCCCACGTACTCGCTCACAATATCTACCAAAACGCCGACCGCTCTGCATTGAGCGACGCCAACGGGACCTTTGTCCTGGCGAATCTTCCACCCGGGCGCTACCAGTTGACAGCCAGCAAGTCGGACGCAGCCACATCATCCACCATCACCGTACAACTAGAGAACAACCAAGTTTTAGATGTGCCGCTGATCCTCGGAGCAGGCTCCGGTTTTTTTGAACGTCTGTCGCGAGCCTACACCGACGATTGGAAGGGCACGGCAACAAGCGGACCCGAACCTGCACGCCGCGGCCTCTCCTCGCCTCTGAATTCGCCGCCCTTTCCGAATTCCGATTGGTCCTACGGAGGCGCCCCCGAAATCGGCGTCCCCGACACCAATGTGCCTCCTCTCATGCAGGCGCTCTATGCAGGTCCACACGGCAAAGCCTGGCAAGACAGCAGGATTAAAGTCTACGGCTGGATAGAGGCGAGTTTCAATCTCAGCACGTCCCACCACTCAAACGCCCCGGCGGCTTATGACATCTACGCCAACCGGCTTGAGTTCGACCAAGCCGTGCTCTATATCGAACGAATACCAGACAGCGTGCAAACCAGCCACCTCGATTGGGGATTTCACCTGAGCGGCTTGTTTGGCACAAGTTACCGCTTTACCACCAACAAAGGCTATTTCAGCCAGCAGCTTCTCGATCAACACCGTCAGTATGGCTTTGATCCCGTCCTCGAATATTTCGATCTGTATGTCCCGCAAGTGGCGGACGGCCTGAACATCAGGGTCGGCCGATTTATTTCCGTGCCCGGCATCGAAGCGCAGTTAGCACCCAATAACTATATGTACACGCATTCGCTGTTGTACAGCATCGACCCCTTTACCGACACCGGCATCATGGCCACCGTAAAGATCAACAACCGTTGGCTGCTGCAATTGGGCCTAACTGCCAGCCACGACGTCGCACCCTGGACCTCCGACGCCAGGCCATCCGCCACCGCCTGCCTGAGCTTCATCTTCCACAACGGCAACGATAACATCTACCCCTGCGTCAACGGTCTTAACAGCGGCACTTACTCTTACAACAATCTGCAGATGTTTGATAACACCTGGTATCACAAATTCGGTAACTCCTGGCACATGGCCACCGAAGCCTGGTACATGTATCAAAGAAATGTGCCTAGCGTTTTCGGACCGGTTCAACCAGAGAAAGGCGCGAATGGCGCCGTTTGCCCTGCTGGACAGATTCGCTGCTTCGCCCCGGAGTGGGCCGCCGTCAATTATTTGGAAAGACAGATTTCCGCCAAGAACTATCTCTCCATTCGTAGTGACTTTCTCGACGATCACAGGGGCCAACGAACCGGTTTCAAGACGTGCTACGCGGAGGAGTCCCTGATGTGGGGACATTGGATAGGAACCACCGTTTTACTAAGGCCCGAACTCCGGTTCGATCACGCTTTCGACGCGTCGGCCTACGACAATGGGACACGCAGAAACCAGTTTCAGTTAGCAATGGATGCGATCTTTAAGTTTTGAGCATCGCCTGCAACACACCGCAGATCCCCTGCGGATTCAGAACTCGAAGACTGCGTCTGTCACCATGATTAAGGAAGGCAACCGTTTCCGCATGGCGAAAAATAACTACGTTCTAGTCGTTTTCGATAGTTGCCGGTACGATGCCTTTCAACGCGCACGGCCGACGACCATCCGCCGATTGGGCAAAGTGGAGAAGCGTTGGGCTTACGCTTCCTGGACAGGTCCATCGCACTTCAATCTCCTCACCGGCTTGATGCCGCACACCAGCCCCAAGGGTGTCTTTGCTTCCGATTACTACCAACGCGATTTTT
>Ga0302320_10008361_pt1 | contig 22567 bp, 13 predicted proteins | sample Bog_T0_3_FD_202130 | JGI IMG/M metagenome (GOLD analysis project Ga0302320, IMG submission 202130) | Peat permafrost microbial communities from Stordalen Mire near Abisko, Sweden - Bog_T0_3 | ecosystem: Environmental > Terrestrial > Soil > Wetlands > Peat | place: Sweden: Abisko, Stordalen Mire... | reverse complement strand
CTGCAACCACAACCCACAGCTCACTTGATGCTTCGATGCACCTTCCGGGCGTGCGCGCTCGAAGCCGCGCCGACACGACCCATATCGGTTACTCCGGCGCCTTGTCCAGCGCCGGCTTGGCTGGCGAGGCCGGCGCCATGGTCCCCAGCTTATTCAGCAACGTCATCATCTCCAGCGGCAGTGGGAAGACGATGGTCGTGTTCTTTTCGACGCCGATGTCGGACAGCGTTTGCAGATAACGCAGTTGCAGGGTCATGGGCTGCGTGGCCATCAGCGCGGCGGCGTCCACCAGCTTTTGCGCAGCGTTGAACTCGCCCTCGGCGTGAATGATCTTCGAACGCTTCTCGCGCTCCGCCTCGGCCTGTTTGGCCATGGCGCGGAGCATCTGCTCCGGCAGGTCGACCTGTTTTACCTCGACCGAAACCACCTTTACCCCAAACGGCTCAGTCCGCTGGTCGATGATGGTCTGGATCTTCAGGTTCAGCTTGTCGCGATGGCTGAGCAGTTCGTCCAGCTCCACCTCGCCCAGGACCGAGCGCAGCGTGGTCTGCGCAAACTGCGAGGTCTGGTAAACGTAGTTGGCCACCTTGATGGCGGCGGAGTTGGGATCGATGACGTAAAGCGTAACCACCGCGTTTACCTTCAGCGTCACGTTGTCGCGTGTAATCACGTCCTGCGCCGGAACTTCCAGCACGTCCTGCCGGAGTGAGATCCGCACCATCTGATCAAAAGGGCGGAAGACGAAGATCAGACCCGGCCCTTTGGGCGTGAGCAGGGCGTGGCCCAGGCGGAAGATGACGCCACGCTCATACTCGCGCAGAATCTTGATGGAGTTGAGAAAATAGAGAACGACGATAGCAACCACAACCAGCAATGCAGTGAACATTTCGCTTTCCTCGCCTAGCACGGATTCTACTCCAAGCCGTGCCGGCCAACACTTTCAAGCTTACCCGTGCGACGCGGCCAGATGCACAGGGCCGGCCGGCTCCACGCGCAGCAGATAGGCCTCGTGGCCCACCACACGCAGAGCGGCTCCGGCATCCACCGGCTGGCTGGCCACGGCGCGCCAGATCTCGCCTCCCACCAGCACATGCCCCTCGGGCGCGAGCGGCTCCATTGCCCTCGCTTCTGCCCCCATCATCGCGTCAATGCCGAGCCGTGTCTTCATGCGCCGCGCCCTGACCGCCAGCCGCAGCAGGAAGACGGTGATTCCACCAAAAGCCGCACTCACTGCCAGCGCAATCAGCGGGCTCACGCCCATCTCCCGCACTGGCGCAGCCACCAGCGTGAGCATGCCAAAGGTCAGGCAGACGATGCCCGCGATCGCCAGAGCGCCGTGTCCGCCCACCTTGGCCTCAAGCGCCAGCAGCGCCAGTGCCGCCAACAGCAGCAGCACGGCCGTATAGCGGATGGGCAGCAGATCGAGCCCGAAGACGGCCAGCAGCACCATGAGCGTTCCCAGAGCGCCGGGAACGATGGTGCCGGGGGTGTTGAATTCGAGATAAATCAACAGCGCTCCGCCCACCAGCATAAGCAGGGCGATGTTGGGATTGACCAGCCAGCCCAGCAGCTGCTCGCGCAGCGTGGGCTTCAGGCGGTCAATGCGCGCGCCGGTCAGGTGCAGCGTCAGTTTGCTGCCGTCAAGGCGGGTGATGGTGCGGCCGTCGAGCGCGGCCAGCAGAGCCGCGTCGTTGTTGGCGATGAGGTCAATGAGGTGCTGGTCGAGCGCCTCTTCGGCCGTGTAGGAGTGCGAGGTTGCGGCCGCGGCGGTGGCCGCAGCCACGTTGCGATTGCGCCGCGCAACGTAGGAGCGCAGCAGAGCCTCGGCGTCGTTCTCCACCTTCTGGCTCATGGTGTCGTCCATCTTGCCGAACTCCGAGACCACGTGCGCCGCGCCGGCATTGGTTCCCGGCGCCATGGCGGCGATATCCGCCGACTCCATAAGATAAAAACCAGCTGAACCGGCGCGCGCTCCAGCCGGCGCCACGTAGACGATGACCGGAACCCGTGAGCTGAGGATCGCCCCGGCCATCGAGCGCATCGAGTCGAGCATGCCGCCGGGCGTGTCGAGCTCAACGAGCAGCGCCGCGGCGCCGTCCGAGTTGGCCTGGGCAAGCGCACGGTCCAACTGCCCAGCGGTGACCGGCTGAATGGTGTCGGAAAGCACCAGCTTGTCGACTATCGGTTGCTGCGCAAAACCACCTGCATTCAAACCGAACATCGCACAACCAAGCGCAACCCAACCGGCCAGGAACGCCAACCTGCTTAAGCGCTTCTTCATGGCTTGCTCCTTCACGGCATGCTGCTTTCAAGGGCCCGTTTCGCTGCTCAAGCGCACCAGCCTACCTGCGCTGCGCCTTGGCCGCCTCAATCTTTTGTTGCAAATCCCGCAATGCCGCGTTTCCCGGCTCGATCCGCAACCCCTCGCCCGCATCGTAGGTGGCCTCGTCCAGATGCCCGGCGCCCAGGTCCAGCCGCCCCATCACAAGATAGGCTTCGACCGAAGGCATGAGTTCCAGGCTGGTGCGGGCCTCCTTGCGAGCGTTCGCCGTATCGCCGCTCCGCTGGCGAATCTCGGCCAGCCCGGCATGCACGGCAGCGACGCGATCGTCGGTGGCCAGCGCCATCTGGTCCAGCCGCTCGGCCTCAAGCAGCAGCCCGTGGTCCAGGTAGTCGCGCGCCTGCTGGGCCAGCTTCTGCGCCCGCTGCTCGGGAGGCAGAGCGGCCATGCGCGCCTCATCCACCTGGTCAAGCATCTGCGCCGCCTGGCGAAAGGCGACCGCGTTAAAGTTGCGGGCGATGCGCTCCAGCGGATCGGCCTTGGCGTTGTCGTCCGATCCAGAGTCCGCGGCTGGTTCCTGCTTGCCCGGCGCGGCGGTCCACTCGACCTGGAGCGCCTGTGCCTCGCTGTCGTTGGGCCGCAGCTTCAAACACGCGGCCAGTTCGGTGAGCGCCTCGGCGGCGTCGCCGTGTCGCTTGAGGCTCACTGCCAGGTTGAAGTGGTAGTCGGCCGTGTTGGGGTCCGTCTGCAGCGCCTGGCGGAACAGAGCAATGCTGTCATGGCCCTGGCGGCTCACCGCGACGCCCTGGTTGTTGAGCACCTCAGAGAGCGGCAAAACCCGCGCCAGTGCTGCAAAAACCTGCTCAGCTTTGGGGTAATCGCCGGAAAACAGCAAGGAAAGGCCGCGGTAAAATCCCGCCTCCTGGGCGTCGGTCTGTTGCAGCTTGGGGTCGTCGCGGCCCACGCGGGCAAAGGCCGCTGCGGCCTGCTCATATTGCTGGCTGCTGTAGTCCTCGCGGCCCAGCGCCATCCAGGCCGGAGCATACTCCGGGCTCAAGGTCACAGCCTGGTTCAAGTGGCGCAGACGCTCGTCGTGGTCCGGCTCGGTAATGCCGCGAATGTACTGCTCGAACGCGTCCACCCGCATGCCCTTGCCCGCAGCCACAAACGTCTCCTCGGCTACATTGAACCCGGGGTCCAGTTGGCGAGTCAGCTTCCATGCCAGGGAGCCGAAAACATCGACCAGGTCTTTCATCTCGCCGCGCGCGGTTACCGTTTGGCTCATGCGCAGGTGGGGCACGTCCACCAGCTGCGCCTCGGCAATCATTCCGGTTCCATCGGTCATGAAGCTGCCCACAACAATGGAATCGGCATCCAGCGTCTGCGCCAGCTTGAGCGCCGTGGCGCGGGAGGGGTGAAACCCCTGCGGCAGGCCCAGGTGGTCGAGAGCGTAGAGCCGGTCCGCCCGGCTCATAGGCGCAAAGCCCGCCGACGCAAACCGGCTGCTGAGAATCTCCGGTGCGGCTTCGCGGATCCACTCCAGGCTGGGCTGCCCGCTGCGGTTGTCAAACGGCAGCACCAGCAGAATGCGCCCATGCCCGGCACCAAACTCGCTGGCGGCGCTGTCTCCGGCGGTCTGTCCGCATGCAGCCACCGTCAAGATTCCGAGCAGAGCGACGGCAATTCCCAGGGCCGCGACTGGGCGCGCGCTCCGCAACAATCGAGATACGAATGAAGTAACCACTTGAGCCTGATTATAGGCGTTGGACCGCAAGGCGGGTACGGTGCGGGCGGTCTGGGCTGCGGGACCAACCAGCCTCTGCCGCTCCCCCACGCTTCAGCAGAAACTCCGGCCGGATCAAAGTGTGCTCACCCCGGCTCAAAGTGAGCGAACATCTGCTGAAATTCGGCCACATTCCCAGGGATTTCGTAGGTGCAGACGGCCTCAAAGCGCTTCCAAAGTTCCAGAACAACGGGATTGGAGTGCGCGCTGGCAATGGCCTGCGCCGAAACCCACTCGAAAATCTCGATGACGGTTCCATCCGCGCCGCGCATCACAATCGGAAGCCGGTCAGTGACCAGCCCTGCTTCGCGCAATGGCGGAAGATGACCATTGACCAGGTCGAGCAGCGCCTGCTCGCATCCCAGCTTGGGCCGGTAGCATGCAACGGAGATCGAACTCATTTTGCTCCTGCCTTCCTTGACCTTGCTGTTGCACCCGAGGCCTGTTGGCTCACCGCCCTCAGTCGCCGCAGGCCTCAATTCCCCGTAGGAATGATGCCCGCGTTCTCCACCATCAGAATCACGGTGCGCTGGGGAGCGCGGGTGCGGTGCACCGTTCCGCGAGGAACCACAAATCCCTGGCGCGGCGCGAGTTCAACGATTCGATCCTCCAGGTCGATGAGCAATTTGCCCTCGACCACGTAAAAGAACTCGTCGTCTTCATCGTGCTTGTGCCAGTGGTATTCGCCTTCGATAATGCCCACCCGCACCACCGAATCGTTCACCTTGCACAGGGTCTGGTTGAACCATTTGTATGCGCACGCATCCGCCAGCGCTTTCTCGTCGATCACCTGGAGCGGCGGATAAAGAACGTTCAAGCGGGTTTCATAGGGATATTCGGCTGCGCTTTCCGTCATGGGGCCTCAACTCCGGCTGTATTTACGATCTCGACGTCCTCATAATAGCGCCGGTTGTACTCTTTCAGCTCCAATTTCCCGCGGCTTCCGACTTGCGCATTTCCGATGTAGCAGGTCACGCCGCAATTGACCGGCTTCTCGTGCTCGTCGAGGTACAAAAATTCATCCGGCCCCAGTCGCTCAAAATTCGCTCGAGCGGCCAGGATGGTCAAGTGATGCGTAATCGCCATCACTCGCTGACCGGCAAACTCGCGCGTGATTGTCGTAATCCATGAATGGGTGCGCTGGCGCACGTCGGGGATGTTCTCTCCATTCAAGAAGCGATAATCGTAGTCGCCAAGCAGGTCGTGCAGCCTGCCCTGTGCGGGATTCAGCACATGGTAAATGCGCCAGTCGTTGTAGAGCAGGGCAAGCCCATGATCCTTTTCGCGGATGCGCTCTTCCTGGTATTCCCGTGCGCCGGCAAGCTCCGGCCACTCCTCCTTCATCAGGCGCAGCGTCTCGCAGGTGCGCAGGTAGGGTGACACAAAAACAATCTCGGGCGCGGCCACTCCCGACGCCCGCATCCGGCGCGCAGTGATCCGGGCCTGCTGCTCTCCCCGCGCCGTGATCGGGGTTGCGCGGTCGCTGCAGCCCAGCGCGTGACTGTGCTGGAGCCGCGTAGCGAGTCCCTCAAGTTCAGGGTTCGCACGGTCCGTTTCGAAGAGAGTTCTGAAGCGTTGGTACTCCGGATCCGCTTCCTTCATCTTCTTCAGGTTGTTATACGCGGACTCCGCGTGGCGGATGAGGAGCAGTTCGGCAGGCCATTTCATAGCCCTTCAGAATACACCGCGAACTGCCTGCCGATTGGCTGGAGAGGGCAAGATTCCTCACCGGCTCTCCGCCTGCGCCGCCAGCACCCGCTCGAAGCGGATCAGCGCCACCCACTGACCCTGGTCTTCCTTCTCCCATACCAGGTCGCCACCCAGTTGTTTGGCGATCTGCTCCGGAGGCAAATCGTGGTGCAGGCCAAAGTACTTTTCATCGAGCTCCGCGCTCTTTGCGCCCAGACTCAACAGCGGCCGCGGCGGATCATATTTGGTGGAGAAGACGAGCGCTGCGGAAAATTTTCCCGGCTCCTCGGCCGCGCGATCAATCTGCGGCTGGGAGAAATCCTCGATCCGGTCCACATCCCACGCCTGCTTCACATAGCCCAGTTCAGGCCGGGTCAGCTCGTCGGTCATAGGCCATGCGGAGAGCACCGTCGCGCCAGGATACTTCTTGTTGAGCTCCGCAATCCCCGCCAGGTGCAGCCGGACCACGTGCACGTAGGCCAGGTTGTCTTCCGGCGCAAATCCATACGGCGGATTGACGAACAGGCCCACCAGGAACGCCGCCGCTGAAAACACGGCCAGCCCCTGCCAATAAGGTACCCGGCGGTAAAACGTGGCCACTGCAACAAGCAGCACCAGCGAATACATGGGCAGCAGATAGCGCGTGAGCAGCGCGCCGCCCAGCACGCTGAACAGGACTGCGTTCCCCACCAGCAGAAGCAAGATCCGCCGCAACGCCGCGTCGATGATCTTCGCCCGTTCGTGCCCGTCCGCATCGGGCCGAGGGTTCAACAGCAGCGCGGCAACGGTCATGAGCACGGGCACAAACATGTTCATGTGCGCGGTGAGGTGCAGCAGGCGATGGCCCAAGGCGGCCAGAATCCGCAGCGGCGCAAGATTGGCCTGGGCGTTATAGCGCAGGAATTCAGGATTGCCGAACAGGAATCCGGTCTTTGCGTAGTGGTACGCATACCAGGCTGCCAGCGGAAGCACGCAACTTGCGAGCCACGCCGCCTCGCGCCATAATCGGTTGCGCTTGGACGGCCGCGCCTTGAACCCTTCGACTACGCACAGTACGGCCAGCGTAAGCGGAATCGCGATCGACGTCTCCTTCGACAGCGCCGCGGCCCAGAACCAGAGCGCCGCCGCGCGCGGATTGCGGTCGCGGTCAGGCAGCGCGAACACCAGCCCCCACAGCGTGCATGCCGCCGCAAAAATATCCGCATGGGCCAGCGTGCTCTGCGCGAACCAGATTGGGTAGATGCCGGTCAGCAGCACCGTCCAGAAGGCCACGCTGACCACGCCAACCAGCCGCATGGCCAGCCGCCAGACGGCCAGCAGCGCCAGAGCTGCAACCATCAGCACCGCCTCCCGCGTGACCTCTGGGTAGAAGCCGGAGACCTTCCACCACAGCGCCAGATAGATGCTGGGCAGCGGCGGATGCGCATTGGTCAGCGTGCTGACCGGAATGAGCGACCCGGTGCGAAAAAAATCCCATGCGGCGGGAATGTAGTAGCCGGCCTCATCCCAGTAGTAAGGCAGCCGCAGCAGGGTGAAGTGGCTCGCATAGAGCGCGGCAAATACCACGGGAAAGATCATCCACAGGGGCAGCGGTTCGTCGAGCCGCGGCTGCATGAGTCGTTTCAAGCGCAAACTGTCACTCCCGGATGTGGCCCTGGCATGCCTGTCCCCAGCGTAATCTCCGGGGCCCTGTTCCCTATTGCCTGTTCCCTGCCTCTAGTTCACCGGCCCCTGCGGAAAGCCGTGGCCGTGGGGCTCAAGGTTAAGCGTACCGAAGGCCTGCTCATATTGGGCAATGTTTTGCCCCAGCACGTTCCACAGCGCCTTGGCCTGCTGCGGGCTCAGAAAAATTCCCTGGTTATTGCGGATGTTGACCTGCTCCGGGCTCTCGCTGGAAGCCAGGCCGAAAACCAGCAGAAAGTCCCACACGCTGACGCGCACCTGCACGCTGTTGGCGTAGATTTCGCGATAGTCAGAGGTCTGGGCGAGGTTCAGTTGGGGCTGCTGTACGGTTGGACTCATAGTTCAACCAGATTACTCCCGCCCACTGCCCTGGGACCAGAGGCACTCTGCGCAAGCCGCATAGCCAGTGCGCGAATCAATTGAGCGGCGGCCCCGGTGCGTCACGGCGCGGCGCTCTTGCCCGCGTTCGGCGAGAGCGCAGAAGGCGGATCGGGCGGCGGCGGCGGCGGGGGCTCGGCCGGCGTGTTGTAGAGATAGATGTGGCGCAGATTCTTCATCGCGCTCAGCGGCGTCACGGCTGCTGGTGTCACCTGGGTTCCGCTCAGGTTGATATAGGTCAGCTGGCTCAATGGAGCAAGCTTGGCCAGGCCGTCGCCGGTGATTTGCGTGCCCTCCAAATGCAGCGCACGCAGATGGGTGAACTGCTTCAGGGTGTCGAAGCTTGCATTGGTCACCGCGGTGCGGCCCAGTTCTGCATCCACAATATAGGGCGCAAACTTCTCGAACTGCTTGAGCTGCGCATCGTTGAAGGTCGCGGCTGAGTCCACGGTAAACAGGATCAACCCGTCTTCGGGCTTACCCGACAGCTGCTTCAGCTTCGGTCCCTGTGCCTGGTCCATCTGCCGGATCTCGGGCATCAGCGCGCTATAGTCGCCGACGGGCTGCGGCGGCGGCTCGGCCTGCTGCTCATGCAGGTCAATGCCCGCGAGCGAGATTGCCGATGGCGACGCGCCCTGCGCGATCCACGCCCTGATCCATGCGATCTGTTCGGCGCTGAGCGGGGGCTTGCCTTCGGCGGGCATGAGCTGCTTGTGACCAGTCGGCAGCGTTACGCGCGTGAGCAGCATGCTCTTCTCCGGCTGCCCGGCGACGATCACAATCCCGTCCTGTCCGCCCTTCATCACTCCTTCGTACGTGTCCAACCGCAAGCCGCCCTTGACTTGCCCCGCGCCATGGCATGATACGCAGTTGGAATCGAAGATGGGATTGATGTGCTTGGCATAAAACGAGCCGGCTGCCGGGGCTTCTTCCAGGCCGGTCCAGCGCTTCAATTCCGGGGGCATGTATTGCGTCAGGTAGTTACTGCCGTGGCTCAGCGTTCCGCCCTGGTGCGCGGTCCAGATGAGCGCGAGCAATGTGCCGGCCAGCAGCGCCGGATAGACATACGCCACGGAGTGACGCTCCCACCACGGCCGCGCCAGCAGGCAAAACATCGCAAGAATGGTCAGGGTGATGCCACCGGCCATGTGTCGCGAAATGGTCGTCCCCGCGGAGCCGCCACCATAGGCAAGCAGGAACCCCAGCAGCAGCGAGCCCAGGCAGCTGATGAAGGCCAGGCCGAGCACGAAGCCCGCAGCCTCGCGCAGCGCCGGGCGCAGTGTGCCGGCCAGCTCAAGGAGTGGCACCAGCAGCAGCAACGCGATGGGCAGATGCACGGCGAGCGGGTGAAAGCGGCCCAGGAACTGCTGCCAGTCCGCGTGCGGCTTGCCGTCGAGCCGCACGATCCACGGCAGCGTCATGAGTACCAGGCTGAAGGCGAGCGCGATCAACCACGTCGCGCGCGTCGCCTTGCTCTTGGGCAGCCAATTGTCAGCCAGCACGGCCAGTCTTTCCCCGGTCTTCACGCAAGCAGGCCTTGGACAACACTGGCCGGAGTGGGGCCGGTGAGTTTTTGATCGAGTCCCTGGAAGTTATACGTGAGCTTGTTATGGTCGATGCCCAGGCAGTGCAGAATGGTCGCGTTGAAGTCGCGCACTGGGACCGGATCCTTGACCACGTTATAGCTGTAGTCGTCGGTCTCACCGTAGGTGATGCCGGTGCGCACGCCGCCGCCGGTCATCCACGTTGTGTAACAGCGCGGATGATGATCGCGGCCGTAGTTGTCGGGCGTGAGGCCGCCCTGGCTATAGACAGTGCGGCCAAACTCGCCCGCCCAGACGACCAGCGTGTCATCGAGCATGCCGCGCTGCTTTAGGTCGGTCACCAATGCGTAGCAGCCGCGATCGACCTCTCCGCAGATCAGCGGCAGAGTCCTGGTCACATTGGCGTGCATATCCCAGCCGCGCTTGTAGACCTGCGTAAAGCGTACGCCGCGCTCAGCGAGGCGACGGGCCATGAGGCAGTTGTAGGCGAATGTCCCCGGCTCCCTGGCGTCAGGCCCATACAGATCCCAGGTCGACTTCGGCTCCTTGCTCAGGTCGGCGAGCTCCGGCACGGAGGTCTGCATGCGATAGGCCATCTCGTACTGCGAGATGCGCGCGTTGGTCTCCGGATCACCCAGCTCCTGGTAGGTCTGGCGATTGATGTCGTTGACCGCATCAAGCATGTTGCGGCGCACCTCGCGGTCCACGCCGTCGGGATCGGTGAGGTAGAGCACCGGATCGCCGGCCGACCGCAACCCTACGCCCGCATATTCAGAGGAGAGGAAGCCGCTGCTCCACAAACGCGAAGAAACCGGCTGGTTGTCCTCATGCGTGTTGATCTTGGTCTGCAGCACCATGAAGGTGGGCAGATTATCGTTCATGCTGCCCAGGCCGTAAGACAGCCACGAGCCGAGGCAGGGCTTGCCTGCGTTCATGTTGCCGGTGTTCATCAGCATGATGGCCGGCTCGTGATTGATGGCGTCGGTGTTGGTCGACTTGATGATCGCCAGCTGGTCGGCAATGCGCCCGGTGTACGGCAGCAGATCGCTCACCCACGTGCCGGTTTCGCCGGACCGCTTGAAGCTCCAATGCGAGGGCGCGATAGGAAAGCGCGCCTGCCCGGCCGTCATGCCGGTCAGTTGCTGCGAGCCGCGCACCGAGTCGGGAATGTCCTTGTCATAGAGCGCGGCGAGGCCGGGCTTGTAGTCCCACAGATCCACCTGCGACGGGCCGCCGGACATGAACAGATAAATGGCGCGCTTGGCCTTGGGCGCAAAGTTGGGCAGCTTGAACTGGTCCTTGTCGGACGCGCCCGGCTGGCCGTAGGCCGGCCCATGCGCATCGCCACGCAGCGCTCGACCGCCCAGCAGGCTGGCCATTGCCGCCCACGCCAGAACTTTGCCGGAGCGGCCCAGAAAATGCCGGCGCGTCTGCAGCCGGGCCCATTCCTGCTTCATCTCCGCGGGAATGGCCATGTCCATGACGTGCGAGGCTTGCTCGGTATCGGTACAAAGAGGATGTTGTTTCATCGCTCGCTCCCAACTGCCTGTTTCCAGCTACTTATTTCCAGCTATTTGTTCAAGGTCTCGTCCAGGTTCAGCATCTCGCTGGCCACCATGGTCCACGCCGCCAGCTCCGGCGCGGGTATGGAAGCGTCGCTCTTCTTCTCGCCCACGTCGAGCAATTTCGCTGCGTCCTTGGGGTCCGCCGTGTAGTGTTTTTCCATCTGCGCAATGGAACCCTCGAGCACGGCAGCCATCTGCGGCGGCGGATCGTGCGCCAGCAGTATCTCGCTCATCATGTCGATACGCTGTTCAGGCTGCTTGCCGCCTTCCTTGATGACGCGTTGCGCCAAAGCGCGCGCCGCCTCGACCCATTGCACATCGTCCATGGTCACCAGCGCCTGCAGCGGTGTGTCGGTGCGCTGGCGGCGGGTGCATACCACGTCGCGCATGGGTGCATCGAATGCATCCATATCCGGCATCAGGGCCATGCGCTTCCAATACGTGTACATGCTGCGCCGGTAGAGCGTTTCTCCATGCTGCTGCTCGTAGTTGAGCGTGTCGCTGCCGCCGATGCCCACCTGCTCCCACACGCTGGGCGGCTGGTAGGGTTTCACACTGGGCCCGCCGATCTTCGCCACCAACAGCCCGCTCGATTGGAGCGCCACATCGCGCAGCGTCTCGCCATCCATGCGGAACCTCGGCCCGCGCGCCAGCAGCAGGTTCTTTGGGTCTTTGGCAACCAGCGCCGGCGTGACCTTCGAGCTTTGGCGATAGGCAGCCGACATCACCATGAGCTTGTACATGTGCTTGACGTTCCAACCGCTCTCGCGGAACTCGACGGCCAGCCAGTCCAGCAGTTCAGGGTTCGACGGCCGCTGCCCCATGATGCCGAAGTCTTCTGTCGTCTCAACGAGTCCGGCGCCGAATATCTCGCTCCACATGCGGTTCACGGTCACCCGTGCCGTGAGCGGATTGTCCGCGCTCACCGTCCACTTGGCCAGCGCCAGCCGGTCGTGCGGCACGCCCGCCGGCAGCGGAGGAAGGAAGTGCGGCGTGTTGGCCTCTACACGCTCGGTGCGCGCCGTGTAGATGCCCCGCGTCAGCACGTGCGCGTAGGCGATCGACGGCCGTTCCCACGACACCATGGTCAGGGCCCCGCCCTCGGAGAGCTTGTCCAATTGTGCGTCCAGCGCGCCAATCTGGCTCTCAAGGTCCTTGGCTTCCTTATCGATCGAGTCGAAGTAGAACTGGCTCACCGCATGCCACTCGTCATCGGACCACTGGCCGCTTGGCTTGCCCGCGACTTCTGCCACGTAATCTTCAAACGGAAGCCGTCTGGTTTCTTCCGGCGCGACTGCGCGGCCGTAGAATCGAATGTCCTGGTAGCGGGTCTCGCGCGCCGGGTTTTCATCCGGAGAGCGCATGCCCAGCAGCATGGGCGCCTGGTTTTTGATGGTCGCCTGCCCGAGAGTGTCGGAGACTACGTTCGTCGCCACCGGCACTCCGTTCACATAAAGCCGCACGCCTGCAGCCTTGCCTGATCCGTCATAGGTGAAGAAGATGTGCCGCCACTTGCCATCGACGGGGAACGGATCGAGTGTAGAGACGCGAATGGCCATCAGCGGCGTGGTGTCCAGCGGCGGTTTGGGCTCGGCCGGCTTGTCTTCCTTCTTGGCGGGCTTCTTTTCCTGCGACTTTTTCTCCAGCTCCTTCTGCACCTTGGACTTGTTGGGAGCCAGGTCCTGGGCCGTCAAATCCGTCGGCGTGGGGAACTGGAAGACCTCCTTGGCATTCTTCGGCTCGGGCTCCTTTTCATCTGCTTTCTTGTGCACCATCAGGTCTTTCGACCCTTCATTGACCAGGTCCACGAACAAGATTCCGTGCTCGATCGAGATGTCCCAGCCGCGATTGTGCTGGGTCGAATCCATTTTTGAGAGCAGCGTGCCAGACTCGGCATAAGAAGTGTAGTTTGGCGCCGAGCGCATCATGAACCAGCCGCCCGATGAGAACCCCTGGTTGGTGTCGAAGTCGCCGGTCTGGCCCAGCTGGATGCGGGTGCTGGTCTCCATGCGGAAGTCGGGCCACAGCCATGTTGTCTCGCCCCACTGCGGCTTGGACTTGCCGATGGGGAAGCTGGCCTGCTGGGGGTGAGGTGCGCTGTTTTTCAGCTCGTCGCCGCCGCCTTCATCCAGGCGCAGCCGAAGCATGAGCTTGTCGGTCGAAACGGCCTGGGGCAGGCTCGCGCGCGACGCCAGCCACTTGCCCACCAGATCGCGTTGCTGCAAATGCAGATCGCGCACCCGCTGGGCAAGCTCGGAGCGCCGTGCCCACACGCGGTTGTAGGCGTCCTGACTTTCAGCCCGGGGAACGCGCACCATCGGCTCCCACACCGGCCGGTCGTTGTTGAATGATCTCTCTTGAATATTGTTGAAGAACGCGGTCAGCGCGTAGAAATCCTTTTGCGAAGTGGGGTCGTACTTGTGATCGTGGCAGACGGCGCAGCCCACGGTCAGCCCCATGAACGTTGCGCCGTAGGCCTCGGCGCGCTCGCGTGCAATGTTCGCGCGCAGCTCTTCGGGAATGGTGCCGCCCTCGTTGCTGCTGACGCCCAGCCGCACGTAGCCGCTGGCGATCAGGGGATCGAGCGTCTTCGACGGCATCAAGTCGCCGGCAATCTGCTCCATGGCGAACTGGTCAAACGGCTTGTTCGCATTGAACGACCGGATCACGTAATCGCGATAAGGCCAGATGTCGCGGCTGTTGTCATAGTGCAGGCCGTAGGTGTCGGCGTAACGCGCGTAGTCGAGCCAGTAGCGGGCCCGGTGCTCGCCGTAAGTTGGCCGCGCCAGCAGGCCGTCCACCAGGTGCTCATAGGCCTGTGGCGCCTTGTCGTTCTCAAAAGCCCGCACCTCGGCCGGGGTGGGCAGCAGGCCAGTCAGATCCAGCGTGACGCGCCGGATCAGCGTCGCCTTGTCGGTTTCAGGGGAGGGCTTCAGGCCCTCTTTCTTGAGCCGCGCCAGGACAAAATCGTCAATGGGATTGTTGCCCCAGACAGCAGCCTCGGAAGTCGCCGGCGGCTGCGGCTTGACCGGCTTGTCAAAGGCCCAGTGCGGGCGGTACACCGCGCCCTCCTTGACCCACTCCTTGAGCACCGCGATCTCGGCCGGCTTCATCGGCTTGGCCTCGCCTTGCGGCGACTGCGGCATCAGGTGGTGGGAGTCAGTGGATTCGATCCGCTTGATCAACTCGCTCTGCTCCGGATGTCCCGGCACGATCGCGTCGGGATGCCCGGGCCGCTTCTTGAACGCCGACTCCTCCAGGTCCAGCCGCAAGCCGGCTTTGCGCATCTCCGGGTCAGGACCATGGCAACTAAAGCAGTTAGCCGCGAGGATCGGCTGAACGTCCTGGTTGAAATCCAGCTTTGCGCCCTTGGCCACTGCCGGGGCCGCCTGCTTGCCGTGACAGCCGGAGGCAGCAGACAAGGCCAGCCCGGCAAGGCAGGTGAGTGCCGTGAGAGCAAGCCAATTCGGGGTAGATCGAACCGTTCCCCGCCGTGCTCCGGGGTTTAGAAAAACCGTCGCCACGTGAATCTATGCCTCCAAATATATGAGGGGGGAAAGGGGCCCCGCTTCCCACGGTCTACGATGGTACCACTCACAAACACGCGCGGGATAGTACTTTTTGAGCGCCTAAGCGCTCAGCGATAAAAATGGCGCTCCGCCGGCTCCTGTCGGCCCATCCATTGCGGCTACCAGCTCTTTTTGATCAGTGTATCGACGGCGAATCCGCCATTGGGATCGCGGGTGGCGCTGAGGGCCACGCGCGGCGACACCTGGTACTGGCCCTGGATGGTCTGGCTTTGGGTTGTAGCAACATTCGTTGAGAAGGTAACAAAAAGGTTTCCCGTGACGCGCTGTTGAATGGTGATGGTGGCGCCGGGAGGGCCCTGCGAACTGCTGCCGGCCAGCACCGGGCTGATGGAGAGCTGCGAAATCCCGGCGACCTTTGAGATGCGACTGGTCACCTGGCTCGAGACTTGCGAGGCGACCAGCGACTCCGCCTCCTGATTGGCAGGCGTGGTGTTATTGGCGCTGGCTTCTGTGGTTTCTCCAAACGCCAACAGGTTGATGATGTCGGCCGCGGGCAGCGATGGATTGGAACTATACTCCGTGTGCATCTGCTCGACCGGGCCCTGGAAGCGCAGGTTGATGCCGTACTCCTGAATGGTTGTGGTGAGGGTCAGGTTGAGCACCGGCTCGGTCTCACTGGGATTGACGAATTGGATGGTGCCGCCGGTGAGGACGAAGCGGCTGCCGTTCAAAATGACGTCGCCGCCGGTGAGATTGACCCGGCCCAGGATGACGGGCTCGGCCGCCGTGCCGCGCACCTGGAGGTTGGCGGAGCCATTGATGCTGAGCGCGCGGCTAACCAGATCAACATTGTTTGTGGAGTGTACGGCGAGATTCAGATTGATACCCTGCGCAAAGCCCTGCGTAGCAGGCACGGCGATGCCGCTCGAAAACTGTCCCGCAAATGCCGTCACGTCAAACGCGGGCGTGAACGAGAGATTGGCAAGGTTGACGGTTCCGCCGAGGACAGCGTTGTCCGCAGTGCCGTCAAAGCGGACGTTGGCGTCAATACTCTCGCGCATGCCCTGCGGATAGAGGATGCGCACGCCTCTAGCCGCCATGCCAAGAGCGAATTGTATGTTGGGCCGGAAGGCAACGCCGCCTTGCGCGGTGACCGCACCGCCGCCGATGGTGCCTTGAAAGCTGGAAATATTGACGCGCTCGGAGGTCAGCTTCAGTACGCCGTTTCCGTGTTCCAATCCAGCGGGAAAGCCGTTCGATGCGAGGTTGGCATCGACAATATCGATTTCGCCGCCCAGGTTTGCGCCCGGCGCGGCGCCATGCGAATCGATGTTGAACTTGATCTGGCCGGAACTGCGCAGATCGGGACTAAAGAGCTGCGCGAGCCGCAGGTCGATCTGCCCGTGGAGCATCAGTGTCATGGGCGCATTGCCGGCCGTGGGAACTGAGCCCTGGAACACGAGATCGGTGTCGGTGCCGCGGATCGCGCCGCGCGGAACATCGATGACGCCGTCCTTCCAATTGACCTGGATGGGCGCGGCGGCGGCGAGCTGAATGGTATTTTGATACGCCACTTTCAGAGTGGGGATGGTGACGTGCGCTTCAAGGAGCTTTGTGTTCTTGAGCGGGCCGTGCAGCGTGGCATGGACTTCGGTTTGTCCGGTGACGTTGGCAGCCTGATCGGGTGCGTAGAGGGCGAGAACCGGCTGGAGTTGAATGGCCTCAGTATCGAGCGATGCTTCGGCCAGATAGTCGCCGCTGAGATTGACGCGAGCCTTGGCCTGCACGTTGGTATTGAAGGCCGAGGAAGCAAGCGCGGCGTTGGCAACGTGGTCCGCGACATTCACCTGCAGCTTGATGCCTGAAAGGGTTTGGTTGGCGATCACCAGCTTGGGCAATTGCAGCTCAACATTGCCCTGCGGGTTATCGAAGCTGCCCTTCCCGTTTGCATGAAGGGCGAGGACACCTGTGGCGTCGATGTTGCGGACCTTGAGCGCCTCGAGCTTCTCCAGGTGAATGCCGGGCGAAGTCAGCTCGGCGGTGTAAGTTCGTTGCCGCGGTTGAACGGCCACTTTGGCCTGCACAGTCCCCGCGGGAAAGGCGATTGCGAGATCTGCGCGCGCGTCGTTCCCGTTGCCCGAGAAGTTGACCTTCAGCGATTGGATGGGCTCCTGGTAGGCCGTGACGCCGGTGAGCACGAGATTGCCGTTGCCTTCTGGGTTGAGCTCATTGCCGTGCAGCTTGATGCTGGTGTTCAGCGTGCCGGTAACAGGAATCTGCTGGCCGGCCAGCCTGAGTAGATCGGCAATATTGATTTGCGCGGCATTCAGATCGAGCGTAATCGGGCTTTGATTGGTAAAGGCCCAATTGTTAAGGCCGGCGCTGGCAGTGAATGCGATATGGCCGCGCGAAGCGGGCTCGACATCGCCTTGCTCAAGCCGTGCCTGCCTGGGGGTTAGGTCAACGGCTGTGCGTACGACCTTCCAGTCGGTTCCATTGAAGTGAAGATTGGCTGCATTGAGCTGACCGTTGACGTGCGGCGCCGATATGGAGCCCTGGACTGTTCCCTGAAAGGTTGCGCTGCCGGCCAGATCCATGGGTTGCTGATGCTGGCCGGGAGTGGGCGACTGAAAGGCTTGCGCCATGGTTGCCAGCTCGCGCAGATCGTTGGCCTGGAGATGAACGGTCAGACGCGAATTGCTGCTGACCGTCCCATTCATGGTGAGGGTAGTTTGCGATGTCCGCAAGTAACTGTTGTCGACCTGCAAGCTCTGATTGCGGTTGATGTACGTTGCGTGGAGGGCACTATTGATGGGAATCGTTGCGGGCACTTGAGAGCTGACGGTCTGGTTCGCGCGGTCTAGCTGAGCGCTGCCGGTCTTCGCGGCCTGACCGGCTTTCGTAACCTGCCCATTGATGGTGGCGTCAGCCTTGGCGACCAGATCGTCGATGGCCTTGCCCCAGGTGGCGGAGGCAGTTGCGTTGAGCGTGCCGGCCAGCGCTACGCCGGGTGTTGCCGCAGTGCGGCCGAGGGCCCGTTTCGCCGCAGCCAGAGAGATGCCGCGCATGGCAGCGTGAAAGCTCGAGTGCGAATCGCCACCGAGCGCAGTCATGCTTCCCTGTGCAGTCACCTCGCCGCCCAGCAAGCCGGCGCGGAGATCGTGCAGCGTTGCATCGCCATTGGCAAGCGAGTAGTGTGCAACCAGGCCGGCGATGGGTGCGTGCATGCCGGAAGTGTTGACATCGAGGCGGCTGCTGGTGAGATCGCCACTGACAGCAAGCGACTGGAGCAGCGTGCGGCCGGGCTGCTGCTGGTATTGAAGGGAGCCGGTGGCGCGCGCCAGGCCGGCAGGAACTGATGGCGCTGCAAGAAGCTGAGCAGCCTCGTGTCCGTCAATGGTTAGATCGTATTGCGCCTGCACGGCGGGGTTGCTGAAGTTCTTGACTGTGGCAGACAGGTTGACTTGCGATCCGCCGGCGGTGAGCGTGGCCCGCTTCACACTGAGTGTTGTGGGCGTGGCATCGAACTGAACCTCGAGATTGTGCTTGACGGGCCGATAGGAGCCGTACTGCAACTGGCCACTGCCGTACGCGAGCCTGCCCGAGTACATTTTGGCCAGGCTCGCAAACGACGAGTTGAATTCAAGGTCGTGCAGATCGGCGGCAAGGGCGCTGGGGCGGCTGTTGTAATAGACCTCGCCCCGAGCGAGAACGGCATGGCGAATGCCGAGGTCGAAGATGCTGGTATTGCTGCCGCTGGAACTCGACTTGAGCGTGGGCAGGTTGGACACGCCGTTCTTGTCAACGATCACCCAAGCCACGGGGTGATCGGTGCGCAAGTTGTCGAGATACCAGCTGCGATGAAAAATGGAGACAATGCGCACGCCGACGTTTACGTGATCTGCCTGGAGCAGCGGCGGATCAGCATATGGACCTGCGCCGGCAACCGAGATTCCGTAAAGGTCAAGGCTGAGGTTGGAGAGATGCAGTGTGAAGTTCTCGAGATGGACGGACACCCCGAGAGCCTCGCTGGCCTGCTTCTGCACGGCGCTGATGATATAGCGATGAACGCCGTCCGTGTTGATGCATGCGACCAGAACGATGGGCAGGACGAGGCTGAGCGCGGAGAGGCCCATTGCGATCGATGCAAGAATGCGCAGCGGACGGCGATTGAGGTTCTCAATCCATGGAAACCGTGAGGCAGGATTCGGATTCGGAGAAGAAGGCGGCGTACTCACGGGATAACTCCTTAAAAAGCCTGGCCAATGCTGATGAAGTAATTTGTGGATTTCACGCCGGTGACAGGATTGAGGTTTTGTCCAACGTCGATGCGGATGGGGCCGACGGGCGTGGCGTAACGCAGCCCGAGCCCAGCGCCATTCGAGTAAGGATATGGGCCGGCGAAGTCCCGAAATCCGACGCTCGAAAAAACATTGCCTCCGTCATAAAACGGTACGATGCTCAAGCCCTTCTTGAAGGGCAGTGGGATGCGCGCTTCAGAGTTGATGATGAGCAGCTCGTTGCCGCCGGCGGGAACCTGAATGTAAGGGCAATTAGAAGTAGCACCGCTGCTGCAAACCTCGACCTGGCGTTGGGGACCGGCGCTGTCGAGCGGGAAACCGCGCAGGCTGTTGCCGCCGCCCGAGAAGAACTCTTCGCTGAGCGGCACGCGGCTGCCGGCGAAGGGCTCCGCCAGGCCGATGCGAATGCTCTCCGCCCACACAATGTGGTGCAGCTTTTCTTTGTAATATGCGGCCTGCCCGGTGAGCTTGGCGAAGTCTACGCTGGAGCCGAGCTTGGTGGTGTTGAAGTCGAGCTCGATCGAATCAAGGATGCCCTTATGCTCGTCGAGTACATTGTCGCGGGTGTCGCGCGTCAGGTTGGCGGCCAGCGTGGACAGGCGCACGTGCTGGTCCTCGGTGGGAACGAGCGCTTGGATCAGGACGCGGGTGAGGTCGGTCTGGCTGAAACTGTAGCGCGTGAAGAGAGTATTCTTTTTGGCTTTGTCGAGCGGCCGCTGGATCTGATAGCTGCCAAGCTCGATCTGCGACGAGAAGATGGGATTCTCCTGGTTGCGCTCGTAGGAAAACGATGTCGTTGCTTTCCATGGAGACCAGCGAAGATCCGGATCAATGTAGTATGCGGCAACGCGCTGATCGAGCCGGCCGGCAAAGGCCGTGAAGGAGAGTGACTCACCCTTGCCGAGGAAGTTGTTGCGCGTGTATTCCAGCGTGCCGCGCGGGCCGTAGAAAGTGCTTTCGCTGGAGGTAAAGTTGGAGGGCAGACCGATAGGCGGCAGGTTGGGCAGCGCCACGGTGCCGCTGGGAATACTGCCGCCGCGATCGATGACCTCAAAGCCGATGCCGTAGGTGAAGTCGTTCCTTTTGGCCTCATGCACTTTGATCAGAACATCTTCACTGGTCTGGGTAGTGATGTCGCGTTTGGGGTCCACTTCAGCCCAATCGAAGACGCCGGTGTGGTCATAGAGCTTGCTGCCGGCGGAGAGCAATTCCGATTCGCTGAGCGGCTGTCCGGTCTTGATCTCAGCCGTGTCCTGATTGATAAGGCGCGGCTGGGTATGGAGCCGGCCGAGCGTGATGAGTTCGCCGGCCACAACCCGGGGGCCTTCATGGATGTGATACACGACATTGATGTGGTGCGGATCCTGCTTGGAGACCGCCGTGGCCGTTTCACGAAGACTTGAATTCAGGTATCCGGCCTGCAGATAGCGGGCCACGATGCTGCCACGATCGGCGGCGACATGCGCGGCCGAGTAGGGCTCGCCGGCGCGGACCTTCAGCCCGCCGGGGGCAAACTGAGATTCGGGAAAGGTATCAGCACCCTGAACGCTGACAGAATTGACTACATCGCGCGGGCCCTCCACCACGCGAAAGGAAACCTGGATATCGCCGCCTTGGTTTTCAACTGAAGATGCGACTTTAACGCTTGAGAATCCTTCCGACTCGTACGTGGCAGTAAGATTCTTGACGCTGGTGCGGACCAGAGCGTCACTGGATTTTCCCGAGGAGAACACATGCTTCTTCTCGACAGCGATGCCCGGTGTGAGATCGGCGGCAGGCAACTGTGTGTTGCCCGCCACGTTGACCGCGGTCACCTTGTGCTTTTTCTCGCGTGTTACTGCATAAAGCACGGTCGCCTTGTTCGCATCGCGCTTGAACTCGGAGTCGACCTTCACATCGAAGTAGCCCTTGGATTGAAAGTAGGAAGCGATCGCCTGGCCGCCTTCCTGGACGGATTCGTCGTCCACGCCGATTCCCTGGTAGATGGGAAGGATCGATTTGCGCGTCCAGCTCCAGAGGTGCGCTCCCGTTACCTCAACACGGGTGAGGACGCCAGGCTTGACGGTGAAGTAAATGTCGGCGCGGCCGGTGGCAGCGTTGTACTGTGCGCCTTTCAGCTTGACCTCAGCGCCCAGGTAGCCCTGCTTCTGCAGCGTGGCCTGGAGAAACGTAGTAGCTTTGCGCAGCGTGGAGTGATGATAGGCCTTGCCGGGCCGGATACCAGCCCCACGCAATCGCGCCATGAGCGTTGTGAGTTGGTGCTGAAGTTGCGCCTGATCGCTTGGCGTTGCGCCCTCAATCGCTATCGAACCAAACTTTGCGCTGCGGCCCAGAGTCACATGAAACACGATGTTGGCGAGGGCGTGCGCGGCATCGACCTCGACCTGGGGAGTCACTGCGGCGTCGAAGTAACCTTCCTGTTGGAAGAATGCGACGAGGCTCTTGCGATCCTGCTCTACATCGCCGGCATTGAAGGGTGTTTGAGTCGGATAGTTTGCTATTTGAACAAGCTGAGAGTAGGCGAAGCGCTCGGCGCCCGGAAACTCGAAGATTCCGAAATAAATGGCAGGTTCGAGAACGAACAGCACCTGGACTCCGTTCTCTGTGGGCTCAACCTGAATGCGGACATCCGGGACTTTGCCGGATGCCTTGAGCGCCGCGGCGGTCTTTTGGACGTCGGATTGCGAGAAGGGCTGGCCCTCGCGCTGAACGAACAGGGGCTGGAATTGAGTGGCATCGAGATCGGGCCGGCCTGCAATCTGCATGGACGAGACGTTCTGGCCCTCGTAGGAGGCAAGCATGGGTGCGGCCGGCTGCGCGACGACCGAGCTGGTCTTGGACGACGCCGCAGGAGAAGCCTGCGACTGGCCAAGAGGTGCACAGAGGAAAACCAGGCAGATGACCGCGACACTGAGGACGGCCCCGGAGAGCCGCCGCAAACGGCGCCGCATCAGCAGTGGATTACCATATCCCATTTCAAGTCGGGTTAGATGCGGTCCATTCGCCGTTGGTTCTATGGCCAGTCCGTGAATTGTCCAAAATGGGGGGCACGGCATTTGGCCCGAGACCGCCTTTCGGCGGGCCATCGGCAGAGCGATTGGGCGCATCTATTAAGCAACACGATGGCGGCTGGCCGCCAAATGGTATGAGCGGACAAGTCAGTTTCAGCGCGCATCGGCGGTTGTACCGTTTTGAACGGCGGGTTTGGGCAGCTGTGTCCCGTTCCCCTCTTGAGTCCTTGTGGAACCTGCAGGGTCTCTCGATACGCGAGTTGGGTGTGCGCACGTGGCATTCGGTCATGGAGGACCGCGTCTTTGGCCATGCGGCGGAACTCGGATTTTATTTCCTTTTCTCACTGTTTCCTACATTGTTTTGCGCGGGTTCGGTGATCGGTCTGGCAGCTCGATCGGGGCCAGAACTTTATGATCGAATCCTTAATTACCTCGCCTTCGTGATTCCCACTTCGGCGATGGCCACCGTATTGAACACGTTTAACGAGACGACTGCTGCGGCAACTTCGAGCAAAGTTTTTCTGGGCCTGATTGCGGCGATCTGGTCAGCGTCCGCGGGCATCTCCGCGATCCAGGACACGCTCAACGAGGTTTATAAGATTGAGGAATCAAGATCGTACGTTGTGGCGAGAATCTATGCGATCGGCCTCACCATTCTGATTACAGTGATTGTCAGCCTGGGCCTCGCGTCGATGTTCGGTGGCGACCTGGTGGCGAAGCTGGCCTACCTTCATGTTCGCGATCATTGGGTCGCAACCGCTGCGGCGGCCACGGCAAGAGTCATTGGCGGGGCGATCGCGAC
>Ga0302320_10008360_pt1 | contig 22567 bp, 18 predicted proteins | sample Bog_T0_3_FD_202130 | JGI IMG/M metagenome (GOLD analysis project Ga0302320, IMG submission 202130) | Peat permafrost microbial communities from Stordalen Mire near Abisko, Sweden - Bog_T0_3 | ecosystem: Environmental > Terrestrial > Soil > Wetlands > Peat | place: Sweden: Abisko, Stordalen Mire... | reverse complement strand
CGCGCGGCGCCGGGCACGGACACTTGGTGATCCTGCGCGCGGTCAGCGACGACAGCTTCGATCCGGACGCCGGCGACTATGGGCGCTCATTCCGTGCGGAGTGGGGACCGGTCGCATCCGCGGAGACTCTGGTCTTTCACAACCGCCGCGCGAGCCGCGATGCGCGCGTGCTTGCGACGCTCGCCCATGCCGATGGGATCTTCATTGCGGGCGGGGATCAGGCCAACTACATCCGCTACTGGAAGGGCACACCCGTCGAGCGCGCGCTGAACGAGCATGTGCGTGCGAACCGTCCCCTGGGCGGCAGCAGCGCAGGTCTCGCCATCCTCGGCCACTACAGCTACACCGCTCTCGACGGCGGCAGCCTCGAGTCCAAGGTGGCACTGCCCGACCCGTTCAGCGCTGCCGTGACGCTCGAGAGCAAGTTCCTGCGGCTGCGCTTCCTCTGCGACGTGATCACCGACTCGCACTTCTCGCAGCGCAGCCGCCTCGGACGGCTGATCGTGTTCGTCGCTCGCCTCGACGACCAACGGGGAGATCTCAACGTTCTCGGCGTCGGCATCGACGAGCACTCCGCGCTCTTGATCGACGGCCACGGGATCGGCCGTCTCGCGGCCGGCTCCGCCGGAAGCGCCTGGTTGGTGCGCGCGACGCGCAAACCGCAGGTGTTGCGCGCGGGCGCCCCGCTCAGCGCCGATGAGGTACAGGTCACGCGTATCGGGCCGGACAGCGCAATCCAATTGCGTGACGGTCGAGTGACTCAGCCGGCGGATCAAACCTTCGCGGCCATCCGCGCCGGCGTTCCTGTTGCCGATCCGCTGCTCGACCCGCGGATATTGCGCACCGTCGTGCCGCCGGAATAACCGGCGTCAGACAGCGGCACGCACGCCGCGCAATGGCATCAGACTCCCGCAAACCAGGCATATCCCCCTTCGGGAGATGCCGAACCCAAGCCCTTGCCGAATTTCCTGAGATCGTCCGTCACCGCAAGGCGGGTAATGAACTTGACGTTCTTGTACCCGAGTTGCCGCGGAACCCGCATGCGCAGCGGCCCGCCATTCCCGACCGAAAGATCTCCGCCATTCATCCCATAGGCCAGATACGTCTGCGGATGCAATGCGTCTGTCATATCGATGCTGTCCCACCAGTCGGGATCGATCGAGAAGTACACGACGTACCTGGCGTGCGGCTGAATTCCCGCCGCCTCCAGTACATGCGAGACCGGCACGCCGGTCCACTCCGCCACATACGACCAGCCCTCTTCGCACGCCAACTGAGTGATCTGGCTCCGCGACGGAAAGCTCTTGAGCTGTTCCAACGAGAACGCTCCGGGCCGATCCACCAGCCCATCGACGGCGAGCCGCCAATCCGCGAAACCACCCGCCTGCAGCTTCTTGAACTCGTCACTCGGCGGCGACATTTCGTTGGCGAGCGGCGTCGCCGAAATTTCACTTCGCGCGAATTCACGCGCCATCGAGTGATTGGTCAGCAACCGGTAGGAAGCATAATTCAGCGTTTCACCGACGCCCCAGATTCCGGCGTGGTCCGGCGGGATCAGCCCGTAGTTCTTCGCCAAGCCCGCGGCCACTCCCAAGCCCGTGACGCCCGCGGCGGCGGAGAGCCCGGTTTTGATCAGCTTGCGTCGCGAGAAATTGGTCATGCGCCCTCCAGTGGTCCATCGATCCGGCCCCTGATCATGGTGCGCATGCGGCTGCGAAATCCGGCAAACCACACCATCCCGACATGGACCAGGAGAAACAACAGCAGCAACAAGGCTGCGAAAAAATGCAGGGTGCGCGCCGATTGTCGCCCGCCCAGCAAGTCGACGGTTGCCGGAAATGCCGAAGTAAACGCCGGAGACATCGCCAGCCCCGTCCAGATGACCAAGGGAAACAATGCGAATATCACAAACAGGTAACTCAACCGTTGCAGCAGGTTGTAAGACCAGGCCTCCGCCGCACTCGGCCGCTCGAAGCGCAAGTGAGTGGCAACGGTCCTCCAGAGCGCCCGCCACGAAACGTCTTCTCCGCGCGGCAGCAGGTCCCTGCGAAAATGTCCGGATACGAAGCCCGCAACCACATAAACCAAGCCGGTCAACACCACGAGCCAGGCAGATTGAAAATGCAGAGACCGGCTCCATCCGTTCTGATCCGGCAGCACATATCCGTAGCCGGTCGGCACCAACTGTCTTGACGACGGGATCGGCAGCTTGAACAACACGGGCGTCAACACATTGCCGTTCTCGCCCCAATAGAAGCGCGGATGAGAGATCAAGATCTCAACGCCGCTGAGAAGCAGCGCCAGAGAAGACAAGGCGATGATCCAATGCGTGGCGCGAACCAGAGCGGAGTGACGCGACATCTCTGCCATCCGACAGGCCTCCCGGCGGACTTCAAAGGCCCGCTCGAATGTCGCGAGATGTTACCACGCTTCCGCCAGAGCTAACGAGCCGGGGTGCGATCAAGGTCTCCCCGATGGCGCGGTTCCCGAGGCACACCCATGCGCGCATGAACCACGCCATCGCTCGAAGTCACGGACACGTGGCGACCGAGAAACGTCTCAATGATCGACGCATGCGACTGAAAATGTGCGCTCACCGGAAAGGTCGTGAATTCGCCGCCGCCCGCCGCCAATGCCATCGGCAAGAGCAGCTGATCCGCCAAGTGACGGCCGACGGCAACCGGCGCAGCCAGATAGGCACCGGCGCGCTCCGCGGCACCTTTCGCAACCTGCTCCGCCGCGACGCCTTTCTCGCCAAAACCCGTGAACACTTCCGCGACCGCTTGGTGCTCGACCGTGATCGTGAGCGCATTCCCCGGGCCGACATCATTCGGCAAACCGCGCACGTGCAAGTGCTCGCCCGGCCAGTTGAGCATTTTGCCGACGATCTCCAGCTCGCGCTCGGCAACATGCAAAGGAAGGGCGGCAACGTACGCTTCCGCGTAGCCGCCGCGACGGCTGCCGCGCTCGAGGAGGCTCAAGCGAGAGAGTCGAGGCACGGGCGTGATCGTCGCCAGGATCTCGCCGCCGCCGCGCGGGTGGAATCCGTGGCGCACGAGTTCCAGACTCACGGTCGGTCCCATGCGCTCGACGAGCGGCAGGTAGGCACGCTGCAAGAAGTCGACCGGCGGAGACGCTTTGTTGTGCGTCCCCCCCGAAATCCGAATCTGGCTCGGGCCGGACGCGGTCAATAGCGGCGGCAGTACGGTTTGCAGCACCAGCGTGCAGCTGCCGGCGGTCCCGATCGAGAAACCATAGTTTCCGGGCTTGACCGCTCCCGGCCTGAAGGTGAGCTCCCGGGAGCCCACCTCATCGCCCGATACGCTCGCATTGCACACCTCGGCAGCCGCGCGCACGGCGGTGAGATGCTGACGCATCAGTCCCGGCCTATCGCGCTTTCCCCGGATGTTCTCGATCCGAAATGCCTGATCCGTGCACATGGAAAGGGAGAGCGCAGATCGCAAGACCTGCCCTCCCCCTTCGCCTGCCGCTCCATCGATCTCGATCATGTCATCCCTTGACGCAGACAATCTGCTTGAGCGTATGAACGATTTCCACGAGATCGCGCTGCGCATGCATGACGGCGTCGATATCCTTGTAAGCTGCCGGCGTCTCGTCGATGACGTCCGGGTCCTTCCGGCACTCGACCCCCGCGGTCGCCGCCACATGATCATCGAGCGTGAATCGACGCCGCGCCTCGGTGCGAGACATGGCCCGTCCCGCGCCGTGGCTGCAGCTGTCGAAGCTCTCCGCGTTGCCGAGACCGCGCACGATATAAGAACGCGCGCCCATGCTGCCCGGAATGATCCCGAACTCGCCCTTGCGCGCGCGCACGGCACCCTTGCGCGTCACGAGAATGTTCTCGCCGAAATGATTCTCCCGCGAGACGTAGTTGTGATGGCAGTTGATCGCCTCGACGTGCGTCTCAAACGGCTTCGGAATCGCGGCGCGCACCGCGCGCACCACGTTCTGCATCATGACTTCCCGATTCTCCTGCGCAAAGGTCTGAGCCCAGCCGACCGCCTCGACATAGTCATCGAAGTGTTCGGTTCCCTCAGGGAAGTAAGCAAGGTCCTTGTCGGGAAGGTTGATCATCCAGGTGCGCATATCCTGCTTCGCCAGTTCAATGAAGTGCGAGCCGATCGCATTGCCCACGCCGCGCGAACCGCTGTGAAGCATGAACCACACCGCGTTCGCCTCATCGAGGCACACCTCGATGAAGTGATTGCCCGTGCCGAGCGTTCCCAAGTGTGCCCGGTTGTTGGTGTTCTTGAGCCGTGGATGCTTCTCGACGAGACGCGCAAACGGCTCTGCGAGCAGCGCCCAGGCGGCGTCGGCGGCGGGCGGCGGCTGATCCCCCCAAGCGCCCTTGTCGCGCTTTCCGACCGTGCGACCGTGCGGAACGGCCCGCTCGATGGCCGAACGAATCCCGCTCAAGGAGTCCGGCAGGTCGGCGGCAGTCAACGTCGTCTTGGCCGCCATCATGCCGCAGCCGATATCGACACCGACCGCGGCCGGGATGACCGCGTGCAGCGTGGGGATCACGCTGCCAATCGTCGAGCCCTTGCCGACGTGCACGTCCGGCATCACGGCAAGGTGCCGAAAGATGAACGGCATCGTGCAGGTCCGGGCGAGCTGCGCGCGCGCCTCGTCCTCGACGGGCACACCGCGCGTCCACATCTTGATGTGGCGCCCGTCCACGCCCTCCATGATTTCGTAGTTGTGCTCGCTCATGGCCCTATTCTCGGTCGGAAATCGACGGCGCCCCCATGGCGCCGCCCGGTCGTGCTTTTCCTCGATTTGCAGGAAGGACAAAGCAACCGGCGGGCCAACTCTTGGCTCCGCACTCGAGGTCCATCGCCCACGCCGGCCGCGCGCTCTTCGTCGCCAGTCGATCGCGACGCCGTACGATCAACGACTCGGATCGGCTGCGCAAGTTCCTGGCTCGATTCGGTTTGGAATGGGCTCAAATTGCAGGCCGGGAAGAACAGCCGGTGAACACCCGTCATTGATCAAGCCCGCAGTGCCGCCATTCAAAGTGAACTCGATGCCTACGATCGCGCAGAATTCGCATTCGAAAAGCCGGCACGGCGGACGGTAGAAAAGCTCGACACCCTGCTGCGTCACTGGGCGGGAATCGGCAGTCACTCGTAAACGTCGAGATGCGCGAGCGGTGATCGATGTCACGCCAGGCCTCGCGATATTTGACTGTTCACGTGCCGGCAACTAAGATCGCGCCCATGTCGAAAGCCACGCAACGCTATTTCACCTATTGCCCGAGTCTCGGGACCGCGACCCTGCGGCCCGGTTATCGACTCGTCGCAGGCATTTCCGTCGACTGACGCGCGTGGCCCCCGGTGCCATGCCGGGGCCCAGAAAACCAGAGGGAAATTCCCTCTAGCTCCAAACCCCGACACCCAATCACCGGTTGTTCTTTAACAATTCGGCTGTCTTGAGCGGGGTTGGCCGAACGGCCAGGCATCAGCCTTCCAAATTATGGAAAAGGGTTCGACTCCCGTATCCCGCTCCACTTTATTTTTTTATGGTCCCGTAGCTCAATCAGCAGAGCGCCGCTCCAACACGGCGGATGTCGTACGTGCAATTCGTACCGGGACCACCAATTATGCAGCACTAGCCGGCTATGTAGGCCGAACCGGCTGTAAACCGGTTGTCCCCGCGACCCGCAAGGTTAGATTCCTTGGTGCTGCACCACTTGACGGTGATGTTCCCGTCATCCAAGCAATTGGATGACGGGAACATCAAGGACCGCACTGAATTACGGCGCGATCCGCTTCGCGGACGCAGTCCCCGTCAGTACCACCACCGTGGGTTCCGTGGCGGGTGGAACCGCGTAGAAGGTAAGGGTCGTGGTATTCACGCCAGTGTACGAGTTTCCGTCCCACGCCACTTCATCGGTCTCGGTCTCGTTGAAGAAGCCCGCGATCACTCCATTGTTGAACAGCCACCCGTAGTGGTTCCGAAAGACATGCGAGCGATCGACGGCCTTCCACGAACCCATGCAGATGTTTCCGCCCAATACGGGGTGATTGATGTTCTCCCATTCCGTGCCGTCCCGGTGCCATTGAATGAAGGCCGCGCCGGGCGGAAACCCCTCGGTGGTGTAGGCCACGTACCAGGTTCCCACGATGTTTTCGTCCGCATCGTGTCCCGCACGGCTCGGCATCGAACCCAGTTCAACATTGGAAGCGGTCGTCTGACCTGCACTCCTCGGATCCACGCAGCTTGCGCGTGCGGATAATCCGGAGAGCGTTAAAGCGACCACGGCGGTTCCGATGAGAAGTCTTTTCATGAAGTTGCTCCTTAAATTATGTGTTTTCCCGACCTTGTTTTCCCGACCAAGCCCATGCGGCGTCGCACCATCCGAGTAGCCGGCGTCGCTTGAAGGAGGCGAGGCTGCGGACGCGATCACGCCGGCGCAGTGCGTTGCGCACACTCTCGCGGCGGGTCACCCGATGCATGAAGGCGGCCGTAAGAACGCGTGAAGAATCGTGAAATCGCGCCCTGCACGGCAAAACCCCAATGGCGCTAGACTCTCAAGGGGCTCTGTCAAGCCGAGGGATCAGGCCGTGCCATGGATGTAATCGTCGAGGACCCAGCGCGTCCTACCGATGACGCGACCCGGTTTCGGGTCCACGATCTCATCGTCGACATCGGACGCTGCCGTGTGATGCGCGGGGCTGTGGATCTGAAGCTGCCGGCGCTCTCGTTCGATTTGTTCGTCGTGCTGGTGCGAGCGGCTCCCAACGTCGTGACGGTGCGTGCACTGATGGATAGCGTATGGCCGGATGCCGTCGTCAGCCCGGAGACCGTCAGCCAGCGCGTCAAGCTCTTAAGGTCCGCCCTCGGCGACGACGTCAAGAACCCGCGCTACGTGGGCGGCGTTCGAAATCGGGGCTATCGGATCGTCGCCACCGTGACCGTGCCCGGTCCCGAGACGCCGTCGCCCGATGCCCCGCCGCCCGGAGCGGCAGGGCATCTCAATCGGTGGTGGGCAGTCATCGCGTCACTGGTACTGGCGGCAGCCGTCGTCTTTGCCTTATACGCCTCGGCCAGCCGGGAACCCCGGCGCGTGAGAGGGCATGACGAGCAGAATCTGCCGCATGAGCTTCCGTCGCACACGGTTGCCGTGCTGCCGTTCGAGAGTCTGGGCGCAAACGCTCAGCACGACGAATATCTGTCCTCGGGACTGGCCGAGAGTGTGGTGCATGCTCTTGCCGACCATCCCGAGATCGCCGTCATCGCCCGACGGTCGTCCTTTGCCCTCAAGGGCCAGAACGGCGATATCCGCGATATCGGGCGCCGCCTGAACGCCCGCTATCTCCTCGAGGGCAGCCTGCAGCCGGTGGGACCGCAAACACGCGTGCGCACCGCCCTGGTCGATGCGATGAGCGCACAGAACATCTGGTCCCTGAATTTTGACCGGCCGTCGGAGAACCTGCCCGCCGCGCAGGATGAGATTGCGGCGCGTCTTGCTCAAGTTGTCGCCGTAACGCTCAACGCCAGCGCCGACGAACGGCGCAAGACCGCGACGACTTCCAATCCGGACGCCTATCTCGAGTATCTGCAGGCGCGCCAGCTCGCCGCTTCGTATCGGCTGGCGGACCTGCGGGGCGCCGAGAACCATTACGCCCGGGCGCTCGAGATCGACCCGTCGTTTTCGGCTGCTTTGAGCGGGCTTGCGTGGGCCCGATACCAGATGCTCGCGTTTCGGGCCAGCAACTCCACCGAGAAGGACTGGAGCGACACACAAACCCAGGTCCGCCAGGAACTCCAGAAAGCCCTCGCACTCGACAATCGAAACGCCGATGCGTGGCAGGCGCTCGCGGCAATCGAAGACGACCCGGATCGTGCGGAAACGTACGCCCGGCGCGCCGTCGCGATCGAACCGAACTCGGCGCGTGCCCAATTCGGTCTCTCGCAGGCCGTCCTGTCGCAGGTCTACAGAACGGCGCCCGCGAGGCTCGACGAAGTCATCGCCCTGACACAACGTGCGATGAGCCTGGATCCTCAGGAGCCGCGCTATCCCACCGCCCTGGCGGAGACCTATAACTTTCAGCGCACGACGGACATCGACAAGGCCGAGCCTTTGCTCACGCACGCGCTCGAACTGGATCCAAACTATTTTCCCGCCCTCTACGCCCTCGGGGCTTTGCGCTTTTGCTGCCAAAGCCGCATCGCAGACGGCATCAGGCTTGCCGAGCAGGCGCTGCGGCTGGATCCCTCCTCCACCGCCGTTCGCAGCATCCTCATTCACATGTACCTGGATGTCGGGGATTTGCGCGCGGCCGAGCAGCTGCTCGCCGACAGCACTCAGAATCAGAGTGCGTGGGTCGCGATCCATGCGTATCGGCACGACTGGCAGAAGGCGGCCGCAATCATGTACGACGACGGAGCGCGCGCCAATCTTCCGATCCTGCCGGACGCCCGATACGGATATTTGGCGGTGCTCATGAGCGCCACCGATCCGACCTCGCAACGCCGCGCGCTCGCGTTGTTCGAAAAAGTCGCGCGAGTCACATGGCAGAGCGACGGCACCCCATCGACCGGCATCCCCATGCGCGGCGACATGAACGTGGTGGTCGGGTTGGGCGAACTCATGATGCGCGCCGGCGACCAGGCGCGGGCGCGCCGGCTGCTCGAGGCGGCGCTGTCCGCCACGGACATCGCTGCCGTCAAATATCAGCGCGGCACGATGTGGTTCACCTTGCAGCGGGCCCGCGCCCTGGTGCTTCTCGGACGGACGGAGGAGGCCTTAGGCGAGCTTGGCGCTTTTGCGCGCTCTGGCTGGGCGCCTGATGCGTGGCTGCTCGATGCGGATACGGCCTTCGATAAATTACGCGGTGATGAACGCTTTGACCGCATCATCGCCGAGCGTCATGCCAACGCGCGCCGCGAGCGCGCCGAGGTCGATGCATTGCGCAGTCAAAGCATGATCCCGCCGGACTTGCGATGGCGGTGATGAGGTTCGAATAAACGCCAGGCGCTATTGCCGCGACCCGCTTGCCGCCCGGCTCCCGTTGCGGGCCGCGATATGGCCCGCGAGATATTCCGCGTCGTGCCACACGCCCCAGATGAACGGCGAAGCCCTTCGCGTCAGCCAGGCCAACCCGAGGAAATAAAGTCCGGGGACGATGGAAACGCCTCGTTGATGCGCCGGGCGGCCCTTGTCATCGAACGCATCAACCTTGAGCCAGCCAAAATCAGGAGCGTAACCCGTCGCCCAAATGATGGTCGTGACGCCCGCGGACGCCAGGTTCAACTGCAGCAAAGGATCGGTCACGCTTGGCGGGTCGGGCGCAATCCTGTGGGCCTCAGGCTCTTCGGGCAAGTCGAGGTTTTTCTGCGCAACGTAGGCGTCGGCGGCGCTCAACATCGACAAGTAATTGGTGTCTCCCAGTGCAATGTTCCTGGCGAGATTGGGCAGGAACTGAATGACTCCGTCTTTGTAGCTTCCCGCGCTGCCCAACAACGTGATTCCGCGCGCGGCGAGCTCCCGGAAGTCGACCGTGTGGCCGCCATTCGCGCCGCTGACCGCAATCGTGACGTGCTCCGTACCGGGAGCGACGACCTTGGTATCCCACTCGCCCAGCACGCCCAGCCACCAGACGAAATCACGTCCGCGATAGCGCCGAGGCGGCCGGTTGTGCGGGCCGACCGACAGATAGACACGCCTTCCCGCGCGGACGAGTTCGTCGGCGATTTGCACACCCGAGGAACCCGCACCGATCACCAGAACCGCCCCGTCGCGCAATTGACCAGGATTGCGGTAGGCGGCGGAATGGAGCTGCGCAATTTCCGTATCGGCCGGAACGGCCGTGGGAATGAGCGGTCGTTGAAACGGTCCGGTGGCGGCCACGACATTGGCTGCCTCGATGACGCCTTGAGAGGTCTGCGCACGGAAGCCGGAGCCATCGGCCTTCCTGTGAAGCGCCTGTACCTCGACGCCGCAGCGGACCGGCGCGGCGATTTGCGCTGCGTAAGCGACGAAATATTCGACGATCCGGTCCTTGGTGGCAAAGCTATCGGGATCGATGCCGGTAAACGTCATGGTGGGGAACCGGTCATGCCACGCAGGTCCGTTGGCGACCAGCGAATCCCATCTTTCCGAGCGCCAGCGCTCGGCGATCCGATGGCGCTCGACGATGAGATGAGATGCGCCGCGTTTACTCAGATGCTCGCTCATCGCCAGGCCTGCCTGGCCGCCGCCGACGATGAGCGTCTCCACTTGTACGACCGACATGCTTCGCGCCCTTGCGATGAATTGGGAAATGTAGACCGGTGAGGCCAGGAGTTGCCCAGGTCTTTAGTATCCCTGCTCGCGCCTGGTTTGCAAATCAGGCCTCACCGATGTCTTCATTCCATACATCGGGATGCGCCTCGATGAAGGTCGTCAGCAGCTCGACGCACTGCGGTGAGGCCAGGTCGATGACTTTCACGCCCCGTCCCCGGAGCCAGTCGATTCCGCCTTGAAACGTGCGAGATTCGCCAACCACCACGGTGCCGATCCGAAATTGAACGATCAGCCCGCTGCAGTACCAGCATGGCGCCAACGTCGTGACCATGATGGTGTCCTGATATCGACACTGCCTTCCCGCCTTGCGAAAGGCGTCGGTCTCGCCATGCACCGAAGGGTCATTCTCCTGAATCCGGCGATTGCGCCCTCGTCCGAGCAGATCACCCCGGCGGTCAAAGAGCGCGGCGCCAATCGGAATCCCGCCCTCCGACAAGCCAATGCGAGCTTCCTCGATGGCGATGTCGAGCATCGTCCGGTATTTCGTCTCCTCGCTCATGGTCAAAGCAGCTGGCATGATTCCGCAAACGCCGTGCATCGAAGCATCAATTATAGCGCTGAGGTCGAGAGTCCCTCTTTTTAATTGGCGCAGATCTGCTGCGCGCTGGCGCGAGCCTGTGATGCCGCCGATTGGAATTGACTGCTGCAGGTCCCGCACCCGCCGCACTGGCTTGCCGCCTGTGAATAGCAGCTCGCCGTCTCCCTGAAGTTCCCGCACGCCGAAGGCTGCGGCCGCATACAGCCGGAGAGAAACAGCGCCACGGACTGCTCTGTGGCCTGGCACCGATCCGGAGCGGCACCCAGGCTGCCCGAGCTGATGGGAGGAGCAAACACCATCCCACCAAACGAGGCGAGCGCCGCTGTGCGAGCTCTATCGTCCGAGCACTTCTGTTCCGCCGCTGCGTAGAAATGATCATGGAAGGCCTTGCGCGCATCCAAGGTCTGCCTCAACTGCGCCGCTTTGTCGTTCGCCTGCTTCTCCACCACGTCCCAATCGGCTTTGGAGTGTGCGAGGAGAAAATTCGCATTTACATCACTTGAGCTATCAGGCGCTGTGAGGAATTCCCATTCTTGCGCGATGGTTCCGTAGGTCGTCTCCTCTCTCACCAGGTCGATCCCGACCAGCTGACCAAAGATATTTCCTAGCGCGGTTTTCATGTTGTCCAGAGGCAACAGCAGCCTTTTATATGAGGCCGCCTGCCCGGCCAGCTTCCCCAAGTCCTTTATGGTGCTCTCAATTCTCTCGATTTGGTCGGAACTGGCTTTTGCCTGTGCGCAGTACTCGAGGTGACTGAAGTCAGGTGCGTCCGGTAGATGGCTATTGACGTCGTTCACCGACTTCTTGGCCTTTTCGGCCTCCTCGTACACCGCCTTCAATTGCCCCGGCAAGTTCTTCGCTTGGCCATCCGAAGCCAATTCGGCCACGAGCTCCTTCGCCTTATCGGGCGCGATTTCCTTGCCGACCATCAATAGTCCATATTTGGCCAAGGCTTGATAGTCACCGACATCGGAGTACTCGGCTAACTTTTCGGAAAGTTCTGCCACTTCCTCCGTCAGGGCGGACACCGACTGCGCCCGCAAAGTGCCTGCCCACACGAGGGCAGCGAACAGAACTCCAAGTCTGCAATGACTCATGAACATAAGCCGCCTCGAGTTTTCGCGTGCTTCTTGAGGACGGCGGTAGGCTGGTTGAGTCAGCCTACCGCGTGCCACCCGCGTTTTCTCCGCACCTCACGTGTTTTTGCATTGCCGCGCGAAGTAGATCTGCATCAATGCGTCGTGGCGGGCCTCGATGTTCGCGCGCAACTGTGCCTTGGTCATTGCGTCCTGACCGGACATGGCCTGCCCGGCATTTCCGAGGTTCGCGTTGGCGTTCGCCAACTGTGCGCTCAGGGGATTGTTCGCCAGCGCGCCGGAGAAGCCCGAAAAGGCGGCCGCCATTGCGAACATCTGGCTCTGTTCCTGAGTCTGCTTGATCTGCTTGTCCAGCACCGCCACGGTGCGCTCCGTGTCGCCAATCTGTTCCTGGAGATCGGGGCAAGTAAGGCCGAGGTCCGTGGTCTGGTGCGTTTGGACCGGGATGAAGGTGCGCGCCAGATCCGGATCGGGCGGCGTCGTCGCGCAGGCACCAAGGGTTGCTGCGATTCCGGCACAAAAAGCGAGTTTCAAAGTCTTCATGTCTATCTCCCGCAAAGTGGTTGGTTTTGGCTCTGGAGGGGCATTTTTGCCTCTCCTGAACAGGTAACGGTGGCGGCGGCCGTTTTGGTGAAAAATTGTGAACGAGATAGTGTCGGACGGGAGACTTAAGACTGCGCGTTCATTTTCGAAATCTGGTCAGCCCGCGCGCGCGCAGCGGCGGCCTCGGTTCGGCGCCCCGCACGCCGCAATGCTTCCGAATACATTTCCAAGACCTCGCCGACCCGCGGGCCATTTGGGCCGTAAGCGTTCTCGAAAATATGCAAAGCGTGTTGGTACGCTTCGATCGATTGCTGATAGTCGCCCAGCCGCAGATGTGCGTCGCCCAATCGCATCCACGAGCGTCCGACATTGGGATGATCCGGTCCGTACGCCTTGTCGCTGATGGCTCGAGCCTGCGTTGCCAACGGGATCGCCTCCGCGGGGCGGCCGAGCGCCACCAGAAGCCGCGCCTCCATATCGAGTGACCATGCCACGTCGGGATGCTCGCGGCCCTCGGAGATTTCCCAGATGTGCTGAGAACGTACGATCAGAGGCAATGCCTCGGCGTTGCGGCCTTGATCGGCGATGGCATTTCCGAGGTTGTAGTACGAATAGCCGGTGGAAGTGTTCTCCGGCCCGACCGTATTGAGGCGTATCTTGAGCGCCTCGCGCAACATCGCCTCCGCATCCTTCGGACGTCCCGTCGCACCCAGGGTGTCGGCATAATCCGAGAGCGCGTCGGCATAGCGGGGATGCTGGTCTCCGAAGATCGCCTTGGCGATATCCCGCGCGCGGCGTCCGTACGGCTCTCCCCGCGCAGGAGTCCGCATGTGCAGGTAGAGGAGCTGCATGTTAGTGGCCGCGCCGATCGCCGAGACGTCGGCATCTCCGAGGATTCGCCGTTGAGCGTCGACGGCTTCGAGGCCAAAGCGCTCCCCCTCGGCGTACTTTCCCTGCTCCATGTAGAAGCGGGAATAGCGCAGCAGGAGCTCATAATTCTCCCGGTTTTCGCGATGTGGGTATGCCGCGAGGATTGAGCGCGCGCGTTCGAGTGCTGCCTCGGCGGCGCGGAAGTCGGCGCCCGATGTCTCGATTTCGGCGCGGAAGATGTAAGGTTCGGCGCTGCGCCCATCGACGGCGACCCGATCCTCCCATTTCGCGGCTTCGATCAACATGGCTCGAGCCTTGTCGTGTTGATCGGTCGCATCGTACAGACGAGCGGTCTCGGTGGCGGCCTCGACGCGATCTTCGGGAAGGACATCGGAAAGCGCCGCGTACTGAGCCACGGAGCTTTCGAGAAGGGGTTTTGCGCGATCGTACTCGCCGAGCTGCCGGTACGCCTTTCCGATGCGCTCACTGAGCCGTGCTCTCACGTCGGGTGCGGAGATCAGTGTTGCGTCCAGACGTTGCGCGCCGGCATCGAGCAGCTCGCGGGCCGTGATCAGCCGGCCAAGCGATTTTTCCGGCGTCGGCGCATCGAAGATGGTGCTCAGAAACTGGACGGTTGCGCGTGAGGTTCCCGACTCGGTCTCGGCGCGAAGTTGCGCTCGCCGCGCCTGCGCTGCCTGATACTGCGCCTCCTGTGCCTTTCGCGAGGCTTCCCAGCCCATCGCGGAGGCGACCAGTGCCAACAGGACGATCGACGCCATCGCCGTGTTCTTGATCGTCGAGATCTGGCGCAGGCGGCGTTCGGAAAGTGTGATGAACTCGGGAACGGCGCCCGGCAGCGGAATGCCCGCCGCCGTGAGGGGCGAGAACAGCGCAACTTTGTCCCCGCTCGCGAGCCAGTCACGTGATCGCTGGTGATCCTCCCACAAGCGGCACTCCCGCTCTGCCAAGGCGCGCGCCTGCAGAAGCGCCGTCTCATCCTTCAGCCAGCTCACGAGCGCGGGCCAGGTACGCAGCAGCGCCTCATGAGCGAACGTGACCACCGCCGAGCCCTCGTGCTGATCGGTGACGCAAAGGCGCGCGCTCACGAAGCGATCAAGCAGCCGCCGGCTCGCGTCGTCGGCGCCGACCTCCGTCAGCGGTGCGTAGCGCTTCGATGGCCGCCCTTCATCATCGACATTGACCAGACTCCGGAAGATGCCCGGCAGCGCGCGCTCGATTGCCGGATCTGCCTGGAGTGCGGCCTCTGCGGTGGTCGCAACGCTTCCGGACAAGCCACCGAGCTGCTGATAAGTTTCGTATTGCAGCACGCTCCCCAAGCGTCTCTGATACAACTCCTGAAGCGTAAACTCGAGCAGGGGCAACGTGTTTTCGTGGGTCGCATAGAGCTCCTGGCGCATTACTTGATCCAGGCGTTGCCCCGATGGCGCAAAGTCGAACGTGAGCCCCGCGACTTGTGCCGGACGGGTCACCACGTCATCGAGCGCCGTGCCTGTCAGGGTCTCCAGATAATACTGGCCCTCGTTCGAGCCGAATACTTGGCGGAGCGTCGAGTGCTGTTTGAGCAGCGGAACGGCATCCGCGCGAACGCACGCCAGGGACCAGACACCTTCGGACTGCAGCCGGATCAGAAAGCGGCCCCAAGCATCCATTACCGACGGCTCAAGGCCCAGGGCGAAGATCTCCTCCAACTGATCGATGAGCCATACGAACCGCTGCGACCCGGACTCGTCGCACCGTCGGCGCGCATCCGCCAGGTCCTCGAGCGACGCGCACGCCGATGGCAGCCCGCCGACGCACTCGGGCAAAGCACGCCAGCATTCGAGGATTGATTGCGCCAAGGCTTGCTCACCGGCGCCGCTCGGGAGCAGTCCCACCCGCCAGATGGCCTTCCGCACGCTGTCCCGAATGGGGCGACTGCGCAGAGCCACCGCGATATCCGCGTCTTGTGAGGAAGGATTTACGAGTGCGGGCAGGAGCCCAGCGCGCAGAAACGAACTTTTGCCGCTGCCACTCGCACCCTCGACCAAGATGCCTGGAAATCCGGCGGATTCGCGACGCAGCAGCTGCTGGATCACCTCACGCGTTTCGGAATCTCTTCCAAAAAAAATCGCACGGTGCTCGTAGTCGAAATGCTCGAGGCCGCGAAACGGGTTGCGCAGGTACACCCGGTCGAGAACGATGCCAAGATGTTCGAGCGCTTCATCCAGATGCGCCACTGCTTGCAGTTGCATATTGGGATGCTGCCGGCCGAAATCCTCTATATCGACATCAGCCGCATTCTCAGCGGGAACAAAGACCACTGCCCGCGCTCCGTCGAACGCGGCGCACGCGGCCTCGAGCTTTGCCCTGAGATGATCCACGGCCCGCACGGTCCCATCGGATTCGAGCACGCCCGTTGCGGCGACCAATGGGAAGGACCCCGTGTTGAGAATTCCCTGCCCGGTCTCTTCGTACACCTGTCGAATAATGGCGAGCGCAAGAAGAAGGTCGGCGCTGCGCCCGACAACGTTGGGCGGAGCGTCCTCGCCCAGCCGCAGGCGAACGACGAGTTGCGAGCGGACGATGCCTTCGCCGAGAAGAATCCGATAGGCCAGCTGCCCGACGGCTTTGGCGGACACATGGAGGTCATCGGCGCGGCTGGGCCGGAAACTGACGGTCAAGTCCTCCCCACCCGGGGAGGTTTGAAGCACCTGCAATTGAAGGCTGACGGTTCGCGCTGCGCCGTGCTGACCGCGCGAGTCGGCCAACAGCAGCGCGAATCTCATTGCGGTTCGCCGGGGCGTTCAGGTTCCGCCAAGTCCTCGCCCAGCTCGCCGACACGAAAAACGAAGGGGGGCCTCAAGTCGACTCCCTCGGGTAGATCTCCGATCGCCTTGCCGTCTGAGTCGACCTCGCCGATTTCAATCCAGCGGCCACCCGCCGACAATTGCACCTTCAGGCCTCTGAACATGTCGATGAGGTCAGCCGGGCACTCCACGAGCAATCCAACCGGGCGATCCCCCGGGGCGTTGTTGGCTGCATAGAGGGCCGAGATGGAAAAGCCATTCGGTGTGCGAAGTCGTGGGAGCCAGCGGTCGCGATCGCTATCCGCGGCCGCCATGAGCTCGATTTCCTCCGTATACGCGCCGGCTCGAAGCCGCTCCGCCAGAGCATCGCGCTGAGAGCGTTGCAGCCACTGATGCTGACGCCATGCGTCCCTGGCCGCAGCCAGCACCTCGCTGTCCGGCGGCCTGGCATCCTCGTCGCGCTCTTGCCGCGTCCGCACCAGCCAACGCGCGAAGTCCTCGAGGCTTTCGGGCCTGCGGCGATTGGTCATTGATGGATTCTCCGTTCATGCCAAGGCTGGATGTCCCACCGCGAGACGACCCATACCGGCATGACGAGCGAGACCCTCATTTTGGTGAAAAATAGATCAATCCGGGCCATCGTCGCCCCTCGCCAGCCGCTCCACCGCCTCACCGGCCGTTGAATCGTCGCCTTGGCGCCGACGCCGGCCGTCCGTCGTTCGCACAAGATCGGGGAAGAAGTGGGCGAATTCCTCTCGAATCCGCTCAATGACATATTTGACCTGATTTCGGCTCAGGCCCTCGCGGCGGGCGATCTGTTCCTCGGTCGGCGCCGGATCCTCTTGCAGCGCAGCGAGCACAGACAGGATTCGATCAAATTTGCCTCGAAGCGACTCGACTCGGGCTTGCTCCGCTTTGGCTTTACCTCTGGTGGACGCCGCCGCGAGAGCCCCTTCGGCGCGCGTGAGCGGTGCACGCAAGAACTCGAGGAAGGCGCCGTAGCGCGCGGCGACCTCGGTCTCGAGATGCTCGTGATTTTCAGCACTCACCCAGGATCTTGCTTCCTCGCTGATCGCCACGCGCGTGTCCGGTGCGCCCATCTCGATCATTCCCAGCACGCCATCGTCACTGTGGTCGGCCAGATGCTCGACCGATTGAATGGACTGGTGCTTCGAGGATCGCAATCGATCGAGGAGCTGGCGCTTGGCGATGGTGTAGAGAAGTCCGTTCGAGGGGATGGCCAAGCGCGGGAGGCAGTTGCGCACAGTGCCGGTGTGCGAGAGAAAGCCGACGGCGCCGGCAACGCCCAACGCGGTGTCGGCGTCCGCCCAGCTGCGGCCTCTCGCACACTCGAAAACCTGCGCGAGAAGGCGTTTGATCTCGGCATCGTCAGCCTGCTCGGAAGTGCTTTCGACGGCATCCTCCCTGTCGCCGGTTGCGCCAATGAATTCCTCAGACCCCGATTGCTGCGCGCCGAGCGTCAACAGTCGCGGTCCGATTTGGGCGTGGACATCCTCGATGAAGTGCGCGGCCTGGCGCGTGAGTGGAGGAATCCGCCCATTGATGTCCTCGCGTGCTTCTTTCCACAGCTCGCGCGAAGCGGGTGGGTCGCGGGAAACTCTGAAGCTCACGGCAGCATCTCTGAATCCGCCGACTTGCCGGCGCCAGGCAGCCACCTGTTTCACATGCAACGGGCCAAGCTCCAGCGGTCGCAACGCCGAGAGGGATTCGGAGAGCCTCCCATCTGCTTCGCGGCGCCCTGCGCCCAGATGGTTGAACAACTTGATCAGGGCCTGTTGAGCGAGATCCTGCGCGGTGGACGGATCGGTGTGGAGCGATCGCAGGTATCGGCAGATGGCGGGAAACGCCGCGCGAAAGTATTGAGTGAACTGCCGTTCAGCGCGGCGCTCGTCGGGCTCCGAGAGCCAAGCGTATAGCAGGATATCCAAATCCTCTTGGACCACTCGAGCTAGCTCCCGCAGAAGGATTTGCCTTCGATTCCCCGCCCGTCAACGCGGTCGTTCACTTGGAAGACTAGCCGAGAAGGGCTACGCGCTGCAACGCAATACTGCGGATATGTCTCGAGGTTCGTCGACAGGATCGGGCGGCATTGGGTTTCCACCCACGGAGAGCGCCAGCTTGAGCCCGGTCGGAGGCCTCTCGACGGGGCTGGGGCTGGCGTTGGCGGTGCCGCTTATAACAAGCTCATTTTAAAATGAGCTCACGAATGTACTCAGTGCCCAGAACTTTTCTGTATTCACCCCGGCGTTCTTGGTGGCTTCCATGGTCGGCTTCCAGGTCGAATTCAGCCAATCGATGTACTCTTCGAAATGACCGTACTCAACGTGTATGTAGGCCATCTCGGTGACCGGACCGTCGACATACTGGCGCTCATCCTGGGCCGCAGCAAAGGCGACAGCCCCAACAGCAAAAGAGCAGACCACCAACACGACAGCCATGAATTGCATAGGCTTGCGGTGGGTGAATCTCGTGTCGACGGCGCCACTAATTGTTCCCATGGTTTTACGCTCCTGATGATGCAAGCGACTCGAGCGCGGACGGCGGCACCTCGATTTCGCCGCTTGCGATGTAGGCCGTGGCACCACTGACGCTGACGGAGGTCACGATGCCTCCGCTCTTATGCGCCTCGGCTTCGATCTCGCTTCGGCGCCCCATCGCGACACCCTGCTCGATGGACAGGCGATAGACCGTCCCTTCAAAATCATGCTTCGATGCCATGGCGCCGACGAGGGCGGCACAGGCACTCCCCGTCGCGGGATCCTCTTCGATGCCCAGTGCCGGTGCGCACATGCGAGCGTGGAGCTTGCCACCGTTGCGAAGATTTCCGGCGAAGAAAAAGAGGTTGGGAGACCACGCTCGCGAGAGCGTCGCTGTCCAGGCGGCGTGATTGATCGCCGCTCGATCGACGGCTTCGTTCGACTTCAGCCGGGCAAAGCAGAATGGAAGACCGACGCCCGCGAAAAAGGATTGAATCACCTCGGCGGGCTCGATCGAGAGGATGGCGGCGAGATCGACCGGAGCCGGTGCGCCGGCCGGTGCGTCGATGCTCCGAGACAACGTCAACGTGCCGTAATAACCCCCGTTTCGCTGGACCACATCGACCGTCACGGGACCGATGTTCTCCTCCAGAATCAGTCGGATCGGATCAGCCGTCGGGACACGCTGCTTCATGACCAGCGCGCACGCGGTCCCGATCGTCGGATGCCCCGCGAAGTCGAGCTCCGCCCGAGGCGTGAAGATGCGCACGCGATGGGTATTGAGAACCTTCTTCGGCAGGACGAAGGTCGACTCAGGAAAGTTGAACTCGCGGGCGATTTTTTGCATGCCCTCGGTCGAGATGCCAGTGGCGTCCGGCAGAATTGCAAGTTGGTTGCCGCCGAACGGTGCCGAACTGAACACATCGACGAGGTGAAATGAAAATTTCATGGGGTCACCTTCCGTGCGTCGCCTCAGGCCTTGACGACGAGGTCGATCTCAACGCAGGCCCCCAGCGGGAGCGCGGTCACCGCAATCGTCGTGCGGGCGGGAAAGGGCTGATTGAAATACTTTGCGTAGATGCCGTTCATCGCGACGAAGTCACTCATGCTCGTGAGATACACGCCGGCGCGCGCGACGTGTTCGAAGCTCCTGCCGGCCGCCTCGAGCACCGCCGCGAGATTCCGGAAGACGCGCTCGGTCTCGGCCAAAATACCCCCTTCGACCACCTTGCCGGTGGCCGGGTCTTGGCCGACCTGACCGCTGAAGAAGAGGAAACCACCGACTTCGATCGCCTGGGAAAACGGGCCCACTGACGGCGCGAGTTCGGGCGAAGTGATGGCGGTAGGAGATCGCATGAGCCCATTCTGATGCGAAATAAAAATTCTACAACTTCATTATTATCACGATTATAATTCCATTGGAGCACGATCTTGCTCGTTCGCGCCCTCGTGGAGTTCGCCCAGGCCGGGTCCATCGCCGGTGCGGCCGGTCGTCTATTTCGGACGCCTTCCGCGATTACCCGGCAAGTGCAAAGGCTGGAGGCTCAATTGGGTGCCGAGTTGCTCGACCGCTCGGTAAAGCCGCCGCGTCTGAACTCGCTCGGCTCCCGGGTGCTCGAACGAGCGCGAGATCTGCTGCAGCGGACCGAGATGATTGGAGAAGTTTGGGCAGAGCACCCTGGGTGCTCAATCCGCCAGGGTGCTTTCTTCGGGCGACCCTCATCGATCGGATGGAGCGTGCCGGCTTCTCTCCCATGATCGCGGCTGAAATACATAATATGCATATGCAGCTGGCGTTCGTTCAGTCCGGTTATGGCGTCGGACTGCTGCCTGCTCGCTTCATCGCCAGGAATCGTTCGATCGACCCCGTGAAAATATTGCGTCCGCCATCGTTTGACCTGCACCGATCCGTCGCGATCGTCAGGGTTGGGCAACTCGGTGCCTTGGGAACGGCCGTCGAACTGCTGGCACACGGATGTCGGCAATTGTTCGAGGCCGCCGACACCCCGAAGCCGGTGACGAGGCACGGCAGAGGCGTGCCCGCGAATACGCGGACGGCGCGGCCGCCCTGGTCGCCGGGCATCGCCTGGCGCGGCTCAGCCGTCACGAGTCCGTTGCAGTACACTGACGCCATGCGGCGTCGCGCGATTCCGTTGGGCTTAGCGCTTCTTCTGTGGATGAATGCTTCCGCGGGGGAAGATACCGTTCCAGGGACGGCGTGCGACAAGCTCGTCTCCACGACCGCCATTCCCAACGTCGAGCTGAGCTCCGCCACCGTCGTCGCCGCGGGACCGTTTCTGCCGCCCGGGTACACTCAGGCGCTCACCGTGCCTGAATTCTGCCGCGTCCAAGCCGTCGCACGACCTGTGCCGGACTCAGAAATTCACTTTGAGGTGTGGATCCCCGCACTGGCAGACTGGAACGGCAAATTCTTGGGAGTTGGCAACGGTGGGTACTCGGGCAACTTGTCGTACGGCTGGATGGCCGCGGCGCTGCGACATGGTTACGCGACGGCGGGCCATGACACTGGGCACTCCGGCGACGACATGCAGTTCGGACAAGGGCATCCGGAGAAGATTGTCGACTACTCGTATCGAGCGGTGCACGTCACCAGCGAGTATTCGAAGTCATTGATCCGCGCGCATACGGGACGTTTCGCCGAGCGGTCCTATTTTGCCGGGTGTTCCGCCGGCGGCCATCAGGCCTTGTCTGAGGCACAGCGCTACCCGGAAGATTACGACGGCATCATCGCCGGCGCGCCGGTCAATAACCGGATCCGCTTCACCTTCGCTACGACGTGGTATTGGATGGCGGCTCATCCCAACGGCCGGCTCGTTCTTCCGCCGGCGAAGCTTGCTGTGATTACCGGGGCGATCGTCGCCGCTTGCGATGCGAGGGATGGCGTGAAGGACGGGCTCATCGATGACCCCCGAGACTGCCCGTTTGACGTGGCGACCCTCCAGTGCAAAGGGGGGGACAATGACAATTGCCTGACCGCGCCCCAGGTCGAGGCAGTTCGTAAGATTCACGACGGATTGAAGGATCCGCGAACGGGCCAACAGATCTTCCCCGGTTTGCCTAAAGGCAGCGAAGATACCGGCAAGCAAAGCTGGCGAGAGTACGTACTCGATCCGCCTGAACCGAAACGAGTGAATTTCTTCCGCTACTTTCTGTTCGATGATCCCAACTGGAACTGGCGCACCATCCAATGGAACCGTGATCTGGCTTACGCCGAAGGGAAACTGGGCTACATGGACGCCACCGACCCCCACCTCACGCCGTTTGAACGACATGGCGGGAAACTCATCATGACGGCAGGCTGGTCCGACCCGGTCATCGCACCGGAAGATACCGTGGCCTACTACGAGGCTTTGACCAAGGCATCAGGCGGCCCCGAGCGGACGCTCCAATTTGCACGGCTATTCATGGCACCGGGAATGGCTCACTGCGGTGATGGTCCCGGCCCGCATCCCGCGTCATTCGACATGCTGGCCGCTCTGGACGATTGGGTAACGAAGCAGCGAGCCCCGGACCGGTTGATCGCATCCAGCAGCGCGGAAGACCGTCAAGTGAGTCGGACCCGACCGTTGTGTCCCTATCCCGAGGTCGCGCGTTACCAAGGTACGGGCAGCGTCGACGCCGCGGCGAATTTCGCCTGCGTCACGCCGGCCACACGCAGCAACGCGAAGCACGCGACTTTCCACTAGCGTGGCAACTAGCGCGCTCGCCTCTCGAACCACTTCCGCGCGCTCGGTCGGCGATGGGGACAGCCGGGCCAGCAACACGGGCGGCGTTTGCCGGCTCCGAGGTTCCGCGCGAGCGGCGTCAGATCCCTCCAGGCTGCCTGTGTCGACGCTTCCGATGCGACCGCCTTGCGCAGGTCCAATGGAGCCCTGTGCAGA
>Ga0302320_10008359_pt1 | contig 22567 bp, 20 predicted proteins | sample Bog_T0_3_FD_202130 | JGI IMG/M metagenome (GOLD analysis project Ga0302320, IMG submission 202130) | Peat permafrost microbial communities from Stordalen Mire near Abisko, Sweden - Bog_T0_3 | ecosystem: Environmental > Terrestrial > Soil > Wetlands > Peat | place: Sweden: Abisko, Stordalen Mire... | reverse complement strand
TTGAAGCCCCGGGGGAGCCGCGGCCACACTATCGCGCTCTATTTCAGACACTTCTAGAGCTGCCTCCTGAGGAGATGCGCAAGAGCCAGCAGGCGGCGGACCTGTCGTTTCTGCACCAAGGAATCACGTTCACGGTGTACGGCAACGATCAGGGTACAGAACGAGTTTTCCCAAACGACCTCTTGCCCCGGATCATTCCCAATCAGGAATGGCGAAAAATCGAGAGCGGCCTCACGCAAAGACTAGCTGCCTTGAACCTCTTTCTAGAGGACATTTACAACAAGGGCAGGATTCTGACCGATGGAGTCGTCCCACGCGAACTGGTTTATAGCTGCCGGCATTTTCGCCGTGAAATGCGCGGACTGGCGGTGCCGCGAGGCATCTATGTCAGCGTCTGCGGGACTGACCTGGTAAGGCTCCCCGACGGCAGTTTCGCCGTCTTGGAAGACAATCTTCGCGTGCCCAGCGGTGTTTCCTACATGCTGGCGAATCGCAAAGTTCTCAAGAAAGTTTTCCCTACGATGTTCCGGGATTACGGCGTCAGCCCCATCGAGCATTATCCGCAAGCGCTGCTGGCAACGCTACGAGCATTAAGTCCGCCAAGTTCGACCACAAGGCACGAACCCACCGTCGTTTTGCTTACGCCCGGAGTATTCAACTCCGCTTATTTTGAGCACACGTTTCTGGCTCAGCAGATGGGCGTGGAGTTGGTCGAAGGCCGTGACTTGCTGGTCCATGACAACGTCGTCTACATGCGCACGACCGCCGGACTTCGGCGCGTAGACGTGATCTATCGCCGGGTCGATGATGATTTTCTCGATCCACTCTGCTTCCGGCGCGATTCGAGTCTGGGCGTGCCTGGCCTGTTCAATGCATATCGCGCCGGCAACGTGGTATTGGCCAATGCCATCGGCACTGGAATCGCCGACGATAAAGCGATTTACGCGTACGTGCCCGCGATCATTCGTTATTACCTTGGCGAAGATCCGATTCTAGCCAACGTCGAGACCTATCTGCTCACGGACCGGTCCCAGCGCAGTTATGTGCTCGAACATCTTGATGAACTTGTGGTCAAAGCGGTTGGCGAGTCGGGCGGCTACGGCATGTTGATCGGGACCCAAAGCAGCGCGGAACAACGCGAAGACTTCCGCCAGCGCATTCAAGCCGAACCGAGAAACTACATCGCACAACCGACGCTGCGTCTTTCCCGCGCCCCCTGCTTTCTTGAGGGCGAAGCACAAGCCCGCCACGTCGACTTGCGTCCTTACATTCTTTTCGGAGAGAACGTCACGCTCGTGCCCGGAGGGTTGACTCGCGTCGCATTGCGGCGGGGCTCGCTGGTAGTTAATTCCTCACAAGGCGGCGGCAGCAAGGATACCTGGGTCTTGCGCGCATGATCGAAGGCGGGAGGAATACTATGCTCTCTCGAGTCGCCGACAGTTTGTACTGGATGAGTCGATATCTTGAGCGCGCGGAACATACGGCCCGATTGATCGACGTCGATTTTCAGTTGCGCCTCGATCAGTCGCCTGAATCCAGTGCGGGACGATGGTTGCGCTTGCTGGAAGCCTCGCAGGCGCCGGTTCCCGAAGACGGCAAAATCGACGCGACCACCCTCACCGAAACCTTGACCCTGGATAAAACGAACCCCTCCTCGATTATTTCCTGTGTCGCCGCGGCGCGAGAGAACTTGCGCCAGGTGAGGGAGCAATGCAGCTCCGAGATGTGGGAGCAGCTCAATCGCCTCTATTTGCAGGTCAACAGCACGGCTTCCGGCGAGGCCTGGTTGCTCCATTCGTATATATTTTTCCGCGCCGTCCAAGAGGGTTCGTACCTGTTTCAGGGAGTGACGGACTCCACCATGGCGCATGGCGAGGGCTGGCACTATATTCAACTCGGACGTTATGTCGAACGCACCGACGCACTCGCCCGACTCATTGGCACTCACTTCACGCAACTGCCTCATTCGCCGGACCAATCCGTGGAGAGTGAAGAATATCTCGAGTGGGTGGGATTGCTGAAGTCCTGCGCTGCGTTTGAAGCCTATTGCAAAGCCTATACCGCGGAACTTCGCCCCCTACGAGTCGCCGAGTTCCTTTTGTTGAATCCCAGCTTTCCACACTCGGTGCGCTTTTCGGTGGATATGGTTCACTCCGCGCTGCGTGCCATTAGCGAACTCACCGGACGGAAGGCGGAGCAGCCCGTGCGTCTCGCTGGACGACTGCGCGCTACGCTCAGCTTCAGCCAGATTGAAGAGATTATGGCTTCCGGCGCAAATGCCTACGTCGAGAGCGTTCGCTGGCAGTGCCTCCAGGCACACGCGTCAATTCACGACATCTATTTCGACTATCCCGTGGAGTCGGCGCTTGTGTCCTAAATAACTTCTCGGCATCGAGGATTTCTAAATTGATCTATTCAGTCCGTCACACCACGATCTTCCGCTATGAACCGGCCGTGCGCGAGAGCGTTATGGAAGTGCGCATGCAGCCCCGCAGCGAAGGCAATCAGCGCTGCCTATCTTTTTATCTCGATGTGAGCCCATCGGCGAGCATCATGCAATACCGCGATTTCAGCGGGAACACAGTGCATCATTTCGACATCGCCGGGTCGCATGATGAAGTGAAAGTCACAGCGCAGTCCACCGTGGAAGTTCAACCTGCGCCTGCTCCTCTCACCGCCGACGCCGGCGACTGGTCGGACCTCGACGCCGTAGCCAGTTCCGACGAATATTGGGAAATGCTTCTGCCCAGCGACTTTGCGCGCTCCACCGATGCGCTCAAACAACTGTCTGGCGAACTCAATTGCAAGCGCAGGGCCACTCCGCTCGAGCTGCTTACGGAGTTGAACGAACGCATCTATGAATTCTTCACCTATGTACCCAAGAGTACAAAAGTTGATTCCCCAATCGACGATGCGCTACGCACTCGCAAAGGAGTATGCCAGGATTTCGCGCATATCATGATCGCATTAGTCCGGCCGCTCCAGATTCCCTGCCGTTACGTTAGCGGATATCTCGCGCATCGTAATGCGGACGCTGGGGAAGGGAAAAAAGATCGCTCCTTGGAAGGCGCTTCTCATGCTTGGATCGAAGCGCTTGTGCCCCGAGTGGGATGGGTAGCATTTGACCCGACCAATAATCTCATCGGCGCCGATCGCCATATCCGGGTAGCCGTCGGACGCGACTATGCCGACGTTCCACCCACTCGCGGAGTCTATAAGGGAGAGGCCGAGAGCGCACTGAGTGTATCTGTAACCGTAAGTCCCGCCGATGCGCCTCCTCTCGAAGAATCCGCTCCGACGCTGGTCAGCTATTCGCGGCCGGTATTCGTGCGCGGCAGTTCTCGTCAGGAGTACGAACAACAACAGCAACAGCAGTAGACAGATCAACTTATCTCGATATGCGGGCCGAACTTCCCCGCATCACCGCTTCTACTTCGGATAGTGTTGCCATGCTGGTGTCTCCCGGCGTCGTCATCGCTAGAGCACCATGTGCGACACCACACTGGACAGCCCATTCGGCGTCTTTCCCCGAAAGCATCCCGTAAATAACTCCTGATGCGAACGAGTCACCGCCGCCCACCCGGTCAAGAATCTCGACTTTACGCTGTGCAACGTGAATGATCTTTCCGCCGTATAAGGCGATGGCGCCCCAATCATTATCCGTGGCCGTGCGCGCAGTGCGGAGCGTGGTCGCGACCAGTTTTAGGTGAGGGTAGAGGTCGGACACACGTTGCAACATGGATTCGTAACTCGCCACGGGAAGCTCGCTAAAGTCTCCCTTCACGCCTTCGATTTCGACGCCGAGAGTCGCGGAAAAATCTTCTTCGTTGCCAAATAGCACGTCGACCATTGAGACCAGTTCGCGATTCACTTCCTGTGCTTTCACTCTGCCGCCGATTCCCTTCCACAGCGACTCGCGATAGTTCAGGTCGTACGAAACAACTGTATCCGCTTCCCGAGCTGACTGCATGGCCGCTTTGGCGACGGAAGCGGTTGACTCCGAAAGTCCTGCGAAGATGCCGCCGGTATGCAACCAACGAGTTCCTCGCGTGACGAAAATTTGTTCCCAGTCGAAATCACCCGGTTGGCTGTGGGCGATTGCGGTGTTGCCTCGATCGGAACAGCCGACAGCCGCGCGCACTCCGAAACCGCGCTCCGTAAAATTTAGTCCGTTGCGGACGGTGCGGCCGATCCCGTCATACGGAACCCACCGCACCAATGAAGTGTCTACGCCGCCTTGCAGCATGAGATCCTCAACCAATTGTCCGATTGGGTTCTTGGCAAGCGCCGTAACAATGGCCGTCCGTAAGCCAAAGCACCGCCGAAGACCTCGGGCTACGTTGTATTCGCCACCGCCTTCCCAGGCGCGAAAATATCTAGCTGTATGAATGCGCTCCTCGCCCGGATCAAGGCGGAGCATGACTTCACCGAGGCTGACGCAGTCCCAATAACAGGTGGCGGAGGGTTTCAGTTTCAGGCTGTCCATTCGATTCCTTGATTGTCTCGCCAAAGTGTATACGAGATTTACAAATCCTTTAGTGCGTCGATTTTCCGCGCTTTGCAAACGATAAGCTCGAGAAACGCTCGGGATTTGTATAGCGCCGGTTGAGATGCTCGATCATCGCCTCCTCCGCAGTCTTTTTCGATTTGCCTTGCAGTAATTTGAGGAGTGGTCGATGGTGGTCGAGGGGCCAACTCTTAGGACTATTTTTCATGTAATCCATAGCTTGATGCGCAAACAAAATAGGCACCAGCGAGTTGAGCACTTTCTCCAAATAGCCGTTGCCGCTGTAGGCCCATATCGCACGGTGAAATTCCAGATCCAAGGCGGCAGCCTCGATCTCCGAACCCGATTTCCAGCGTTCCATCTTTCGTACTAACTCGCTCAGACGCTTATCGCATAGAGCTGTAAAGCGTGACCGGCATAGCTTGAGCGCCTCCGCCTCCAGAATGATGCGGAGACTATTGATCTTGGCGCACTCTTCTTCACTCAACAACGTTACGAACATGCCTCGCCGCGGGGAGTTCATCACCAAACCCTGCTCATGAAGCTGCAATAACGCTTCCCGTACGGGTATTCGACTAACCTTATAATGTCGCGCCAGTTTGCTCTCGTTCAACCGCTCGCCAGGCTTGAACTTCCCCGAGACAATCGCTCGTTGAATCACTTCGACCAAGTGGGACTTCACGGTCCTTGAAGGCAGCTCAAGCGCGGGAACGTCGATGATGGAAGATTCGCGCCTCACCGTCTGTATATTGTATGCCATTCTTAATTGCTTTGTGGAAAGCTTTCAGCATATACTGCGAAGTCGGCATCATAATGCATTCTGTATACACTTTGATACGCTCCAAGCCCACAATACCCTAGCCCATGAAGATTACGCGCCTCAAAACCGCGGTCGTAGAAGGAAATTTCGACTGGACCTTTGTCCGCATTGAAACCGACGAAGGAATTCGTGGCCTCGGCGAGTGCTTCTTCGCTCCCGGTCTGACTGCCATCTTGCGCTCTCTCGAACCACTCCTGCTTGGCGAAGACCCGCGTGATGTCCATCGCTTATTCCGCAAGCTACAGATGGCAACATCGGGAGCGGGTTCTGTCGCAGGCATCATTTACAACGCGATCAGCGGGATTGAAGCCGCACTCTGGGATGTGACCGGACAAGCTCTTGGTGTGCCCATTTATCGCCTGCTTGGCGGAAAGTTTCGTGACAAAATCCGCATTTACGCCGATTGCCACGGCGGTGAAGCTCTTGAGAGCCTCGACCAGATTTTGCGCTCTCGTCCTGCCTCTTGGGCACCGAACAAACACCCCCACGAGCCCAAGGACTACTACGGCGAGGTCAGCGACGAGCCACCCGCAACCCCCGATGGGTATCGTCAGCAGGCACTGGCGAAAAGAGCTGAGGGATTCACCGCATTAAAGTTCGATCTGGATGTACCCGGCACAGAAGGCTTCGATCCGCACAATCGTGTACTCACCAATCGTGGCATCGATCACATGGTCAGCCTGATCGGCGCGGTACACGACGCGGTTGGCAAAGACACCGACATTGCGGTCGATTGCCATTGGCGTTATAACGCCAGCGACGTGGTGAAAGTAGCACGCGAACTAGAACCGTTTCGACTACTGTGGCTTGAAGATCCAGTGCCACCGAGCAATGTCTCCGCATTAAGGGAAGTCAGCTCTAAAGTCCGTGTCCCAATCGCGACCGGCGAAAATCTTTTCCTCTTTGAAGGTTTCCAGGAGATTATTGCGCAACATGCGCTGAGCGTCGTGACGCCTGATTTACAGAAGGTCGGAGGATTGGCCGTAGGCCAAAGCATCGCTCAATTCGCCGACGTACATACCATGCCTATCGCGCCACACAATATAAGCAGCCCGGTCGGGACACTTGCCTCGGCACATCTGTGCGCGTCGATCCCAAACTTTCTGGTTCTCGAATATCACGCCTCGCAAGTCCCCTTCTGGAATGATTTGATTGAAGGCGTGTCGAAACCGCTGATTCACAATGGATATATCACGATCACACAGAAACCCGGCTTGGGCGTAACCTTGAACGAGGAAGTTGCACGGCGCTATGCCCGCAAGGGTGAACCGTTCTTCGAGTGATCTCTTATGTCAATTGCGAAGATTAACGTGTTGGGTAAGATCGTCGAGTCCGGACTGGTCGCCGTCATTCGTGCGGACAGTGGCGAACAAGCTGCGCGTATCGCTGAAGTCTGCGCGGCGGGCGGCGTGGCAGCGTTAGAAATCACATACACCGTGCCGGGTGCCACAAGAGTGATCGAGCACTTGGCAAAAGAATTCTCTAGCAAGATCTTAGTCGGAGCGGGCACGGTGCTCGATCCCGAGACGGCGCGCACTGCGATTCTCGCCGGGGCGCACTTCGTCGTCAGCCCCTCTTTGAATCCAGGAACGGCGCGACTCTGCAATCGCTATCAAACTCCCTACATGCCGGGAGCGGGAACGATCGGCGAAGTCGTCGCCGCGATGGAGAGCGGAGCCGACATCGTGAAGGCGTTTCCGGGCGACATCCTCGGCCCTGCGTTCGTCAAAGCGGTGCAGGGGCCGCTTCCGCAAGCTTCTCTGATGCCAACCGGAGGCGTCACGCTCGATAACGTTGCCGACTGGATCAAAGCTGGATCGGTCGCTGTAGGAGTGGGCGGCAATCTCACCGCCGCCGCCAAGAGTGGTGACTTCGCTTCGATCACGAAGATGGCGCGGCTTTTCGTCGAGAAGATCAAAGAGGCCCGCGGAAAATGACCTCGACTCACGCCAAGCTTTGGCAATCCGACGACGAACTGTTCGCGCTCGTGCAGCGCGAACTCTTCACCTGTGTTGTCGGCGATGTCATGGACAAGATGAATTTGCAGCATCAATTCCTGCCGCCACAGATTCAGCCTCTTCGCCAGGACATGGTTGTAATTGGTCGCGCAATGCCAGTTCTATCAGTCGATGTTTTCGCAGAACGAATCGAGGGCAGCGCCAATCCGTTAATGAACAAATCGTTCGGCCTGATGTTGGAAGCACTCGACGATCTCCGCAAGAACGAAGTCTACGTGAACACAGGTTCTTCCCCGCGCAACGCCTTGTGGGGAGAGATGATGAGCACGCGAGCTCGCAAACTGGGCAGCCGCGGCGCAGTGCTAAATGGCTACTTTAGGGATACGAAAGCAATCCTCAGCATGAATTTCCCAACCTTCGGTTTCGGATCATACGGGCAGGATTCCGCGCCGCGATACAAGGTTGTGGACTTCCGCGTTCCAGTCGAGATTGGCGCGGTACGAGTCCATCCCGGAGACATAATCTTTGGTGACATTGATGGTGTGCTGGTCGTTCCCGCAGCAGCCGAATCGGAAGTTTTCAACCGTGCGCTGGAGAAAGCTCGCGGCGAAAAGCTGGTTAAGAAAGCCATTGAAGAAGGTAGCACTACCGTGGAAGCGTTTGCGAAGTTCGGGATCATGTAGGAAGAAGGAAAAGACAAACTGATGTCGACCGTAAACCCACCTTCGCGCCCTCAGCAAATCAGGACCTTTCTCGAGCAGAACAAATTGCGCGCGTGGCTTGCATGGCGCCCAGATGAACTGGTCATGCTCACAGGCTATTTGCCCGCCTGGGGCGTCTCCGTACTGATTTATTTTGCAAATGCAGAGCCTCTGCTGTTCATCCCGCTGCTCGAACCTAAAGACCATCTTCCTCAAGGCGTGCGCGTCCGCACTTATCCCTGGGGAGACATCAAGTGCGCCGATCCTTATTCGATTCTGCTGGCGGCTGTCGCGGATGAACTCAAGAAAAGTGGAATTGAACCGCATGAAGTAGGCATGAATCTCAGTTCGGCGCGCAGCACCATGCCGATTAATTCCGCTGAAAATCCGCCGGAGGATTTTGCCTCACTTTTTCTCCAGCTTGCTTCGGGTGGCAATGCCCAGTCGCGCGCAGGATTTGCCGCGCTTTACTTAAGAAAGACATCCAAAGAAGTCGATTGCATCCGATTAGTAAATAAAGTTGCGAACATCGGTCTGCGCGCTTTCTTCGACAACTTACAACCCGGCGTCTCAGAAGCGGAAGTCGCCGCCGCTGTAGAGTCGGTCATCCATCGGCAGATTGGACACGACGGCATCTTCTATTCCCGAGGATGGGCCATGGTCCAATCCGGCCCCAACAGCGCTGAAGGCGGACAATTCAATCGCTCGACTGGCCGTCGCCTGCAAAACGGCGACCTTGTTCTGATCGAGTTGGCAACTTGCGTCAATGGTTATTGGAGCGACCTCACACGCACCCGTGCTGTCGGCGCACTACCGAGTGACGCTGCCGAGCTTCTTGCGCTGGTGACGAACGCTCAACGCGCGGCGGTCGAGGGAGTAGGTCCGGCCGTCACGGCCGCATTGGTAGACTCGCTGGCAAGAAACAAGATCGCGGCGCAGGGATTCGACAAGTATTTCACTCATCACACCGGACATCACGTCGGCTTTCGCTATCACGACCCCGGGTTTCTGATTTTTCCCAACGAGCCCTCCAAGCTGGAGCCGGGCATGATCGTAACGATCGAACCCGGCGCCTACATCCCAGGCAGGTACGGCGCGCGCATCGAAGATAACGTTCTCGTGACCGAAGATGGCCACGAGGTGCTTTCACACGTTTCCGGAGACCGCCAATGATCGGGATTGATCTCTCGGGCAAGGCGATTCTGATCACGGGCGCTCTCGGCGCAATCGCCGAGCACATGGTCCGCCGGTTGCATGAGGCTGGAGCGACGCTTCTACTCACCGACATTAAGGCGGAACAAGAGGCGAAGCGGATGCTCGACGAATGGCGAATTCCGACTTCGTCTTATGTCTATTTCACCGCGGACATCACCGACTCGGTGCAGGTGAGTGGCTTAGTCAACAGAGCATTCGAGCAATTTCCTACCATGGACACAGTCATCGGCCATGCCGGCGGATGTGAGCTTCATCCCTTCGCGACGACCTCCGAAATCTATTTCGAGCGCATTTTTCGATTTAACTTCTTCGCACAAACCTATTTGGCCCGCGCCGTTCTTGCACAATGGACGCAACGCAAGATTGCCGGCCACCTCATCCTCACATCTTCCTACGTCGCCCGCATGCCGCACTCGCAGATTTCTTCCTATGCCTCCGCTAAAGCAGCTCTGGAAAACTTCGCCCGCAGTCTCGCTCTCGAATATGCGCTCACCGGAATTCGCGTGAATGTCGTCTCGCCGGCAAACGTAGCGGCGGGCAGCGCTCTCAAAGTTTTCGACGAAGATCCGGCCTATCGGGAATTCGTGCTGCGAGTGACTCTGGGTAGACGCAATAGTCCCGAATCCGTGGCCAATACCTTTGCGTTTCTGTGCTCCCCACTAGCCAGCGAAATCAACGGACAAATCCTCAGCCCGGATTACGGCAGCGGCATTGGCAACCGGTTATGAAAATCGGCTTGGGACTTTATCGTCACATGCTGACGCGCGATTACTATGACTTCGCCCGCCAGGCAGGCTGTACGCACGTGATCGCGCATCTGGTCGATTACTTTAATCAGGGTTCGATCAATCCGCGAAACAACCAGCCTACCGGGTCAAAGTACGAAGCTTGGGGCGTCGCGGGTGATCCAGAACGGCTTTGGACTGTCGCGGAACTGAAGCAGCTACGCACAGAAATCGAAGATGCTGGATTAGTCTTGGCCGCAATCGAAAATCTCGATCCAGCCCACTGGCATGACATTCTGCTCGATGGTCCACAACGCCCGCAACAAATTGAAAAAGTAAAGACCATTATCCGCCGCATCGGCGAAGCGGGCATTCCTGTGTTGGGCTATAACTTCAGCCTCGCCGGAGTGTGCGGACGCGTAACGTCCCCGTTAGGACGCGGCGGAGCGCTCACCGTTGGCATGGACGGCCCCGCCGAAGTCGTTCCCATTCCGAAAGGAACGATTTGGAACATGATCTACGATCGGAACGCGCCGCCGGGTGACCAGCCATCGATCTCGCACGACGAACTATGGCGGCGGCTGCAACGCTTCCTCGAAGAGGTTATCCCAGTGGCGGAACAGTCTGGAGTGCGACTGGCGGCCCATCCCGACGATCCGCCCATGCCGACGATGCGACAGCAACCGCGTCTTGTGTATCAGCCGCGCATGTATCAGCGGTTGATCGACCTCGCTCCCAGCCCCAACAATGCGTTAGAGCTTTGCGTCGGCACTCTCGCCGAAATGACTGAGGACAACATTTACGACGCGATCGATCAGTACAGCAAGCAGGGCAGGATTGCTTACATTCATCTCCGCAACGTGGTCGGCAAGGTTCCCAATTATCGCGAGACCTTCATCGATGAAGGCGACGTGGATATGCTGCGCATTCTCGCCATCCTTCATCGCAATAAGTTTGACGGCGTGCTCATTCCCGATCACACACCCCAAATGACCTGCGCCGCGCCCTGGCACTCAGGCATGGCGCACACCATCGGATACATGCTCGCTGCGAAAGCCGCGCTGGAGTCGAACCGATTTGCTGAGCACGCACATGGAGGCAAGTAAACTGAACTCCAAAGGCCACTCGCGCACTCCACTCATCATCGCAGCCAGCGTTTCAACCCTGGGCGGACTGCTATTCGGTTACGACAACATCGTCATTAGCGGCGCCATTGGTTATCTCAGTCAGTTATTTCACCTGGACGCAGCAGGTATTGGCTGGGCCGCGGGATGTGCGCTCATCGGCTGCGTCGTGGGCTGTGCCGCCGCCGGAACCGTGGCTGATTTTCTGGGAAAGAAAAAAGGACTGGCGCTCTGCGCGATGTGTTTCGCCCTGTCCTCTGTCGGAATGCTCTTCGCGGAAACCCTTCATCAATTTGTAATCTGGCGCCTGATTGGCGGATTGGGCATTGGCGCGGCATCCGTAATCGCCCCGAATTACATTGCCGAAATTGCGCCCACGAAAGTTCGCGGCCGCTGCGTCACGCTCTATCAATTAGGCATTGTGGTCGGCATTCTCGCAGCCGTCTTCGTCAACATGCTGATTCAGCGTATGGGTACCGAAGCCTGGAATATCTCCACTGGCTGGCGCTGGATGTTTCTGGCAGGCGTCGTTCCCGCGATTTTATTCGGCGCGATGATCATTCCTGCGGTTGAGAGTCCGCGCTGGCTGATGAAAGTAGGCCGCCGTGCTCAAGCCATCGAAGTGCTGACCGAGATCAACGGCCCCGACGCGGCGGCGAGAGAGACGGCCGAGATCGAAAACTCGCTGGCCACCGAAGAAGGCCACATCTCCGAATTGTTCACCACGTTCCGGCGGCCACTTTTGCTGGGCATCATGTTGGCCGGATTGCAGCAGATGAGCGGAATCACTCCGATATTCTCCTTCCTGCCGCAAATCTTTCGCGCTGCCGGCACGGCAAACAAGGACGCCTTTTTCCAGTCCGTGCTGGTCAGTCTGGTCAACCTGTTGTTCACGCTGTTCGCGCTGTGGCTGGTGGATCGCGCGGGACGGAAGACGTTAATCCTCGCGGGCACCAGCTTGCAATTCTTATCTCTTCTGTTGGCAGGCTGGTTCTATCACATTCACGGCAGCGGCCTAGCGATCTTGGTCTTGGTGATGAGTTTCGTGGCTGGTCACGCCTTCGGCAACGGCGTCGCCTGCTGGGTCATCATCTCGGAAATTTACCCAACAAAAGTTCGTGGCCGCGGCATGTCGATCGCGGTCACGGCGTTGTGGCTGGTTGGTTACGCAGGAAACCAGTTGTTCCCCGTTATGCAGCAACATCTGGGTTCGGACGGAACCTTTTGGGTCTTCAGCGGCGGCGCAGCATTAACACTCATATTCGTGGGCTGGCTGATCCCTGAAACCAAAGGCCGATCACTCGAACAAATCACTAAGTTTTGGACGGAAGAGAATGCAGCAGTGGTATGAAGCGCTCGATTAAGGACTAATACAAATGGAACACCGAAGAGAAGATCAAGCGAAGGTTATGGGATCTGTAAGCAATCCCAACGATATGACGCGACGCAGTCTTCTCAAATCCGCTGCTGTCATGGCGTCTAGCGCAGTGCTAACCTCATCGCTACCGCTCGCGGCGTCCTCTCTACTTAAGCCCTTCTCGTCAGAGGGCCAATCACCCGCCCCCGCAAACAACCCCCGATGGTATGGCTTCAATCTGCTCGAATATTTTTCCACCGATCCGGATTGGATGAAGTACTTCCCGTACAAGAATGATGGCATGTTCCAGGAAGATGACTTCCGATGGATGCGCGACTGGGGATTCAATTGGGTGCGTTTACCCATGGACTACCGGTTCTGGACCGGATCCGATCTTTCCACGATCCATGAAAAGCAGATCGAACCTATCGATCGCGCCATTCGTCTGGGAGAACAGTACGGAGTTCATGTCAACATTTGCCTGCACCGCGCACCTGGCCTATGCATTCTCGACACCATGGACGACAAGCTTACAGGCATAAGCGTCACTAAGGAAAAGACTGACGTATTCACTGACCCGCATACCTTTGATGCGTTCGTCCATCAATGGACATTCTTTGCCGAGCGCTACAAAGGGATTCCGAGCCAGCGTCTCAGTTTTAACCTTGTCAACGAACCGATTGTCTTGCCCAATGCGGCCGAAACGGCGGAACTCCAGAAACAGGGGGGAATGAAAGCCGCGGACTACTTTAATCCGGATCGGTTGCTTCGTCATGCCGGCGATTATTCGCGACTTGCCAGCAAGGCCAGCGGCGCGATCCGTGACCGAGACCCGCAGCGCTTGGTGGTCACTGATGGTTATCCAGGTGGAGCGATGCCAATTTCGGATCTCTTCGATACGGGCATGCTACAGAGCTGCCATACCTACAATCCGTTCCAACTGACACACCATAAATGCGAGTGGGCGCGCGGTTTTCTAAGCGGTTCAGAACCGGCACCCACTTGGCCCCTCAAAGACGGCAAGGATCACGTAATTTGCGACCGGGCAACGCTGGGAACTCTCTTTCATCCCTGGGCGGGCCTCGCGAACAAGGGTGTTCCAATCCATTTCGGTGAGATGGGCTGTTATAAATACACTCCGCCGGATGTTGTCCTGGCCTGGTTCAATGACACGCTCGACGTTCTAAACGAATTGCATTCGGGATGGGCGTTGTGGAATTTCCGTGGACCATTCGGCGTACTCGATACCGAACGCGCAGGGACGAAATTCGAAGACTGGAATGGACATAAGTTGGATCGACCCTTGCTTTCACTTTTGCAGCGAAAAATGAAGTAATAAGATTTCAGGAGCGACTCGATGAAAAAGCTGTTGCCTCACTTTCTATTGACTCTATTGCTGTGTGCCGCCGGCATTTCTCAGGACAAAAACAATTCTGGATTTCGCACCCTGCATATCGACGCCGGCAAAGTGACCGGCACGATTCGCAATTTCCAGGGCTTGAACGGCCCGCCCAGCCCGGTCATGGCGGGGCTTCCGAACCTCGTCCAGCCATACAAAGACTTGCGGATAAGCCAGGTTCGCACCCACGACACGATGGGCCCGACCGACATTGACGCGCATTTCGATCAGGCGAACGCTCCGCTAACCTGGCTCATCCCAAATGACGCTCAACGCGCCGGCGTTGTGAAAGCGGGCAATGCCAGCATTATCTTTCCCAACTGGAATGCCGATCCAGAAAAGCCCACAAGCTATAACTTCGGCCCGAGTGATGTTGTCATTTCCGCCATTCACGCAAGCGGAGCAGAAGTTTACTACCGCATCGGGCGCAGTTGGGGCAGTACCAGCATCGAACCTCCTCCTGACTTTGACAAGTTCGCCGACGTAGTCAAGCACATCGCCATGCATTACAACCAAGGCTGGGCAAATGGATTTCATTACAACATCCGCTATTGGGAGTTTTGGAACGAGCCCGAGGCTCTGTTCTGGAGCGGTACCCCGGACCAGTTCTATTCGCTGTACGAAAACACGGCGCGGGCGCTGAAGTCGGTCGACCCTGCTCTCAAAGTCGGCGGCGACGCCCTTGCGTTTTCCTATAGTGAAGGCCCCTATCGTGAAGGGTTTCTCGATTATTGCGCTGCGCACCACGTCCCGCTCGATTTTTATTCCTGGCACACTTACGCCGACAGCTCAGCCGATCCCTATGATGCCGTTCGTCTCTCCAAAGAAATTCGCGGGATTCTCGACGCGCACGGTTTTCCCAAGGCCGAAAGCATCCTCTCCGAGTGGAATCTGACCCCCGACTTCACCGACGTCGAGAAAGAGCGCCTCAAGGGCGAAGAGAACGCCGCGTTCATCGGCGCCGTGCTCAGCTATTTTCAGGATGCACCCCTCGATCACGCGGACTTTTATCGCGGCGATGCCGCCTGGATGGGCCTCTTCGGCTTGGATGGGAAGTATTTCAAGACCGCATATACCTTTAAAGCCATGGGCCAAATGCAAGATGCGCCGCAGCGCCTCGCCGTCACCGGCGGGGATACCTTTGGATTCGCCGCACTCGCCGGACGCTCCGCGGATGGCAACACGGTGCAGCTCTTGATCAGCAATTACGCTTTGCCGTCAGGTTTCCAGCCGCATGTGATGACAATTCCTCAGGATGTTTTAAATACCCTGCCACCAGGGTTTGACATCACGAAAATCAAGTTCCTGCCGCGAAGAACCGACATCGTCTACCACGACAATGCTGGCTACAATCTGACGATCGACAATCTGCCTTGGGGGAAAAAGCCATTCGGCATCAAGCGCTACCGTATTAGTAAGACCCAAAACATGGACCTGGTCGAAGAGACCACGAGCCACGGCGGGAGCTTGAAATTGTCCAGGGATCTCGCTCCGGACGCCGTCGAATTGATCGTGCTTCAAAAGCGTTGACGGAATTCACCGAGTCAGCGCACCAAAGTAAATCTGCATAATCTCCATAATTTAAGTAGACTAAGGCCGCCGTTTTTGTTCTACTAGCGACAGGTGGCAGCTCAACCGAACTCGCCCTCCCCATAAACCAATTTCCAAGGAGACGCACCGATGGCGGCAGATAAGTCCACTTTATCCAAAGAGAGCACTTCCCTTTCGCTCGATACTTGGGCCGTCGTTATTGCTCTGTTGCTAGCGCTAGCGGTGCGCCTGAACGTTCTCAGGAACCTCCCTTGGTAGGAGAGACGATGGCAACTTCAGCGACGCTTACTCAAACGAAATCCGGTAACCCGATACTCGACTCTCTCAGCGTGGTTCCGGGAATCATTCTGCTGGCTGTGATCGGATACACCGCCAAGGTTCTCGAACACTCCGTCAACGCCTATGCCAAGTCGCATCATTGGGTGTTCCCTAACATTGAATACGTCCTCTGGGCGATCCTCATCGGGTTGCTCATATCCAACACGCTGACCATCCCAAAATTCCTTCAGCCCGGCATCGCGACCTATGAGTTCTGGCTGAAACTCGGCATCGTCCTGCTCGGAGCACGCTTCGTGCTGGCGGATGTTCTCAAACTTGGCGGCATAAGCCTCGCGCTGGTCGTCATCGAGATAACACTTTCGCTGGCCCTGATGACGCTCTTGGGAAGGCTGTTCAAGCTCAAACCGAAATTGATCTCGCTGCTAGCGATCGGATCGGCCGTCTGCGGAGTATCCGCGATCATCGCCGCGAAAGGCGCCATCGATGCCGACGACGAGGATTCTTCGTTCGCAATCGCCGCCATTCTTGCCCTCGGCGCACTTGCGCTATTCACCTTTCCAGCCATCGCTCACGGCCTGCACATGAATGACACGTCCTATGGCCTATGGGCCGGATTGGGAGTGGACAATACCGCCGAAGCGACCGCCGCTGGAGCCTTATATTCCGACGCTGCCGGAAAGGTCGCCGTGCTCGCCAAGACCGCGCGTAACGCCATGATTGGCTTCGTTGTCCTGGCCTACGCGATTTACTGGTCGAGCCGCGGCCAAGCCGAGACGGTCAGCAACAAAGCTCTGTTCCTATGGAAGAAATTTCCCAAATTCATCCTGGGATTTCTCTTGATTTCCTTGCTGGTCAGCTTTAACGCCTTCAATAAAGCACAGATCACTTCGTTGGGAAATCTCTCCAAGTGGGCGTTCCTTCTAACCTTCGCCGGAGTCGGCCTTCGCACCAATTTCCGGGAGATGTCGAAGCAAGGGCTACGTCCGTTCATCGTAGGCGCGCTGGGAGAAATCCTGATCGCTTGCCTCACGCTTGGCCTGGTAGTCGGCGCCAATCGCATCTGGGGCTTGTAACCCGCTAACGGGATTGCAAGCAAATCCTTGGTCTCGCTAGTAAGCGACCCGGCGCTTTCGAGCCAAAATGTCCCGATTTCAGGCCACGGGACATTTTGGCGCCAAGTGTACCCGCCCGCATCCCCAATAGCTTCAATTGAATGAGGCACTTAGCCACCGCTTAATCGGCGTTCGCCGTGCACCCAAGATGGGGTGCGAGTGCCCCCCAGCTTGCAGTGAATCGCGACACCGTGAAGGAGTCCGGGACATGACAAGCACGCAGAGAAAGCCGAAGCAGAACAGCAGAGACGAAAGGCATGGCGCTACCTGGGGAAAGCCATTGTTGGCTCTAGCATTAATCCTCGCGGCAGCAGTCGCCTTCGTACAGGCCTGGGGCGAAACCGAGGTACGACCGACTCCCCTCTCTCCGCGCATTGCCGCGGAACTGAACCGCGAACTCGAGCAGGCGCGCCAAGGTCTGGGAGCGAGCCAGAACATCCGAGTCATCGTTCAATATAAGCAATCGCCGCGAAAAGAATCTCTCGCGCGACTAGAGAATCAGGGCGGACGGCTCACTGGCAAACTTGACCTCATCCGTGGTGTGGCTTTCACGCTCCCTGTGAAGGCGTTAGCGGCTCTGGAAAAAGATCCTGAAGTCGCCTTCGTCAGCGTCGACCATCCGCTGCGAGCAATGGATGAATGGACCAACGCCGCCATGAACGTCAGTGCCGCGTGGAACGTGGGATACAATGGCACCGGCATCGGCGTAGCCGTCATCGATAGCGGCATCAATCCCAATCACGTCGATTTTTGGAACGTGGGAGGCACCTTCGATCGCGTGCTCTATCACCAGGACTTCACCGGAACCAGCGAATATAACTCCAAAGGTGCGCTTGTCTACGACACTTACGGACACGGTACGCACGTCGCGGGAATCGTGGGCGGAAGCGGATACATGTCGAGTGGCCAATTCGGTGGCGTCGCCACCAACGCGAACTTGATCGACCTGCGTGTGCTCGATAGAAACGGCAACGGCTACGATAGCAGCGTGATCGCCGCCCTGCAGCAGGCCATTGCGCTGAAGAGCACCTATAACATTCGGGTCGTCAACCTGTCTCTGGGGCGAGGAGTGTTCGTCCCCTACGAACAGGACCCTCTCTGCCAGGCGGCCGCGTCCGCTTGGAAAGCTGGCATCGTCGTCGTGGTTGCCGCCGGCAACTACGGACGTGTCAGCATTTTCGGCAGCAACGGCTACGGAACCATCGCCGCTCCCGGCAACGATCCACTTGTGCTCACGGTCGGAGCCATGAAAACGGAAGGCACACTGAACCGCGGCGACGATCAGATTGCCAGCTACAGCTCAAAAGGCCCCAGCACATTCGATCATGTGGTCAAGCCGGATCTAGTCGCGCCCGGGAATGAGGTCGCCTCGCTCGCCGATCTGGATAGCACCCTGGCCAATGCCTATCCTGGCAACATGGTTCCCGGTTTCTCCAATGACTACTTCGTCCTCAGCGGCACCAGCATGGCGACTCCAGCGGCCGCTGGCGCCGTGGCGCTATTGTTGGAAGCAAATCCCTCGCTCACTCCAGATCAGGTGAAAGCGCGGCTGATGAAAACCGCGTATAAGAACTTTCCCGCTCACAGTGTGGCGACCGATCCCATCACGGGACAAACTTACATTTCGAACTACGACATATTCACCATCGGAGCGGGTTACCTCGACGTAGCCGCCGCCTTGGCCAACAACGATCCAGAACCATCGAACGTAGGAGCGGCCCTCTCGCCATCGGTATCGTTCAATGGTTGGAAAAATACTGTGACTCTGGAAAACGGAAACTGGCAGATACCGGGCAGCTCGGTTCTCTGGGGAACCTCCGTTCTATGGGGAACCTCCGTCGTCTGGGGCGGCAACTTGGACGGAACCTCTGTTCTGTGGGGAACCTCCGTCGTATGGAACAACTATTACGACTCCGGTTTCGGCGTGGTCTGGAGCACGCCCGGCGATTGGGCAAGCAGTGTGCTTTGGGGCACCTCGGAAAACAGCCCCGACGCCGCCTTCGTCCAGATCGCCGGCGAAAAATAAAAGAGGGTCTGCTCCGCGTTGTGACCGAGGATAACGCCGGCCTGCGAGCCAGAGTCGTGCCCCTAGGCGGACTGTCCCACTCTTCTGGGGATTGAATCAGTATCTAAGAACGAGAACTTGCACGATCCACTAAGGCGCGTATGCCATTCAACAAGCAAGCGGTTGGTGCCGGGAACAGGACTTGAACCTGCACGCCTTTAGGGCACTGGATCCTAAGTCCAGCGCGTCTGCCAATTCCGCCATCCCGGCTCTCATCGATAGGCTTGACGCGATTATATCGCTCCGCCCCAGATTCGCGCCTTAACTTGGTGGAGTAGCGGCCGCGGCAAGAAAGAAATCGATGGTTAGCTATTCCGCCCATCCGGCAAGCGCTAAGCCAGGTTGGCTTACCTGCATCATCTGCGCGTCAGGAGATCGCGTTCCCTAGGCTGCAAAATTTCGGCATGCAGTTGGTTCGCCTTCTTTAATAGCGGCGCTAACTCTTTCGTGAGCAACTGCAACCGGAGCGAAGCCTTCAGGGATTCGCGATCCCCTCGAGGAATCGCTATTGCGCGCGGCCGATCCGCCGCTCTCCAGAGAGTACGATTGCGCTGTCGAATCCGCTCGAAAACTGCCTCCTCATTCTCCCGGGTGTGTTTGAATTCCGCAAAATTGGTGCCAAACTTTTGATTGATGCGGCGAACCACCGCGCCGAAGTCACTCGTGATCGATTCAAAAGGAGCCACCACAACGCGGTCGCGATATGGCAAAACACGGCGGTGGAAGCGTACCCATGCAGCGAGTGCAGGCCTGGCGGTGACATTGTGTCGCACCATGTGCGAAAGGGCCGCATCCAGCGGACGCCGCACGATCACCAGCGTCGGTAATCTCATGCGAGCGGCCAAAATGACCTGTGCCGCCGCATGCGTGTGATGCACCGTATTTACGGGCACAGACTGTGCGGATTGGAAGGCAAAGTTGGCGAAGGTCGAACCCGAACGCCCATACCCTTCAATCACCAACTCGGAGTCCGGTTTCACCAAGAGCTCCGGAATATGACTGTAGCGAAGCCGCGCCAGAGGCATAAGCGCCGGATATGAGGTCACCCAGTAGATGAACCGATACTTCCACTCGGTTCGCCATGACACTGAGTACGGCAACTCCGCGTTTGCAGCGGCCATAGAAGAAGCCGTCGTCATGAAACCGCTCGCAACCCGGCTTGGATCTGACCTCCCATAGGTAGATACTGCACTTGGTCGCGCATGGTCCAAACTCCATGCAGTCGTTCAATCACCAGCAGCGTTCCCGTCGATGGCCCGCCCTTGACCGGAACTCGGTTCCGGTCGCCATGTTCGACGATGCTCTTCGTGGCCAGCAGATTCCGCACGTGCGTAATAGCGACAACCGTCCCGGTCGCCGCGTCCGCCAACTCCATCAGTTTGGTCAAGCGCGCGGCGTAGCGTCCGTAAAACTGGTGATACGACTCCCCACTCGGAGCCGCGAGGCTCGGATGCTGGTTCAATTGATTCAGGAAAGGCAGTATATCCCGCACCCGCTGCCCGGTGAACACCCCCAGATTCCACGGCCGAAGCTCATGCGTGGCCAGCACGGGAGACTTGGTGTGGCGCCGCACAATCTCAGCCGTTTGACGCGCCCGCCGCAAGTCGGAAGAGTAAATCACCTCCACGCCGCAATCTCTAAGGCGCTCGCCCGCTTCTTCCGCCTCCTCTAATCCATGTTCATCCAGCGGGATATCAAGCCACCCGCGCAACCGCTCGTCGTTCCCCGGTGCGTTCAGCGGAGTTCGACCGTGCCGTACCAAGATCAACTTTCCCATATTGGGCTCCTATGAAATGTGTCCACGAATTGCGTTGCTTCCCCCGCGCGAAATCCCCGCCCGAGGATGACCTGCCGACCGATGCCAGGCCGTCCTTGCAAAAGCGACTAGCCTTCCAGCCTGTATCCCATCCGTTCCAGCGCAGCACCGGCGTGCGCTTCAATCCGCAAAATCTGATCTCGGGTCAATCTATCGCGCCATCCCCCAATGGATCCTTTGCGAACAAAGCGGCCATCTTCCCCGCCCCCTTGGAAGGTCACGCCTGAAACGTCCTCCTTAACTCGCATCCGCTCGATCGTGTTGTCTTCAATCGCGCGCTGGATGCTTGACGAGAGCACCTTCAAGCCCAGAAATGCCGTCACCTTTTGCAGTATTTCCAGAGGCCGCGTGTGAAGATCCTCATATCGCAACACTAAGAGGTCGCCCTTGCGGGCAGTCTCTGAATCCAGCCACGAAGACAAATGTCTTGCCCACGACCCGTGGCGCTTGCGTCCCTCCAGGAAATCCCCCAAGTAATCATCGACGTTACCGACCAACCCCTTGGCCCGCTCGCGAAGATACTCCGAGACCGCCACGTCTCGCACGTCGCGCACCACGTAGATGGCGCGCTTGTACTCCCGCCGGTAAGTTTCATGGGTCGCAATGATGCGCCCGCCTCGGGGCAGCATCGGCAAGGCTTGCCGGTGCCGCGCCACATAAGGCATTGCGACATTGACCTCCTTGAACTCCGAACTCTTGCCCGTAATTGCGTCAAACAAAAGAAAGCGAAGCCAGGTGTATCCCGAACGCGGATAAGTCGCCAAAAAAACATCGGAGTGCAGAAGCCCACGGTGCCGCCACCAGATGATCGGCGTTCGAAAGAGTGTTTCTCCGCTCCGGTATCGCAGGCGCTTTCGCCAGGAAAAGCCTTTTCTCTTCGCGTCGATTTCCACCCCTAAGGCAGCATTCGGCGCGCTCTTGGATTCGGAGTCCCCTCCCACGACTTCTTGCTCTCCCAATAGATTCGTCATGTTCATATCCCTGGGCAGGCACTCAAATGCACCGACCTCAAAATTCGTTATGCTGTGTTTGAGGCCATCGCAGCCCTTTGCGCGGGGGTACAAAGCCGTGGCTCTCGTTCACTGGAAACGCCGTACTGCGGGGAAGGGATTAATTCCCTACTATTATGATCGACAAACTTTTAATGTAACATGGCCTTAACATAACCCGCCTCCACGTTTGCCGTCAAGAAGAAAATTAGAGAAGTCGGATAACCCCCAGCCAGCATGTGACTTTCGTCTTTAGCCTCGTCCTGCCCTTTCGTATTGCCCGGATTTGCGGCTACACTGGTAAGCCTATGTCCATTCCAAACCAGCCTAACGTCAAGCTCGTGCAGCGCCCCGAGTATCGCGAAGACTATGCCAATAGCGTGCAAGTTCGCGTCAATGTCTGGGACTTTTTCCTTGTCTTCGGCACCATGCAGCAAGCATCAGAGACCCAGGTCGAGTTGCACAACTTTCAGGGCGTTTATCTGAGCCCGCAACAGGCCAAGGCACTGGCCGCGCTCTTGAACCAAAATGTCGCCAGCTACGAATCCGCCTTCGGAGAAATCAAGCTCGACCCGCGTATGACACCTTCGGGCCCAATTCATTAATCTCGTGCAACTCACGGAGGACTTTAAGCTGCGCCTCTCTCATCTGGCCGGAGCATTGGCCTTCATCTTCGCCGCCATCGTCCTTCTGCATTGGCCGCTGCTGCGCCTGCCCTATTTCTGGGACGAAGCTGGCTACTACGTGCCCGCCGCTCGCGACCTGTTCCTCGACGGCAGCCTGATTCCACACTCCACGCCCTCGAACGCTCATCCGCCGCTAGTAATGGCGTATCTGGCTCTGTGCTGGAAGCTCTTCGGATTCTCACCTCTAGTGACGCGCCTCGCCATGTTGCTGATCGCGGCCTTTTCGCTCACCGGACTTTACCAACTCGCGCGCCGCGTTGCCC
>Ga0302320_10008358_pt1 | contig 22567 bp, 18 predicted proteins | sample Bog_T0_3_FD_202130 | JGI IMG/M metagenome (GOLD analysis project Ga0302320, IMG submission 202130) | Peat permafrost microbial communities from Stordalen Mire near Abisko, Sweden - Bog_T0_3 | ecosystem: Environmental > Terrestrial > Soil > Wetlands > Peat | place: Sweden: Abisko, Stordalen Mire... | reverse complement strand
CCTGTATGGCAACACCGCCAGGGTCCAAACGCATGTCCACGAAGCCCTCATCGCCTGCGCCCTCGAACGCTACCGCCTCGCCCACAACGCCTATCCCGAAACCCTCGACGTTCTGGTCCCCCAATACCTCGCCCAAGTCCCCCGCGACATCATCGGCGGCCAACCCCTCCATTACCGCCCCACCGCCGACGGCAAATTCCTCCTCTACTCCATCGGCTGGAACGAATCCGACGACGGCGGCAACCCCGCCGACGACGCCGACTGGGTTTGGGACAATCCCCGCCGGTGAACCAGCTTCAATCCCAAAGGGATTGCATCATCCAGCCCAGGGTTGGCTGATTCGGAGAGGCCTACGCTGGGGAGCAACATTACGTGAAGAGATTAGGATTAGGATTAAGATTAAGATTAGGATTTTGGATTACGATTCTGGTTGACAGGGGACGCGGGAAGCGGCAGGCTGACGGCGTGACGCGAAAGCTCCACCTGCAATGTCCGGGTGCCATCCATCTTGTGCTGGGCGCGGTTCTTGCCTTGATGGGACCTCGATGTTATGCTCAGGCCCCTGCGGTCAGCAATGCTCCCGTGACCAACGGAGCCGCGCCAATCGCCAGCGTGGAAAGCGACACTCCGTTTGCCAGCGCCATCCTGGATCACCCGGGGGTTAAACTGCCCGAGCAGGGGCCGTGGACACTTTCCCCTGACGAACTCCTGCAGATGACGCTGTTAATTAGCGATTTGGTTGAACACAGAGATCAGACAATTTCAGCCCACAAGGATGATCCCCTGTTTCTATTCTTGTGGGACTTGCTCTCAAGTGAAACCAAGTCGGCCTTGGAGGCAGAGCGGGCAAAGATGGTTATCCGTGGTGTGCCTCACGAGCCGGGTCCAGGCCAGCAGTACTTGGTGACGAACCTGAACAAGTTAATTCAAGGGAAGCTGATTTACGACTCAAACGTTTTCGCACCGCTCAAACCATTTCTTTCCGGTGACACCGTGAAACTGCTGAACCAACCAACCGGGGCAGATCTGGCCCGGCTGAACCGGCTGTTGCTTGAGGACGCCTTTCCGCTCGACATATTACGGCGCCCTAAGATTCTCTTCGACGTCGCTTCCCAGAACTACATCTTCGTTGATTTCTCGAAGAAGGCGGTTTCACTCTATGGGCAAGACGGGCAAAAAAAGTGGACTGCCGACTTGGGTCCTTCGATTGCCCACGAATCCGAAGCCTTCCCCTACTTCCGAAGTTTGGGCATGCCAGTCAGTAGTAGGAATGTCGGCCTCTGGGATGTCTCTCCACGGCCTGGCATGCTTTTGGTCCATATACTCGCAGCCCATTCTTACAGCGTAAATATGAGTAGCGGCAGCGTCAACAGGCTGCCGAGTCTGTAATCGGCCCGAGATGCTCCCGCTCTTTCCCAGCTTTCGTTTTGCCCGCGCCGGCTTTTGTGGGGTTTCCCGGATTATGGCTGTTTTGGCGCTATTTACCATGGCGGTCGGCTTGCGCGCCGAGGAGCGTGTGGCTTTCCTTTGAATTCCCAGGCTACGAAGCTGACTATTCTCCTCCCAATGGCAGCCAAACCGCCTTCTCCACTAAACTATTTTCAAATTTGTAAATGTGTAAAATCTGTACCCACCCCTCCTAAACCCCGTATTCACAATGGGTTACGTGTGGTCCGAACCCCGTTTTTTGACCAAAAAATCGTCCGTACCGTACGGAGACGCTTTTTCCAATACCGTGCTACAATCGCGCCGTGAAGAATAGTGAAGATAGAAGAGTCCCTGTAGCGGCGGTCACCGCCCGCCGTCAAACAGCCCCGAAGAACCAAACCGAATGTTGGAGGGTAGCGTCTTTCGTCAGAAAGCCGCAAATAGAGCCCGTCACCCCAGTCCTCCATTCACCCCGTCAATCAAGCCTAATCAAACCTAATCAAGCCATTCTGTGCCTCGACGCGATCCATTCCCAGCCTCCCTCCTGCTCAAAAATCCCCACTTCGCCAATCCTCCTCCGTCAAACCCCGTCAAAGCCAGTCAAAGCTGGTCAAAGCATTTCCCAATCGTTAACTCCCAGCCACGGTTCCAGCCGCAACAACTATATATTGTGGTCCCCACAGCCAAATTGCACTACCTATGGTGGTTTACATCTGCCGCAGACACCTCTTCACCCAGCAAATCCGCAATTTCCGTCAAATCTGACCCGATCAGTCCTATCAGACCGATCCGACCGATTCCCACAATCCGCAATCCGCAATTCCAGTTAGTTCCACCTAATTCCACTTAATTCCACTTAATTCCACATGCCGCCATCGCGGCCGAAATGGCAAATCCCAAAAAAAGCGTGCAAACTGCTATCAGGCGCGTTAATGTTGAAAAAATGCAGGTAGCCATTGACACCAGACAACCCCGTTTGGTCGAAGCGGAGATTGGCGCGGCCTATCTGGCCATGTTCCCGGATGCCGACCGGAAATTCGTGCGGACGATATTTCATTGGGGAGTGGACTGTTTCGAGGGCCGCTATAAGGATTACCTCCCGATTGACGCGCTCTATCACGACCTGGAACACACCTTGCAAGGAGCCCTCTGCATGGCCCAATTGCTCCGCAACCGCCATAACACCAACGCCGAACCCCGCCTTACCCGGCGGATGTTTGAACTCGGACTGCTCGCGATCCTTATGCACGACACCGGCTACCTCAAAAAGAAGGGGGACACAGGCGGCACCGGCGCAAAATACACCCTCACCCACGTGGACCGCAGCATCCAATTTGCCGGCGAACTCATGTTCTACCGCGATTATCCCATCGAGGACATCCTGGCCGTGCAGAACATGATCCGCTGCACCGGCGTGAACGTCCAACTCGACACCATCCCCTTCCAGGACGAATTGGAGCGCATCACCGGCTTTGTCCTCGGAACGGCCGATTTGCTGGGCCAGATGGCTGCGCCCGATTACGTGGAAAAGCTGCCGGTCCTCTACTCGGAATTCGCCGAGGCCGCAGGCTACAACGGCGGAAAAATGAAGGCGGGCGGTTTCTTCTCCAGCGCCCAGGATATGATGCAAAAGACCCCTGTGTTCTGGGAGAACTATGTCAAACAAAAAATAAACCGCGAGTTCCTCGGCCTTTTCCGCTTTCTCTGTGTCCCCTACCCCGACGGCCCGAATCCCTACATCGAGCGGATTGACGCCAATATCGCCCGCTTGCGCCGCCTGCTGGCCGCGGAGGCAAAGCCCGCCTAAGCTGGCGCGGCCCCTGTTCTTCCAACTGCCACGGAGTTCCCGCCATGTCGCGCGATTACGTCATAGAACCCTTCCGCCACCCGGTTGAAACGCGCATCAACTACGAGCGCGAGTTGAACGGCCAGCAGCGAGCCGCAGTTACCGCCCCGCCCGGCCCGGCCCTGGTCATCGCGGGCGCCGGCTCGGGCAAAACGCGCACTCTCACCTATCGCGCCGCCTTCCTGCTCGAACAAGGCATCCCCCCGGAGCGCATCCTCCTCCTCACCTTTACCAACAAAGCCGCCAAAGAAATGATGCTCCGCGTCAGCAGCCTCCTCGGCGGCGAACTCTCCTCCCTTTGGGGCGGCACCTTCCATGCCATCGGCAACCGCGTCCTGCGCCGTCACGCCGCCCTTCTCGGCTATCAGCAAGGCTTCTCCATCCTCGACCGCGACGACGCCGAAGACCTGGTCCAAACCTGCCGCAGCGAGCTAAAGATTGACCTCATCGCAACCCGCTTCCCCAAGGCCGGCGTCCTCTCCGATGTTTTTTCGCTCGCCGTCAACAAGCAGGAGCCGGTGGATACCTTGCTCGATGAACAATTCCCCTGGTTCGCGCCCCTTTCCGACGAGATAGCCGCCTTGCACCGCCTTTACACCGCCCGCAAAATCGCGGCCAACTCCATGGACTTTGACGATTTGCTTGCGCTCTGGCTCCGGCTTCTTCAGGAACATCCTGAAGTCCGGGAAGAACAGCAGCGCCGTTTCCAATTCATCCTCGTGGACGAATATCAGGACACCAACAAGCTCCAGGGCGCGCTGGTGGACCTCCTGGCCGCCAATCACCACAACATCATGGCCGTTGGCGACGATTGCCAGAGCATCTATTCCTGGCGCGGCGCCCATTTCCAGAACATCCTCAAATTCCCCGACCGCTACCCGGACGCCGCCATTTACCGGATCGAAACCAACTACCGCAGCACGCCGGAAATCCTGCGCGTTGCCAACGCCGCCATCGCCGCCAACATCCGCCAGTTCCCCAAGCAACTCGTCGCCGCGCGCGAGGCTGGCGTCAAACCGGTGCTCGTCGCCTGCGGCGACGCGAGGGAGCAGGCCGTTTTCATCGCCCAGCGCGCCCTGCAATTGCGCGAGGAAGGCATCCCCTTGAACAAGATGGCCGTCCTTTATCGCGCCCATTTCCACGCCTTGGAATTGCAGTTCGAGCTGACACGCCGCAACATCCCCTTCACCATCACCAGCGGCCTCCGTTTTGGCGAACTGGCCCACATCAAGGATGTCGCCGCCTGGCTCAAATTCATCACCAATCCGCACGACGAACCCGCCTTCAAACGGATCACCCGCCTCCTCCCCGGCGTCGGCGCGCGCAGCGCGGACAAAATATGGAACGCCTTCCGCGCCGCGCCCCAAACGGGCAATCCGCCGCTCGCGTCGGCCCTGCAAAAAATCGCCGCTGCCGTTCCCAGAAAAGCCGCCGTGCCCTGGGCGCAATTCACCGCCACCGTCGCGCAGTTGGAAGAACCGGAAATCCGCCGCAGCGCCTCCCGCATGATCCGCCTCGTGCTTGAAGCCGGCTACGAAGATCATTTGAAAGCCGAATACACCAATTACCTGTCGCGCCTGAGCGACCTGGAAGCGATGGCAGCCACCAGCATGCAATTTGCCACCGTCGAGGAATTCCTCACCCAACTGGCCCTCCAAACCGGCGGCGAAGCCGATGCCGAAGACCGCCCGCCCGCGCGCCACGACGAGGAGCCGATGCGCCTCTCCACCATCCATCAGGCCAAGGGATTGGAATTTGAGGTCGTCTTCGTCATCATGCTTTGCGAAGGCGCGTTCCCGTCCACCCGCGCCATCGAAGCCCTGGACGGCGAGGAAGAGGAGCGGCGCCTGTTTTACGTCGCCCTGACCCGCGCGCGGAGCCAGTTGTATTTGACCTACCCCCTGCTGCGCGTCACCGCCGGCAGCGATGATCTGAACCAAAAACCGTCCCGTTTCCTCTGCGAAATTCCTCGCGATTTGCTGGACGAATGGAACCTGAAAACGTGGGGCTGATATGCGGAAACCGTCATTTGCGCACGGCGAATTACGCGTGCAATTCAAGGACAACTTAAGGGGAACTTAAGAAGAACTACAATCGCATTCGATTAGTTGACATTTGCGGTCGAAAACGATAGTCTCTCTTAAGTTATCAAAAGTGCCCCCTTCAGGCGGCAGGGTTCGCGAGGAGGTTTTTGATCGAGGAAACAAGACACAATCATCAAAGGCTTGGAATATGCGGACTATATCGAGTGTCAGATCAGTTTTCGTGGCGGCTTTTCTGCTCGCCGGGTTCGGATCGAACGCGGCCCCCTTCACCAACGGCAGCTTTGAGACGCCCGCCGCGACCAGTGCCGGAGTGCGCCTTTACCCAACCAATCAGTGGCTGACCGGCTGGAGCGTGGGCGGGACCGGAAATGGTGATGTTGCGGTGGTCAATGGCACTGTCGGCGGTGTGGCCCCATATGACGGGCAGCAATACGTCTATTTCAATGGCGGAAACACTCTGCCCGGAGGCACCCTGTCCCAGACTTTTGACACTACAATCGGATCCTCCTGCACGGTGAGTTTCGCTTTGAGCAAGAATGGCACTGGAGCCGTGAGCATGACCGCGACTGCGATTGGGTCGAATAACGTGCAGATCGCCAGCAACTATTGCGTCCCCGCCTCCCAGGGCGTCTGGACTTTGTTTCAGTTGAATTTTACCGCAGTCTCAACCAATACGACGCTGGTTTTCCTGGACAGTTCAGCGTCCCCCGCTTCTGGGGTGGACTTGGCGTTTGACGACGTGACGGTGACGTCAACCGCGCCGGTCATCCCCCCGACAGTGGTGACGTCGCCGGCAAGCCAGACCGTCAATGCGGGGGACAGCGTGGTTCTCACCGCTTCAGCTAGCGGCGGCGCGTCCACTGTTCAGTGGTATCTGATCAACTATCAGGGAACCAACGCGATTGCCGGTGCAACCAGTACCACGTTGAATCTGACCGCCAGCAGCACTTCTCCAGGCGGCTATTTTGCCAAATTCACCAATTCCGCTGGCGGTGCTACCACCAGCGTGGCCAATCTTGCCGTGCTGGCTCTTGCGTTCACCAATGGTAGCTTTGAGATCATCAACCATACTGCCATTCCGTCCGGCCAAAACGCCCCCCTCTATCCAGGCGATACCTGGCTGACCGGTTGGACTGTGGGCGGCTTGGGAGGCGGTAATCTTGCAGTGGCTAATGGACCTGTCGGTGTAAACCCTTATGACGGGCAGCAGACCATTCTTTTCAATGGCGGCAACACTCCGCCCGGCGGCATTTTGTTCCAGACCTTTACCACTACGGTGGGATACCATTATACGGCAACCTTTGCTGTTGGCCAAACTGGTTCGGGAAACATGAGCCTGACGGCAACAGCCGTGGCGCCAGATGATTCACTTCTCGCCAGCAACTATTGCGTCGCTGCTTCGGGGCAGTGGAAGTCATTTCAATTGGCCTTTACCGCAGTATCAACCAATACGACGCTGATTTTCAAGGACACCTCTTCCACAACCTATGCGGTGGATTTGATCTTTGACGACGTGACGGTGACAGGAGGCCCGCCCGCCGTCCCGCCAACAGTCGTAACATCGCCGGTAAGCCAGACCGTCAATGCAGGGGACAGCGTGGTTCTCACCGCTTCAGCCAGCGGCGGCGCGTCCACTGTTCAATGGTATCTGATCAATTATCAGGGGACCAACGCGATTGCGGGCGCAACCAGTACCACCTTGAGTCTGACCGCCAGTAACACCGCGCCAGGCGGCTATTTTGCCGTGTTCAGCAATACCGGCGGAACTGCCGCGACCAGCGTGGCCAATCTTGCCGTGCTGGGCCTTTCGTTCACCAATGGCAGCTTTGAGGCCATCAACCATGCAGCCATTTCGTCCGGCCATAACGCCCCCCTCTATCCAGGCGATACCTGGCTGACCGGTTGGACTGTGGGTGGCCTGGGCGGCGGTGATCTTGCAGTGGCCAATGGCAATCTCGGCGGTTTGAACCCTTATGATGGCCAGCAAGCTATTCTTTTCAATGCTGGCAATACGCCGCCCGCCGGCATTGTGTCCCAAACCTTCACCACCACCGTCGGGTACTATTATACGGTGACCTTCGCTGTGGGCCAGACTAGTTCGGGAAGCATGAGTCTGACGGCAACCGCCGTGGCGCCAGATGATTCCCTTCTCGCCAGCAATTATTGTGTGCCCCCCAATGTGGGCGTGTGGTCTTTGTTTCAGTTGAACTTTGTCGCAACAACAACGAATACGACACTGGTTTTCAAGGACACATCCCTCAACACTATAGCGGTGGATTTGGTCTTTGACGACGTGACGGTGACGGGAGTTCCACCAACCGTCCCGCCCACCGTCGCGACATCGCCGGCGAGCCAGACCGTCAATGCCGGGGACAGCGTCGTTCTCACTGCTTCGGCCGGCGGCGACGCGTCCAGTGCACAATGGTATCGGATTAACTGGCAGGGAACCAACGCGATTGCGGGCGCAACCAGTAACACCTTGAATCTCACTGCTGGCAATACCACCCCTGGCGGCTATTTTGCCGTATTTAGCAATACCGGCGGAATTGCCACGACCAGTGTAGCCAATCTCGCCGTGCTGGGCCTTTCCTTCACCAATGGCAGCTTTGAGAATGTCAACGATACGACGATCCCGTACGGCAGCGCAGTCTATATTTATCCCGGCGGTAACTGGCTGACCGGCTGGACCGTGAGTGGGCCGGAAGGCGTGAAGGTTGCGGTGGCAAATGGCCCAAGCGATGCACTCGCCCCGTACGATGGTCAGCAATGGATTACTTTCAACGATGACAATTCTCCAGTCGGGGCCATTTTGACCCAGACCTTCACCACCGTATTGGGAACTCCCTATCAAGTTTCCTTCGCCGTGAGTCAGAATGAGCCGGGAAATATGAGCCTTACGGCCACTGCGATTGGTTCAATCAATACGATCATTGCCAGCAATTATTGTGTGCCCGCCAAGGTAGGCGTGTGGTCTTTGTTTCAGTTGAATTTTATCGCAGTATCAACCAATACGACCTTGGTTTTCCTCGACTCCTCTTCTCAGACGATCGGAGTAGATCTTGCGTTTGACGATGTAACTTTACTGAGTTTGTCAACTTCTGGGCCGCCGGTGGTCAACACCTCCCCGGTAAGCCAGACTGTGAATTCCGGCGCGGCAGTTTCTTTCAGTGCCAGCGCCGCTGGCAGCCCTTCCACCATCCAGTGGTACTTGGGAACGAATCCAATAACAGGCACCGGTGGATCCGCGTCCCCGCTCACAGTTACGGCCAGCGATGCCACCGCCGGGAGTTACTCCGCCGTCTTCAGCAATTCTTACGGAACCGCCACCACCGCCGTGGCCGTGCTGACTGTGGTTGATCCGCCCGTCATCGCCACGTCCCCGGCCAGCATTGTGGTGGCCGCGAATACCGAGGTGACACTGACCGCATCCGCCACTGGCAATCCCTCCTCCGTGCAATGGTATTTTGGCACATCGGCAATTTCCGGCGCGACGAGCACCAATCTGACCTTCATGGCAGAAACCGCCGCAACAGGTGATTATTTCGCGATCTTCAGTAACGCGGCCGGAACCGCCACAAGCGCGGTGGCAAATGTAATTGTGAACGCCGGTCCGTTCACTAACGGCAGCTTTGAGCTTCTCAACAATGTCGCAGCCCTGTCACCCGGCGGCAGCGCGATCATTGCTCCCGGAAACACTTGGTTAACCGGCTGGACGGTGAGCGGGACGAATGGCCCTGATATTTACGTGATGAATGCCACCATGCTGAACATCGCTGGCGGCATAGGCCCCTACGACGGGCAGCAGTGGATAGATTTCAATGGTGGCGACACCCGGCCCGGCGGCATCTTGTCCCAGACATTCCTCACCACTGTGGGACAAGCCTGCGCGGTGTCCTTCGCGGTGCAAATTCCCGGGTCGGGAAGTGGCGATATGAGCATCACCGCTACTGCGGTTGGTTCCAACAACGCGGTGATCGCCAGCAACTACTGCGTCCCCCCCACACGCGCCACTACCACCAGCGATTGGTACCTGTATCAACTGAACTTCACCGCCAATTCAACGAACACGACGCTGGTTTTCAAGGATACTTCTGACGCGACCTCGGCTGTAGATATCGCGCTGGACGACGTAACCCTGGTTTTCGCGCCGCTGATCGTCACCTCGCCCGTAAGCCAGACAAACATCATCGGGACGCCAGTGACATTCACCGCGTCGGCGAGCGGCAGTCCCGCGACCGTGCAATGGTTCCAAGGCGCCACGCCCATTCTGAACGCCACCAATACCACCTTGAGCTTTACCGTAAATTCAGGTAGCGCCGGAAATTACACCGCCGTCTTTACCAATTCCGCAGGCAGCGCAACGACCGCGGCTGCCGTGCTCACTTTGGACCTCCCTGCATCCCTGACGCAGCAGCCCCAAAGCGTTACCACCAATGTCGGCGCAACCGTCACTTTTACTGGCGGAGCAAGCGGCACCGCTCCTCTCAGTTTGCAGTGGCAATTGAATGGAACCAACATCTCCGGGGCCACCAATGCCAGCTTGGTCCTGACCAACGTGCAGCCCACCGATGTGGGAAGCTATGCGCTGATCGTCGCCAACGCCTTTGGGACCAACACCAGCACACCCGTGGGCTTGACCCTTATCAGCGCGCTTCAAATCGTCAGCGGGACCGTCCCATCCGTAGGCACCGTGTCGACCCCTGTCACCTCAGTGCCCGTGACTGTCACGGTCAATCTGCTCGCCACGGGAACCGAAAACGGGTTGATATTTAATGTTGGTTACAGCCCGTCCCTCCTGACTTATACGGGTTGGACTCCTGGCAGCGGTGCCTCCGGCGCAAGTTGTTCTGTCACTTGCAGTCAGGCCGGCCAAATCGGCGTGTTTGTGGGTTTGGACACAGGCGCGACATTCGCGGCGGGCACTCAGCAGGTCGTTCAACTGACCTTCCAGGCCATCTTGGTGCCAACCAATGCTGCGACCCCCATTGGATTTACCAATTCGCCTTATCCAACCGGCCTATCCGATGTGAATGGGGTTGACCTTCCTGCGTCCTTCCTCGCTGGTTCCCTCGCGATCCCCGCGACGCCTTTGGAAGGCCATGTCGCGCTTTCTGGCAACGAAGGTTATGCCGTCGGCATCACAGACTGGGTTCAGGAAGGACGGTTTGCGGCGGGTTTGGATCTGGACTATATTCTCACCAACGCCGCTGAATTCCAGCAGGCGGACTCCGCCCCACGCGCGACCTTGGGCGACGGCGCTATTGATGTATCGGATTGGGTGCAGGTGGGCCGTTACGCGCTCGGCTTGGACCCGCCCACTGCGGCGGGCGGTCTCACGAGTGCGCCGGCGCAATCGGGATCCGTTAAGGCCATCAAGTCAAGCGGAGCCAAACCGACGCCCAAGACCGGCCTTCCCCGGCCGATCAGCATGGTCCCGCTGACCCAGGGTGCGGCTACCAACTTGGTCGCGGTGCAAATGACCTGTCAAGGCGGCGAAAGCTCATTGCAATTCGGTATTTCTTTTGACCCAACCGCCCTCGCTTTCGTAAGCGCGACCGCAGGCAGCGGAGCTAACGGGGCGCGTTTGATTTTCAACGCGAACAACCTTGCCGACGGCCAATTAAGCATCGTCGTTGGGCTGATGCCTCCAATGACATTCGCCTCCGGCACGCATCAGCTTGTCAACCTCGCCTTTAGGTCAATTTCGTATTCCAACACCACCTCCGTGGCGTTTGCCGATGCTCCCATTGGCCGCCGGTTGGTGGATGCCAATGCCAATACCCTCTCCGCCACTTATCAAGGCACGTCGTTCCCAATCGCTGGTCAGTCCTGGCCTCTGGTGACCATCAACCAAACCGGCAGTAACGTCGTCTTATCGTGGCCATTCTCGCCCACAGTCCTGGCCGCCCAATGGTCAACCAATCTGGGGACAAACTGGTACAACACCGGAGGAACGCCCGTCACCAGCGGCAACACGACTGCATTGACGCTGCCCGTTCCAGCCAACGGAACCGTTTTCCGACTCCATCAGCCGTAGCCCCAAGGGCTTGGTTTGGAATCCGTGCAAGAACTGGAAGTTAATCTTGCCTCGAGCGTTTTCCGAGGTCATTTCAAGGCGTGTCGGCTTCTCAGAAGGTCATGTCAATCAGAACCTGGCTCGCCTTCCCGGTGATCACCAAGTCAATCCCCTTGTTGACTTGCCGCAAGGGCAGTCTGGAAGTGATGATGCCATCAATGCTCAAGACACCGGCTTTCCACATGCGAACGTAGCGCGGGATGCCAACTTAGGCGCGCGAGGCGTTGTGCAACTCAGTAGTCATGCGGCTGGGCGTGCTTTTCAATGACGCTCTTTTTGAAAGTTATCATTGTTGACAGTCCCGGCCCGCAATGCGGCTCAACGGTGCGGTATTCGTATTTTCTGACGCACTTCATAGACTCATAAATCGCCTTGGCGTTTTTGCCGCGGCGGTCCCGTTTGTTCGTATCCACGGAGCAATCGTTGTCCTCCACGACGTAGGTGCATGGGAGATCCCGGCCTTCAACGAACATGATCGCCTCGTAAAAGTGCCCCTGCTCGGCCGCACCGTCGCCCAGAAAGCACCAGACCTTGTTGGGGCTTCCCTCCGCTTTCAACGCCCAAGCAATGCCGGCGGCGATGGAAGACATTCCGGCCAGCACGGAACTGGTCATAAAATTGTTTCGTTTGTTGAACAAGTACATGCTGTGCCCTTCCCGAATCTCATGTTCCAGTTCAGCCTCGCCGCCTCCCGCCAGGAGCCAATGATAATGCGCCCTGTGGCTGCCCAATATCCAGTCGCCTTCCTTGATCTCTTTGAAAATCTCGATCAACTGCTTCTCGTTGCCGCCGCTCAGATGAACCACGAATGGCAGGTCACCATCCGCGAATACTCCCCGGATGCGGTTCTTGAAAGCAATGAGAGATTCCACGGTCGCGTTTGTCATAATGTCATGTCAATCAAAACCCTGCTCGCCTTCCCGGCGATCACCATGTCTATCCCCTTATTTATCTGCCGCAAAGGCAGTCTGGCTGTGATGATGCCGTCAATACTCAACACGCCCGCTTTCCACATGCGGACGTAACGCGGGATGTCCCGTTCCGGCCGAAACCCGCCGCCCTGGGTTGCTTTGATGCTCTTTCCTTCGCCTTCAAACATGTGGCGGGCGTTGAGCATGGAAACCGATTTTCCAGGACCAGGCTGGCCTACCATGATGAAACGCCCGGATGGACTGAGCAGCGGCAGCGTCTTCTCCATGCTGTCACCCGCGCCAGCCGTGTCTATGACGACATCAAACCTGCCAATCTTCGACAAATCCTCCTGGCTGCTGTCCACGTACCGGGTGGCTCCCAAGGAAAGCGCGACACGCTTCTTATTCGCGTGAACGTCCACCGCCACCACCGGGTTGGCTTTCGCCATGCATGCGCATCGGATCAGGTTGCATCCCAGTCCGCCGGTCCCCACGATCAGCACGCTCTCCCCAAATTTGACCGCCGCTTCACTCTCGATGGTGCCCAGCGCGGTGGATAGTCCACAGCCGAGCAGTGCGCATAGTTCAACCGGCGTGTCCATCGGAACTGGCGTCAGCCGGTTCTCGCTCGCAACGGTATATTCGCTCAGGGTCGTGACCCGCCCGCCCCCAACGGAGAGGCGCGACATCGCCCGGTCCGACGCTTCCGACCCCGGCTTTCTCCACCACCCGTAAGCGGGGCAGGCCGCCTCGATCCCGGTTGCTTTTCGCCAATGCAGCACCACCTTGTCGCCCGGCTTGACCCGCGTCACCCCTTCACCGATGCTGTCCACAATGCCGCACCCCTCGTGACCGAGCAGGTGCGGCAGAAACGCCGCATTTCCCTTTTCGCCGCGGATTTCCTGCAATTGAGCGCCACAGATGCCGCTGACCAAGATCTTCACTGCGACTTGGCCGTAAGCCAGCGATTCAGGCATCGCGATGTCGGCGACAACGAGCGGAGCATTGAGTTTTGTCAGGACCGAAGCTTTCATCACCATTCCCCCTTAAAATCAACCAGCATGGTGGACCGGCCTGCGTCCAGGGCTGACTTGGCGAGTTGGTATTCCGACAAGACCACCGCTGGATCGTGCAGCTCGATTACAGGAAAGGACACCATGCTCCGTATCGCTTTGGAATGATTTTGAGAATGCGTGGCACTGGTGAACAGTGGCCGGGTCCTGTTGCCGACCACAACCCGGAAAATAATGGCTGGTTGAAACTGCCCTCCCGACATCGGCCCCAGCTTGTCCGCGTGGTTCACGATTGCGTCCAGCGCGTTGAGCACGAAGTCGAACCGCTCGAAAAAGACGATCGGCTTGAATCCCTTCAGCGAGAGTCCAATGGCAAACCCTGCCATCAAATTCTCAGAGACAGGCATTTCGATCCGCTGCGCCAGGGGCACGCCGTCGAACGTTCCGGCGCCTCCAGCTTTCATGCCAGCCTCGTCGGGTTTGGTCAATCCGTAGCCAATGAATCGCGCCTGTGGGTCCTTTGCCAGCATCTTCATGGAGGCGATTATGGCATCTTTATATGCACTCATTGTTTGTGATTAAACAGAATAGTATCAGGTGAGTCAAGCCCTAAAAAATCCAAACCTAAAAACCTTATCCATCTCGAGCGCCAGAGCGCTAAATCCAGCCAGCTTTCTCCAACATCTGGCGAAGTTCGCCTTTGTTCCTGGCGTGGTCCGTATGCGTCCCAAGTGCCACCGTCGCCCTGCTGTGAACCAGAATTCTCGGTGTGTCCTTGTTCCAGATGTTGAATGTCGGCCACATCGCGCCGCTGGGACAGCCGATGATCTTGTCCACCCTCATCGAGACATTCCCCACTCCCGTCACGCTCAAGCCATGCTCTGCCGTGCAGACCGCTCCGGTCCGTGACGGCTGGGTGCAGACCACGCTGTGGCCCTTCCCAATGAGCCACCCAATCACGTCATCCCAGTCCGTGTCTTTCCATCTGGGCAATTGCCCGCTCATCACGCTGCCGTTGCAGACCAAGAAGTTCCACTGGCCGGGCAGTTGGGTTTCCTGCTTCAGGGCCGGATAATCGAACAAGTAATCATCCGGCGAATTCAGCGGCGTTTCCAGCCCCATTCGCCGGGCCAAATCCGCGAAAAAAGGGGCGTGAAATTTGCCCCAGTCGAAACGCACCGGGCTTTTGTGCGAGCAACCCCCGTGTGGGGTCCAGGCGCCGTGATTGATCCACGCATCAACAGCATGGGGGTTCCTGCCCTGGAGGGGCACGATTCGGACGTTCGCCAGCGGCCAAACAACCGGTTTCAATGCCTCGTGGTAATGAACCCTGCAGGCATGCAGGAACTGGCAGTCCGGGTGTTTCACCGCCAGCCGACGCAGAAAATTAAGATGAATCAGATTGTCCCCTAGGTGCCACTCGTTGAACGTGTGATAGATGCCGTCGCGGCCCGCTTGCTCTCCCGGCCTCGCAATATTCTCGCGCCAAATGATGCCGGCAATTCGGAGGACGTCATTCAGTTTTATTCGCAATAGCGGTGACACAACGCAATTCATATTCGAGCGAATTATCGTTGTCAATTAAGACCGGTTGTGTCATCATCCCAAATCAGCGAGGTAATGCCATGAAAGAAAGAAAACCGCCTTTTCGAGTGCCCCGTTGGCTCTGGCCGGAGATTTTGTTTCTGCTCGCCTTTGCCGTGCCTTGTTTTGGGCAGTCGCCGATTACCAATGGCTTGGTGGCGCGGTGGACAGGCAATGGTAACGCCAACGACAGCGCCGGCCACTCCGACGGCCAGGTTTCAGGCGGCTTGCGTTACGCGCCCGGTCCGGCAGAGCAGGCCTTTCAATTTAATGGCGCGGGAGCGAAGGTGGATTTCGGCAACAACGTCGGAAACTTCGGGATACGCGATTTCACCATCGCCTACTGGATGAAGACGGATTCAAAGACCTTTCAGGAAGCATTCTTGTGCAAAAGGGCCAGATGTGATGGCGGAAGCCTCTTCTGGGATATTCGCATCGGCGGCCCAAACACACCTCTTGGCGTCCCCAAACTTGAACTCTGCGACCCGGAAAAAACAACTGCTAGGTATTTGCTTGCAAGCCGCCCCATGAATGACGGCCAGTGGCACCATATCGCGTGGGTGAGACAATCCACCAGTTCCGGAACCAGCACCGGTCTGATTTATGTGGACGGCGCGCTCGATAATTCAATGGTCTATCCAGACACGCTTGAGATTTCCAACCAGGCGCCCTTGGTTCTGGGTCAGGATGTCTGCAATGCCGACAGCACACAGCCTTACAGCGGCGCCGCCGCCGACCTACAGCTCTTCAGCCACGCCCTTTCCGCGGAGGAAATCCTCTCCATCTTCCAGGCAGGAAAATTGGCAAAGTGATCCGCCGCCGGTTTGCCAAGCCTTTGGGGGTTCCCCGCTCATCGCATCGCTGCTTTTCTATTTATTTCCGGCCCTCTGTCGGAGTAGAGTTCACCTGTGATTGACTCTGATGGCTCTTTGGCCGCCTTCCTGCCCGAATTGCGCGCGGCTGAAATCGTCGCGCTCGACACGGAGGCGGATAGTCTCCATGCCTACCCGGAAAAACTGTGCCTCCTTCAAATCAGCATCGGCGGGCAGCACCTCCTGATTGACCCGCTGGCCCCGCTCTCTCTGGCCCCGCTGTGGACGGAACTCAAACGGCACCGGCTGATTTTGCACGGGGCCGATTATGACCTGCGCCTCTTGCGCAAGAACCACGCCTTCGTGCCGGACCGGATTTTTGACACCATGCTCGCAAGCCGCCTCCTCGGCGACCGCGAGTTCGGACTCGCCAATTTGCTCCAAAAATATCTGGGCGTGACTTTGGAGAAGGGGTCTCAGAAAGCCGATTGGGCCAAACGCCCGCTCACGCCGCGCATGGAGGCTTACGCGCGAAATGACACCCATTATCTGGCCGAACTGGCCGCCATTTTCCAGCGGCGATTGGCCGATAAGGGACGCCTGCGCTGGGCCGAGGAATCCTGCGACCGGCTCATCGTTGAATGCGCCATTCCGGGCGAGCCGCAGCCGGACCTGGTCTGGCGGGTGAAAGGAAGCCATAAATTGTCGCGTGCCGCCCTGGCCGTGTTGCGCGAATTATGGCACTGGCGCGAAGGCGAAGCGATCGGCGCAAACAAGCCGCCCTTCTTCGTGCTCAGTCACGAGGCAATGGTCGAAATCGCGGCGGCGGCGGTGGAGCGGCGGCCTTTCGCAGAGTTGCTGCCGCGCCATTTTTCCCCGCGCAGGCACGAGGGCCTGGGCCGGGCGGTCAATGCCGGGCTGGCCCGCATCCCGTCCGAGCAGCCGGACTTCCTGCACGCCAAGTCACACCGCCAGACCGAGGCCGAACGCCGCCGGTTCACGGAATTGGAAAATCGCCGCAATCTCCGCGCCGCCGAGTTGGAAATTGATCCCACGCTTATCGCCAGCCGGGCCACCTTGCTCGCCCTGGCCAGCCATTGGGAACGCGCCGCCGCCGAATTGATGTCGTGGCAAAAAGAAATTTTGGGCGATTTTCCCGGCTGATCCCGGCATGAAATTGGAAGAACTCGCTTATATGAATCAGCATTGGGAAAGTCCATTGCGACGGCAAAAGCGTGCAGAAAACAGCCGCCACTCGACGGTTTGGAGACAATAACCAATGACAGATTCTCTCCCGGTTCCGAATCGGGACTCAATCGAAAGGTCCGAAGTCTTAAAGCGCTTCTTTGCCGACAGGACTCACCAAAATGGTGAAATGCTCCGAATGAAAGCTGCATCGCCTCGCCAGCCCATCCCCGTCTCCGTGGACCGGGTGCGGATGATCCGCCGTTCGATCCGGTGTTTTATATTTGGCCTGATGGGAGCCGTTCCTCTGTTCGGCCTGGGTGCGGCCGTCCTGGCGCTTCGGTTGCGGCGACAATTGGCGGAGGAAACCGGCGAGCCGCCGGGTCCAAAAGAAATGTTCGGATGCACGGTGGCCTTTTCCGTTCTGGCGGCCATCTCCCTTTGCTTCAAGCAGGCCGGCATCATTCTGGGACTGGCAATCCTGCTCACCGCGCTGCAATGTTATTTGATGTTTCGGCATTATCGCCGCACCGGGCCGGTCGAGTGGAATCCGGCGCGACATCTGGTTTATTGGGGTGCCAGCCTCGCTTGCGCCGGCCTGAACCTGTCGTCAGCCATTATCCTCTTGAGCCTCGCGGCCCTTGCCCGCTGAACCTGGCGCATGAATTTCCTCCCCATCGCCCATCGCGAAATGCGCGCCGCCGCCCGCAAGCCCATGACCTATTACTCCCGCTGCCTCACCGGCCTGGTGGCGTTTTCCACCACGCTCGGGTTTGTCTTCGCCGGATTCAACCGCGTGATGACTGCGACTTCGGCGGGGCAGACAGCGTTTGCGTTTCTGGCGGCCGGCGCCTATTTGTTGATGGCCGGCCAGGGCATGTTATTGACATGCGATTGTGTCAGCCTGGAGAAGCGCGAAGGCACGCTCGGCCTCCTGTTTCTGACCGACCTGAGCGGCTTTGACATCATCACGGGAAAAATGACCGCCCAGGTCAGCCGGTCCCTCTATTGCCTGCTGGCGGCCCTTCCGGCACTTGGCTTCTGCATCCTCTTGGGCGGCGTGGCGCTGGGAGACTTCGTGGTGGTGGCCCTGGGTTTGTTGAACACTCTGTTCTATTTCGCCGCGCTGGGGCTTCTGATTTCCGTGTGGATTTGGAGGGAACAGACCGCGATGGCTTGGGGTGGGCTGGCGTTGCTCGTCCTCGGTTTTCTTTTTCCCATCCTCTGCGTCATGGGTAATTCCACGGCTTCTTTGGTCTGGGTTCCCCCTGGCACCCTGTTTTCCGCTCCCAGCTTTCCTGCTGGAATCTCGCCCCCCAACGCAGTCGCGTCGTTGCTGGTCTCGCACGCAATGGGATGGCTGTTCATGGCCGCTGCCAGTTGGCTCGTACCGCGCTCATGGGCGCCGACCGCTAATGTCCGGTTGCATCGTCGAATCTCCACAGTCCGTCAAACAAGGACTCCGTTTCACGTTCCAACGCCCTGGCTGACGGAACCGGGAAATGGATTTTTGACCACCGTCTTGCCGGTGATCATCTGCTCCTCTATTCTGTTGGCCAATCTGTTTGGCCCACCCGGGATGACACAGGGCGTGGCGCTGATCGCCATAGTGCTAATGCACAGTGTTCTAAAATACCAGGCGGCCTCGCAAGCCGCCCACATGCTGGCCGGCAAACGGCGGAGCGGCGAGTTGGAGATACTCCTCACCACGCCGTACGATGAAGATGATATCCTGCACGGCTGTTTCCAACAGTTGATTGAGAGACTGTATTGGCCAACGCTATTTGCCTTGGTCGTTGATTTGACACTCCTGACACTGGGTTGTTTCAATGACTGGCTCGGCTTCGGCCTGGGGTGGCTCTTTATTGTGGTTGTCGAAGTCATATGGATGTTGGTTAATCTCCACAGCCTCTGCTGGGTAGGGCTGTTCCAGGGCGTCAAGCTGGGCAACCCAGCCAAAGCCACGGGCCGGGCGATTTTTAATGTCGTGCTGCTGCCGTGGATAGTCGGGATTTGTTTCACTGGCCTGGCGGTCATGCTGGCCCACGGCGATACCGCTCAGGCAGCGTCTTTCATCACCGTGGCGGTCTTCCTGGGCTCCCTGGCGTTCTGTAACTTCTACTTTACAGGCGTGGCCACCAGCGAACTCCGCGACAGCTTCCGATACTGGGCCACCCAAACCTGATAATGAACACCCCGGACCCCGCCGTTCCCAATAATCTCGTCATTCGCCCATCGCCCATTCACGGCATGGGCGGCTTCGCCGCTCGCGCCCTCGCCCGAGGTGAGCGCTTGGTGGAATACACCGGCGAGAAGATCACCAAGGCCGAATCCCTCCGCCGCTGCGAAGCCGGCAATTGGTTTATCTTCTCCCTCGACGACGAGTTTGACCTGGACGGCAACACCGCCGGCAACCCCGCCCGCTGGTTCAATCACAGTTGCGCCCCAAACTGCGAGGCCGAATTCCTCGACGGGCGCGTTTGGATCACCGCGCGGCGCGACATCGTGGCGGGCGAGGAAATCACCTTCAATTACGGCTACACCCTGGACGAATACCGCGAGCACCCGTGCCGCTGCGGCGCACCAGGCTGCGTGGACTGGATTATAGCCGAGGAATACTTCGATCACGTCAGGAAGAACTCGGGCGCGTGAGACACTTCGCGCCCGGCGAAAAATTTCCGGATCTCTCCCGCCGGATCCTTGGTGGCCAGTTCCAGGGGAGAATCCTCATACCAGTCGCGCGGCAGGCGGCTGACGTAGGGTTCCTGGAGAAACCGCCGGCAAAGCAGGGCAATGACTCCAAAATCGGTCTCACTGCGGATGAGCCGTCCCGCGGCCTGTATGACGCGTGTCATGCCCGGTTGAAGATACGCATACTCGAATCCCGCTTGCTCCGTCTCCTCAAAATAGCGCCGCAACAATTCGCGCTCGAAGGACACTTGCGGCAGGGCGGGCGACACAATGAACACAGCGGAAAGCAATTCGCCCGGATAATCCACCCCTTCGGCATACATCCCGCCCAGAACCGCCAGCAACAGCACCCCCGGCGGCGCGGGCGCAGCTAGTTCCTGGAAAATCCCCCGCCTCCCCGCTTCAGTTAGGTCGGGCCGTTGCACCAGCACCCGGGCGCGTGTTGCCGGCAGCAGCCCGGCTACTCTTTCGAGAAACTGGTAGCTGGGAAAAAGTACCAGCGCATTGCCCGGCTGCGCATCCGACATCTCCCCGACCAGCCGCGCGATGGGCGCGAAATTCTTCTCACGCTGCGCAAACGCCGTGCCCACCTGCGGCAATATCATGATCCTCCGGTTCTCGCGCGGAAATGGCGCCGGAAGCCTTATCGCCCGCGTCCGCTCCGGCTCCAGACCCAGGGTGCGGCGAATCACCTCCACCGGCGACAGCGTCGCGGATATCAGGATGGTCGAGGCCGCCGCCCCAAACACCGGCGCCAGCGGACGCGCCGGGTCCAGGCACACGATGGCCAGTCGCGCCCCGGCTGGCCGCCGCTCCGCCACGCAGGTGAACCCGGGACCGAGCAGGTTCAACACCGCCATGAACCGTTGCCAGACAAAATGACAGTCAACAATTGGATCGTCCGGCATCGCCACCTTCGTCTCCCTCTTCCATGTAAGGTAGCGGATAAAGTCCGGCTCCCATTCCTTCCACAGCGCCCGCAGCGCTTCCACGGGCGGATCCGCCTCGCAAATCGGGCCGGCGAAGGATCCCCCGGCGGACTCCCCGCCTTCGCGTGCCAAGCCGGCGGTTTCGCCCAGCAGCGCCGCGACATGCCCGAAGGTCCGCGAAAGGGCGACGAACATTTCCCCGCTTCGCAGCAGCAGGGTGTCCTGCGCCGCGCGAAACGTTTCCTCCAATAGTTCGGGCGAAAAAATCTTCCGCGCCCGGTCCGGCAGATTGTGCGCTTCGTCCACCAGCAGCACCGGCTCGTCCTCCTCCTCCAGACGGCGCAGCGCGATGCCCGGCTCAAAGACATAGTTGTAATCCGCCACGATGGCATCGGCGCGGCCCGCCAGCTCCAGTTGCACCTCGAACGGGCAGACCTCCTCCTTCTTCGCCTCCGCAAAAACCGTGTCGGGATCAAAATGAAAATGGTCGCGCCGCAACCGTTCCACGATCTTCGACCGTTCCATTTTTTCCGGGTAATCCCTGGCATAAGGGCAAAAATCCTCGTGACAGAGCACCCGGTCATTCGCGCACATTCTTTTCTTCGCGCGCATCTGCAAGCTGCGGAAAGCGCCGTCCGCGTTCATGCCCCGCATGGCGGAAACAGCCATCGTCTGTTGCAGAGTCTTGGAGGTGAGAAAGAAGACCTGCCGTCCGGCGGCCAGACCGTGCGCCAGGGCCGGATGCAGGCTCGCGGCGGTCTTGCCCGAACCGGTGGCCGCCTCCGCAATCAGGTTTTCCCCCGCCTCCAATGCCTTCCGCACCGCCTCCATCATGATCTTCTGCCCGGGCCGGGGCGCGGCGTGCGGAAAAGCCAGGAGGCCTGCGGCGGCGGCCTTTTGGCGGCGCCTCTCCATCTCCGCCTGCCCGATGGCCAGAAGCTCCCGCAACCGCCGCTCTAGGCCCCGCTCCAATTCCTCCGGATCGCACGCCGTAAGCATGACCGTTTCCTCACCGCTGGCCAGGTCCACGTAAATAAGCCGGCCGCTCACGGGCGCGTGGCCGAGACGCCGCCACAGATCACAGTAATAAAGAAGCTGGCGCTGATGCCGCGCGAACGCTGCGCCGTTCCGCCGTGTTTCCTGGCCCGGCAGATACGCCGACTTGAACTCCTCGATCACCCATACGCCTGATGCCTCCTGCACACAGCCGTCCAACCGCCCGGTGATCACCGCCGACCAGCCGTCAATCGGGACCGCTGCCTGCAGAAAAACCTCACTGCGGTAATCCGGCCTTGCGGCGCGCCGCTCCCGCAAAACCCGGCTGTGCAATTCCGTTCCCAGGCCGAGACGATGCCAGCCTTCACCGCGCTCAAAGCCAATCCGCCCAAACCCCTCCTCCGCCGCCAGTTCCCGCACTGAAACTTCCAGCCTTTTGCTTGCTTCATCGAATTTCAAACTGGTACACTCTAGCACAATGGGACGCTGCAGATGAATAACTTTGCGCGCCGCGTTGTTTTATGCCTGAATCAACTTTTCGTCACACGCACCGCGTGATTTACGCCGAATGCACCGTCGGCAACCACGTTTATTACTCCCGCTACCTCGACATCCTGGAAGGCGCCCGCGGCGAATTCTTGCGGCAGCTCGGCCGCACGGCCCTCCAATGGCAGGAAGCCGGCATCGCCTTTCCGGTCATTGGTCTGGAAATCTCCTACAAAGGCCCAGCCCGCTACGACGATCTCCTCGCCGTCGAACTCTGGGTCGCGCAAATGGGTGGTGTGCGGCTCAACGTTGGGTTCCGCATCCTCAATGCCGCCGGCGCGTTGCTCGCCGAAGGAGTCACCCGCCACGTCTGCGCCACAACCGATGAAAAACCCAAACGCCTGCCGCCAGAATTGATCGAATCCCTGCGCCCCTTCCTGCGCAACAGCGAACGCTGAATGGGTTCATAGATTATGGACAATAAGGAATACATCAGTGATTTCGGAGGGTTGATAAGACCTCTGTTTGGAAGTGTGTGCGGCGCAACCGTTTAGCTCTCCTGTAG
>Ga0302320_10008357_pt1 | contig 22568 bp, 15 predicted proteins | sample Bog_T0_3_FD_202130 | JGI IMG/M metagenome (GOLD analysis project Ga0302320, IMG submission 202130) | Peat permafrost microbial communities from Stordalen Mire near Abisko, Sweden - Bog_T0_3 | ecosystem: Environmental > Terrestrial > Soil > Wetlands > Peat | place: Sweden: Abisko, Stordalen Mire... | reverse complement strand
CCGACCTTCGAATAAGGAACCTTCTTGGCCGCCGCCAAACCCACCGTGTGAACCTTCTTCGCGGCTGCTTGCGACCCACTTGCGCTCATCAAGGCCAAGGCTGTGAGAACTGCAATCTGCAATCCAATCTTCATGTCATTTGCTCCAGAAAATCTGGCGCAAATCTGTCGGGAAACTTTTTCGACCGTCTGCAAATACTTCAAGGCCCATAAGGCTGAAACCCTTGAGGCCAGGCTCTGATGATCCCCTGTGCCTCTTCAATGAACTCTCTAAAGATGTGCCGCCTCCACCGCCCGCGCCACGCGAAATGCCGTCGCCTCATTCAAGTACGCAGCCAACACCTGCATCCCCACCGGCAACCCAGCCTTTGTAGCACCGCAAGGTACCGTCACGCCACAAATGCCCGCCAGACTCGCCGTCACCGTGTAAATGTCGGCCAGATACATGGCCAGCGGATCGCCCGACTTTTCGCCCAGTTTAAACGCAGGGACCGGCGACGTTGGGGTGACAATCGCATCCACGTCAGCGAACGCCCGCAAAAACTCCTCTGCCAGCAGCCGACGCACCTGCTGGGCCTTCAGATAGTAGGCGTCGTAGTACCCAGCGCTCAGCGCGTAGGTTCCAAGCAAGATCCGCCTCTTCACCTCAGCGCCAAAGCCCTCGTCGCGGGAGTGGCTATACAGCGCGCCCAGGGTCTCCGAATCCGGCGACCGATAGCCATAGCGCACGCCGTCAAACCGCGCCAGGTTGGCGCTGGCCTCTGCCGTCGCCACCAGGTAGTAGGTCGGAATGGCGTACTTTGTATGCGGAAGCGAAACCGGCTTCACCGTGCAACCCGCCGCCCTCAATGCGTCGATTCCACTCTCGATGGCCGCGCGGACCTCATCGTCGAGCCCCTCGCCAAAGTACTCTGCCGGCACACCAAGCCGCAGCCCCTCTACCGGCTTGTCGCTCTCCGCAGCGTAGTCCGGCACGGGCGCCGCGGAGCTGGTGGCGTCCTTCGGGTCGTGCCCCGCAATCACCCCCAGCAATGTGGCGGCGTCGCGAACATTTGCCGCAAACGGTCCCACCCGGTCAAGCGAAGATGCGAAGGCGATGAGACCATACCGCGAAACGCGCCCGTAGGTCGGCAGCACGCCCACCACTCCGCAGAAACTTGCCGGCTGGCGAATTGATCCGCCCGTATCCGTTCCCAGGGTCCCGACCGCCATATTGGCGGAAACAGCAGCCGCCGACCCGCCGCTCGACCCACCTGGAACCCGCTCCGTATCCACAGGGTTCCGCACTGGACCGTAGGCCGAATTTTCATTCGACGAGCCCATGGCAAACTCGTCGCAGTTCAGTTTTCCCAGCAGCACCGCTCCCGCCGCATCCAGCTTTGCCACCGCCGTTGCGTCATAGGGAGGCCGATACCCTTGAAGAATCTTCGATCCTGCCGTAGACGGAGCGCCCTGCATTACCAGCACGTCCTTGATCCCCACCGGTACGCCCGCCAACGCCGGCAACGGGTCGCCCTTCGCCGCCAGCGCATCCACCCGCGCGGCCTGCTCGAAGGCCCGCTCTTTGGTGAGGCTCAGGTACACATTCAGATACGGATTGACGGTCTCAATGCGGTCGTAGTAGCTGGCGGCAAGATCGATGGACTTGATTTGCCCGGCCACCAGGCCCGCGCGCAAATCCGCCAGCGTCTTCGGCTTTTCCACGTAGGTTTCCGCTGCTTTAGCTTCGCTGGGCAATCGAACTTTCCTCTCGAACCTTCATTCTTGCGGCCTCGGCGGTCGCGGATTCTCTTCGCTCTGCGTCTACCGTTCAATCACCTTCGGCACCTTGAAAAAAACCCGATCTGTCTCCGGCGCCTGCGCCATCACAACAGACCGATCCAGCGAAGGCCGTTGCACATCCGCGCGCAGTTCTCCGGCGCCGCCGCTCAGCAACTCAGTGACCTGCGCCAACGGTTCAACCCCGGCCGTATTGAGCTCGCTCAGCTCGGCCACATAGTCGAGAATGGCGTTCAGGTCATGGAGCATCCCCTGAGTCTCCCCCGGCGCCAGCTCAAGATGCGCCAGTTCGGCCACCCGCTCCACTTGTTCTACGGTTACCTTCGCGGTCATCCCCTGCTCTTCTCCATTGCCAGGTCCTCTTGTGTTGGACTTGGCACACTTCCAACAGGCTTGGCGACATCATGGTCGCTCAACTGCAGGTTGTTCAAATCAACTGTCTTCTCCCGCAGGAAAAGGACGCCGCGATGGATCTCTCCATCGCCAATTGAACCCTGAGCTTTGTTCAACTCTCCGGCAAAAGCCCGAAGATAAAGTATAGCCCGTCCTGGTTTATGCCCAACATTCGCAAGATTCACTTTCATCCTCAATCCACAGTCAGTGTTAGAAGCACGGTGCGTTCAACTCCGCTCGATTGCGCACTGGCAGAAATCGAATAAGTCCCAGCCGGGGTCGCGCTGGAGCTGCCGCCTGAGCCGGAACCCGAGCCGCCAGACCCGCCTCCCGAACTTGTGCAACTGGAAACACCCCCCGCCAGGATCGAGAGCAGCCCCAGCATCATCAAAAACCTCCTCCGCCGCCATCCAAACGGCAGCAGCACCAGCCCGCAAACCAGTGGAACCAGCCGCCACTCGACAGGACTGTTTGGCCGCTCCAGCGTCGCCACAGCCCCGGTCGAGATGTTCAAGGCAACATTCCCGACAACGCCGCTGCCCAGCGTTTCCGTTGCCGGGTTGAAAGTACAAACCGCATTAGCCGGAAGTGTGCCGCATAGAAATCCAAACGTCCCCTGCGATCCGTTCAGCGGCGTGATGACCAACTTGTAACTGGCTGTCTGCCCGGCGGAGACGGTTTGCGTGCTCGATCCGGAGACGGTCAATGTGAAATCCAGCGAATTTCCTGAAAGTGGCACGGTCGCTCCAGTTGACGCCGTAGAGCTGGTCACCGTGAAGCTTCCAGTCTGTGGGCCACCGCTGGTGGGAGCAAACTCAACGGCGGCCGAGCAGCTTGACCCCGGCCCAAGCGTGGCGGCGCATGTGTTGTTCACCAGCACAAACCCCGCCGAAACCGTCAGCGTGAGGTTGCTCAGGCTCTGACTGACCCCGGTATTGGTGACCGTAACGGGTGTTTGCGAACTCACCGAACCGATGCCCGTTGTCGGAAAAACGATGGCGCCCGGCGAAACCGAGATGGCTGCCCCCGTCGCCCCTGTACCGCTCAGCAACACGGTGGCCGGCGTCGTCACCGATGAAGAACTCATGGTCAACACTCCCGTAGTCGCGCCGCTGGCAGTGGGCGCAAAGATAGCCGCAGCCGTGCAGCTTGCACCCGCCGCCAGGCTGGCCCCACAGGTCGTTTGCGACACGCTGAAAGGCGGAGGCACGGTCTGGCCAGACACAGTTAGGGTCAACCCGCTCGCAGGGTACAGGCTCGTGTTGGTGAACGTCACCGTTTGCGACCCGCTCGATTGCCCAATGGCAATGACCCCGAAACTCAACTGAGCCGGATTGACATTCAAGCCGGATTGAATCAGCCCGGTTCCGCTCAGAGGCACACTGACCGCTGCAACACCGTTGGACGCTGAGGACACAACCAGCGCAGCCGCGCTGCCCCCTGTTGTGGAAGGATTGAAGGTCACCTGGACCGTGCAACTGGCTCCAACATTCAGCGTCGCTCCATTGGTCGTTGGACAAGTGGTAGCGCCAATCGAAAAGAAGCTCGCCGCCGAACCGGACACCTGCGATCCGGGAATCGCGAAACCCACGTTGGCGATGGGCGCCCCGCCATTGTTTGTCACCGTCAGCGTCAATGGCGCACTGGCCACGCCCACCTGCTGCCCCGCAAACGTCAGGCTTGACGGAGTCACGCTGATCGCTCCTGCTTGCACACCCGTCCCAGTCAGCGCCACGGTCTGTGGCTGCGTGCGAGTGATGTCGGCGACTGTCAGCGTCCCGGTCTGGCTGCCCAGTTGAGTTGGATCAAACACCACGCTGATCGTGCAACTTGACGATCCGGCCAGCAGAGTTCCACAGGCGTTATTTGACGCCTGAATTTGAAACGGTCCGCTCACCGTGACGGCAATTCCCGTCAAGGGCAGGTCTCCGGAGTTCGAAAGCGAAATTGTCTGCGCCGTCGAAAGTTGCCCCACCGCGACGTTGCCAAAGCTCAACGCTGTCGCGGGGAGGCTGTCGGTCGCAGCGGCCCAGCCAAAGCCGTTCAGCGCTACGGTCTGCGTTCCTGCTCCATCAATCAGCGTCAGGGTTCCTGCAATCGCGCCCTCCAGGTTGGGAGCAAATTCCAACTCCATTCCGCAAGAGTTGCCGGGTGCCAGCGTGCTTGTGCCGCACGCGTTGCTATAGAGAATGAAAGGAGACGTGACCGTGATGCCGGCAATCGAAACCGGTGTACCGCCGGCATTCGTGGCCGTCACAGGGAACCAACTTGAGGTCGTCCCCACTTGCACGGGCAGCAACGATGAAGTTTGCCCTGGAGCGGGGTCAAAGCTTATGGTGGCCGGGGTCAGCGTAACCAACCCCGCCGCTACCCCGGTTCCACTCAGCGGCACAGTCAGTTGCCCGCCTGAAACATTGGCATAGATGGTCAACTGGCCTGTCCGGTTGCCTGTTGCGGTGGGCGCAAACGTCACAAGAATCGTGCAAGCGCTACCCGCCTGCACGATGGTTCCCTGGCAGTTGTCCGTCGCCACCGTGAAGTCGCTCGCATTGATGGCCGACGGGGTCGGCGTCATCGCAATGCTGCCTGTGTTGGTCAGCGTCACGGTCAGCGTGCTGCTGCTGGCCACGGCCACCGGACTCGCAAAGACGAGCGGGCTGGGGCTTGCCACAGCAGTCGTGAGACTGGTTCCACCTGTCCACAGCCCGGTCTGCCAGATCCCGCGGCCGTAGGTGCCCGCCACCAGCACCTGCGCGGAAGAGTTCACCGAGGAGGCGCTGAGAGCAACAACAGGCGCTTCCGGCAGTCCGGTTCCAAAGGGCGACCAGCAGAGAGAGGCGGGATTCGCGCAAGCGTCCATCCCCGTGGTGAAATACACCCCCGCATCCGTCGCAACATAGACCGTGTTAGCATTCTGCGGATCCACTGCCAGGCCGTTGGCCGGAGCCCACCGGAGGTTGGCTGTCACATTCGCCCAACTCTTCCCTCCGTCGATCGATTGGTACACCGAATCGACTTCCTGGGCCGGATTCGTAACTCCCTCGACGGTTACGTAGATCGTGTTGCCGCTCGAGTCGTGCGGGTCGATCGTCAGGCTTGATATGTCAAAGCCATAGATATTGATCCCATTGTCCTCGTGGGCCACCGGGTTCGTCGTCAGATCCTGCGGTTTAGACCATCCCCCGGTGGTTGCGTTGAAGGCCATACTGAACACATGGCCGGGCGCGTTGCCACCCAGGTGCAGGTCGCCGTAATTGCTATACGTGCCCACATAGACAACCTCGCCACCGGGAACCGCCGTTGCAGCCATCGAGCGAATCAGCGCGTCGCCGCTGCACGAGACGTTGCTTGCCCCATTGTCGAGAATCGGGCTGATCGCGTTTGACCCGGGCCAGCCGATTCCGCTGGCCGGCCCCCGCCAAACCCTGCACGTGCCAACCAGCAGCTGAGATGTATCGAGCGGATCCACCAGAAACGGCGCCGGGGTTGGCATCGTGTAACCATCCCCACCCACATCCGCATCCGTGACCACAGCACTCGCTCCGAATGTAGCAGGAGTACACGGCGACGTTTCATCGCAAAAGTAGATGGAGACCCCAGGCTGGTTGTTCACATACCAATTCGTGTTGTTCCTTGGGTCGATAGCCACCGGTCCGCCGTCGCCGCTCAAAATCTGCGGCCAGTCCGCCGTCGCACCCGTCGTGCTTGTCGCTCCCGCCGTCCCGTTGACGCCCAACCCGGCCATCATCGTGTAAGGCGTGTTCACCGATGCCGACATGCTGACCACCTCAGCAAGTGAGCCCAGACTTCCGTTGAGGTTTTGAAAGTGGCTGGCATCGGTCGAGGAGCACACCGGCTCAGGAGCGCTCACCGTGCTCTCGTTGATCGCATCCACTGAGCGCCAAAGCCCGCTGTCGTTACCCACAAATACTTCCAGTGGATTGGCAGTGCTCCACGCCACCGTGTGCTGGTATTCGGCCACTTGCGCGCTCTTGCAGGTGGTTGCATTGGTCGTATTGCGCCACACGCAGCCCATGGCAAGGCTGCACCTCCACAGGTCCTGCGCCCCTGCCAGCAGCAGTGTGTCCTGTCCCTGGCCCAGGCCCGCCGGAACTGCCGCCAGCGCAAGCGTGTAATCGCCGTTCTCGATCGTTGCCGAACCATTGTTCGTATTCGTCTCTAGCGCCGCCGTGTTCCATTGCCGCGCAAAAGTGACTGTCTGGTTGGTGCAGGTCTTCCCGGCCAGCGTGCAGGAGTCCTGCCATAGCCCCTGATCCTGGTTATTGGCGTCCGTCGTCCACGCGAAGGTATCCCCAGTCTGCGGGTTCACCGCCAGCGTTCCGCGAAAGATCGGGCAATCGACCGACCCGGTGGAACCGGGATTGGTGGGACACAAGGTCGTCGTCAAGCCGGTTCCCGGCTGAGCCGCCATACGCGTCCAGTTGATGCCGTCCGCGGACTGGTAGTAGCCGTGAAAGCGAATCGCCGCAATGAACAATTGCCGCACCGGGTTCCACACCACCGATGTGACGGCATTCCCATCCGGCTGTTTAGAATTGTATTGATTGGTCGGCCCTTGCACCTGCTCCCCGTTAGGGTCGGTGACCGTCGCCAGGTACCAGGACACGCCCACGCCCAATGAGTCCGCATTATCGGCGTAATACAGCCCCTGATAGCTCCGGCCGGGAAAGACCGCATTCACGAGTGTGCCTTCATAAGCCTGTGAAACCGCGGCCACAACTAACTGGGGATTCAAGGTGCTCCACGCGAACCCTGCGAAACCTTCCCCCGCAAACCCCCACAAGTTGTCTTTGGTTGTTGAGATCAAGCTCCAGGTATTTCCGTTGTCGGTCGAACGCAGAATCCCTGCACCATAGTAGGAATCGAGCGCGTCGTTCGGGTCGCCTGTGCCGGCCAGAATCACGCCCGTAGCTCCGGGCTGCACGGTGATTGCCCCAATGCTGATCGAGGCATCCGTGGCTCCGCTCAAGGCCGAAATTGTGTCTGTGAGCGGAGTAAAAACGACCGATTGCGGGTTGCCCACGCCGGCATTCTGCGCCACCCAGACGCCGCCTCCGGCCGTTCCCAGATAGAGGCGGTTCCCCGTCGAATCCGACGGATCGAGCGCCAGCGCGGAGACCCGGCCCGTGACCAGCCCAAAGCTCGGTGTCGCTACCGCCGTCGGTCCAAGGGCCTGCCAGGCCGTCGTTGCGGCAGCCTGCGCCAGGGGCGTGGCGGCAGCCGTCGCCGTCCCATTTGAGAGCAACCGGTTTGTGCCCAAATTGCTTCGCCCGGCAGCCGAACTCCGACGCCTTTGCCCTGCCAACCAGCCCCGCTGCGCTAAGAACCGCTGTGCCTGAATCACCCTGGGAGGGAGTTTCGAATCCCCCGCCGTTTGTTGCATGCGTGTCGTCCCATCCGTTTTGGCCGCGGATTGCGCCTGAATCAGGGTCGCTAATGTCAGCCAGAGAAACGCTGTCGCGAACACCGCCAGCATCCGGCACACCGGAGCTTGACGCCGAGCAGCTATCGAACGTGATTGGAATCGAAACCAGCCCGTGCCCCACTGCCCGCTGGCACGGGAAACCCATAGAAAAGTCCGCATAAACACACGTGTCCGAAATCCGGTCTCGGCCTCCCCTCTCTTAACGTCTAAGGGGGATTTGGTCAAAACCCAATGGATATCGCAATGCGAAACAAGCAATTTTCCGGGTTTGGAATTAGGTTGCGATTATAGCCCGAAAGCGGCAGGTTGCGGTGTGAGATAGCTCACTCACTGCACTGAAGGGACGAAATCTTTGACAAACCGGCCCTCCGCATCCAGCCGTTGCCGGATCCTGCTCACAGCGGTTCTTGCCGCGGCCCGGAATTAAACAGTCTCCACTCTGCCTCGCGCACCAATGACGCAACCAGCGCCTTCGACTTACTCCCAAGATTATCCATCGGGAAGGGGGAGAAAAACGCCTTCAAGGCAGCCCTCCGCGACGCCGGGAACGCCCTCTGCTTGCGAAGCAGGTAAGCAATCACTTCGTAGCGTTTGCCTTTTTCCGCGCGAACCATCCGATGGAACTTGCCAGGCAGAACGGTCGCAATGCGCTCGTAGAACTCCACATCCATCCAGCGCTGAAACTCTTCCCCTTTGCTCTCGAAGCTTCCCCCCGGAGTGACCACATAATCAGCCATCGGGACATCGAGCAACACCAAGTCCCCAGATAGGGCCAAAAACACCCAGATCGGCCAATCGGACAGCGACTCAAGCTCGAAATACCATTCCGGCAATCGGCGAGGAATGCCGTTTCTGAACATGACGGAGGGCGTACGGACGAAATTCTGGCGAACAATCTGCTCCAGCCCGTACCGGCCCGCTGCCAGGGTTGGGTCCGCCTGCTTCACCACTTCTCCAGTCCAGGTGACATAGCGAACCCGGTGACAGCACACGTTAATGGAGGGGTCCGATTCAAGGATTGCTGCCTGGATCGCCAGCTTGTCCGGGTCTGTCCAATAGTCGTCCGCGTCGAGCCATGCAATGTACTTGCCCCGGCATTGCTCCAGGTTCTCGTACGTGTTGCGCTGAATGCCGGCATTCTTGCCTCGTTCCAGCACCCGGATGACCTCTGGATGCCTCTCCCGGTAGGCGTGAGCAACACGAAGCGTGTCGTCCTCAGAACAATCGTCGCCGATAACGATCTCGATCGGGAATGCAGTTCTCTGTGCAAGAACGCTTTCAAGCGCCCTGGGCAGCAGCGTTGCCCGATTGTAAGCGGTAATCGATACACTCACGAGAGGAACGCCACGAGGCGCCACGGTCTTCACCAGGCTCTCCATGCCACCAGCCTCCTCATCTGTCCAAAGAATGTCAGGGAACTCTGCTTAGCGGAGACGAACTCCAATTCCGGACCACTGAACCGGAGAATCCACGAAGCACAACTCAGCACCCCAAGAAGCAAAAGGCCGCCCACAGTGGGCAGCCCTTCTTTGATACAAACTGCAAACAACCTGCTAGCTGAACGGATCACCGCCCATGGTCGGCGACCGCAGTTTCTCTCTACCAGAGCCCCCACGCCCGGCTGATGTAGTCCGCCAGCGTCATGCTGATCAGCGCCAGAAAAGTAAAGATTCCCGCGCCCACCGTGAGCATGGTCAGCCTGGTGCTGTACTTGACACCCATAAAGAACAGCACCACCAGCGAAGCCTTCACAACGCCGATTGCCAGAGCGACAACGGGGTTCCACACGCCCATTTCAATGTAGGACGCCCCCACTGTAATCCCCGTGAAGATCAGCAGCGTGATGAAGATGACCACGTAGATGATCGGGCTGGTAATGTGGTGCGCCTGTGCGCCATGCGATGCCGGGTGCGATGCCTGATGCTGTGTCTGCTCACTCATGATGCGGTGTCCTCTATTGGTGTCTGCTGATCAGGTAAAGCAGCGGGAACAGGAATATCCAGATGATGTCGACAAAGTGCCAGTAGAGCCCGAAATTCTCAACAAACGTATAGTGCCCGGTGGTGTAAGCGCCGGCTCGGGCGCGAAAGATCATGAACCCAAGAATGGCGATGCCGATAATCATGTGCAGCGCGTGCATCCCGGTCATGGCGAAGTAGAGCGAGAAGTAAATCTCGGTGTGGCGCGCAACATCGAGGGGCAAGGGCTTGTCGCCGGCGGCCTTTGCGGCTTCGTCGGAATCAGGATCGAGAAACGATTGCAGGCTGTAATGAAAACCGGGAACGTGGTGCTTCTCGATCTTCTCTGAATATTCGATCGTCTTGATGCCCAGGAACAGCAGCCCAAGAATGAACGTGAGCACCAGACACAGAACCAGCCCGCTCTTTCGCTTGGTCTCAGAACACCACACACCCATGGCCATGGTAAAGCTGGAGCTGATCAGCACCCCTGTGTTGGCGGTGCCCCAAACAATGTTCAACTGGTGCGATGCCGCCACAAATGCCGGGTAGTACCAGTTGCGGTAGATCAGGTAAGCGGTAAACAGCCCGCCGAAAAACATGACTTCTGTCAGCAGAAATAACCACATGGCGAAGTTCGTGGTATCCGCCTGCTGCTCGACCGATTCAAAGTGGTGGCGCAGGTAGGATGGGTGTTCCCCGCCATGAGCATGACCAGCCGCTTCTGAGGTGTCATGCAGAATCACTGGACTATCCGACATGAGTCACCTCTTTCTCTTTTTGCTTTTCCAGCCAGTCGTAGTCGTAGGCCTCGTGGTCCATGATCGGAGTTACCTTAAAGTTCTCGGTCAGCGGCGGAGACTGCGTCTGCCACTCCAGCCCTGTCGCCTGCCAGGGATTATTCCCCGCGATGGCGCCGTACTTCAGCGACCACGTCAGGTAGAGAACCGGCAACAGGTAGCCCACGCCGAGAATCGTCGCGCCCGCGGTCGAGAACACGTTGAGCACCTGGAACTCAGGAGGATAGGAGGCATAGCGCCGGGGCATGCCCAGCGTCCCGAGAATGAACTGCGGGAAGAAGGTGAAGTTGAACCCGATGAAGGTGATCACGGCCGCCAGTTGCGAGATTTTTTCCGGATACATGCGGCCCGTCATCTTGGGCCACCAGAAGTGGATGCCCGCCAGAAACGCCATCAGCATTCCGCCCACCATGACAAAGTGAAAGTGCGCCACGATGAAGTAGGTCTCGGTGAGATGGATGTCCGTCCCGGATGTCCCCAGGAACACGCCGGTCAGCCCGCCGATGGTAAAAAGTCCCATGAAGCCGAAGGTGTAAAGCATCGGCGTTTCAAAGGTAATGGAGCCCTTGTAAAGCGTGAATGTCCAGTTGAATATCTTGATAGCCGAGGGTACCGCGACCAGCATGGTCAGCAGGCTGAACACGAGCACCGCGTAGTTTGAGATGCCCATGATGAACATGTGATGCGCCCAGACAAAGAAGCCGAACACCGCAATCGCCACCGACGAGAAGGCAACCGCCGTATATCCGAACACACGCTTCCTGCTGAAGGTCGAAATTGTCTCTGAGATCACGCCCATGCCGGGAAGAATCATGATGTACACGGCGGGGTGCGAGTAGAACCAGAAAAGGTGCTGGAACAGAAGCGGGTCGCCGCCCTTTGTGGGGTCGAAGACGCCGATGCCGATGGTGCGCTCGAGCGCCACCAGCACAATGGCGATGGCCACCACAGGCGTGCCCAGAACCATCAGGATGCTGGCGGCGTAGTGGGCCCAGACAAACAGCGGCATCTTGAACCAGGTCATCCCTGGGCAGCGCATCTTGTGAATCGTGACAATGAAGTTGAGCCCGGTAAAGATCGAACTGAAGCCGGCGATGAAAACCGCTAGCCCCGTAGTGAGCACGTTGGTGTTGACATAGTGCGTCGAAAGCGGTGTCGTAAAAGTCCAACCCGTATCCACGCCGCCCGTGGCCATGGTGTAGATGGCGAGAGTGCCGCCTGCAATGTAGAGATACCAACTGAGCAGGTTGATCTTGGGCAGCGCCAGATCCTTGGCCCCGATCATCAGCGGAATCAGGAAATTCCCCAGCGTAGCCGGAACCGATGGCACCAGGAAGAAGAAGATCATGATCACGCCATGCATGGTGAACACCTTGTTATAGGTGTCCGTGGCCATCAGGTCGGCTTGCGGCGTCAACAGTTCCAGGCGGATAAGTCCCGCCAGTGCTCCGCCAATAAAGAAAAAGAAAGACAGCGAGATCAGGTAGAGAATTGCGATCCGCTTGTGGTCGCCAGTCAGCAGCCAGCTCAGCAGTCCGTTCTCTTTGGTGATGAAGTTCACCTTCGGAATTCTAGCCGTGGATTGGTCGGGAAGACTGACGATTGTGGAGCTCATTGTTTCACCTTCCCTTGCTCAGCGGGCTTGGGCCCCGGAGCGCCTTCGCTCTCCGGCAGCAGGTCCGTTGTGTTCAGCGTCTGTTGAATGCGGTAGTCGGAGTTGAGATTCTTGATGTACTCAACCAGCGCGATCACGCCCTCTTCGCTGATCTGCCCTTGATAGGTGGGCATGATGGGCGCGTAACCCTGGGTCACATGCTGCGAAGGATTCAGGATCGATTCGCGCAGATACGCGTCATCGGCCGTCACCGTGCCCCCGCTTGAAAGCGGCAGCTTGGAGCCGTAAACATTGGCCAGGCTCGGCCCGCGTGCATCCGGTCGCGCATTGTGGCAGGCCGCGCAACTAAGGCTGGCAAAGAGCCGCTCGCCGTTTTGCGCCAGCGATGCGCCGCTGGTCGACTCGTCAAGCCATTTCTTGTAGCCGTCGGGCGTAAGCACCACCACCTCGCCGATCATCTGCGAGTGATTGGTGCCGCAATACTGGGTGCAGAACAAGTGATATGTGCCGGGAACGGTCGGCTCAAACCAAACGGTTGTATAACGGCCCGGAATCGCTTCGCGCTTCACCCGGAATGCCGGAATCGAAAAGCTGTGAAACACATCCTGCGAAATCAGCGTCAACTGCACGGCCCGGCCTGTGGGCACATGTAGAGAGTTGATCTCATGCTGCCCGCCAGGATGTTCGGCCTTCCACATCCACTGCTTGCCCACCACGTAGATGTTCATGGAGTTGGCCGGCGGCGTATACACGCGGAAGTAGATCAGCGCGCCCCACACAAACATCACCAGGAACAACCCAAGGGGAATGATGGTCCAGGTTGCCTCGAGCAGCGTTGAGCCTTCCACCTGCACGGCAACCGGGTGGCGTTCCTTGCTGTACATGAGGCAGAAGCTCGTCACCAGCAGGACCACGATGGTCATCCCGATCACGCTCACCAGCACCATGAAGAAGAACAGTGCGTCCATCTCGGGCGCAATCTTCGATGCCTCTGGCGGAAACAGAGGGAAGTTCGTCATCCACTTGACGAGAAACTGCCAAATAATTGGGCTGATGTGGCTCATTCCGTTATCCGTTCACCTTTGTTCCTGTTCCTGTTGTTCCACCATCGTTCGGGCCTGTCCCCGGCTTGCCACCTTCGCGCCGCGCGTCTCGCCGGAACATGACCAGCATAAATCCGCCCAGCGTGACCATCGTGACAAGACCGCCCAGTTGCACCACGCGCGCTACGATCAGCGAATGTTTGTTGGTCTGTGGATCGTAGTGGTAGCAGTAGGTCAAAATGTTATCCACCGGCGACCCAATCCGGTTGGCTGAAGCCTCGACCAGGCCCAGCCGCAGATCCTTGGGCGAATACTCCACGCCCATGTAATACTGCGCCAGCTTGCCCTCGGGGGTTATGATCTGAATCGAACTGGCATGGGCAAACTGCGTGAGCTTGCCGTCCGGTCCGGGAATCTTCACGTAGCCGAAACCGACCGCTTTGGTCAGCGCGTCAATGTTCGCCTGGTCGCCGGTCAGAAAATGCCAGCCTGCGGCCGTCTCCGAATGCCCGTAGCGGCGCAGGTAGCTCCGCTTCTTGCCAGCAGCCAATACTGTGCCCTCGGTAGGATCGATGCTGACGACAATCACATCGAAGTCCTTGCCGGGCACGAAATTCACCATCTGCAGCGCGCCCGTAAGACCGTTCAACTCCTCGGAGCAAAGCATCGGGCACTGATAGTAAACCAGCGCCAGAATCGCCGGCCGCTTGCCGAAGTACTTCGAGAGTTGCACCTGCTGACCAGCATCGTCGGTGAAGGTCAGGCCCAGTGGAAGCTGCTGATTCAAATTCTGCGCAATGCCGACTCCGCTCAAAATCGAGGGTGGCTTATCGTTGACCGGGCCGGTTTCCTTATCGCCGTAAGAAGAGACTTGCGCGCTCAAGGAAAGTGCGAACATTGCGGTGCAAAACGCCGCCGCGACCGCCGCGGACTTCAGCGCGCCCAGCCGACTCATCCGGATTGTTCCTGCCCTTGGCATCTTTCCCGCTTCCCTTCAATCAACCGCAACCCACGCGATTCACTTGCTATTTTTGCTGCTCTGGGCGCTTGCCCTCAAGCGACTGCGCAATAGCCTGATCATGCTCGTAACCGGTGCGCGCAAACCCATTGGTCAACGGCACAGACACGACCGGCTTGCTGTCCCCGGTCAACAGCGGCGCTTCAGTCACCGCAGGCGCCACCGGCAGCCCGGTCTGCGCAACCAACTCCATCGCCCGCTCAATCGGAATTCTGATCTTGCCCTGCGCTTGGTCTACCCATGTGTAGTGCTCCAGCAGCAGGTCTTCCCTCTGGTGCAGATCGGCAATCTCCTGGTTTCCATCGTCGGTCTGCAGGCGCGGCGTCGGAAAGGTCTGTGTCATGGTCGAGATCTTGTTTTGCAGCTCAGGGCTTGAAGCAAGGCTGCCAAGCGTGCGCACGTCCACCGTCTTGGCCCACTTGTTGGTTGGCCCGTCGTCCTTCTTCATCTGGGCATTGATCACCATGCCAATTCCGTAGCAGAGCACCGCCGTCACCGCGACAAAGATGCCGAGCGCGGTGAGAAAAACCACGATCCCCGTCACTTTGACGTCGGACTTCTCAAAGCCCGCGGCTACATCGATCTCCTCATCCGAGTGATCTTCAGGCTGCTGCCAGATGCTGCGCTCTGAACTGTCGTCGTTATGCGTTGGCATGCTCAGGCTCCAAAATCTCCGCGACGTGCGGGTCGTTGGTTTGCACCAGTGGCCGCGTCTTCAAACGCGTGCAGAAGAAGGCAACCCAGAAGGCAACCATCGCCGCCGGTACAGCCACATATTCAAGAATCCCCCAACTGAAATGGAGGTTGCGCGCCGCGTCTTTGAAGTTCGGCTCGATCAGCCAGAACAGATCGAACGCCTTGGCGAACACCATCCATTGGCACACCCGCACCAGCCGCTTCTTGTTGCGCTTGATGTCGCGCGACAGCAGCAGCGTGAACGGAATCAGCCAGTGGAAGAGAAAATCCAACGTAATGATGATGCCCCAGTGTCCGCGAATCCGGTCAAGGTACCAGGGAATCTCTTCCGGCAGATTTCCCGACCAGATGATCAGAAACTGCGAGAAGGCGAGATAGATATTGAGCATTACAAAAGCAAAAGTGAACTTGCCCAGGTCGTGCTGTTCCGTCTGGCGCAGAATCGTTTTGAACGGCTCGGCTTTCGACAGCGAGATGACAACAATGATCGAAAGCGCCAGCACCGAATAGCCCTGGCCCACCAGGAACAAAAGCCCATACACCGACGAATACCAGGTCGGGTCGAGCGACATGACCCAATAGATCACACAGGCGGTCATGGTCAGCGAATAAACCAGAATCCCTGGGCCGCTGATGTTTTCAAGCTTCTTGATCCACATCGGCGTATTGGCCGGCGAATCCTTGTCGCGCTCAAGGCCCAGGCGGTTGAGCCGCCATGTGTAAAACGCCCAGACCAGAAAGCAGAACAGGCCCACCGTGTAGAACATGTCGGGCTGCAACATGGGCCGTTTGAACTCAAGGGCGTGCGCCTGCACCTCGTTGATCACTCCCGATTTCAAGGCCGCTGCCAGGTCCCCCGCATTGGAGCCGTCAATCTGCGCCCAGAGGTAGAGCTTCTTCATCCAGATGGCGATCACCAGCCAGTAGACAAAGACCAGCGGCAGCGTGCGGCTCATCGCTTCCAGCGGCCGCCGCAACAACAGCCCCCATTTGCCGCCGGTCACGTACTGCACCATCAGCAGGGCCAATCCGCCCACGGCCCAGCCGAAGGTCAGCATCAACCCCAGCAGCCACGCCCGCAGCAGGTGTTCAACCGACCCGTCGGCAAATGCCAGCGCAGCTGCGATCACCGAAAAAATCGCCCCGATAACCAGAGCCCGCGTCTTCCAGCCATCGACGAAGGCCGGTGCGCCTAACTCGACAGGCAGCGATTTGGCGTGTGTCTCGTGTGCCATTCCGTCAGTCCTTACTTCGCGGCCGCAGCGGCCGGCTTGCTTAATGGAATCGTGATTCCGGGATCTGCCGGATTGGCCGGAGCCATGGCCGGAGTTCCCTGCGATGCATCGTGCGGATACGCCTGAATCGCCGTAGAAGGAAGCGTCCACGGCTCAGCAAAGCCCTCCGGCAAATGCTTCTCGGTTGCCACGTCTTTCAAGTTCTTGATCTGAACGCCCGCCGGCACAACCTTCTCCGATGCGGCCTGGCTCAGTTGAAGCGCCCGAATGTACGCCGCTACGGCCCACCGATCGACGGGCGTCAACTGCGCGGAGTAATCCGGCATCGCCCCATAGCCATGCGTCATCACGTAGAAGTAGTGCGAGACCGGCTCCGCCAGGCGCACCTGGTCGTGCAAGTTGGCGGCCGGCTTATAGCCCCGTTGCACAATCGCGCCCAGTCCGTTGCCCACCCGCGAGTGGCACGGCGTGCAATAAATGTTGAACCGCTCCTGCCCGCGTTTGAGTACATCCATGGTCACCGGGAAGGGCATCAGGTTCTGCTCTTCGCGATATCCGTTCGCGCCCTGAATGACTCCGGTATAGAAGTAGCTGTCTTCGCGCAATTGTCCGCGTGCGACTGTATTGACCACCTGCGGCCGCGCGCCGCGATGATCGGCAAACATCGCCGAGCCCCTCTGCGGAATCAGCTTCGGCTGGTTCTGCATATCCTGCCGGCAGCCTGCGATCAAAAATAGAAGCGCGAGGCCCGTAGCCGCTGCACCTGCACGCGCAAACCGCCGGAGTGCTCCAGGAGCTGGAAGCCGAGAGCTGATAGCTGAAAGCTGCACTTTCATCAGTACTCCACCTCCACCACTGAAGCCGGCTGCATGCTGGTCAGATAAGCCCGCGTTTCTACCAGGTCGAACTTCGGGTCCAGCGCCTCAAGACAGAGGAAGAACTTGTCCGTCGTCGCTCCATCGCGAAAGTTCGGCGCGTTGAACAGCGGATGGTAAAGCGCCGGAAGCCCATTCAATGCCAGCATTCCGAAGGCTGCTGAGAGACCCGCAAACAAAATCGTCCACTCATAAGCCGGTATCAGAAATGCAGGCCATGAATATGTCGGCCGTCCGGCAATATTCAAGGGGTAGGCCAGCACCGAGACCCATGTCTCCATCCCGAACATCGCCGCCAGCCCCATCAGCCCGCCAATCAGGGTTATCAGCGGCACCTTGTTGCGGTGGAAGCCGATCGCCTCGGCCGCTTCTTCTACTGGATACGGCGTATAGCAATCCATGCGCCGCCAACCGTCGTGGCGCGCCTGCCGGGCCGCCCTCACCAGGTCGCTCGGCGTATCGAATTCGGCCAGCAGGCCGTAAGTTCCTTCGCGTGGGGGCATTAGAGCGATTCCTCCAATAAACCTGCCCTTGCTTGCATTGTGGCGCGTGGCCTTTTCTTGATAAAAAGGCCGCTTGAGTTCTTCGGCTTCGATATACAGCAATTGGAGGATCGCATTAGTCAGCAGCCTCCGCTGCCTTCTTCGGCGTAATCTTCGCCCCAGGCAGCATCATGCGGATCTCATTCATTGGAATCATAGGCAGAAAGCGAACAAACAAGAGGAACAGCGCCGTGAACAGCCCCAGCGTTCCCACATAGATCATGTAATCCCACTTGGTGGCGCGGTAAGTGCCCCACGAAGACGGCAGAAAGTCGCGATAGAGGCTGGTCACAACAATCACGAAGCGCTCGAACCACATGCCCGTGTTGACCACGATCGAAATGAAAAACATAAATGGAATCGAGGTGCGCAGTTTTCTCGACCACAGCGTCGTCAACGGAATCGCCAGGTTGCAGGTGATCAGCACCCAATAGGACCAGCCCATGGGCCCGAACATGCGGTTCCACATCATGAACGCTTCCCAGTGCGACGCCGAGTACCAGGCCATGAAGACTTCCATGCCGTACCCGTAAGCCACAATGAACCCGGTGGCCAGCATCACCTTGCCCATGTTGTCGATATGGCGATCGGTGACCAGGGCCTCAAGGTGATAGAACTTGCGCAGCGGAATGGCCAGCGTGAGCACCATCGCAAAGCCTGAATAGATGGCGCCCGCCACAAAGTACGGCGGAAAAATCGTGGTGTGCCAACCGGGCAGCACCGCCACGGCAAAGTCGAAACTGATGACGGTATGCACCGAGAGCACCAGAGGCGTGGCCAGGCCAGCAAGCAAAAGCGAGGCGGTCTCATAGCGCATCCAGTGCCGGGTCGATCCCCGCCAGCCCAGCGACAACATGCCGTAAAAGTACTTGGCAAACCTCCACTCGGCGCGGTCGCGCATGGTTCCAAAATCAGGCACCATGCCGATGTACCAGAACACCACCGAGATGGTTGCATACGTTGAAACCGCGAACACGTCCCAAAGCAGCGGCGACCGGAACTGCGGCCACACGTTCATCGTGTTCGGATAAGGCAGCAGCCAGTAGCCCAGCCACGGGCGCCCGATGTGAATCAGCGGAAACATGCCGGCGCAGACCACGGCGAAGATGGTCATCGCCTCGGCAAACCGGTTGATCGAGTTGCGCCAGCCCTGCTTGAAGAGCAGCAGAATTGCGGAGATCAGCGTTCCAGCATGGCCGATGCCGATCCACCAGACAAAGTTGATGATGGCAAAGCCCCAGGCCACCGGCTGCGTGACAGCCCAGATGCCGGTGCCTTTGAGAAAGAGCCAGGTGATAGCCACCAGCAGCATGGTTGCCCCGGCGCCGCCCACGCTGAACAGTGCAAACCAGCCCAGAGGCGTGTGCGGCGTCAGCACGATTCCCGCAATCTTCGCGGTGACCGACTTGAACGTCTGGCCCTCGCCAAGGACGCGGAATTCTCCCGTCGCCGGATCGATGCCTGCGCCGCGCTCTGGATCTCTCGGTTTCAGGTCTGTGGTTGCCATCGTGGCCTTAACCCTTCGCCGGGTGTTCCACCGGCGCGTCTTGCAGTTCAGAGTTCATATTCAACACCGCGGCAACATACTTCGTCCGCGGACGCGTATTCAAATCGGCAAGCACCTGATAGCTGCGCTCGTCGGCTTGCAACTTCGCCACCTTGCTCTGCTTGTCGTTGATGTTGCCAAAGGTAATGGCCGAGGCCGGGCATGCCTGCTGGCATGCAGTCTGGATCTCTCCATCGCGAATCGGACGATTCTCTTTGTCGGAATCGATCTTGGCCGCGTTGATCCGCTGCACGCAATAGCTGCACTTCTCCATCACGCCGCGAGACCGCACCGAGACATCGGGATTGCGCGAAAGCTTCAGGCTCTCCGTCTCGAAGTCCGAATAGAGCAGGAAGTTATACCGCCGCACTTTGTAGGGGCAGTTGTTGGAGCAATAACGGGTGCCCACGCAGCGGTTGTACACCATCGTGTTCAACCCCTCGGGCGTATGCACGGTGGCGCCCACCGGGCAAACTTGCTCGCAGGGCGCATTCTCGCAATGCTGGCAGGCCATGGGCTGAAAGTGTGCCCGAGGCGCGGCAAGGTCGCCTTCAAAATAGGTGTCGATGCGCAGCCATTGCATGTTGCGGCCAATGCGGACCTGCTGCTTGCCCACCACCGCGATATTGTTCTCGGCATAACAGCTCACGATGCAGGCATTGCATCCGGTACAACTGTTCATATCGATCGACATGCCCCAGGCATTGGCCTCGTTATAGGGCCAATTGGGAAACATCGTATTGTCGCGGTCGGTCTTCTCGTGCCCTGTGCCTTCGTTGGCAAATCCAGGATGCGCCTTGTACTCGTCCAGCGTGGCGTAGCGAATGATGCCACGCTCGTTGATCGCCTCGTCGGCTTCAAGCGAGTTGTTGTCGTGGCCCGCTGGTTGACCATAGGTCGTGCCCCGGTGATCCTGGTAGTGGCTCTTGGTAATCGCCAGGCCCCAGATGCCTTCGATCTTTCTGATCGAGCCAGTGGCGTAGAACGGAGCCCACGAGTTGCGAATCAGGTAGGCGCTGAAGCCTGCGCCCGAACCAACGCGCCCCGCGGCCTCGCGCCCATAGCCCAGATGCACCGTGACTGAATTGTCAGGATGGCCTGGCGCAACAATCACCGGCGCTTTGACTTTGCCATTGCCGACTGTCAACTCGACGATGTCGTCTTCCGCGAGTCCGAGCTTGGTTAGCGTCGCTCCGGAAACAATCGCCGCGTTATCCCAGCTCAAGTTGGTTACCGGCTTGGGCAGCTCCTGCAGCCAGCCCACATTCGAGTAGCGCCCGTCATAGATATTCGGATCGGGACGGAAGATAATCTCGAGCGAATCCTTGGGCGTCGGCGTTGGAATCTTGGCTAGTTTTGAAAGGTCCACGCCAACGGCCGTTGCCGCTTCATATTTGGTGTCATCGATCCAGCCCTGATGCAGCGCCGCGCGCCAGCCAGTCTCAAAGTCGCCCTTGATCGTTGTCTTCCAGGTCTCGCGCACCGCCTCATAGGCACTCTGCGCTGCCTGATAATTGCCCGGCCCCGGCTCATTCAGCAACGCCTGAAACACGTCGTGCGCCGTCTTGCCGCCATACAGCGGATCGATCAACGGCTGCACAATCGAGACCGTTCCGTCGTACGAACGCGCATCCGACCACGACTCAAGAAAGTGCGCCGCCGGAATGTGCCAATCCGCAATCTGCCCGGTCTCGTCGAGATGCGAGCCCAGATGCGCTTTGGTCTTGACCTTGTCGAAGGCAGCGGCAAAATACAGGTCCGCGGGGGCGGAGTAAATTGGATTGGCGTTCAAAATTACCAGCCAATCCACCTTGCCCGCATTCATATCCGCAACCAGCGCCTTGAAGTCTTCAATTTGGTGCGATGGCAGAGGAATCGACAGGTCAGACGAACCGATGACCGTCTTGCCCACATTGCCCAGGGCGTTGTTGATGGCCATGGCCAAAACCGTTACAGACGGGTCCTGATAGAGGCCGGGAATCACGACGCTCTTGCCCGCGTTGGCCTTCAGATCTTTCGCTAGAGCCGCAAGAAACTTCTTCTGCTCATCGCTCCACGCATACGCTGGGGCCTCAATGCCGGCAACGCCAACAGCCTTCGCCAACTCCGCCGTAAATGCCGGGACCTCACTGGCGCGCAGCCCCAGACGATGCTCCGCCTTCATTCCCGTCGTTGTCGTAGAAGACTCGACGGAATACAGCCGGTTGAGCTTGTCAGGATCTTTGCGCCGCTTTGCGTAATCACCAACCAATTTGTGGAAGCCGGGGAAGCTCGCGCCGGAAAGGAAATCCGCGTCGAGCGAAACGATGACGTCGGCTGCGCTCAGGTCATATTGGAAGTTCAGCCCATTGGAGAGCGATGTGCCGGCAATCGCCGGATCGTACTGCACCAGGGTCGCCTTCGGGTACGCGGCCTGCACAGCCTTCCACTGCCGCCCCAGCGTTGGCGAAGTGATGGTCGAGCTCAGGAAATAAATTCCCGTGCCGTCCTTGGTCTCCGCCAGCTTGATGCGCAGACCCTGCGCAAACTCAGCCCACTCGCGATTCTCGCCCTGATACATCACATGCTGCGAACGGTCAGGATCGTACAGGTCAAGCAACGTGCCCTGCGTAAACGGGTCGGACGATCCAGAGTTATAAGGATGCTCGGGGTTGCCATCGACCTTGATGGGACGGAACTGGTCGCTCTTGACCAACAAAGGTACCGCGCCCGTTGCAAACGGATGAGCCGTTGCAAAATACATCGGCTTGCCCAGGATCAAATCTTCCGGCGCCTTGACGTAGGCATAGATTGGTTCATCGGGCTGCTTGGTACAACCGGCAAGCCCGGCCAGGGCCATCGACGCGCCCATCAGCTTCATGAAGCCGCGGCGCGAAACCGGATCGACCCACTCCTGCGCGGAGCCTGGAAACTCTTTCTCCACCGCCGCCTGGAACTCCGCCGTATCGGCCAGTTCGTCCACCGACCGCCAGTACTTTTTCCCCTTCACTTGCTTCAACTCCGCGCGCACCGCATCGAGCGTCATCGGCCTGCCTGCCCCCGGGTTTTCAAAGGGCACGACTTCAGTCGTGCCGTAAGGCGCCGATAAAGAAAGCCGGGCTTTAGCCCCTGAGGAATGCTCTTCGTGGATTTGGCTCAACCTTCCACCATCTTCCGCAACCTTTGCGCCAGTCGAATTCGTGGTTTCATCCATGCGTCCGCTCATCGGTGGCAGACCTCGCAACTGGTCAAATCTTTCGGGGTGCGAATCTTGTAGTGATCCACCAGAAAGCGTCCAAGGTCGTCCTGGCTGGTGAACTTCTTGTAAACCGGAGCAGCCGGCAGTGTGGCGGCCGCTAGATCTCCAGCCAGCCCGCTCCCGCCCATCGGCAACTGCAACGACGCCATCTCAACGCCAGCCGGGGTAGGCTCCCTGGTCGTGCAACTCACGCTCTGCGCCGTCGGCAGCCCGCTCTTCTCGTCGCCCACCGAACACCACACCGGACGATCCTCGGCCGGGGCTTCCCACGCCATGTTGTAGATCTCGCTCGTAGGCCGGATATTCTTTGCCGGGTTGCGATGGCAGTCCAGACACCACTCCTTCTGCAGCGTGTTCTGCGCATACATCAGGGGCATCTGATCCA
>Ga0302320_10008355_pt1 | contig 22571 bp, 18 predicted proteins | sample Bog_T0_3_FD_202130 | JGI IMG/M metagenome (GOLD analysis project Ga0302320, IMG submission 202130) | Peat permafrost microbial communities from Stordalen Mire near Abisko, Sweden - Bog_T0_3 | ecosystem: Environmental > Terrestrial > Soil > Wetlands > Peat | place: Sweden: Abisko, Stordalen Mire... | reverse complement strand
CCAATTAGAGAACATCGATTTTGATCTAGGGAATTTGGTGTATGACGTTTTTCATATCGCTAAAATTCGATTCCAAGGCCAGGAAATCAACAGTTACATTGACTGGGACGCTCCTGTTCCGCAGTGGGTCAAAGGTGACCCGACACGGGTCAGACAAATTTTATTAAATTTATTGAATAATGCCGCCAAGTTTACCAAGCAGGGAGAAATTGGTGTGATTGTCCGTTTGGACCATACAACCCCATATGGACCGGTCGTTAGTTTTTGTGTTAAGGACACAGGGATAGGGATACCGGAGGATAAGAAGCCCAAGTTATTTGAATCATTCAGCCAGGTCGACTCTTCAACGACGCGAAGATATGGCGGGACGGGGTTGGGGCTTGCGATCTGTAAGAAATTAGTGGATGTGATGGGAGGCAAGATTTGGATCGAGTCTAAAGAAGGACATGGCAGTCAATTTTTCTTTACTGTCCCCTTTGATACGGGGACTTCCCTCATTCCACAACTGATCGATCCGTTGTCTAAAGCGCAATTAATGAATAAGACAGTTTTATGTGTGGATGACCATCGGACTTCTTTGGATATTTTATTTCGCTATTGCAGTGAGATCGGTTTGAAGGTGTTAGTGGCTTCCTCTGGAGAAGAGGTTCTTCACAAATTAGATGAGTTGAGCGCCGCAAATAGTTTGCCTGATTTGATCCTCAGTGATGTCCGGATGCCGGATATGGATGGGTATATGATGGTAGAAAAGATACGCGGTAACCCTAAGTTTAAATCCATCAAGATAGTGGCGGTGACTTCTGATGCACGCATAGGTGGCGCCACGTTTGCGCAGGAGAAGGGATTTCATGCGTATTTACCCAAACCGTTTGTGCGTAATGATTTGAATAAGGTTATCAGCACCGTTCTGGGGGACCGGCGTCCGGTATCTGCTCCCATTATTACCCGTCATATAGCAGCCGAAGTCTCTCTTAAAGGGATCAGGGTCCTGGTGGTTGATGATGTGGCGTCTAATCAACAATTGATGAAAGCGTATCTAAATATGCTTGGCTGTGTCAGTGAGTTTGCCAGCAATGGTCAGGAGGCCGTTGATAAGATCAGGGCCGGTCGTTATGAAATATGTTTGATGGATGTGCAGATGCCGGTGTTAGACGGGATCGAGGCGACAAAAATTATTCGATCCGAGATCAGCAAAGAGTTGCCGATCATTGCTTTAACGGCGGCTGTGATGAAAGAAGAGATTGACAAAACATTGGACGCCGGCATGAATGATTTCTTGATCAAACCCCTGAGCATCAACATGTTAAAAACTAAACTCATAAAATTTGTCTGTTCTTAAAGAATTCTTTTCTTGCAGTTACAGTTAAATTTACCAGTCAATGATTCGTTGTTGACTGGTTTTTTTATTTTGTGATACTATGTTGACTTGTGCAAATACAAATTATTGAATGGAGTTAAAGCAATTTAAAATCAATTGGCAATTTTAAGGAATTGCATTAGAATTATTATCCAATGACTAAATCCATTCCGCATCCACCTGATTCTTTCACTGCAATTTCCGGTCTGGCGTATGAACTGGACTCTCCCTTAAAGTCTGTGCTGAATCATATCGAAAAACTTATTAATGATTATAAAGACCGCAATTTTGAGTATATTTCTTATAAAGATTTTAAAGCGATGATCGCAACCTTGGAGCAATTAAAGCGCCAGCTCGAGCATTGTTCCCAGACGACCGGCCGCATGCTGTATATGGGTAAACGCTCGGTACGGCTGGAAGACAACAGCTGTCAGATCAACGATGTGATCAGGGACATTTCGGGTATTTTAAGTCAACAATTGAAACTTGCCCACGTTAAAATAGTGTCACGTCTTAAGAAAGAACTGCCGTTGGCAGCTGTGGGGCAGATAGAGTGTAATCAGATCATTCATAATGTGTTGATCAATGCCATTCAGGCTATGCCCGGCGGCGGCACTGTCAAAGTAACGACATTTTTAGACCGTGTACAGAACGGCATCGCCATTAGTATTACTGATGAAGGTGTCGGGATCACGCCGGATCATTTACCTAAAGTATTCGAACCTTTTTTTACGACAAAAGAACGCGGTATCGAAAAAAGTTCCGGTTTGGGGCTTTCCATCATCCATTCCATTATCAAAGCCGTAGGCGGAACCGTTGAAATTAAAAGTTCCTTGCGTAAGGGGACCAGTGTTCATATTCTCCTGCCGGTCTTTAAAGTCAAATAAACTATGTTCAAAGAAGATGAAATATTCATGAGGGAAGCCATCCGTCAGGCAAAGATGGCCGCCCAGGAAGATGAAGTGCCGGTGGGTGCGGTGGTGGTCTGGGAGCGTAAAATTATCGCACGGGCGCATAACCAGATTGAATTGCTTAAAGATCCCACGGCGCATGCTGAAATGATCGCTATCACTCAGGCAACGAACTTTTTGTCATCGAAATGGCTGCAGCAATGCACTCTTTATGTGACCCTCGAACCCTGCTCGATGTGTGCAGGAGCGTTGGTTTTAGCGCGGATGAGCCGGGTGTGTTTTGGTACAGAAGACCCTAAAACCGGGGCCTGTGGTTCGGTCATTAATATTGCCGATCACGCCTCTTTGAACCATCGCCTGGAAGTCACCGGTGGTGTTTTATCCGCAGAATGTGCCGCATTGATCAGTGAATTCTTTCAAAAGAAACGAAAGTCAAAACAAGTCCTGGAAAATTGAGACCGGAGGGGTTATGAGGATATTGATCGTCGGTGGTGTTGCCGGAGGGGCTTCAGCCGCTGCAAGGGCCAGAAGACTCTCTGAGGAAGCCGAGATCATCATTTTTGAACGCGGTGAGCATGTTTCATTCGCTAACTGCGGGCTGCCTTATCTTGTCGGCGGTATCATCAAAGATCGCCAGAAACTTCTACTTCAAACTCCGGATTCTTTGTACAAACGGTTTTGTATCCAAACCAGGATCAAGACTGAAGTTCTCGGCATAGACCGGGCTCAAAAGAATATTCTTGTCAAAGATAGCGTTAGCGGAAAAGAATCAACAGAACCGTATGACTATTTGATCCTTAGTCCCGGTGCTGATCCGATCAAGCCGCCCATGCCGGGTTTAGACCTGCCTCAGGTGATGACCCTGCGTAATTTATCGGATATGGACCGGATCAAGCTGAAGGTGGATGAACAAAATGTCAAGAAAGCGATCGTGGTAGGTGGCGGATATATTGGTTTGGAGATGGCTGAGGCCTTGCGTGAGCGGAACCTTGAGGTCTCAATGATCGAATTGTCCGATCAGGTCATGGGACCAGCCGATCCCGAGATGGCCTATTATTTGCATCAGGAGTTAAAGAAACACGCCGTTGAGCTGAAATTTGGTGTCTCTGTTAAAGGTTTTTATAAAATCAGCGAGGGGATCTCTGTAGAATTGAGTAACGGTCAAAAGATCGTCTGTGATTTTGCGGTTTTAGCCATAGGAGTCAAGCCTGAGATCAGTCTGGCCAAACAAGCCGGTCTTGAGATCGGCCAGCGTGGCGGTATTGTGGTAAATGAACAGATGCGTACCAGTGACCCGTTCATATTTGCCGTCGGAGATGCTGTTGAAGTGGACGAATTTGTTACCGGATCAAAAGCGTTGATCCCCTTAGCCGGTCCGGCGAACAGGCAGGGAAGGATCGCAGCAGACAATATTTTCGGCCGCAACTCAATTTATAAGAAAACGCTGGGTACGGCCATTTGCAAGGTATTTGATCTGAGCATAGGGATGACAGGGGTGAATGAAAAGATATTAAAGAGGATGAATTTGCCTTATGAGAAAGTGTATATTCATTCTAATAATCATGCCGGTTACTATCCGGGAGCAACACCCATCAGCATGAAAATGCTTTTTGATCCCAAGAATGGAAAGATCTGGGGCGCACAAGCGGTAGGGCGTGAAGGGGTGGATAAGCGTATTGATGTGTTAGCAGTTGCCTTGCGCGCCGGAATGACTGTTTATGATCTGGAAAACTTGGAATTATGTTACGCTCCGCCGTATGGTTCTGCCAAGGACCCGGTGAATTTTCTGGGCTTTGTGGCTTCAAACATGTTAAAAGGTGATGTTGCCAATTATTATAGCGAAGACTTGCCTCGACTGGGGGATGGCCAAGTTATCTTAGATGTGAGATCGGCCCAAGAAGCACAAGCCGGTATGATCCCGGATGCTATTAACAAGCCGCTTGATGAACTAAGGGGCCAGTTAGGCGGTCTTTCCCGGAATATGGAATATATCGTTTACTGCCAGGTGGGTTTGCGGGGATATCTGGCGTGTCGTATCCTGATCCAAAATGGATTTAAATGCCGGAATCTATCCGGCGGCTATCAATCATATAAGGCGAGCCGGGGAATTTAATATGCAGATGCCCTATGTTAATGGTTTGATCGGAGGTATGCTCATCGGTGGCGCTGCGGTGCTGTTGTTCTGGTTTAATGGCCGTATCATGGGAGTTAGCGGGATCACTTCAAGACTATTGGCAAAACCGGATAAGGACCTTTGGTGGTGTTTGGCTTTTGTTGCAGGACTGGTGTCAGGAGGTTTTATTTATCAAATGAGATTTCCTGTGACCGTGGTCATTGATGCATCGGGGTGGGGGTTAGTCATCGCGGGACTATTAGTAGGTTTTGGTACAGTGACCGGGAATGGTTGCACCAGCGGTCATGGAATTTGCGGCGTGGCAAGACTGTCCAAGCGTTCTATCCTGGCAACAGGTATTTTTATGATGACCGGTGTTTTGACGGTCTGGCTTAAGAAAGTTTGGGGAGGTTAAGATGTACATTATTATGGCATTGATCAGCGGGCTTATGATGTCGATGGGCCTGATCATCTCAGGAATGATAAATCCCAAGAAAGTGATCGGCTTTCTTGATGTGTTCGGGGCTTTTGACCCGACGTTGGTTTTTGTCATGGCAGGGGCTTTGGCTGTGACTATAGTCGGCTATCGTTTGGCCAGTAAGACCGGGAAACCTGTGTTATGTGAGAGCTTTGATCTGCCTAAGAAAAACAAGATCGATGTTCTGCTGATATTGGGAGCTGTCCTATTTGGGGCAGGATGGGGATGGGCTGGTTTTTGCCCGGGTCCGGCACTAGTCGGGCTGGGATTATGTTTGCCCAAGGCGGCCATTTTTGTATTGTCTATGCTAGCAGGGATGTTCCTGGCTAAAAAATTAGTTTTGCCCAACAAAGTCGTTTACTTTTAAATATTAATGCGTATAATTAAAACTTCTTTTGGAATATGGATGAGAGGTGGGCAGGTTTTTCTGTATTGTTAAACTAAGGAAACCTGCACAACAGCACCCCTTTTTCTAGATATATTTGAAATAGTAAAGCTTTTGGTAAGGAGAGGTGGCAGAGTGGCCGATTGCAAGTGACTGCTAATCACTTGACCGGGAAACTGGTCCCAGGGTTCGAATCCCTGCCTCTCCGCCATTATATTTCAGGGTATTCTCGATTTATTGTCGGGGATACCCTTTCTTATTTAAGTTATAGTGTTTTTTTGCGGCAATTCGATGTTCTTGATAAATAGTATTGTGTAAACCGAATTTGCTTGTTATAATGCGAAACTTATATTGAAATATATCTATTATTTTATTTATTTTAGGTGTTGGATTAAGTTTGATATAGAGTTTTGCCTTTTAATTTTAACAAAGCGGAGGTAGTTAATGGAAAAAGCTGTGGAGCAGCCAACCCATCATCACACGACAGCGCCAGAAGATCGTATTTCTATTTTTCAAAAAGCCGTATACAGTGTTGGCGCACTTGTTAATAATATGCAGGCAGCTGCTGTGGGTTCGCTGGCCATTGTTTTGAACCTTGGACTCGGGATGAATCCTGCTTTAGTCGGCCTCATCGGTGCCATTCCCCGCCTCGTTGATGCCATGTCAGATCCTTTTATCGGGTATAGTTCAGATAATTTACGTACCCGGTATGGACGTCGCAGACCCTTTATATTTTTCGGAGCTTTGGCTTCCGGACTTTTATTCGCGCTGATGTTCCAGCTGTATAAAGGGCATACCGAACATTATTATTTCTGGTACTTTTTAGCTTTCCAGTGTCTTTTTGTCATCGCATTTGCCTGTTATTCAATTCCCTGGATCGCGTTGGGCTATGAAATGACCCCGGATTATCACGAACGAACAAGATTGCAGGGGGCAAGCAATTTTATAGGTCAATTTGCCTGGGTGGTGGCGCCCTGGTTTTACACGATCATGAATAACAAGACTATGTTCCCGGATATTGTTCAGGGCTCGCGTGTTCTCGCTATAATTATCGGTATATTTATCGTAGTGGGAGGGGTCCTCCCGGCTATTTTTAACAAAGAGCATTTCAGTAATTTGCCGAAACCTAAAATTGAAAAGGGCTTTGGCAATGTGTTAAAAGATTTCTGGAGTGGTGTTTTAATTACGTTAAGATGCCGTCCATTTGTCAAGCTTTGCGCCGTCACTGTTTTGATCTTCGGCGGATTCATGCTTGCTTCCGCTTTTTCAGCCTATGTTATCTTTTTTTATGTTTATGGCGGTGATTATTCCAAGGGCGGCATATTGCTCGGCTGGTTTGGATCGATCAGTTCCGTTTGTACTTTCTGCGTCATCTTTCTAACCACATGGCTTTCCACCAAGATCGGCAAGAGGAATACTTTTTTGATCACCGTTTCCCTTTCGATCATAGGTTATGCCTTGAAATGGATCGGGTATGATCCTCACCAGCCCTATTTACTGCTGATCGCAGCTCCATTCATAGCGTTTGGTTTAGGATCACTTTTTACACTGGTCTGTTCCATGGTGGCCGATGTTTGTGACCTTGATGAACTTCAAACCGGTACCCGCAGGGAAGGCATGTTCGGGGCTATTTACTGGTGGATGGTCAAGCTGGGGTTGGCCGCAGCATCCCTGCTCTCCGGATATCTCCTTAATGCGACCGGATTCAATGTTGCCTTGGGCGCCAAGCAGACAGTGCATGCGTTGTTGTACATGAGGCTCTTTGATATCGGCATTCCGATCATCACGTCGATCATAGCCATTTTCATTATTATGACGTTTGACATCTCCGAAGATAAGGCTTACGACGTTCGTAAACAGCTTGAAGAAAGACGTGGGAAAGCGTAATTTTGACCCAAATTGAATTAAGCGCAATATGATAAAAGATATGTTAATCCAATCAGAAAATAAGCCCATCAATTCAAAACCTATTATTATTTTTCCCTACATGGGGTATGAGAATAATAAGAAGTGTGAATGGTATTTTTGGTGGACCGTTGAAAGGTGCAAGGCCATTGACCCTAAGCCCATTGTGATGTTGCCCAGGGATACGGTCATCAGGAATGATGCTGCTTCTTTTATCAAGGATGAACGGTACAAGACCCTTGAGGTCATTCAAACTTGGTCCGTTGATTCATGTCAGACCTGGCTTGCCGGTTGGGGACACGTGCTTGATAATTATCCTGAAGTGGAGAGGATCGTACAAATACCGGGGGATATTGATTTCGTTGATGAGGACGTTGAATTCTATGACAATCTCAGGGCCTTTATTGAAACCACCAGTTCAGATATTGCCATAGGTGATTTTAGAACGGGGGATCAATACAGCGCCAAAAGTCTGGTAGATACGTACGGCACCTATTCATTGCTAGCCAACTGGTTTCCTGAGATATCACGCAGCATAAGGTCCTTGCCTCTGAACAGGCCCCGATCGGAGTTCCTTAATATCAAAACATCGGTTTTACGCGATCTTTTGATCAATAACAGGAATTTTGCTTATGAACAGACGCTGAATTTTCTTATCAAGAGCTGGAATTATGAGGAGACAAAATGGAAATATAATATTTCCATATCTCTTTTGGGGACCTTGTCAGATAATAAGTCGTTTCGCAATTACAGGGCCAGTATAGATCAGATAGAGAGAATTGAACGAATGCTTTCTTTATTATGGCGTGAGATCAAGGGGCCCAAAAAAAGGGATAGTGTCAGCGATAAATCGTTTGAAGAACAATATACCGTGTTCAGCAATGAATATGACAAGCTCTCTACTAAATCAAAAGGTATAATGGATACCGCCAGAATTACTCTAAGAGCCCTCTTGGGCGTGTAAATATTCCGCAGGCAAACGGGGCGGGATCAGCTGAGGAGACTGGATGCAAAAATTTAAAAGGCCTTATACCCGGGTAACTTTAAACTTGGGACGAAAATTTCTTACATTTTGTTCGTGTTTAATGTTGCTCGTTTCTTCTTCCGGATGTTCGCATGCCCCGCGCCAGGGAAATAAGATCCTCCTCTGGCATTGGATGACCGATTGTAACGACACTTTTTTAACCCTTGCCCAGCAGTATAGACAGGAAACCGGCGTTGAGGTCACTGTTCGATTATTTGCTCCTTCAGATTCTTATTCCCAGATGATCATTGCCGCGGCACAGGCCAACGTCCTTCCGGATATTTACGGGATCCTTAATACCAAATCTATCGTAGCAGATTTTATCAAAGCAAGACTAGTCGCTGAACTGACCCAGGACATGAATGTTAAGGGCGGGGCATGGGCGAACAGCCTGTATGATAAGGCCCTGGCTGACAAGAGGTTTGAAGAGGGGAATGTTTATGGGGTCAAGAAGGGCATTTACGGCGTACCTATTGATGTGACCAACGAGCAGATGCTTTATAACAAAAAGCTTCTGCTTAAGGCCGGAATTACATCACCCCCCACAACTTATGAGGCTTTTATCAAGGATGCTCAGGCCCTTAACCGCGTAGGTATTACTCCCTTTGTTTCCGGCTGGGGTGAGCTGTGGCTGCTGGATTGTTTTGCCTCTAATTATGCTTTTAATATCATGGGAGAAGATAAAGTTTTTGCGACTTTCCGCGGCCAGGTCAAATATACCGATCCCGACTGGATCAAGGTCTTCAGTATTTTTTCCGACCTTCGAGATAAAGGCGTTCTGATGGACGGCATTGTCACCAAAGGCAATAAATACGCCGAGCAGGATTTTGCGTTGGAACGCGCAGCATTTGCTTTTAACGGCTCCTGGTGCGTTAATGTTTATCATGATATGAATCCTGACCTGGATTATGGGGTTATGCCTCCGCCTCCTGTCAGCCGTGCGCACCCGTTAAAGATCTGGGGAGGTGCGGGTTCCTCTTTTGTGGTCAACGCAACTTCGCCCAATAAAGATAAAGCTATTGCCTTTTTGAAATGGCTTACCGCCAAACAACAGCAAGTGTTATTGGCCCACCAAACTAATAATCTGCCTTCCAACAAAGAAGCGCTTAAAGAAGCGGGATCGGTCGTTTCCCCGGTCCTGGGAAAATTTTCTGTTGGCATGGACCAGGCAACTCATCCGACTATATGGCCGATCAATGAAGATCCTTTGGTCATTGAAGCTTTTGACAAGGGGATCCAGGCTATTATTATCGGTGATAAGACCCCGTTACAGGTTGCCCGGGATGTCCAGACAGTCAAAGACCGTCAGTTGGCTAAAGGGAATTAGGATGAAGTCAACTATTAAGTCCAATCTTCAGAATTTTTGTTTTGTCCTGCCTGCGTTTGTTATCTTTTGCATTTTCTATGTTTATCCTTTCCTGAATATGTTCTTTCTGTCCTTTCATGAGTGGCGGGGGATCGGGCCTATGCATTTTATCGGTTTGCAGAATTATAAGGAGCTGTTAGGGGACAATCTCTGGTGGGACTCGATAGGGCATGCCGGTTATATCACATTGATCGCCATTACGTTCCAGAATGCCCTGGCTTTTGCGCTGGCATTGGCCTGTGACAGACAGATCCGCATGAAGCGTTTTTATTCCCTGATCTTCTTTATACCACCGGTGCTTTCCGAGATCGTGGTCGGTCTTATATGGAGCTGGATATTGAACCCCGAAATGCAGAACAATCAGCATATCGGACTGTTAAATCATTTCCTGTATACTTCCGGCTTACCCCAGCTTGTTCACAATTGGCTGGGAGATCCCAAAACAGCGCTGACGGCCATTGCCGTGGTGCATAGCTGGAAAGGTTTTGGCTGGGGGTTTATCATGCTGTTGGCGGGGTTACAGACGATCGATAAGCAGTTTTATGAGGCTGCCCGTGTTGACGGCGCCGGAGCCTGGAAAGTCTTTACGGATATTACCATACCTTTAATGCTGCCGGTGATCCTGGTAGTGATGATCTTGACGATCTTAGGGTCTATGCAGGTTTTTGTTTTGATCATTTCCATGGTCAATGAAGGTCTGGTCAATCACACGGATGTGCCGGTGACCCGTATTTTGTCCTCGATGACCGGCACGGACCGTTTCGGTTACGCATGTGCCCAGGCGGTGATCTTCGGGATGATCTTGATGTGTATTTCTTTTATGATGAAGACGCTCTCTGAGAGGGTCAAGCAGGTCTGAAGAAAAGAGAAGACTGATGAAAATGAACAAATATGTTTTTTGGGGGATGACCAAGTCAACGCTCATTCATGTTTTTTTGCTGAGCGTCGCTTTGACCTGTTTGTTCCCCTTGTTCTGGATGGTGCGATGCGCCTTTATGAGCAACGGGACTATTTTTATCGACAAAGCGCTTATTCCCCATCAATTGAATTTAGGTAATTTTGCCATAGCCTGGACCAAAGGTAATTTTGCGGTCTATTTGTTCAACAGCATTGTTTACACGGTATGTGTTGTCGGAGGTATTGTCATCATTTCATCTTTGGCGGCTTTTTCTTTTTCACGTTTGAGTTTTCCCGGAAAAGATATAATTTTTTATTTGTTCATTGCGGCTATGATGATCCCCATGCCGGGATCTTTTGTGGCTTTGTTCGTATTGATGAATAAGTTACATTTGATCAATACCCGTTTGGGCTATATTTTGTGCATGATCAATGTCGGGCTTTCCATGAGCATTTTATTGTTAAAGACTTTTTTCGACAGGATGCCACATGATTTGGAAGATGCTGCGCGTATTGACGGTTGCAGCAAAATAGGTATTTGGTGGCATGTAGCCCTGCCGATGGCACGTCCGGCCCTTGCGGTCGTAGTCATTTTTAATTCACTGAATGTCTGGAATGAATATATCCTGGCTACCTTGCTTTTAGGGGATTCTCAATTAATGCCGTTACAAAGAGGGATCATGGTTTTTCAGGGGGCCAATAGCACAGATTATCCGGTTTTAATGGCCGGGCTCACCATGGCGGTGATACCCATTATTTTGATCTACATTGCCATGCAGAAATATATTGTCAAAGGCCTTACTTCAGCTTCAGGAGAGGTCGTGGGGTTGTGATCGAGGAATAAGGCCGTTATAAGACCGATTGATAACGGACTGCCTTTTTATCTGTTTGTAGATATAATAGAAACATCCATGGTTGATCATTTAATTGGCGCTGATATAAAACAAAGATTGACCGGACATATTGAACAATTACGTCGGTGCAGAAGCTGTCCTGGGATGTGTTTCCCTCCGGTTAGCGGTGGCGCCGTCGTAAGCCCTGTGATACTGGTTGGCCAGGCTCCAGGCGATAAGGAGCCTAAACTTGGCCGTCCATTTGCCTGGACAGCTGGTAAAACGCTCTTTCGCTGGTTTCAAGAAGGTACAGGTTTGGATGAGGAACGTTTTCGTTCGTTGATCTATATGGTTGCCGTTTGCCGCTGCTTTCCGGGTAAAAATGTTACCGGCGGCGACCGTACGCCTTCACCAGAAGAGATCAAGACTTGTTCTAAATGGTTTAAAAGCGAACTGGAAATCTTAAACCCCTGCTTAGTCCTGCCTGTGGGTAAATTAGCGATTCAACAATTCCTTGAATTTAAAAAATTAGAGGATGTGGTGGGTCTGCAGTTTAATATTGCTTATGAAGGGCATCAATTTGATATTATTCCCTTAGCTCATCCTTCCGGTGCCAGTCCCTGGCACAGGATGGAACCCGGAAAGAGCTTAATCAAGCAGGCTTTAAAGTTGATCAAGAAACATCCGGCATTCAAGCAGCTTTTTCTTTAGGGGTAGAGTATCCTGAATGGAATATGTTGACGAAGATAAACATTATATGCCCATGGCATTAAGTTTTTCTAAAAAGAATCTCTGGTTAAAACGTCCGATATATTGATCTGCACCGGCCTGGGTACAAAGCTTCATGGATTCTCTTACTGATTCCACCCCCTCGACATCTATGCCAAGCTCTTCGGGAAAGAAGGCATACGTAATGATCTTGGTTTGTCCCAGGTAACTAAAACAGCGTAAAGCGCGGATCAGTTCATGGGCTGACACATTATCCTGGAACAAAACATCCAGAACAATAACATGTGGCTTGATGGTTAATGCTTTTGAAATAATGTCATCGGAGCTGTTGGCGATCACGCACAAGTATTTCATGCCTCTTAAGGTGTTGCTGATCTGCTCTAACACGATCTTATGACTACTGCTGACCAGGATCTTAGGGAGTTTCTTGACGTCATCAGAATATTTTTCAATACTCGTGATCTTGTCAAATAACGCTTTAATGTCGGTGGTCTTTTCCACAAAATTGGAAATTCCCAGACTGGCGAAGGATTCTTTGAACACCGCTTTATCAGTAACAATGATGATCGGGATATGGTTCATGGCGGGGTCATTCTTTACGGCTTCATAGAGATCAACCCCATCCATTTCAGGCATAACAACATCCGTAATAATAAGGTCAATGGTCCGTAAGGAAAGGATCTTAAGAGCTTCGATCCCGTTGGCTGCCGGGTAAACCAGGTAACCCTTGGTTTCTAATTGAGACTTGACCAGAAGAGCCGTGCCTCGATCGTCTTCTGCTAAAAGGATGTGTTTGATCATTTAAATAATTATATCCTTAAAAAAGTCAAATAGAACAAATTCCCTTTATTTTTTATATTTTAACAAATATGTGGGGGCCTGGGCAAGGTGGTAAAAAGTTTGTTTAAATTTTTCTCAATGAGGTGTATACTAGAACGATTTTTACGATGAATTACGTAATAACGGGAATAATTCATGAACGAACCGCAACAGCTTAAAAAAAGCACTGCCTCAATGGTGATCACCAGAGAATTTCTGGATCAAATTATCAATAATATTGCCAATCCTATATTTGTGAAAGACGAAGATCATCGCTGGATCTTTCTTAATGACGCTTACTGTGAGTTTATGGGGTATAAAAGGGAAGATCTTATTGGAAAGAGTGATTTTGATTTCTTTCCTAAGAATGAAGCCCAGGAGTTTTGGCAGAAGGATCAATTGGTTTATGACAGCGGTCAAATGAATATTAATGAGGAGAAATTTACCGATGCTAACGGTAAATCACATATTATTTTAACTAAAAAAGTTCTTTTTGCTCAGGAAAATACCGGACAAAAGGTCCTGGTGGGCATTATCAACGATATTACGGAATTAAAGAGTACCAATGATCAGCTTCGGGAGGCGTTGGACAAACTGGTGCGTTCAGAGAGATTGGCAGCCCTGGGAGAAATGGCGGCTATGGTCGGGCATGAGCTGCGCAATTCCCTGGGTGTTATCCGGAATTCCGTATATTTCCTGAAAATTAAGTTAGCCCAGACCCTTAAGGAAAATAAAGTCCATAGATATCTTGATATACTGGAAGAGCAGGTCAGGATATCGGATAAGGTTATTACGGATATTTTAACATTTAACCGCATTAAGCCGCCTGTTCTGCGAAAAGAAAATATTAATGATATTATTATCGGAGAACTGGATGAAATAGAGTTCCCGAAAGGCGTTCGAAAAAACCTAAGCCTGGATAAGGCTTTACCGGAGATCGAAATTGACGTTGACCAGTTAAACCGGGTTTTTATGAATGTGGTTGACAATGCCCTAGATGCGATGCCAGATGGCGGGGAATTATCGGTAAAGACTTTCTTACAGGATCCCTGGTTTGTGGTGTCATTTGGTGACTCGGGGATGGGGATAGCCTCTGAGAACCTGTCTAATGTATTTAAGCCCGGGTTTACGACCAAAAAGCACGGTTCAGGTCTCGGGCTGGCTATTTGTGAGAGCATTGTGGGATTGCATAACGGAAGAATAGAAGTGAAGTCTCAAGTGGGACAGGGTACTCAGGTGATCATTTATTTGCCGTATTTGTCAAAAAAGAAATAACGTGAATATGAAAACCAGGATATTAGTCGTTGATGATGATGCGGAGTTTACCGAAACCCTCAGGGACCTGCTTGAGATCGAAAAATATTCAGCGCGTGCCATTTGTTGCAGTGATGATGCGCTGAAGAAAGTAAAAAAAGAAAAGTTTGATATTGTTCTCATGGATATTAAAATGCCGGTTATGAATGGGATCGAAGTCCTGAAAGAAATAAAGAAAATAGCCCGCGCCCCGGCAGTCATCTTAATGACAGGGTTCACCGGCGAAGATCTGATCCAAGAGGCTCTTGATGAGGGAGCTCTTGCCGTTTTGTATAAGCCTTTGGATATTCCTGAACTTTTACAGCGTCTGGATGCTATCAGAGACCAAGCTGCGCGGGGTGATAGCCATGACTAACGGCTCGTTGCGCGGAAAAGATATTGAGATCCTTATCGTTGATGATAATGCTCAAATAGTCAGCACATTAAGTGATATTTTAAAGTTGGAAGGATATAGTGTTTCGAAGGCTGAAACAGTCTCTGCCGCTAAAAGGAAGACCAGCGAAAAATTCTATAACATAGTTCTCGTCGATCTGAAACTTGAGGACGGTTCCGGGCTTGATGTGTTAAGGTCTGTTAAAGCGCCCCATCCGAATACTTTTGTCATTATTTTTACGGGGTTCGCGTCCGTAGATACAGCTGTTGCCGCTTTAAATGAGGGAGCTTTCGCGTATTTACAAAAACCGCTTAATCTTACCGAGTTAAAGCTGACCATTCAAAAAGCACTGAAGATGCAGTCTTTGACCTTTGAGAATCACCATTTGTTAAACCAGCTTCAAGAGCTGAGCTTGATCGATCCGCATACCGGGCTTTATAATTACCGGTATTTAAAGCGCCTGTTGGAAAAGGAATTAAGCCGGTCCAAACGTCATGCCGCTCCGGTATCGCTGATCATGATGGACATTGATTATTTCAAATCGATCAATGATGTCTATGGGCATCAGTATGGCGATTTTATTTTGAACAGTTTTGGGCAGTTTTTGCTTAAATTTGTCCGTGGCTCTGATGTGGTGGTGCGCTACGGCGGAGAGGAATTCGTTTTCCTGCTGTTAGATACCAATAAAGAAGGGGCCATGCTTTTTGGCCGCCGTTTGCTGGAAAAGATCAATGAACAGGTTTTTGATGAGAAGGGTAATAAGATCAATTTGAAGATAAGCATGGGGCTTGCCACTTTTCCCGAGGATAAACTGACGGAAACGGATGAGGGCATTATTGATGTAGCGGATAAGGCGCTTTCCCATGCCAAGGAAGACGGCGGCAACAGGATCTACGCCCTTCAGGAGGTCCATAAAAAAGAGATCAAACAGTCTTTAAAAAAAGGCGGCCCTGAGAGTGTCGAGCATTTAAAGACAAAACTATCCAGGATGTCTCAAAGGATCAGCAATTCGCTTATTGAATCTATTTATGCTTTTAGTAAAACGATCGAGGCCAGAGACTCTTCTACAGGCGATCATTCGAAGAAATTGATTGTGCTGGTCACACGGATGGGGAAGGACCTGGGATTGTCATCCAAAGAGATCGAAGACCTGGGCCATGCCGCCGTTTTGCATGATCTGGGGAAGATAGGGATATCAGACAGGATCCTGCATAAGAAAAACAAGCTTTCAGCCGGTGAATATAAAAAGATCCAGAAACATCCTCAGATCGGCGCCGAAATCATCCGTCCGGTCCATTCTTTAAGCGGGGTCGTTCCCAGCATTCTTTATCATCATGAGCGTTTTGACGGGCGGGGATATTGTGCCAATTTAAAAGGGGATCAGATCCCCATGGGGGCAAGGATCGTTGCTGTTGCTGACGTGTATTCGGCATTGGTGGAGAACCGCCCGTACCGGAAAGCCTATAGCAAAGAAGAAGCCTTGGAAATCATCAAGCAAGGATCAGGTTCGCAATTCGACCCTAAAGTAGTTGATGCTTTTATGATGATCATCAAAGATCCGCAGTTATAAACAACCTCAAGCAAGATCCCCGGTATCTCCATCAAGTCGATTTGTTTTTTCCATATATATATGTCATACTTCAAATAATATTTACAAAGCATTTTACCCTATGAATTATTTTATAAAAAAGACCTTTTCTTTTATTGTTTTGATATTATTTATCGCTAACACCCTGGCCATTCCGTCAAGGGTTTGGGCTGAAGACTATTATTTGCCTACACCAGGAGCCATGGTTCATCTTAGCCGCGGGTTTAAACCACCCCTGCTAAGGGGGCTGACCATTCATCCAAACGATCCTTTCCGTATAGATTTTTTTATCAACAAAGGCGAAGAAACATTATCCGTGGCCGAGAAGAAAAAGCAGTATCAATCTCTGGTAAAATATTTTTTAGCGGCTTTAGCCATACCTGATGAAGACCAGTGGGTTAATCTTTCCCCGTACGAGAAGAGTCGGATCATAGAGGATGATTTTTCCGGGACATTGATGGGCAGGGATCTGCTGGGTGAGGATTATATGCTCAAAGAGATAACAGCCAGTTTGATCTATCCTGAAGATGAGATCGGTAAGAAATTCTGGACACGGGTTTATACTGAGGCCAAAAACAGATTTGGGACAACGAACATCCCCGTCAATACGTTCAACAAGGTCTGGATATTGCCCGAAAGGGCGGTTGTTTATGAGAATGCTAAGGCAGGCACTGCTTATATTGTAGAAAGCAAATTAAAAGTATTGTTAGAGCAGGATTATTTATCATTGTTCAATCACAACCGTCGCCAGCCAGGGGGCATGGCTTTAGCCGTGTCCCCTCATACCGGGGACTATCGTTGGTCGTCCCCAAGTACGCTGCCAGCCGAACCAGCAATGAATGCGAAAGCATCCCAGGGATACAACCCAGCGACAAGTGAAAACGCCAACGCCCTCGGCTCTCAAATCATCCGTGAGGTAGTCATCCCACAACTAACTAAAGAAGTCAACGAAGGTGAGAATTTTGCCCGGTTGCGTCAAATGTATAGTGCGATGATCCTGGCCACCTGGTACAAAAGGAAGATCAAAGGCGGTATTTGGGCACAATTATATATCGATAAAAACAAGATCCAAGGTTTAACCGCTGAAACTCGAAATGATAATGTACGGACACAAGATTTTGTGTCCGTACAAGACATATACCAACGCTACTTACAAGCCTTCAAAAGGGGGGTTTATAACTATATCAAAGAAGAACCGGATCCAATTACAAGGGAAATGATCCCGAGAAAATATTTTTCGGGAGGCTTTAGACGTCGAATGGAAAACGGCATTTCCGCAGATCCTGCTATGTTTGTCATCGAAGATCCAAAATCGTTATCTTTCCAGGAAACAAATAGATTTAATGAAGAGGCTTCCAAACGCCAGATTGATCTGGTCACAGTTGTTTTCTCGCCGGTCTTGGATCAGGCCATGACATCAAAAGTTGCATTGAAGAATTTGCTGGCAAGAATAGGGGTGAGTCTTTTAATGACAGGTCTTTGGAACTCGGATTTAAAAGCTATGCCTCCACAGGTCCAGCAATTGATAGTAGCCCAGGACCAGCGTTGGAACGTCAAGCCTGTCGTCAATCTTAATACAGAAATGGAAAGATCGTTGAACGCGATCTTCAATTCCTACATCTTCAGGAATCGCGGACATTTATTGACCGCTAGTGATCGTATGCCTTTTCTTTTAAGCAAGACAGCCGGTATTAATTTCTCAGAGCGCAGTCTTCCGTATACTTTCTTTTCTAAAATAATCAAAGATTGTGTGGTTAGACTAAATAAAAAACAAAAGAATGGCCATCTTTCATCCGGCGATCAATATGAGTTGAATCATTTAAGGGCAGAATCTGTTCTTTTGGTCCAAAAAGTACTTCTAGCGGAATCTCGCTATAATGCGGAACAACATACTGTCCAGGGATTGATCATCGGAAAGGATAATAAACGGGCGTATGATTGTGAATCCATATCTATCACCACTGTTATTATTGCCCGCGACTGGGGATTTGACGGGGTATATGATGTCGATATAAAAGAGCTTAATGGAGAGGTTTTCCCGCATATAATCAATGGCATAGAATATGGTCATGTAGCTAATGTTATTTTAGATCCATCAGCGCCAGTGCAATATTTTGATCAGGGCAAAGAAACGCTACCTGTTAGAATCATAATTTATGATAAGAGGGATGGGGTCCCTGTTGTTCTTGAGGCTGACAAGATCGGTAATGCGCCTAATGCAAGTCCCCGGTCTTTAGAGGATATTGTGCTAGATCAGGAAGCTTACAATAAAAGCCAGGAATTCTTTGTTTTACGTGGTTTGGTTGAAGATCAGCTTTCACATCATCAATCGGATCAAGCCAGTGAAACCATGAGTAAACTCGATGAGCTTATGCCGTGGATGGAAGCCAATACGGCGGCTTTAAATCGTAATCAATCTTTTATTCAGCAAAATATTTTAGCCGTTATTGCCAGAGTAAAAAGAATAAAGGCAGAAATGTCCCAACCTGTTGCCTCTGATGAAGAGATCGCGGAGTATGTAGCTCTAAAGAAGACCATTGAATATGAGTTTGAACAAGCCGACGAGTTAATTATAGAAAGCCATTTTAGTGAGGCCAGGGAAAAATATGAAGAGGTTTCTCAAAAGGCAGATGCTGAGTATGAGCGTTTGAATGTTCTAAAAGATAAGTTAGCCTCAAGCGATAAGCCGGTGGATTTGAGGCCGATCAAAGGTATTTTGCCTTTTCTTGATGTTATTGGTCAAAGTGCAAAACAGAGAGCTGCTGAAGCCCAGCAGTATGCTGTCAGTGCCGGACATCTTGAAGTTTATGAGAAGTTGTTGGAAAAGATCAAATCATTAAATAATGAGGCTAATATTGCATTAAGCAATAAAGATTATAAAACAGCTTCTGAACGATTTGCGGCAATAAATAAGCTAATCGATGACAATATCGAAGATATGCGCCAACAATTAGAAAATGTGCGTGGACTCGTTGACAGTGACGGCAATCCTTCATCTGGGCAGCAGCTTATTGATAGTTTATCCCAATTCGCGCTTGATGCCCAAAAAAGCCAGAATTTAGCATTGGGCCGCCTTTTAAATTCTTTAGTTACAAGGTATAATTATTTGATCCAAAACCCGGATAAATTACAAATGCGTGTTCTTTTTGAAGAGTCAAACGGTGTTTTGGAAAGACAAGGCAGTCATATGTCTAAGAAAGTTAAATCTAAATTCGAAATGTTAGTAAAGATGACTCATCAAATTTCTGACTCGGCTATGATCATGGGCAAACAGCCTGTAGGTGGGATTGATCTGAATAGCAAGAATATGGAGTTGCAGATAGAAGGTGATGCGGCTATGGATCTGCCATTTGATCAGACAGGCTGGCAGAATATCAATATCCTGGGGCTGGTTCCTACTATTAACGAAATAAGATCGCTTTCTGACTGGGCTGCTGCTTTTCATCTAACCTGATTTATTCCAAGCGCTTAAAAATAAATTGTAATATTAATAAGATTTGTTATAATCAAAGTTCATTTGATATTAACCTTTTAGTAACAATCGGTTAGATATGAAAATAGCTCTTCTTTCCTGGGAAACTTTACATTCCATTAGCGTTGGCGGTGTCGGTGCTCATGTTACCGAATTAGCCTCAGGCTTTGAACGCAAAGGCCATGAGGTGCATGTGTTTACGCGAATGGGGCGTTGGGACCATCCTCAATATGAGCTTATCCACGGGGTGCATTACCACAGGGTCCCTTACAGCGGTCATCCGGATTTCATTGAAGACATCAACAATATGTGCCGTTCCTTTGTCCATGCCGTCTTTCATGTTGAAGATTATATGGGGTCCTCTTTTGATATTGTCCATGCGCATGATTGGTTGGTTTCAAACGCGATGGTCTGGATCAAGCAGGGCCGCGGCCGCAGAACGGTCATGACCATGCATTCGACCGAATATGGACGTTGCGGCAATAATTTTTATGAAGGTCGTTCTGCCAGGATAAGGGACCATGAACGTCATGGTACTTTTTGCGCGGATAAAGTGATCGCGGTCTCGCACAGCCTTAAGCGTGAGATCATGTGGATGTACAATTTGCCGGATTGGAAGGTCAGCGTTGTTTATAATGGAGTTAATTTCAAGCATTATGATGTCACGGTCGACGCGGGCATGATCAAGAATCGGTTGCATATAGGCCCGTTGGACCCTACCGTATTATATGCCGGAAGGATGACTGCTCAAAAAGGCCCAGACATCCTGATGGAGTCCATTCCTTTTATCCTTCGTCATCACGGGCATGCGAAATTTATTTTTGCCGGGGACGGCGATATGCGCGGACAAGTAGAACAGAGGGCCCATCGCCTAGGCGTTGCTCACGCTACGCGCTTTGTCGGGCAGCAGAATGGCTGGGGTTTAAGGGACCTTTATAAGGCCAGTGATTGCATTTGTGTGCCCAGCCGCAATGAACCTTTTGGTATCGTGGTTTTGGAAGCATGGAGTTCAGAAAAACCGGTGGTGGCCTCTGAGAACGGCGGGCCATCCGAGTTAGTCTGGCATGATGTGACAGGCTATAAGGTTTCGCCGACCCCTAATTCGATTGCCTGGGGCATCGGCACGCTGTTCACTAATTTCGATCATGCACGTTGGATGGGAAAAAAAGGACGGGAGGCCGTAGAAAAGGCTCACTCGTGGGACACCATTGCTGACCAGACATTGGGTGTGTACTGCAATTAGGGGTAACAAATGAAAATCGCCTTTTTTTCTTGGGAAGCTGTTCATTCAGTGTTTGTGGGAGGTATTGGTTTTCACGTCACTGAACTTGCCTGTGCTTTAGAACGCAAAGGTCATGAAGTCCATGTTTTTACGCGCATGGCCCATGCGGACCATCAAGGTTATGAATTGATCCACGGTGTTCACTACCATCGTTGTCCCTACGTCGGAAGTTCTGATTTTCTTGAAGAAGTTGCCAGCATGTGCCGTTCTTTTGTGGACACCTTTCTGTCTACAGAAGATTATATCGGTGCTTTTGATGTTATCCACGGTCATGATTGGCTGACAGCCCAGGCATTAGAATGGATCAATAAAGCCCGGGCGCATAAAACTGTTTTTACTCTTCATTCCACTGAATATGGACGTTGCGGCAATAATTTCTTTGGCGGCAATTCTGAACGCATCCGTCATTTGGAATGGCTGGGATCGTATTGCTCTGACCGGGTGATCGCGGTATCTAATACCTTGAAAGAAGAGGCGATGCGGATATATAACATCCCTGAATCCAAAGCGGATGTGGTTTATAACGCGGTGCGCTATTCAGATTTTGACGGATGGGTAGATCCCGGTGACGTTCGGCGTCAGTACGCGATAGGGCCTATGGATCCTATGGTGCTTTTTGTCGGTCGCATGGCCTACCAAAAAGGTCCGGACCTTCTGGTGAGTGCAATCCCCTATGTTTTAAATTATTATGCGAATGCCAAGTTTGTCTTTGTGGGGGACGGAGAGATGCGTCATGAAGCCGAACATCAGGCCCGCAACGCCGGGGTCTCACACGCCACACGTTTTTTGGGCATGCAGAATTCCTGGCGACTGAAAGACCTTTTTAAATCGACTGATTGTGTCTGCGTGCCCAGCCGTAATGAGCCGTTTGGTATTGTCATTCTGGAAGCCTGGAGTGCCGGGAAACCGGTCATTGCCACCACTAACGGCGGCCCCAATGAAATAGTCTGGCATGATGTTAACGGTTTGAAGATACAGGATAACCCCCAGTCGATCGCCTGGGGAATAGGAACGCTGTTTGAAGATTTTGATCATGCTCGCTGGATGGGGCATAACGGCCGCATGACCGTTGAGACGGCGTTCTCATGGGATGTCATTGCCGATGAAACATTAAATGTCTATAATTAAAGGCCTTTGTTATATGCCTCAAGTTAATTTTGACTCAACCCAACTTCCTGCCTTAAAGGCGCGGACACAATGCGTGGTGATCCCCAGAGATCCTGATTCTATCTACGCCTATTGGGATTATACCAAGAAAGATATCGACCGTGCTCGACGGTCCTTAAAGCTTAAGAATGAAGAACTTCAGATCATCCTGCGTATCCATGACTTGAGCCACGATCATAGCTGGGACCTGAATGTCGGGGCCTCGGCCAGAAATCAATATATTCAAGTTGATCATGACAATGCCCAATACAGTGTTGAGCTGGGCATCACCGCTGAAGGGCGCCAATTCTTCTCTTTGAAGGGATCTAACATGGCCAGGACCCCGCCTAAGACGTCTTCCATGAGGACGGATCTTATCTGGCAGGATATCAGGACACACAAGGAGTCTCAGCCCTTTATCAAGGAGGAGATCAATGCTCCGTTAAAGAAAGACTTGCCTAAGGCCAAACTTTCCCGAAAAGCCAAGCGTCACTATTTATCCGCCCGGGATATCCGGGAGTATTATATAGAACTGTTTGCCAGATATTCAAGTAAGGGCAAAAAAAAGGGGCAAACAAA
>Ga0302320_10008354_pt1 | contig 22572 bp, 22 predicted proteins | sample Bog_T0_3_FD_202130 | JGI IMG/M metagenome (GOLD analysis project Ga0302320, IMG submission 202130) | Peat permafrost microbial communities from Stordalen Mire near Abisko, Sweden - Bog_T0_3 | ecosystem: Environmental > Terrestrial > Soil > Wetlands > Peat | place: Sweden: Abisko, Stordalen Mire... | reverse complement strand
TGATGCGGGCGACTCTACTTCATGCTTGGTGGCGGGCCCTGTTGGTCAGGTCCACCGAAGGGGTGAGCACCGGGACCACCCTGCGGTGCGACACCGATGCCGACACTCGTCGCGTCCAAGGTGCTCGAACTCGACGACGACGCGAAACTGCCTTCAGCAAAGATTGACGAGCCGACAGTGACGTCAGCCAGTGTCGCACTCGCGCCGTCTTTCGTGTAGGTGGTCGTACTCGAGACGATCACCGTCTGGATCGTTGCGTTGGGTCCGGTGATGGTGATGGTGTCGCCGCTCACGGCGCTGACCTTACCCGCGACGCTCGGCTGGACGATATCGATTCTCGTCGCGGTGCTCGAACTGGACGAACTGAGCATGATGTGCACATCATCGCCAACCGCGAGGTCGGCGATGGTCGCTGACGCGCGGTCCTTCGTCACCGTCGTCGACGACGTGATCGTGTAGGTCGTGGCCGTTCCGGACGGACTGGTCACCGTGATCGACGTCGCGGTGACGGCGCTGACGACACCGCCCGCGCCGCCCATGCAACCCTGACCAGGCCCGGCGGCTGTTGAAGAGCTCGGGGTCGTGGTCGTGGCGTCTCGGGAACTAGCCGAGCTATGCGACGAGTGAGTGGGCGATGATGATGCGCCGGCGACGCCGGCTCCTACGGCGAGGGCGCCCACCGCGACTGCGGTGGAAATGCCGACTCGCTTCACTAACTTCTTTTTCGTAGTGCGGTACATGGGAAGGAACCTTTCTCGAAACGCCTCGAAACGTTCGAGACGATGTCATCTTGCTGAGCCACTCTTTGAACCCCATAGAACGACGTTAAGAACTAATTAATTCTGAGAAATTTGCCGCGAAACGCGCTTTTAAATCCCTTCAGTTCACAACAAATCGGGCATACTTGGCGCGTATAACACGCACTCAGCGAGATCGAGTGCACACCATCTACAAGGGAGGATCACCCAAGTGTCATCAACTCTGGATTCGCACGAGGGCTCAGTTGGCGACGAAGCCTTTCACGTCGAAGCGCGCGGTATTGACTTCGTGCCCGAAAGTGAACGCTGGGCAACTCCGAGAAATATTGGTGCGTTGTGGACCGGTTCAGCGATCAACGTCGAGTACTTCATCTATGGCGCGTTGCTGATGGGTTTCGGTTTCAGTTTCAAGGTCGCACTCAGCCTCATCATCATTGGCAATCTCTCGTTCTTTTTACTGGGACTCGCCTCGCTCCAGGGTCCGGAAACCGGCACGACGGCATTCGCGATCAGTCGTGCGTCATTCGGGACTCGGGGCTCGAGATTGATGAGTTTCTTCAACTGGATCACGCAGTTGGGATTCGAGACCGAAGGTCTCATTCTCATCGTCGGAGCCGCCATCGTGCTATTCCAGATGGCGGGCATCCACGTGTCGAGCGGGCTCAAAGTGGTCTTCATCATCCTCGCGGCGGCGATCCAAGCCGTGATGCCCTACCTGGGCCACGCCACCATGGTCAAGGTTCTTCGGGCATTGATCATCCCTTTTGGCGCCATCTTCGTCGTTCTCGCGATCTACGACTTCAACCACGGCAGCGGTAGCTTTAAGGGTTTCGGTGGCGGATGGGAGCTCTACACGGCGGGACTCGCGTTCGTCTTCGCCCTATCGGGTCTCGGATGGACCGAGTGCGGCAACGACTACACGCGCTACGTGCCTCGCGACGCGAAGAAAGGGGCCATCGTCGGTTGGATATTCCTCGGTACCGCCATACCCGAGATCGTCATGATGATCCTCGGCGCGCTGACCTTCACGTTCCTTTCGACGAGCACGATTTGGAACGGCGCCAATCCCTTCGAAGCCTTCCGTCACCAGCACTACATTCCGAGTTGGATCGTGGTGTTGTTCATGTTGTTCTCGATCGTCCAATTATTCGGTATCAACTCACTCGACCTCTACTCATCGGGGGTCTCACTCCAGGCAATGGGCCTTCGACTCAAGCGATACCAGGCAGTCGTGCTCGACAGCATCATCGCGTGCGGACTCACCATCTGGGCGGAGTTTCAGTCGACTTTCTCGCTGTACATGAAGGAATTCGTCGGCATCATCATTTTGTGGATCGCACCCTGGTTGGGTATCTACTTGGTGGACTGGCTGCTTCGAAAGTACCGCTACAGCGCCTCCGAACTCCAGCGCACAGATAGGGACGGTCTGTACTTCACGGGTTCAACGGGGGTCAATTGGAACGCGATCATTGCTTTCGTCGTTGGGATGGTGTGCGCGACGCTGGCCTTCTCGAAGGCCCCACCACCCGTCAATCTACCCTTCCATTGGATGACGCCGATATCAAATCACTTCGGTTCGTCGTGTGCAGCGAATCTGGTACACGGGGTCTGTAGCGCAGGCTGGTACGGTGGCGCCGACTTCTCGGTGCCCACGGGCGTCATTCTTGCCGGTCTCGTGTACTTCATCTTGGAAAAGGCGACGGGCAACGTGGCTCGCCAAGTCACGCGTCAAAAGGAGCTTGAGCCCAACCCTTGACGTCACGTAGCGCCACGGACTCGCAACGGCGGGTTCGTGGCGCTGTCAACCAGCCCAGTCCTCGACGAGTCCTCCCGAACCGTCAGGGCGAAACACCGGGATCGAACCGAGCGCTCGCACCATCGTCGCGTCCGCGCCGAGTTCGTGACGCCAGAGCGACGCCTCAGTCACCAACGTGCCGAGCGCCACGACGTTGGCGCCGACGCCGCGAAGTAGTCGAAGCGCCGCTCGCGTTGAAGCGCCCGTCGAAATTACGTCGTCAACGATCGCGACGCGCTTTCCCTCGACGTCCTTCACCCGCGCACGATCGAACAGCAACCGCTGTTCTCCCTTGGTCGTGATGGAATGTACCGTTTCACTGACCGCGTCCGCGAGGTGAATTTTCGGAGTCTTGTGCATGATCACATAGTGATCAAGACCCAGGTGGCGCGTGACTTCAATCGCCATGGGAATTCCCATCGTGGCGACTGTCGCGACGATGTCAACCTCATAGGGCCGCAAAATCTGCGCGAGTTCTTCACCGGCTTGGGACATGAAGCGCACGCCCATGTCAACGGTGATGAGTAGCGCGAGCGCCAACTGATCGCTCAACGACACGATGGGAAGATCAACGCGTTGTGTGCCAATCTCGACGGAATACGTTCGTTCACCCACGACGATGGAGCATACTTATCTCATGAGCTTCGCCCGCGCGCCGCTTCCGCGAGACCTCGCGTGGACCATGCTCAGCGTTGCCTACGACGAAGCGTTCGATGGTCTGCGTGAAGGTGGCATTCCCATTGGCGCCGCGCTCTTCACTCGTGACGGCGATCTTCTTGGTGCCGGACACAACCGTCGCGTCCAAGAAGATGACGCTTCAGTACACGCAGAGACCGACGCCTTTCGTCGCGCGGGTCGACGCCGCGACTACCCCGACACCGTGATGGTGACGACACTGTCGCCCTGTTGGTACTGCTCGGGACTCGTTCGTCAGTTCAACATCGGCGCCGTCGTGATTGGCGAAGCGGAGAACTTCCACGGCGGACACGACTGGCTCGAGGAATTGGGCGTCGAGATCATCGTCTTGGATGACGCAGCGTGCCAAGAACTCCTGGGCACGTTCATCCGTGAGCACCCTGAGCTTTGGAACGAGGACATCGGTCGTTAGTGGACTGGCGGACCGAAGAGGCGATCTCCCGCGTCACCGAGTCCCGGCACGATGTAACCAACGTCATTGAGTTTCTCGTCGAGCGCCGCGGCGACGACGCGTACGTCGGGATGGTGCTGAGCGACGTGATCGAGTCCCGTCTGGGCGACGATGAGACAAAGCACCGTGATCTCTCCGGCGCCTCGAGTGCGAAGCATGTCGAGCACGCAGACAAGTGAACCACCGGTTGCCAGCATGGGATCACACAAGATCACTGGCGCACCTTCTAAGTCCTCGGGAAGCCCGTCGAGGTAGACGTCGGGCACGAGCGTCGTCTCGTTGCGGCGAAGTCCCACGAGACACACGCGGTGGTGCGGGAGGACCTCTTGAATTGCGGGCGACATTCCTAGTCCGGCACGCAGAATTGGCACGATCACGAACTGTTGATCGATCTGCACCGCGGGTGCGTTCTTGAGCACCGGCGTATCGACCGTGGTCGCGGTGGTGGGGATATTGCGAAACGCCTCGTAGGCGAGAAATCGTGAGATCTCGCCCGAGAGACGAAGGAAATCCGCGTTCGAGGTGGTGGCGTCGCGAATCTGGCGTACTTTGTCGGCGACGATCGGATGTTGGACGATCAGAGGTGTAGGCACGTGGTCACACTACGCCTTGATCCTGCGTGACGTTTGCATGGTGTTTGGTGTCAGATTCGAAAATTGTGCGTGACCGGTACGATTGTTCCATGGCCGCACCGCTCTCCACCGGAACCTCGCACGTTCCAGAGCAAAATCGGTCAAATCCACTCGGCGGCATTCGTTCGAAATACCAAGGTCCGAGAGCGCGCGTTTCGCGCGACAAGAATCTCACGTGGTGGCGACGAATTTTGCCAATCATCGCGTCACATCGCTTGACGTTCTTCACCGCGATTGGTCTCTCCTTCGTCAGTCTGGTCTTCCAGACGCTCGTTCCGAACATGCTCAATCACGCGGTCACCGGGATCGAGACCCACTCGGCGGACCTGCACGGCGAAGTGTTGCGGATTTTGCTTGTCGGTCTCTGCGCGGGTGTGACCGGGATCATCTCGCGTCAGTACGTGTACTACACGGCCTACAACGTCGAAGCGGACTTGCGCTCGCTGATCTATGAACACCTGACGTGGCTCTCGTTCAGTTTCTACGACCGCGTCCAATCGGGTCAATTAATCAGCCGCGCCAACAGCGATATCCGAAGCGTGCAAATGTATTCGACGTTTGCGCCACTCATCATGGTGCAGTGCTCCATCGGCGTCATTGCGTTCGCCTTCATGCTCAGCATTGACGCGTGGCTTGCGCTCATCGCTCTGTCCATCATGCCAGCGATGTACTTCATCGGGATCCGCATGCGACGAGCGCTCTTCCCGATTTCGTGGATCACCCAAGCGCGTCTCGCCGACGTCGCCACCATCGTCGACGAGAACATAAACGGCGTGCGCGTCGTCAAGTCCTTCGCCCAAGAGGAAGCCGAGATCAACCGACTCGCCGACGCCGCCGAACGCGTGGCCTGGGCCTACGTGAAGGACGCGGAGTTTCGAGGAAAGTGGTCCCCCTGGGTTCAGAACCTTCCCCAAGTCGGTCTCGCGCTGGTCTTGTTCTTCGGTGGTTGGATGGTGCTCGACGGCCATCTAGGGATCGGCGCCATTTTCGCCTTCAATGCCTATCTCTTGATGCTCCAGGCGCCGTTCATGATGCTCGGCCAATTGGTCATGATGGGTCAGCGCGCGAAGGCCAGTGCTGAGCGAATCTTCGAAGTCTTAGACGAGTCACCAGAGATCGTCGATCGCCCCGGAGCCTTCGACCTTCAAGACGTCAAGGGCACGCTCGACTTCAATCACGTGCGCTTCGAATACGAGAACGGGGCGGAGATTCTCACCGACTTTGATGCGCACATTGCGGCGGGCGAAACCGTCGCCATCGTCGGTCGCACGGGTTCGGGGAAATCCACCATCGCCCGTTTGATCACGCGGTTCTATGACGTCGCGGACGGAGCCGTGTGCATCGACGGCACCGACGTGCGCGACGCAACACTCTCGTCGTTGCGCGCGAACGTCGGAGTCGTCCTCGACGAGCCGTTTCTCTTTTCGATCAGCATCAGTGGCAACATCGCCTACGGAAATCCCGACGCCACTATCGAAGAGATCGAAGCGGCCGCGCGTGCGGCGAACGCGCACGAATTCATCGAACGTCTCCCCGAGGGTTACGACACCGTGATTGGAGAACGCGGGTACACGCTCTCGGGCGGACAGCGCCAGCGCATCGCGATCGCACGGACGCTGCTCGTCAATCCCCCAGTCCTCGTGCTCGACGACGCAACGAGTGCCATCGACGTGCACGTTGAAGCCGGTATCTACGCGGCCCTGCGCGAGCTGTTGGTGCAGCGCACCACCATCGTGATCGCGCACCGAATCTCGACGATCGCGCTCGCGAGCCGCGTAATACTGCTTGATGAAGGACGCGTCATCGCGACCGGGACGCACGAGGAACTCCTCGGGCAGTCGCCGCTCTACTCCGAGATTCTCGCCCAAACGACGAGGGCGCACGACTGATGGCGTGGGGCGGCGGATGGGGAGGGGCAGGTGGCGCGATGTTTGGCGGATCGCAAAGCACGGGCCTACCCTTCGGCGGGATACCTAGCGAATTGATGGGCGAAGCCACGAAGCTGATGGCGACCGAACCGCACCACGAACCATCCGATCTCTCGTTCCACCAACGACCCAGCGCGAAGGAGCGTGAACGCCTCACGCTGCCGAAGATGCTCAAGGTCTATCCCGGTTGGGTCGTGGGCGGATCCGTCCTCGTGATTCTCACGAGTTTGATACTCCAGGCGGGACCACTCCTGACCGAATTCGCCATCGACCATGGTATGGTCGTCGGACACCGCTCGCTGCGCGTCATCTTGATTTGCAGTGCGCTCTACCTCGCGTTCGCGGTCTCGGGTGCGTTCTTGCAACGCCAACAAGTCGAGGTCACCGGCAAGCTCGCGTCGCGCGTCATGCACGACCTACGTATTCGCGTTTTCGTCCACTTCCAGCGGCTCAGTCTCGATTACTTCACCGACGAGAAAGCGGGCGTCTTGATGAGTCGCATGACGAGCGACGTGGAGAATCTCCAGCAGCTCGTCCAAGACGGCATTAGTTCCTTCGCCGCGCAAGGTCTCACGATGATCGTCATCACGGCGATCTTGTTCTCCACCAATGTCGTCCTCGCCGCCTGGACCATTTTGTTGATAGTGCCCCTCTTGTTCGTCTTCACGCTCTGGTACCACCACGCCTCCGAGAAGGGTTACTTACTCAGTCGCGACCGCATCGCGAACGTCCTCGCGGATTTGTCCGAGTCGCTCTACGGGATCCGTGTCGTCACGGCGAACAATCGTCAGAAGCGCAACATCCGAAACCACCGTCACGTCGTAGGGGCGTATCGCGACGCGAACCTCTACACCGGTCGCGTGAACGCGATCTACGGTCCCTCGACGAACATGATCGGCATCCTCGGCTCGGCGCTCCTGCTCGGGATCGGTGGTCACATGGTCGCCGAACACCAACTGAGCATCGGTGCGCTCGTCGCCTTCTTCTTGTACCTGAATCGATTCTTCGCCCCCATCCAATTGCTGGTCCAGCAGTACACGACGCTGCAGCAAGGGCGCTCGTCGGTCATCCGCCTTCGCGAAGTACTCCAGACTCCCCCGAGCGTGGACGAGCGCGACGATGCGACAAAGTTGCCCACGATCGAAGGACGCATCACGTTCGAGAACGTGAGTTTCGGTTACAGCCCCGACAATCTTGTCTTGCACGACGTGAACTTGGAGATCGCGCCCGGAGAATCAGTCGCGTTCGTTGGACCCACCGGCGCTGGAAAATCGACGATGGCCAAGCTCGCCAATCGGTTCTATGACCCAACGTCGGGACGCATCTTGCTCGACGGCATCGACATCCGAAGCGTGACGTTGCGTTCACTTCGTTCCCAACTAGGCGTCGTGCCCCAAGAAGCATTCCTCTTCGCGGGCTCGATCCGCACGAACCTCAGTTTCGGTCGAACCAGCATCACCGACGAAGAAATCGAAGAGGCGATCGACGTTGTGGGCCTGAGGGACCTCATCGATCGCTTACCCGAAGGCATTGACACGATCGTGCACGAGCGGGGCCAAACCTTGTCCGCCGGCGAGCGACAATTACTTGCCCTCGCGAGAGCCTTCCTCGCGCGACCGCGCGTGCTCATCTTGGACGAGGCGACGTCCTCGCTCGACTTGCAAAGTGAAACCGTCATCGAGAAGGCGCTTGACCGACTCTTAGAAGGTCGATCGGCGATCCTCATCGCGCACCGCCTCACGACCGCTCAACGGGCGGACCGTATCGTCGTCATTGATCGAGGTGGCATCGTCGAGGTTGGCACGCCGCACGAACTACTCGCGAACGACGGCGCCTACGCCGCGATGTACCAAGCGTGGATAGAGTCCGGCGGACGCGACGCGACGCGTACGGCCTAGCGCGACATCTCCTTGACGTTTTCAATCAGCGACGCCATCGTTTGGTCTCCCGTGGGAATCGGGTGCACCTGCAAATGGGTCACTCCCGCTTCCTTGAACGCGGCGACGCGCTCCTTGACGTAACCCTCGGGTCCACATAAGGTCGTCAACTCCAAGAACTCCGCCGGGACGGCTGCTTCGGCTTCCTTTTTTTTGCCGGCGAGATAGAGGTCTTGAATGACCTCGGCTTCCTTCTCGTAGCCGTAGCGCACCGCGAGTTCGTTATAGAAGTTCTTTCCCTTGGCGCCCATGCCGCCAACGTAGAGCGCCACCATGGAACGCTGCAGCTCTCGCAGTGCCGTCACGTCGTCGCCTTCACCAATCGCGAGCAGTCCTCCGGCGCTGATCATCAGATCGCCAAGCGTGCTGTCACGCTTGGCGGCTCCCGCTTTCAACGGCGCGCCCCACACGTCATTCGCTCGCTCTGGGATATAGAAGATGGGGATCCATCCGTCCGCCACCTCAGCCGTGAGCTCCACGTTCTTCTCGCCGAGTGCCGCAATCCAGATCGGAATCTCACTTCGAACCGGGTGCGCGATGATCTTGAGGGGCTTGCCGAGTCCAGTTCCCTTTTCGGCAGGCAATGGCAATGTGAAGTTCTTTCCCTGGTGCACCAGGGGGTGTTCGCGCTTCCAGACATCACGGCAGATCTCAATGATCTCACGCGTGCGACCAAGCGGGTTCGAATAGGGGACCCCGTGAAATCCCTCGATCACTTGAGGACCGGATGCCCCGAGTCCCAGATGGAATCGCCCGTCGGAAAGCGCGTCGATGCCCGCGGCGGTCATCGCGATCAAGGTAGGCGTGCGGGTGTAGATCGGAAGGATACCCGCACCGATTTGCACCCGGTCGGTGAGCGCGGCGAGATAGCCCATGAGCGACGGCCCGTCAAAACCGTAGGCCTCCGCGACCCAGACGAGATCGAGACCGGCTTTTTCCATGTCGACGACTTGTTGCGCCGCTTGTTTGAAGCCCCCCGCGTAACTCAGAATTGTGGAAACCTTCATACCGACCTTTCGTTCACTCCTGTCAAGCACAGTATCGGACCAGCCAGTTGAAAGGTTGAAGTCAACTTCCTTGTCCTACGCTGGAGCGAGAAGGCCCGTTGCCTTCGTATCGAGAAGAAGGCTGGTACCAAGGTGGTCGCGAACTCCAACGAAACCTCGTCGCACGAGTTCAATCCGTGGCTTCGCGTGTCGTCGCTCATCGAGACCGCGGGCGCCCTCCTTGGTCTCGACGAAGGGATGATCAAGCGCATTGTCACACCCGAGCGCATCCTCGAGGTCGCGGTGCCGGTACGAATGGACGCGGGCAACGTCGAGATGTACACCGGCTGGCGCATTCAGCACGACACGTCGCGGGGGCCGGGAAAAGGTGGCATCCGCTTTCACCAGAGCGTGAACGCTGACGAGATCGCCGCCTTGTCCGCCGACATGTCGATCAAGTGCGCAGTCGTCAATATTCCCTACGGCGGCGCCAAGGGTGGCGTGCGCGTCGACCCCACTGCTCTCTCGCGCGCCGAACTTGAGCGCCTCACGCGTCGTTACGCGTTTTCGATCAGTCCCATGATTGGCCCTGACCGCGACATCCCCGCGCCCGACATCAACACGGACGCACAGGTGATGAGTTGGATCATGGATACGGTCTCGATGCTGCACGGACACAACATCTCTGGCGTCGTCACGGGCAAACCGCTCGCCATTGGAGGCACGCTCGGACACGCGGGCGCCACGTCGCTCGGCGTCACGATCTGCACGCAGGCCCTCCTGCAACGCCTCGGGAGGGCTTCGAACGCACAACGTGTCATCGTGCAGGGCTATGGCAAGGTGGGCGCACCGCTCGTGAAGCTCTTGAGCGACCGCGGCATGAAAGTCGTGGGCGTCGCCGACGTGCGAGGTGCGATTCACGTGCCCGGTGGGATCAGCCACCTCGCCCTCGCGAAGCATTTCGCCGAATCGGGCACCGTCGTTGGCTTTGCGGACAGCGACGAGGTGGAGAGTGACGAGTTCTGGACGATCCCCAGTGACATCGCGATTCCCGCGGCCCTCGGTGGCGTCATCACCGACAAGGTCGCCGAAACGATGTCCGCGACGATCATGGTCGAAGCGGCGAATGGGCCAACGACCGGTGACGGTGCTGCCGTCCTCGCAAGTCGCAACATACCCGTGATCCCTGACGTTCTCGCGAACGCTGGTGGCGTCGTCGCGTCCTACTTCGAGTGGGCCCAAGACCTCCAGGGATTCATGTGGGAGTCCGAACTCTTCCAGCAGCGCCTTGAAAAGACGATGCACGAAGCGTTCAACCACATCTGGTCGCGCCAAAAGGAACTAAAAGTAACGCTACGAGAAACGGCGATTGCCGTGGGCGTCGAGCGAATTGCCGAAGCGACCGAGATCCGAGGACTGTTTCCTTAGGCAGCGATCTCATTCTCGAGACCGTGCGTCGCCACGCCTAATTACGCCGAGGGGACCATCGAAAGCGACGAAGCGCGATGAGCCCACAACCTACGCCCCAGAGAGCGATGATGCCCAAGTCGCCCCACGCCCACGCCGAGACTCCGGGTTGTAACTGGAACGGCGCCGCCATTGCTTGGAGCAAGTGGTAGACGGGAAAGAACTTGGAGAACGTGGCGAGACCAGACGTTGGCGATATGGGAAACCAGAGGCCCGAGAGAAAGAGCAGCAAGAAGAACGCGATGCTCGTCACCGGTCCCGCCGTCTCCTGATTGGGGATCACCGAGCTGATCGCGACACCCATCGCCGTAAAACACGCGATCCCCACGACGAGGACGAGCCCGAGCGCCAGCCAGTTCGTCGGGAACTGGACGCCGTAGCCGAGGCGACCGATGATCAAGATAACGGCGACTTGCGAGACCGCAACGATCGCCGTACTGATGTAGATCGCCGCTAGCAATGCCCACGTCGGCAGCGGACTCAGGCGAAGGCGCTTCAACAAGCCGGTTTCTCGGCGGGTCACGAGATTGATAGCGAGCATGGTGAAACACGCCGACATCACCCCGTACGCGGCGAATCCGGGTACGTAGAACTGGTCGTTCGTGATGTTGTGCAGCGAACTGATGGTCTGGCTCCCGTTGGTGGCACCGAGCAACACCAAGAAGAGCACCGAAAAACCAATGGTGAAGATCGCGCCGGTGCGATTCACCCAAAACGCCATCTGCTCATATTTGACTTGATGCAGTACCAGACGAAGATCCTTCTTGACGCTCTTCGGGTCAGATTCTCTGGTGTCGACCGTGCTCATGCCACGACCACTTCGGCGCGTTGTTCCGCGTCGTGCGTGAGTTTCAAATAGACATCCTCGAGTGTTTGGCGCATCACGCTCAGTCCCGCGATCGAGTGGTGTGTCGCCATTGACCAGTTCGTCAATCGAGCGAGGACCTCGATCTCACAGTCGGTGTCGACTTCGACCTTTCCGCCCGCGCACCGCGAAGGAGTCACTGGTAAGTCGGCGAGCGCGACACCGTCGGGCAGCATGAAAGAGATCACGACTTTTCCAAATTCTCGTCCCCCGAGCGACCACGGAGTGCCCGACGCGGCGATTTGTCCCTTCGCCAAGACGACGACGTGTTGAGCGAGGGCTTCAACCTCGTCCATGTAGTGACTGGACAACACGACGGTTGTCCCCTGCTCGGAGAGCGTTCGAATCAAATCCCACGTCATGCGCCGAGCCGCCGGATCAAGACCCGTCGTAGGTTCGTCGAGAAAGAGGAGCCTCGGATTTCCAATGATGCCGAGTCCGATGTCCAGGCGTCGCTGTTGGCCGCCCGAAAGTTTCTTCACTTTCACTTGGGCCTTATCGCACAGCCCAACCAGTTCAATGACCTCATCAACGCGACGAGGTGCGGGGTAGAACCCAGCGTTACGCTCGAGCACTTGTCGCACGCTGAAGAATGACTCGACCGCCATCTCTTGTAATACGACTCCAATACGAGTGCGAAGCCAACGCTGGTTGTGTCGCTCGCCAGGGTCGACGCCAAGCACGCGCACATCGCCGCCGTCGCGCTTATTGAATCCCTCGAGGATCTCAATGGTGGTCGTCTTGCCGGCGCCATTAGGACCCAGCAACGCAAACACGTCGCCACGCCCAACTTCAAAGGAGACGTCGCTCACGGCGTGCACACCCCCATACGATTTAAAGAGCGAATTCACGCCTATAGCGGGCACCACACGCCTCTTGCTTCCACGGCGCACCGGGATTAGAACGCACCTGTAGTGCGATTCTACGCGGGCATAGAAATGACCAAGCGAGCGACCTGGGGTCGGACGTCCGCACCGCGCACGCGAGAGCCAGTCGTTGCAATCAACCGAGAAAGATTATTGAACTTTTATTCACAAGCGTCACACGCTCGTGCGCACGACTCCCGCAACTACGGTCGACACCACCTCTATATCTTTGATCGTCATCGGATCAACGCGCAATGGATTTTCCGCCAACACCGTGAAGTCAGCCCATTTGCCAACTTCGATCGAGCCCAGCTGGTCATCTCGCTTTAGCAGGAACGCCGATCCGAGCGTCACCGCGCGCAACGCCTCAAGCGGCGTGAGTCGTTCGGACGCACCTAGCTGGTACCCGCTCCTCGTGACCCTGTTGACGGCGCACCACATCGTGAACAATGGACTGACTGGCGTCACCGGGTGATCTGAGTGCAGTGAGAACGCGACACCTTCTTCCACAGCGCTGCGCGCGGGGTCCATGCGACGCGCCTTGTCGGGGCCCATGGTCGTGGTGCGGTGGATGTCACCCCAGTAATAGATATGGTTCGAGAAGAAATTCGCCCCGACACCCAAGGCGGCCATTTTTTGCACCATGGCCTTCGTCGCCATTTGACAATGTTCGAGTCGGTGACGGTGATCAAAACGGGGTACGCGTTGCAACACTCGCTCTAGAGCTCGCAGCACCGTCGCGATGGCGTCGTCACCGTTGGTGTGAATCGCGAGTTGAAAGCCCGCCTCGTGATAGGGAAGGACCTTTTCAAAAAGGTCGTCTTCGCTGAAGATCAGAACACCGTGGTCATCGCCACCGCAGTAGCCAGGCCAGAGCAACTTTCCCGTGAAGCCCTGGATTGAACCGTCGGCAATCCATTTCAATGGTCCCATGGCGAAACGATCGCTTCCCTTTGAACGCAACGTCGACAAATGGGCAAGCAGCGATTCGGGTTCGAAGTGCTTCGCCATCTCCTCGACGTGGGGCGAGTAAAAGACGCGCACCGGAAAGTCCTCGCTGTTGGCCACCCGCGCGTACACTTCGAAGGCGTCGCCCGCGGCGAAGAGTGCGAGGTCGCTGCCTGACGTGACTCCGGCTTGACGAAGTAGTTCCGCTCCATTGCGCGCTGATCGTTCTGCGTCACTCGCGAAGATGCTCGCATCACCCAGTACGAGAAGGACCGCCGTCTCGTGGAACTCTCCCGTTGGCACTCCACTCGCATCCTTCATCACGCCCTTGTCGGTGCTCGACTCATCGATGCCGCAGCGTTGCATCTGCGCCGAGTTCGCGTACGCGAGATGAAAACTCGCATTCACGACGAGCACACCTTGGTGGTCGCTGACTTGATCGAGGTCGTCGCGGCGCAGCGAACGCCCGTCGTGGAAGACCGGATCGAATCCGTAACCCACGACCGTGCCAGTCACGTCGTTGGCTCGTTCACGAAGACGCTCAATGACGTCACCAAGTGAGCGACAGCCTTTCGACACACTGCCATCGGGTCGACGCCGATCGTCGTAGCCCGTCCACACCAAGTGGCCCAGCGAGCCATCCAAGGTGAGGTGCCCGTGAGCCTCGATGAATCCGGGCACCATCACACGGTCAATGAACTGATCGTTAGTGCTAAATGTCTGGTCACGTAAGCCGTCCGAGACCTCCTCATAGGTACCGACGTGTAAGACGCGTCCGTCGTTCACGGCGACCGCCGTCGCGATGGGACAACTGGCGTCCAGGGTGATAATTTCGCGGGCTCGGTAGACCACAACGGGCATTTGCATCCTTCGAAAAAGTTAAGCAAAAATCGAATTAAATTTGTCCGGTTCTTTGAGTACTAGACGGTGAATACTAGTGAAATGGTAAAAGTAGCTTCTGAGGAACGTTCCCAATTAAAGAGACCCTCACAAGCTCGGTCCATCGCCACGTTCGCGAGCATTTTGCAAGCTTCGACCGACATCATCGTCGAACGCGGCGTTCAGGGACTCAACACGAACGTCGTCGCCGAACGCGCCGGCGTCAACATCGGTACCGTGTATCACTACTTCCCCGACAAGACTGCGATCCTCGTCGAACTCTTTCGACTCGACGAAGAGCGGCGCACCGCTCCCCTCGTTTTAAAACTCAACGAGATTGCCGACGCGCAAGATCTCGACAATTGGGCCGACGAAATGTTCGCGTTGGCTCTTGAACTAAGAATGGAAAGTCCTGCGACAACGTATCTGCGACGAGCCTTCCGCGCGGTACCTGAACTGGTGGCGATGGACCGAAAAGAAGCGGAGCATTATCTTGAGATGCTGTCCAATCTCCTACGAGTGCGCTTCGTGGGAATATCGAAGGAGCGAGCACGGGCGGCGACGCGTCTGTTAGTCGAGGTGACGTCGACGATTCTTGACAACAGTCTAGAGATTGGTGAGCACGCACATCTTTTTCTCGGCGAAGGCCTTACGGCACTCAAGGCATACCTGCACACGTTGGAGCGCACGTAACACCGCAGTGCCCCGAAGTCTCGCAAAGGTCCTTGCGTCAAGCGAGGGAGAGAAAGCCCGACGTGATGCAGAGCCCGAACGCGCCGATCGTGAGAAAGCCCACGACGAGAACGCCAATCACGATACGCGTGCCTTTCCCTCGATGCGAAGCGCTTGGAATGGGCATGTACCAGTCGGGCAAGAGTCCTCGTTGCAAAGCGAGCGCCGAATACCAGGGCACCGCATTGGGGTCGAGGGGGGCATTCGGGTCCGCTGAAAGGGCGAGCGCGGTGAGTTCTTCGTCGCTCATTGGTTCACGTACGATGACGGGCGACTGATCGGACTGGTCCATGTGACTCCTTGCATTCAGTACGGCGTCTTGGGACAACCCTACCGGCGCACGTGGTGCATTGCGCGCGACACCCATCTTGCCCGACTTCCACTATCTTTGCGCCATGACCCACGGGCTTGGTAACCTCGATCCCGCCTTACGCCACGCCTGGCATCCGCTGTGTCGCAGTGACGAAGTGACGAGCCGCCCGAATGCGTTCAGGCTGTTGGGCGAAAGTTATGTCGCGTTTCGAGAGTCTCGCGGAGATCTGCGCGTCTATAGGAATCAATGTCCGCACCGACGTGCACCGCTGTCACTTGGCACCTGCGAGTCGGATCACCTTCGCTGCGTCTATCACGGATGGCTTTTCGACTCGGAAGGCATTTGTGTGGAAATTCCTGCACTGGGCGAGCACGCCACCATTCCTTCTCGCGCGAAGCTCTCGGCACCGGCGGGAACATTCGAATCCCATGGCATGGTGTTCATCGCTCCGCTTGAACCCAAAACTCCCCGTCCCTCCATCAGTGTTGCCCACGACGTGAGTTTTCAGCGCGGTGATCTACCCGTCATCGAGACGCGAGCCAGCGCCGGATTGCTCGCCGACAATTTCCTCGACATGGCACATTTTCCTTTCATCCACGCGGGCACCTTCGGCGCCGGTGAAGCACGAGAGGTGCCTCTCTACAACGTGACTCGAGATGGATTGCGTTTTGAAGCCGCGTACGAACACGAATTCGCCAACCGAGAGGATAGGGGCGTCGAACAAGGTGTTCGACCCTTACTTCAACGCCGTCGTCTCACGTATCGCTACACCGCACCCTTTCACCTGGAGCTCGCTATAGAGTTCCTCGATGCGGGTGGCGTCAACGTCATCGGATTCTTCCTCACGCCAATCGACGACGACCACGTTCGCATCTACTCGAGTCTCTGGCGAAACGATTTGGACGGATCGGTCGAGCGCATGGAGGATGCCATTGCTTTCGAAGTCGCAGTCGTCAATGAGGACCTCTTCCTCCAGTCGCGCTACGAAGACCTTTCACTACCACTTGACATCACGAGCGAACTGCACACGCGCGCCGACAAAACCACCGTCGAGCTTCGTCGCATCCTGTCCGAATTCGTCGCCTCAATTTAGGACCTCGACACGCCGTCAAGGATCAATGTGTAGACCGCGCTGGTTCGACTTCTCCACGAGTGGTTGTTGGGCAGCGTCACGCCAGTCAACGCGAGGGCAATTGAAGAGGCCGTAGGCTGCTTCAATCATCGTGTCGTAATTGACTCGCCATCCAACGAAGTCCTTCCACGCCAAATCCCTATCGGCGACGAGGGGCACGCCACTTCGAACAAGTCGATCGCAGACGATGTCGAACTCCTCACGCGAGATCGAGATCTTGTTCTTCCAACTCACCTCGCGCGAATAAGGAACCTGGAAGTAGTCCGACACCCGGCGCAGATTGATCCAGCCTGCCCTGATACAAAGACCCGCAGTTGGTGACACGTCGAGGTCCACGGTGGACTGAAAGAGGGCTGCGGCGTCGAGCACCGAGGCGGCGGAACCAATCCAGGTTTGGTCGGGTGTCGGAGATCGATAGAAGTTGAGGATGACGAGGGTCGAATGTGTTTCACCAACGTCGATGAACCACTGCTCCCACTCGCGCCACAGTTCATCGAGAAGTTGGAAATCACTCACACTCTTGGCGATCTCGAGGATGCCCCAGGGCGTGGCGGGAATGCCCGCGCGCACGGTCAATCGTGAGACCGACGTCTCTCGACGTTGGAATGCGGCGTACAGCGTTGGGATGAAGGAAATGAGTAATGCAAGCAACGTGAGCCCAACGCCCGCCTCGGCGTAGCTGAGTACGATCTGCCATCCCCCGTGGCCCGCCGTGGTGCCGAGGGTGAAGATCGATGATCCCGAGACCTTGAACGCCGCACGATAACTCGGCACGCCGGCGGCGATGAATTCGAACGCGAAGGCCACCAGCGTCAGCGCCAACCAGGTTGCCTGGTACGTAAGTAGGACGACCGAAGGGAAGAGCGAAAGGACCTGGTCGCGTCGTGCGTAGGAGCGCTTAGGCATCGAAAACATTCGAAATACGTACGAGACGGCGCGCGCGAGGTACTGGCTGAGACGCACTCGTGCGGCGCGTGGCAACAGGAAGGTACGAATGGCCGCGTCCAGGACGAGTACCAGGACCACGACACCGAAAACGCCAAAGAGGATCCGGACCCACGTAGCCATCGCTTATCGCTCCGCCCAGACTTCGGTGCAATGGTCGTGGCGCATAGTCGCCGATTCTAACGACATCGGTGCGTAAATCTTAATTTCGTCGTACCCAATTCCCCACCCAGCTCGCGCGACGCTTTGACGTATGCCAACCTTGTGTCGTGAGCGAGCGCGCACCCACCGTCGAGGAACTCCAGGAGCTCGTGGTGCTATTGCGCGAGGAGAACGCTCGCCTCAAAGAGGAGATCCGACGCATCCGTCGCGACTCGCACGAGATCCCTCCTCATTACCAGTGAATCAGCCACGAGTTGCCCTGACGAGTCGAGTCACGCCACGAAGCTCGCGTTAAGGTAAAGGCGCCATGAGTGAGTTGATGCCCGCCGCGTTCTTCGGTCATGGTAATCCAATGAACGCTCTCGAACACAATCGCTATACGGATTCGTGGTCGAACTTCGGGGCAATGACGACCACGCCAAAGGCCGTACTCGTGATTTCAGCTCATTGGTTCGTGAACATAACGGCCATCACCGCCATGCGCGCGCCTCGGACGATTCACGATTTCTACGGATTCCCAAAGGAACTCTTTGCCGTCTCGTACCCGGCGCCCGGCGACCCCGACATCGCCCAGCGCGTCGTCGACCTCGTTCAACCAACCTACGTAGGACTCGACGAGGACAGTTGGGGTATCGACCACGGCACGTGGTCCGTGCTCGTCCATATGTTCCCAAAAGCTGACGTACCAGTGTTGCAGTTGTCCATCAATTCCGAATTGCCCTTCGACTACCACTTCGGGCTGGGCCTCAAGTTGCACGAACTGCGCCGCGAAGGCGTCCTCATCCTAGGAAGTGGCAACATCGTGCACAATTTGCGCCTCATCGATTGGACCATGCAGGGTCAGGGGACGGACTGGGCGCATCGTTTTGATGACGACGTGCGCGAGATCATGACGGCCGATCCCTCCGCGCTCGGCAAGGTCGCCGGTCATCACGACTACAACTTGGCGGTACCGACACCCGACCACTTCTTGCCTCTCGCCTATCTCGCGGGTCTCGCCGCTGCGGCGGGGTCGCCAATGACGACGGCGATCGACGGCTACGAAATGGGATCTCTGTCCATGACGTCCTACGAATTGCCAACTTCGTAATCACTCTTTTCGCAATTGCCTTTGAGCGCGGCGCACCGAGAGGGCCAGCGCGAGCACACACAACACCGGCAATGCAACGAGCGCCAACACGTTGATCCGCCAAACCACGCGGCACAACGCGATGATACCCACGATCGCAAGGGCCGCGACAAACAACTCGGGCGTGTCACCAACGAGAAAATCCCACCAGAAAATCGCAAAGCCTTTTGCCACGCGAAAGGGTAGTGACCTTCGAAGTCTCATCATCGGCTGCTCGAGGCGGCGAGCGCCTCCTCACCGCGTCGCAACGACGCGACAAGAAACCACGTAGCGAAAAGGTAAATGCCGACGAGGATGAGGAGCCACACGTCACCACCGGGCCAACGAACGTGCAGACCTTCGCCCGTCCAGTAGGTTCCATAACTCATTAGCATGATCCCGACACTCATCTTCAATGCGTTCTCGGGAACTCGATTGAGTTGTTTCGCGACGACAACACCGAGCGCGGTGACGAGCAGCACGGCGGCTCCGGCCGCGAGGGCGGCAAGTCCAATACGGTGCGCGGACGATCCCAACGTGATCACGATGATCACCACCTCGAGCCCCTCGAGAAACACGCCCTTAAACGAAACGACGAATCCAATACGATCGAGACGTCGTCGTGGTTCGGACGAAGCAAGTTCGGCGACCGTGGCTCGGTAAATCTCGTCCTCGTCGTGCTTCGCCTTCAAATTGCTCGAGCGAAGGATGGATTTTCGCAACCACTGCATTCCAAAGATCAAGAGCACGAATCCAATCACCAGATGCAACGTCGACAGAGGCACGCGCACCAGCGCGGGCCCGACGAGCGCGACCAAGACGACGAGGGCACCGAGCGCCGAGGCGACACCATAGAGGCTCGTACGCCAACCGCGAGTATGACCAACAGCGAGCACGATGGTGAGCGCTTCGACCATTTCAACGCCTGACGCCAAGAAGACGGCGAGCACCAGAACGAACGTGCCCGACGAAACGCTCACCGCCATCATGACGGCCCGCCCGTAACGTCGCACGCGCCACTACCCTTGTCGGCGTTGCCGCGGTCCATTACGAGAATTTACTTGTCGCGGCGACGTAGTTCGTCTTCGACGGCTGCGGGATCGAGTCCGCGACTGCGTAGGAGTAGCAATACGTGGAACCAGAGATCCGCTGCTTCGCTCACGACCCGCTCGTCGGTTTCGCTCAACGATGCGACCGCGAGTTCGACCGCCTCTTCGCCCACCTTTCGAGCGATGAACGGCGTCCCTTCACGAAGACTGCGCGCGACGTAGGAGTCGTGAGTCGACGCCTCTTCGCGTTGGAGGATCCTTCGCCACAACCATGGTGTGAAGCACGACGTTGAGCCGTCGTGACACACCGGACCATCGGGGTGCACCTTCACGAGTACGGCGTCCTCGTCACAATCGAGGATGATTTCGGAGACGTGCAATGAGTTTCCCGAAGTCTCACCCTTTACCCATAGTTTCTGACGCGAGCGTGAGTAGAACGTCGCGAGCCCGCTCGAGCGAGTGAGCGCGAGTGCCTCGTCGTCCATCCAACCCATCATCAGGACGCGGCCCGTCGCGTCATCTTGGACAATCGCCGCTCGAAGGTCGTCGGTCATCATCGCTCCTTGAAAGGTCGTAGTTGAATGCCCAGTGCTTCGATCTCCCTGCGAAGTCCTGGTAGTCCCGAGGGGTTCTCGTGGACGATTGACGCTATTAACGCGGCATCAGTGACGCGCAACGCTTCGGCGACGTGGGCTGCGGATCCGGCACCCCCCGAGGCAATGACCGGAATGCTGACCACACCACGCACGGCTCGCGTCAGGGCCAAGTCGAAGCCCGTGCGCTTACCGTCTTGGGCAATTGAGGTCAGAAGAATCTCGCCCGCTCCGCGTTCGCATGCCTCCTTCGCCCACTGCAGCGTCGCCACCTTGGTCGCGACGCGCCCGCCGTGCGTGTGTACCACGCCTTCACCGGCATCAATCGCTACCACCACGGCTTGGCTCCCGTAACGATCGGCGATGGCACCAATCAATGACGGTGTAGCGAGCGCGGCCGAGTTGAGCGACACGCGATCTGCTCCGGACTCGATGATGCGCGACGCGTCCTCAACGCTGCGCACACCTCCCCCTACCGTGAATGGAATCTCGAGCACGTCAGCCACCTGGTTCACGACCGAGGTCATCGTTCGAGTGTCATCAGGCGTTGCCGCGATGTCGAGGAACACCAATTCGTCAGCTCCGCCGGCGCTGTAGTGCGCCGCGAGCTCGACCGGATCACCGACGTCGCGAAGCCCGACGAAACTTACGCCTTTGACGACACGACCATTCGCGACGTCGAGGCAGGGAATTAGGCGAGCGAGAGGCATCGCTCAAGAAACTTCAGTCCGGCGTCGCCGCTCTTCTCCGGGTGGAACTGGACGCCAAGGAATGAACCCGATTCAATTGCGACCGTCAAACCGTCTGACGTCGCGACTGACAATGGTGACACGCCCACGTAACTATGTGCGAAGTAGAAGGCCTCGCCCCAAGGTTCGACCAACGCCCAGCCGAGACGCGGAACGCGATCGGCGTGCAGACGAACGACGCTGCCCTCGAGTAATCCGAGGCATGCGACACCACCGTCTTCTTCACTCGTTTCGAGCGCCAACTGCATTCCAAGGCAAATGCCGAGGATCGCGCCGCCGTCTTGAAAGCGTCGGTGCAACGCCTGGTCCGCACCGGTCGCCACCAAGTGCTCCATTGCACTACGCGCCGATCCAACGCCCGGAAGCACGACGAAAGGAGCGCCGGCAATGGCGTCGGGTTCGGAGGTCACCTCGCTCGTCAATCCCAGGTGCGTCATCGCTGCGCGCACCGAGCGCGTGTTGCCCGCGCCATAATCAACAACGACGACGTCGCTCACAGCGAACCCTTGGTCGAACGAATGAGGCTCCCGTCACGCGTCAGGGCCTGGGCGAGAGCCCGTCCGACCGCCTTGAATGATGCTTCGGCGACGTGATGATCATTGTTGCCAGTCGCGGTGACGTGCAGCGTGATTCGTGCGGTTTGGGCGAGCGATTCAAACGCGTGCGCCGCCATCCCTGGATCGGGCGAAATTGAAATGTTCGCGGTCGCACGCCCCGATAAGTCCACGACCGCGTGCGCAAGCGCCTCATCCATTGGCACGCGTGCCTCACCGTAACGTGTGAGACCCCTGCGGTCACCGAGTGCCTCATCGAGTGCCTCACCGAAGGCGCGCATCATGTCTTCGACCGTGTGATGATCTCCAGTTTCCAGATCACCAACTCCTTCGAGGCGAAGATCCATGCCACCGTGGAACGCGAGTTGTTGGAGCATGTGGTCATAGAAACCTTGGCCGGTATTCACAAAAACGCGGCCTTCACCCGGCACGCGCAGACGCACGTTCAACAGAGTCTCGGCGGTGGCGCGTCGAGATCGGTTCGACGGGCTCGGCATTGGTACGCCATTCAACACAGCTCGCATTGCGTCGAGCAGCACGTTATCGTCCAACTCGTCACGTACGCTGATGCGCAATCCCGTCGCGAAGGCCCGAACGACGACCCCGTAGACCATGAGCCGCTCTACGAGATCTTGGGGATCATCCATAGGGATGAAGAGGAAGTTCGCGTACGAGGGCACGGGCTCGAGGCCTAGTGTGCTGAGTTCTTTCGAAAGTCGCTCGCGCTCCTCGATCTGAGCGGTGACGTCGACGGGGGTCGAAAGCGCCGCGAGTGCCAGGGCCGCGGAAAGGGACGACACGGACAACGGGGCTTGGCGCGAACTGAGAACCGACGTGAGGTCTCGATTGGCAATGGAGTATCCAACTCGCGCACCGGCGAGACCGTAGGCCTTGGAAAACGTGCGCAAGATGATGGCACCTTCGTTGACGCGCTCTAATGCATCAACCCCGGCGTAGTGGGCGTACGCCTCGTCGATCACGAGCTGACCGGGCACATTTGGTATATCGGGAAGTTCGCCAGTCGGAT